>Ga0268386_10001934_pt1 | contig 14451 bp, 13 predicted proteins | sample RVTome_15_FD_200260 | JGI IMG/M metagenome (GOLD analysis project Ga0268386, IMG submission 200260) | Soil microbial communities from uranium-contaminated site in the Upper Colorado River Basin, Wyoming, United States - RVT150D86... ...
TCCCGACGTCTAAAGGTTAACAGAAGCTGTCCCGGATACCGAGGCCACTACCCGTTTGGAGCGAACCCGGGGTTTCTCAGGACAGATATGACCCGAATTCGCTCAACTTCGGGTGCCGTCCCGGCGTCAGCCGTCGAGACCGAGAGCCGGTTGCTCCGGCTCCGTGGGGTCGTAGCACATGCGACAGCGGGCCTCATAGGAATCCAATGCACCAAGAACCACCAAGTCGTCTGACTGGACGATGCGCTGTGTGTAGAGGGCGGGTCCGCCGCACCGGTGGCAAACGGCGAGCATCTTGGTCACATACTCGGCACGATCGCACATTGACGGAATCGGCTCGAAGGGCCGTCGGAGATAGTCGGTGTCGAGCCCGGCGACGATCACCTGTTTGCCGGTTGCTGCCAGGTTGTCGACCACCTCGACGAGGCCATCGTCGAAGAACTGCCCCTCGTCGATCCCAATCACGCGTGTCTGGTCAGACACTGCTCTGAGGAGACCGGTCGAGTCTGAAACCGGGCTCGCTTCCACCTTCCACTCCGAGTGAGAGACGACCTCCGACTCCGCGTACCGGTCGTCGAGAGCTGGCTTGAAGACCTGAACCGGGACTCGTGCGATCTTCGAGCGGGTCACCCTGCGAATCAGTTCCTCGCTCTTGCCGCTGAACATGGGACCGCAGATGACCTCGACCCATCCCTCGTTGCTCCGCCGATACACAGCGGCAGAGACTAAGCGCGCGTCAACGACAACGCGCCCGGCACCCCGGCCCGAACCGAAGATGAGTGGATTTGGGTCAAATCTGTCCCGAGAAACCCCGGGTTCACAGTTTTCAGGTGAGTTGGTTCTCGCCCGGGACGGGGGTGCGCATGAGCCAGACCGAGTTGGCGATGCCGAGAGAGAGGGCCATCGATATGTAGAACGAACCGCCCTGGCTCAGGAACGGGAGCGGGAGGCCGGTCACCGGCATGATCCCGATGGTCATCCCGATGTTGACGAAGACATGGAAGGCGATCATCGACGCCACACCTGCGGCGATGAGCGCTCCGAAGCGGTCCCTGGCGTTGGCTGATATGACGAGCAACCTCCAGACGAGGATTGAGAACGCGACGATCACCAGGACGCCGCCCACAAACCCGAGTTGCTCGGCCACCGCGGTGAAGATGAAGTCGTTCTCGGCCTCGGGCACGTACTGGAAGCCGGCGGCGGTCACATCCGGGAAGAGGCCCCGTCCACTGAACTGTCCCGAACCGACCGCGTTTATCGATTGGCGTAGCTGATAGCCGATCCCCTGTGGATCGATGTCCGGGTTCCAAAGGACCTCGAGTCGATTGAGCTGATGGGGCTGAAGGAGATCCAAACGCCAGATGAGGAGGCTCAGGACACCGACCGAGGTCGCCAGGGCAGTCAGCTGACGCCAGGAGGCGCCCGCAACGAAGAGCATGCCGAAGACGATGAACCCGAAGACGAGCGTCGTCCCCAAGTCCGGCTCGAGGTAGATCAATGCGCCGGGCACAGAGACCACCAGGATCGCCTGACCCACCTTCGCCCAACTGAGCTGACGCGGCCCACTCATCAGATCCTCCCGGGACGCCGGAGGTGCCAGGAGTGACGCCAACGCGACGATCACAACGACCTTGGCGAACTCGGCGGGCTGAAGAGCAAAGAAGCCGACAGGGATCCATCGTCTCGCCCCGTTGACCTCGGGGAAGAAAAAGACCGCCACGAGAAGCACCATGATGACGATCGACGCCGCCGGCACGATGCTCCTGTACTCCCGATAGTCGATGTTCGACACCACCGCGAAAATGATCAGACCGGCGGCCACGAAGATCATCTGGCGCTCCATCGAGAAAGTGCCGACGCTACGGGTAGCGGAGTAGATCATCAGCAACCCGAACCCGGACAGGAGCATGACCGTGCCGACGAGAATCCAATCGGTCCGATTGTTGCGCCGAACCACGGCAACTTCGCGAATGCGGTTGAGTACGGCTGTCATCAGTCTGTCTTGGCTCCGGCAATGATCTCAGTCGGCTCGTTGTTCATCAGATGCTGAAGTATGTGGCGGGCGACAGGTGCGGCGATTGCGCCACCCGAGCCGCCTTCTTCGACGACGACTACCACCACGAACTGCGGGTCGTCGATCGGGGCCACACCGATGAACCATGCGTGGTCGTCCCTGGTCTGTGACACCTGAGTCGTCCCGGTCTTTCCGCCTATCAGCTCCAACCCCGGGCCGAACGACTCGAAAGCAGCGGCGGCCGTGCCAGTGGTCACCACCTTGTTCAAGTCGGTTAGCAGTTGTTGCCTGGTGGCGTCGGAGATCGGGACGGTACGCACCACTTCGGAGGAGACGTCTTCGACGAGCTCACCATCCGGGGAGATGATCCTGTCGACGACTCTCGGCTCCATCACGTTTCCGCCGTTGGCCAGGATTGCGTATGACACGGCCGCTTGCAGAGGTGTGGCGGTGAAGGCCCCCTGACCGATGGCGAAGTCCATCAGGTCCCCACCAAAGAACGGGCTGACCAGGGTTGGGTCGAGACGGTCGGCATCGAGACGTGGGGGCTCGTCCGGGTTCTCCCTCTGGTACTCGGCCCACTCCTCGAACAGCTCCGGTGTAGGCACGATGCCCGCTGCCTCGCTGCCGAGATCGATGCCCGTCGCCGAGCCATAGCCGAGGTCCATCGCCCACTCCTGGAGCACGGTCTTCTGCTGGTCCTGCCACGCACCGAGACCTATCGACCAGAAAAACTTGTTGCACGAGTTCTCCAATGCGCCGTGGAGGTCGAGCCACCCGAGAGTCTGGGGGTAGTACCAGTCGAACTTGCGCTGCGGCGAACCGTCCTGGAGGGTGAAGACCCACTCACCGTCGCAGTTCACCTCTTTCGCCACCGGATCGATGAAGTCGGTCTCCTCGGGCAACGGAAGACCCTCTTCGAGAAAGGCCGTGTACGTGATCGCTTTGAAAGTCGACGCCGGGGCGAATTGACCGCTGACCGCGAGGTTGTTGAAAGCGAGAGAGGCGTTGAGCTCCTGGAAGGTGTCGGGGTCGATGCCCGAGGCCAATAGCTGCGGATCGAAGTCAGGGACGGAGGCGAGCGCCAAAACCTCGAAGGTCTGTGGGTCGAGGACAACGGCGGCGGCACGCTTGGTCTCGCTGAAGAACTCTTCATCTTCGGGTGCGGCAGCTTTGACCTCGTTGGAGAGACGAATCCCCTCCTCGAGTGCGAGCTCAACCACCTGTTGCAAGTCAGAGTCCGTTGTCAGGATGATCGAGTTGCCCGGGACGGGATCGACGGCGGGCTGCTGCTCGATGATCTCACCCAGTCGCACCCGATACTCGACAGTTCCCGATTTGCCCTGCAGGACGTCGTCGTAAGACTTTTCGACGCCGAGCTTCCCGATACGCGCCGTCGGATCGAGACCGGGTCTCTCGTCAAGATCGGTCTGATCTGGAAGCCCGAGGTGACCGATCACATGAGCGAGAGTGTCACCTGATAGGTAGACGCGTTCTGGCACATTCACGATCTCGACACCGGGGAGAGTCCCCAGCTGCTCACTTATCTGATGTGCCACCTCATTGTCGATCGTGGCCACCTCAAAGCGCCCGTTGATACCCGCTTCGTCGTACAGATGGGTCAGATCAGCCGGGTCCATCGCCAGCAAGGCCGAGAGACGCTGGATGAGGACCTCCTGGTCGTCTGGCTGTACGAAGGTGCGATCGATGAAGACAGCGGGCGTGAGACGACTCGTGACGAGAAGATGCCCATTGCGGTCGCGGATGTCGCCGCGAGGGGCATGGGCGGTCTTGGTGAGCCAGGTCTGCTGTTCGGCTGCCTGTGCTATCGCCGGGCCTTCTGCCACCTGCACGAACCACAGCCGGAGACCGATGACCGAGAACATGGCGATGAAAGCCATTCCGAGTATCGAGAGACGAAGTGCGAATTTCATGCGTATCTGAAGGCGGTCGTGTCACGGTCGATGAAACGCACGACCATTGGGGCAAAGATCCAGGCCAGGATGGTATTTGCTGTCGGCACCAACAGGAGCAGGCCCACGACACCGTCGCCCAGCAGCACTGTCTGACCGAAGAGCGTGCCCACGATGAGCAGGAGCAACACACCGCCCAAAGTCAGCATGCCCGCCCAGAGGCCGATAACCACCCGTCCCAGATCGGCCCTCTCCCGGGTGCGCAGCGCCAGATAGGCAACGATCGTGAAGACCATCGCTCGCAGCCCCAGAACGGACGACCCCAGTAGATCGACGGTCAGGCCCCCCAGAAACGCAATTCCCAGAACTGCCTCAGGTCGCAAGCGAGTCAGTGACAGGATGATGACGACCAGCATCACCAGATCGGGCACGAACACCTCGGTCTGGCTGAACAAGGTCGTCTGAACCACGACGGCTATAAGTAGGAGGCCCGTGACGACGAGGACGGTTCGGAGCCGCACTAGCCGTCACCACTGCCGGTGGAGCTCGTGGTCGAGCCACCGATAGTCGTCGAAGTCGTGCTCGTAGTGGTCGTGGTCGGCTCGGTGACTGCGGCAACCGGATCGGGTGGCCAGGCCAGGACCACGACCACTCTGATGTTGTCCGGGTTCATGTACGGCTCCACCAGGCTGCTCAGGGAGCCGGCACCGGTTGGGGCTGCATCGAGAGTGACCTGACCCACCGGGTACCCGGCGGGAAACCTGACCGACTGCGATGATGTGACGACCTTGTCACCGGCGAGCACGGGATTGCGCGCGGGATTCACTTCGAGCCTGAGGATGTTGTCGTTGATCTGAGGCAGGACCACACCAAGCTGCTCGCCCACAGTGACGGCAACTCCGTCCGATCCAACTGTGATCGGCACCACCCGTGCCGTCCCGCCGGTCACCTGCTGGACCGAGCCGACCACATACCCGTTGGTGTCGAGCACGGGCTGGCCCACCGCGATGCCCTCGTTGGTGCCCTTGTCGATGATCAGCGCGCTGTCGAGTGGATCCGGGCGACCGATGATTTCTGCCACGGTTCGGCCGATGTCCGTCCCCGTCGTCTCCAGGTCGTACAACTGCTCATAGAACTCGAGACGGGCCATGTCGTCGTCGAGGGCGATGATCTCGGCCTCCAACTCGGCGACTTCCTGTTGTAGAGCGAGGTTGGTCTCCCGAAGAGTGGCGACGTTGGCCAGTGAGTCCACCAGATCGAGGACGGGATTGACCACGAAAGCCGCTCCCTTCTGCAACGGGGCGACGATCGTCTGGGTGCCGTTGCGCAGGACACTGGTCACCCCTCGACCATCCGATCTCACGTCGAATGTCATCAGCAGAACACCAATGACCAGGAGGGTTACGAGCGTGGGAACGGTTCGATCGCCGGCTTGTCGGCTCAGCATGGCAAGGGAGTCACGGCCGGGCGGATGACACGAGCACGTTGTGCAGTGTGTCGAACTCCTCCAGGCACTTCCCCGAGCCGAGCACCACCGACTGCAGCGGCTGCGCGGCAGTCACGATGGGCATTCCCGTCTCATGGGCGAGACGATGGTCCAAGCCCACCAAGAGAGCTCCGCCCCCGGTGAGCACGATTCCACGCTCGACGATGTCAGCCGCCAGCTCAGGCGGAGTCTTGTCCAGCGTGTACTTGACCGCATCGACCACCGCCTGGGTGGGCTCCTCGATCGCCTCCCTGACCTCTTGCGATGAGAGGAGGATCGTCTTGGGCAGACCGGTCACGAGATCTCTGCCTCGGACCTCTGCCGAGGGTTCCTCCGAGTACGGCCAGGCGGAACCGACCGCGATCTTGAGCTGCTCCGCAGTCCTCTCCCCGACCAGCACGTTGTGTTCCTTCTTGACCCAGTCGATGATGGCCGAGTCCAGCTCGTCGCCGCCGACACGAATCGACCGGGACACGACGATGCCGCCCAGCGAGATGACCGCGACCTCGGTGGTGCCACCACCGATGTCGACGACCATCGATCCAGAGGGCTCGCCGATGGGTAGCCCGGAGCCGATCGCGGCTGCCATGGGCTCCTCGATGGTGTAGGCGCGACGGGCACCGGCGTGGTAGGCAGCTTCTTCGACGGCTCGACGCTCCACGGGTGTGATGCCTGAGGGGACGCAGACGACGATGCGAGGGCGGGCCCACTTGCGACGGTGGACCTTCTGGATGAAGTAGCGCAGCATCTTCTCTGTGATGTCGAAGTCGGCGATCACACCGTCCCGGAGGGGTCGGATGGCGGTGATGTGGGCTGGAGTTCGCCCGATCATCCGCTTTGCCTCCATTCCCACGGCCAACGCCTTGTTGTTCTGGGAGTTGATGGCGACGACGGACGGCTCGTTGAGCACGATGCCACCACCCCGGACGTAAACCAGCGTGTTAGCGGTCCCGAGGTCGATGGCCATGTCCTGGCCGGCGAATGAGAGAAGGGTTTCAGCCATTGAGGGAATACTCCCGGGCGGACCTACGGGAGTGTAGGGGTAAGCACCATCTTCTGCCAGAGGCCGGAGCGGCTCGACTAGATAAGGGGGCCATGCGACTCATCTGCCCGGGCCCACCTCTAGCCGAAAAAGAGCTCGAGCTCCCGCTTGGCGCTTTCGGGCCCGTCGGACCCATGAACCAGGTTCTGGGTCACTTCCAGCCCGAAGTCGCCCCGGATCGTCCCTGGAGCAGCGTCACGGGGGTTGGTTGCCCCCATGATCGAGCGACCCACGGAGATCGCTTCCTCGCCTGACCATTCCATCGCAACGACCGGTCCCGACGTGATGAACTCGAGGAGGTCGGGAAAGAAGGGCTTGTCCACGTGCTCTGCGTAATGGGTTTTGGCGAGCTCTTCGGTGATCGTCAACCCGCGGATCTTCACCAAGCTGAGACCCTTGCGCTCGAACCGGCTGACCACTTCGCCGACGAGCCCGCGGGCGACACCGTCCGGCTTGATCATGATGAACGTGTTTTCGACTGACATAGGAAAGCAACGCTATTCGGAGGGGTCGCCTTCGGCGAAGCCGACCGTCAGGTGAGCAGCTTCCGAACCTCTCCCACCATGTAGAGGGACCCTGTGACGAGGACGGCCCCTTCGGCGCCCGCCTCTGCCCTTGCCATGTCCAACCCGTATTCGATTGACTCCGAAACCAGGACAGGGACACCGGGCAGGTTCTTCTCCACTTTCTCGGCCAGTCGGAGAGCCGGCAGTGCCCGGTCAGAGTCGACGGCCGTCGTGACGATGCTGGCGGCGACAGGCCCGAGCAGCTCGATGATGAGATCGACGTTCTTCTCGCCCATCACACCGAGCAACACGTGCCACTTGATAGTCGGGTACTCCTCCCGCAACGACTCGACGAGCGTCCGCACACCGTCGGCATTGTGAGCCCCATCCACCATCACGAATGGCGATGACGCCAGGGGCTCCATCCGCCCTGGAGCCGTGGCCACTGCTGTGGAGTCGCGGACAGCCTCGGTGTCGAGCCTCCGTCCGACCAGCGCTTCACACGCGGCCACGGCGACAACGAAGTTGTCGAGCTGATATCGCCCATGGAGCGGAAGGAAGATGTCGTCGTAGGTCGCTTCGGCTCCTTTGACGGTGACCAGCCATCCTCCCACTCCTCTCTCGTAGGCCTCGATGCCGTAGTCGCTGCCGAAGCGCCGGTGCTGGATGCCGAGCTCGCGCGCCCTGCGATTCGCCGCTTCCATCGCCTCGTCGGGGAGGGGGCCCGTGACGAGAATGGAGGTCGGGCCCGCAATTGCGAGCTTCTCGGCGGCGATGCTTGCGAGATCTTCGCCCAAGTACTCGGTGTGGTCCCTGCCGATGGAAGTGACGACGCACACCTCGCCGTCGACCACATTGGTGGCGTCGAGTCGGCCTCCAAGGCCAACCTCGATCACCGCGGCGTTGACCGCCTGATCGGCAAAGAAGGCAAAAGCCGCAGCCGTTGTCAACTCGAAGTAGGTGTTGGGTATCTCACCGGCGTTCTCACGGAGATCCGCGAAGGACGCCACGTCGGAAACCGCCAGTGCAAACTCCTCGCTCGTCGAAACCCGTCCATTGACCGAGAGTCGCTCTTCGATGGCTTGCAGATGCGGTGAGGTGTAGGTGCCTGTGTTCAAACCGTGGGCGACGAGAACCAGCGTTGCCAGCCTCGCCGTAGAGGTCTTTCCGTTGGTGCCCGCGACGTGGATGACCGGATAACCCTCGTGGGGCCGGCCCATGAGGTCGAGGAGGTCTCTCATTCGATCGAGGCCGGGCTCGCCACCCAATCCGATGTGTTTGTCGACGTAGGCGATCGCCTGTTCGTAGTTCATAGAAGAAGCCCCGGGAGGTTAACTCCCGGGGCTTCCCATGCTCACTCTGTGGGGATGAGCTAGTTCTCTTCCATCCGTCTCGTCGATGCCAGGACGAGGGCTCCGAGAAGCCCGAGCCCACCGGCGAGGAGCGCCAGCATGTCGTTTTCGCCACCGGTGAACGGCAGGACCTCGGTGTCGAGGACCTCGTCTTCGACCGTGGTGGTCGGAGCGGCCGTCGTGGACGTGGTGATTACCGTGGGCAGCACCTCGTCTTCGATCGTGGTGGTCGTGGTGTCCTCCACAGTCGTGGTCGTTTCCTCAGCCTGGGTCGTGGTCGTCTCTTCAGCCTCGGTAGTTGTCGTTTCCTCAGCCTCGGTCGTGGTCGTGGTGTCCTCCGGCTCAGGTGCGTAGCACTCCATGGCGTGACTGAACCCCGGAGACTGGTCACCGGTGGTGGGATAGTCGTGGTTCGGGTCCGGGTTGAGGAAGACGTAATTGTCCGTCGCCTGCTTGACGACGAGCATCACCCAGACCTGACCCGCAGGTGGGGCACCCAGTTCATAAGGGTCGCCACCGTCCTCATTGATGTGATCGCACGTGGCGTCGTTCACCCCGAGGTCTGCCAGGTAGTCCTCCCAGAAACCAGGTGAGTTGGTGCCATCTGGTCCATTGACCTGGGCCACCACCTCATCGGGCGGTATGTGATCCGCCCGCGCCGGTGACTCCGCAAAGAGCAACATCACCGATGCCATCAACATCACGGCTACGAAAGCCGCAAGTAGTCGTCGCCCTATTAGGGCTGTCCCAGCCTGCATTTTCACCACTTCCTATCCCTACGTTACGGGATAGGCCGGTCTCACCATTGGCTCCACCAGGTCTAGGTGACCGCATTGCGGACCTGGCTTCGACGCCTCCCATTTTCCCCTTACAGGATGACCACATACTGTGGCCGTTGACCACACAGTGTTGTCGACTGCCGGTCACCTGTCAATCGGTTTGTCACTACAAAGCTAATGAGCCAGGAGCGGGGCTGCACGAAAAATCTGTGGGTCCTGTGACTCAATTACCGACGTCGATTCCCGGCGTCAGGCTGAGCGCTCGGTCGGCTCCTCGGCCCGGTTGTTCGGGACCAGGGTCGGGTTGACCTTCTTCTCCACGACGTCGCGGTCGATCATGACCCTCTCGATGTCGTCGCGGCTGGGAAGGTCGTACATCGTGTTGAGGAGTACCTCTTCCATGATGGCACGCAGGCCGCGGGCACCGGTCGACCGCTTCAACGCCTGTTCTGAGATGGCCTCGAGGGAGTCGGGCGTGAAGACCAGATCGACGTCATCCATTTCGAACATGCGGGCGTACTGCTTGGTGAGAGCGTTCTTGGGCTCGGTGAGGATGCGCACCAACGATTCCTTGTCGAGATCCTCGACCGTCGCCGTCACCGGAAGCCGGCCAATGAACTCGGGGATGAGCCCGTACTTCATGAGGTCTTCGGGAAGAACTTCTGACATGAGCTCGGTGGGACGTCCGTCCTTTTTCGACTTCAGCTCGGCGCCGAAGCCGACTCCCCTCTTGCCGATCCGGTTGGCGATGATGTCCTCGAGACCGCCGAACGCACCGCCACACAAGAAGAGGACGTTGGTGGTGTCGAGTTGGATGAACTCCTGATGAGGATGTTTGCGGCCACCTTGTGGCGGGACGGAGGCGACGGTCCCCTCGAGGATCTTCAGCAGCGCCTGCTGAACACCCTCACCTGAGACGTCACGGGTGATCGACGGGTTCTCGGCCTTTCGCGACACCTTGTCGATCTCGTCGATGTAGATGATCCCCTGCTGGGCGCGGTTTACGTCGTAGTCGGCTGCCTGGAGCAGCTTGAGGAGGATGTTCTCGACGTCCTCACCGACATAACCGGCTTCGGTGAGACTCGTCGCATCGGCGATGGCGAAGGGGACGTTCAACTGGCGGGCGAGGGTTTGGGCGAGGAGGGTCTTGCCCGAGCCGGTGGGACCTATGAGGAGGATGTTCGACTTCTGCAACTCGACGTCGCGTTGGACGTCGCCGGTACGGATTCTCTTGTAGTGGTTGTAGACGGCCACAGAGAGCTTGCGCTTGGCCTCTTCCTGACCTACGACGTAATCGTCGAGATACTCCTTGATCTCAGCCGGTTTCGGCAGCTCGGTGAAGTTGATCTCCTCCGAGGAGGAGAACTCCTCTTCGATGATCTCGTTGCATAGCTCGATGCACTCGTCGCAGATATAGACCGTTGGACCGGCAATGAGCTTCTTCACCTGTTTCTGCGACTTGCCGCAGAAACTGCACTTCAACAGCTCGCCGCCGTCACCAAGTCTTGCCATGTGAGAGAGGGCCTCCTGTCAGTCAGATGACGAGGCTACCGCGGCGAGCTCCCGACGTGATAGCACTCCGTCGATTACTCCGTACTCCTTGGCCTCGGCGGCCATCATCCAATAGTCGCGCTCGGTGTCATGCTCGATCTTCGCCAGGTCCTGACCTGAATGGTGGGCCAGGATCTCGTTCAACTGCTCCCTCATCTGAACGATGAGACGTGCCTGGATCTCGATGTCTGTCGCCTGACCCTGAGTTCCTCCGTGGGGTTGATGCAACATCACGCGAGCGTGAGGTAGAGCGAATCGCTTGCCCTCGGCACCGCCGGCGAGGATCACCGCGGCGGCGGAAGCGGCCATGCCCATGCAAACCGTGTTCACATCCGGCTTGATGTACTGCATGGTGTCGTAGATCGCGAAAAGCGACGTAATCGAGCCGCCCGGCGAGTTGATGTACAAGAAGATGTCCTTGTCGGGGTCGTCGGACTCCAGGTGGAGCATCTGCGCCATGATCAGGTTGGCGATGTTGTCGTCGATGGGCGTCCCCAGGAAAATGATGCGGTCTTTGAGGAGACGGCTGTAGATGTCGAAGTAGCGCTCACCCCGACTCGTCTGCTCGAAGACTGTGGGGATCACATAGCTGTTTTTCATTCCTCTTCCTCCTCGGCCGCCACGACCTCTTCGTCGTCGATGATCTCGGCCTCGACTTCGTTGACCTGCAAACTGAGATCGACCGGGTTTCCATCCTCGTCAACCGGGTCGGCATTCGAAAGGATTGCGTCCAGCGCTCTGTTTCTGAGAATATCACTGGCCAGCGCCAATTCCTGACCGCTCTCCCTGAAGGCCTTCAGGTAGCCGACCGGGTCTTCGGATCGGGATGCCATATTGGTCAATGCGTTGGTCATGTCCTCCTCGGTCACCTCGATCTCCTCCGCCTCGATGATCGCGTCCAGCACCAACCTGTTGCGAATGGACAGATCGGATTGATTTCGAAGGTCGTTCAAGAACGCGTCCTGGCTGATCCCGGATGCCTCGAAGTAATCCTGCAGATCGAGCTCCGCCTCCTCGAGGCGGTGAAGGAAATCGTGAAGGTGTCGGTCCATCTCTGCGCGGACGAGACCTTCTGGGATTTCGATGTCGATCTGATCGCGCAGCGAGCTCAGAGCCTTCTCCGAGTACTCCCGGGAGGCCGAGCGGAGCTTGGCATCGGCAAGCTGCTGATCGAGGGCCTCTCTCAATTCGGCAACGGTGTCGAACTCGGTGTTCTCGTCGACCCAATCGTCGGTCAGCTCGGGGAGGATCCGCTCCTTGACCTCATGGACAGTCACCTTGAAATCCACCTCTTCGCCTGCCCTGTCGCCGAACCCCGCTGGTAGCGAGCCGCTGAACTCGAGGACATCGCCGGCAACCGCCCCGATCAACTGCTCATCGATGCCTTCGACGAGAAGCTCGGAGCCGACCTCGTAGAGAAGCTCTTCGGCCGTGGCATCCTCGATCGGCTCACCGTCTTGCGAAGCCTCGAGATCGACAGAGACGAAGTCGCCCTCAACGGCGGGACGTTCCACCTCTTCGACGGTCCCGAACTGCTCCAGCATTCGCCTGGTCTGATCCTCGATGTCCGCCTCGGTGACCGCAGGATTGGTCACTTCGATCTTTCGGCCCTTATAGCTGGGCAGGTCGATCGTCGGCCAGAGCGTGACCTTGACCTCGACCTCCACTCCCCCGTCGACATCGTCGATGGACTCCAGCTCAGGGTTGATCGCCGGCTGGATCTCCTCCTCGGTCAAGACCTCGTTGAGCACCGGGTTGAGCAGGTCTTCGATGGCCTCTCGGCGGACCCGATCCTTGCCTACAGTCGCCTCGACGATGGGGAGGGGTGCCTTTCCCGGGCGAAAGCCACTGATCTTCACTTCCTTGGCGAGTTTGCGAGCCGCGCCCTTCTTCGCCTCATCGATCTGCTCGTCGGTGAGTTGAAACCTGACGACACGCTCGAATGCGCTGCTCTCTGTGACGATGGTGGTCATTGACTTCCTGTGTTGACATGATGTCCGTGGTACCGCTGCCCGATACATGGTACGGGCCGTCTGACTTGCGCCAGACGGCCCCTATGGGGTGACCGACGGGACTTGAACCCGCGACATCCTGGACCACAACCAGGTGCTCTACCAGACTGAGCTACGGCCACCATGTGGCGAACGGTGTCGCCCTTCCCACGGGAAGGGAGCGCCCCCGGGAGGACTCGAACCCCCAACCTGCGGATTAGAAGTCCGCTGCTCTATCCCATTGAGCTACAGGGGCAATTGAGGCGACCCCGGAGGGCGACCCGTTCGAGCGGGTGAAGGGAATCGAACCCTCACCGCCAGCTTGGAAGGCTGGAGCTCTACCATTGAGCTACACCCGCGTCACGTTAATTGTAAAGGCTCGGTCGGGCTGGTCGGACTTGAACCGACGACCTCGTGCTCCCAAAGCACGCGCGCTACCAAGCTGCGCCACAGCCCGAGCATCGTCAGGGTAATTCGGCATCGCTTCTTGTCACAGGCGATTCGTAGGTTGCATGCATGGAACTCGAGGGAGAAGTCCTCGAGCGGGTGAGGACATACGAATCGCTGTCGCGTTGGGAACGAGCCGAGCTCGGGCGAGACCTGCGTCGGCTTGGGTTGTCGTACGGCGAGATCATGGAGATGATCCCGGTCAAGAAGTCGACCCTGGCCACGTGGTGCCGGGACGTCGAATTGAACCCGGAGCTACTCCGAGGGATCGCACTACGTCGGACGCCGGTGCCTGGTCTGACTCTGGCAGGCGACCCCTACACGACGCAGCGTCCCCGCAGGCTCGAGATCGAGCTGATCCGATCTCAGGCCAAACTCGAAGCCCACCATCTCTCTCGAGATCCGTATTGGATGGCCGGCGTCGTCCTTTATTGGGGGGAAGGCTCAAAGACCAATCGCCGGCTCTCCTTGGCGAATTCTGATCCATCTGCGCTCCGACTCTTCAAGGAGTGGAGCGAATACTTCGCACGGCCCAATCATGGCTGGCGAGCGCGTTTGAATTTGCACGCGGACAACGACGATCTGGCAGCCAGATCATGGTGGGCAATGGAACTTGATTTGCCGTTGACTGACTTCACCAAGTCATACATAAAGCCGGATGGGACGGGGCACAGAAAGAATCATCTTCCCAGCGGCGTGTGCACGCTCACCAAGCGAAAGAGCACCAACAGCTTCTACCAAACCATGGCCTGGGTCGAGTTCCTCCAGGAAAGCTTCGGTCGGTAGAATTCTCGGCGGGCCGCTGGCGCAATTGGCAGCGCAGTTGACTCTTAATCAATTGGTTGCGGGTTCGAGTCCCGCGCGGCCCACCCAGGCCCACAACAACGCTTCGATCTACGGGTTGGTGCCCCACCTTGCGGGTGTGGCGGAATTGGAAGACGCGCAGGGTTTAGGTCCCTGTGGGAGCGATCCCGTGGAGGTTCGAGTCCTCTCGCCCGCACCGGATCACGGAGGTCGGGGTCCCCGGGGGACCCCGGTGATGATCCTGGCGCCGCGACGGAACGTCAGGTAGTGCCAGGCCCAACCGATGAGCACCAGAACCCTGTTTCGAAACCCGATCAGGTAGAAGATATGAATGGCGAGCCAGGCGAGCCATGCGAGGAACCCGCCAAAACGAAGACCCTTGATGTCGGCGACGGCCCGGGCACGGCCGATGGTCGCCAGTGAGCCCTTGTCACGGTAACGAAAGGGCTCTCGCTCACCACTCTTCAGCATGTGGCCGACATGTCTTCCCATCTGCATCGCAGCAGGGGCCACACCCGGAACGCCCTCCACGGCGGCCAGATCCCCTACCACGAACACCTCCGGGC
>Ga0268386_10001935_pt1 | contig 14448 bp, 9 predicted proteins | sample RVTome_15_FD_200260 | JGI IMG/M metagenome (GOLD analysis project Ga0268386, IMG submission 200260) | Soil microbial communities from uranium-contaminated site in the Upper Colorado River Basin, Wyoming, United States - RVT150D86... ...
GTCGAGGACGCGATGCACGCGACCAAGGCCGCGGTCGAGGAGGGGATCGTCCCCGGCGGGGGGGTGGCCCTCCTCCGGTGCATTCCCGCCCTCGACCGGCTCCTCAAGGAGGAGAAGGACCTCCCCCACGACGTGCGGGTGGGGGTGGAGCTGGTCCGCCGGGCCCTCGAGGAGCCCCTCCGCTGGATCGCCACCAACGCGGGCAAGGAGGGCAGCATCGTGGTCGCGAAGGTGAAGGAGATGGAGTCGGAGACCGGCTACAACGCCCAGACCGACGCCTTCGAGAACCTGACCGAGGCGGGGGTCATCGATCCGACGAAGGTCGTCCGCTGCGCCGTCCAGAACGCCTCCTCGATCGCGGCGTTGATGCTCACGACCGAGGCGGTGGTGGCCGAGATTCCGGAGAAGAAGAAGGAGGCACCGACGCCGCCGGGAATGGACGACTACTGAGCGCGGCACGATCCGGCACCCCGTAAGAATGCCCAAAAAGGGGTGCCACCTGGGGAGGACAGCGAAGTGGACCTGGGCAGGGCGGGGTGCGGCGAAAACCCCGCCCTGCCTACAACTTTTCACCCCCCAAGCGCGTAACCTCCTGTCGAGAAGCCGTCTCCCCGGCCGTCGGCCGCCCGGGCAGGAGCAGGAAGCACAGGTGGCGCGGAAGCCATCCCGAGCAACGAAAACCGGTACGCAGATTGCATAGCGCATGACCGTCTTCGGGCGTGGAAGGCTGCCGGGGAATAGTCAGCGCGGCACGGACGCATATCACGAGGCAGGGAGAACCCGGGCAAGTACCTGGAGGTCGATGATTTCGATGAGAACGCGCACCCAGACGATGGCTTCGCTGTTCACGGTGGCCATGGCCGCCATGCTGCTCGGCGCGCTCGTCACGACCCATATCCAGCGCCCCCGGACGGCCGAGGCTCGGCCGTCCGAGCCCCCCGTCGCCCAGGGAGCGCCCCCCACCGCCCGGGGAGTCGTTGGACTCGACACGTTCCGGGACATCGCCCGGCGGACGACCCTCGGGGTCGTGAACGTCAACACCTTCAAGACCGTCGATCGTCCCCGCTTCCGCGACTTCTTCGGGGACGACCTCATGGAGCGCTTCTTCGGGCCGGGCGACGGGAGCCGGCCGGACCGCCAGACCCAGCGCAGCCTGGGCTCGGGCTTCGTGATCGACAAGGACGGCTTCATCCTCACCAACAACCACGTGGTGGAGGGCGCCGACCAGATCAACGTGTCGTTCTCGAACGGCAAGCGCTACGAGGCCAAGCTCGTCGGACGTGACGCGCGGACCGACGTCGCCCTCCTGAAGATCGAGCCCCGCGAGGACGTCACCGTCCTCCCGATGGCCGACTCCGACCGGCTCGAGGTCGGGGAGTGGGTGATGGCGATCGGCAACCCGTTCAACCTCGGGAACACGGTGACGGTGGGGGTGGTCTCCTTCAAGGGACGCGACCTTCCCCTGGGGGTCCGGGGCACGAGCGTGGAGATGATCCAGACCGACGCCGCGATCAACCCGGGGAACTCGGGGGGGCCGCTCCTCAACACCCGGGGCGAGGTGGTGGGGATCAACACCCTCATCATCACCGACGGGGGGGCCCGCCAGTCGTCCGGAGTCGGGTTCTCCGTCCCGATCAACGTGGCCAAGGAGATCCTCCCCCAGCTCCGGGAGAAGGGGAAGGTCGTGCGGGGATGGATGGGGGTATCCATCCAGCCGGTGGGCGAGGACCTCGCCCTGACCTACGGGCTCGAGGAGGCCCGGGGGGCGGCGATCAGCCAGGTGAACCCCGACTCCCCCGCCGAGAAGGCCGGCCTGAAGCCCGAGGACGTCGTCGTGGCCGCCGACGGCCGGGAGATCCGGGACAACGGCGACCTCTCGCGCTACATCGCCTCGCGGGCGCCGGGGACGACGGTCCAGCTCCAGGTGCTGCGCGACGGCGAGAAGAAGGCGGTGCCGGTGACCCTCGGCACCTTCCCGGAGGAGACCGGACAGGAAGACTCCGCGACGACCACCAAGGGCCGGCTCGGGCTGACGCTGCGCGACCTGACCCCGTCCCTCGCCGAGCGGCTGGACCTCCCCCGGGGCACGGAGGGCGTCCTCGTGTGGGAGGTGGAGCCGGGCGCCCCTGCCGAGGAGGCGACCCTCCAGCGGGGCGACGTGATCGTGAGCGTGAACGGACGGACGGTCTCCGGCGTCGAAGAGTTCGAGCGGGAGATCGAGGCCGCCCGCGGGGACGGCGTGGCCCGGCTCCGCGTGCGATCGAGCGGGGGCTACCGGATCGTCGTCCTGAGGCTGAAGTGATCGCGAAGGGGGCGGAACCTCACCAGGGAGGGAGGGATCCCATGGCACGGAAGAAGGGCGTGGTCGACGAGGAGCGTTACGAGGTGCTGCGGGGCATGCTCGAGGAGCGGCGGCGGGAGATCCAGGAGAAGCTGCGCTCCCTCCGGGAGACCCTCCCGGTGGAGGTGGCGGAGGTCCGCGACGCCGAGGAGCAGAGCGTCGACGACTTCGTCCAGGAGGTCGATTTCGCCCTCATGCAGATGAAGTCCCAGACCCTCCTGAGGATCGACGAGGCCCTCCGGCGCCTGGAGGCCGCCACCTACGGGGTGTGCACCGAGTGCGGGACGGAGATCTCGGAGGCGCGCCTCAAGGCCCTCCCGTTCGCGGCGCTCTGCCGGAGCTGCCAGGAGGAGGAGGAGGGCCGGGCCGCCGCCGAGCGGGAGGCCCGCACCTTCGCCCGGTTCCAGAAGGAGTTCGGTCCGGTCCTCCGCACGGGGGCCAGGGAGTAAGGAGATCATGACCGAGAGGGACGATCGCGCCCCCGACTTCGAGTCGGGGGGTATCAACGAGGTGAACCTCCAGGAGGTGCCGACGGAGATCGCGATCCTGCCCCTCCGCGACACCATCCTGTTCCCCCACGCCATCCTGCCCCTCGCGGTGGCCCGGGAGAGCTCGGTGGCCCTCGTGCACGAGGCGGTGAAGGAGCGCAAGGTGATCGGAGTGGTCACCCAGCGCGACCCCGCGATCGACGAGCCGGTGGAGAGCGATCTCTACCGGATGGGCACCCTCACCCATATCCACAAGATGTTCAAGTTCCCCGACGGCTCGCTGCGCCTGGTGGTGCAGGGGATCCAGCGCTTCCGCCTGGCGCAGGTCACCCAGTACCGCCCGTTCCTCAAGGCGCAGGTCGAGCTCCTCCGGGACGAGGTCCCCCCCGAGCAGGAGATCGAGGCGCGGGCCCTCGCCCAGAGCGCCCTCGGAGTCTTCCAGCGGGTGGTCGAGCTGAGCCCCACCCTGTCCGACGAGCTCTCCACCCTCGCCGGCAACATCCAGGACCCGGCCCGCCTCGCCGACTTCGTGGCGGGGAGCCTCCCTTCCCTCAACACCGCCCAGCGGCAGGAGTTCCTCGAGGTACTCGACGTGCGGGCCCGCCTCGAGCGGATCAACAAGGTGCTCGTGAAGGACCTCGAGGTGCTCGAGGTCGGCAGCAAGATCCAGAGCCAGGTGAAGAGCGAGCTCCAGAAGAACCAGCGCGAGTACTACCTCCGCGAGCAGATGAAGGCGATCCAGAAGGAGCTCGGGGACAGCGACGACCAGCAGCGCGAGTACAACGAGCTCAAGGAGAAGATCGAGAAGGCGGGGATGCCGGAGGACGTGAAGAAGGAGGCCCTCCGGGAGCTGGACCGCCTATCCCGGATGTCCCCCGCCGCCGCCGAGTACACGGTTACCCGGACCTACCTGGACTGGCTGGTCGCCCTTCCCTGGAGCAAGCGGACCGAGCAGGAGATCGACCTCGCCCGGGCCAAGGACGTCCTCGACAACGACCACTACGACCTCGAGAAGGTCAAGGACCGGATCCTCGAGTACCTGGCCGTCCGCAAGATGAAGCCGGACATCAAGGGCCCGATCCTCTGCTTCGTCGGCCCCCCCGGGGTGGGCAAGACGAGCCTCGGCAAGTCGATCGCGACCGCCCTCGGCCGGAAGTTCCACCGCGTCAGCCTGGGCGGGATGCGCGACGAGGCGGAGATCCGCGGCCACCGCCGCACCTACATCGGGGCCCTGCCCGGCCAGATCATCCAGGGCCTGCGCCGGGCCGAGAGCAAGAATCCCGTCTTCATCCTCGACGAGGTGGACAAGATCGGGGTGGACTTCCGGGGCGACCCCGCGGCCGCCCTCCTCGAGGTCCTCGACCCCGAGCAGAACAACACCTTCAAGGACCACTACATCGACCTGCCGTTCGACCTCTCGGAGGTGCTGTTCATCACCACCGCCAACATCCTCGACACGGTGCCCCCCGCCCTCCGCGACCGCATGGAGGTGATCCGCATCGCCGGGTACACCGAGGAGGACAAGCTCCACATCGCCCGGCGCCACATCATCCCGCGGCAACTCGACAACCACGGGCTCTCCGCCGAGCAGATCGCGTTCGGCGACGAGGGGCTCGTCAAGCTCATCCGCGAGTACACCCGGGAAGCCGGGCTCCGCAACCTCGAGCGCGAGGTGGCGAGCATCATCCGCAAGATCGCCCGCAGGAAGGCCGAGGGGTCTCTCGAGGAGACGGTGGCGGTGACCCCGGAGAGGGTCGAGGACTTCCTCGGCGCCCCCTACTTCATGCGCGAGGAGATGGACGAGCGTACGCTCATCCCCGGGGTTTCCCTGGGCCTGTCCTGGACCGCCGCCGGAGGGGAGACGCTCTACATCGAGGCCTCCCAGATGTTCGGCAAGAAGGGGCTCAACCTGACCGGCCAGCTCGGCGACGTCATGAAGGAGAGCGCCCAGACCGCCCTCTCCTGGGTCCGCTCCCACGCCCGCCAGATCGGCATCGAGGACTCCTTCTTCGAGCGGGTGGACCTCCACCTCCACGTGCCGGAGGGAGCCATCCCCAAGGACGGGCCGTCCGCCGGGATCACCCTGGTGACCGCGCTCGTCTCGCTCCTCACGGGACGCCCGGTGCGGCCGCGGGTGGCGATGACGGGCGAGATGACCCTGTCCGGCCGGGTCCTCCCGGTGGGCGGGATCAAGGAGAAGGTCCTCGCCGCCCACCGCCTCGGCGTCAAGGAGGTCATCCTCCCCAAGCGCAACGAGAAGGCGGTCAAGGAGGACATCCCGGCGAACGTCCGGAACGACGTCAAGCTCCACCTCGTGTCGTCCATCGAGGAGGTCCTCGAGCTGGCCCTCACCCCCGGCGACCCGTACAGCCTGCGCGAGAAGGACCGCTGGCACCTGCGTCTGTCGAACTAGGGCACCTCGGCCCTCCTGCACCTCGGCCCTCGGCATTCCCGGCGCCGAGGGCCGAGGGAGCCCTTCCCCGCCCTTCGTCGCGTCCTGGCCCCGCCCTCCCCCACGCGTCCACCCCCACCCCGATCCCGAGAAGCAGGAGCACCGGCAAAGCCAGCCCGCGGTAACACTCCTCTCCCCTGAGCCGGCCCCGGGCCCGCCCGTCCAGCAGCAGCACCAGCACAATCCCGAGTCCCCATAGCCCAGCCACCCGCACCTCGTTGGCATCCGGCCGGGTCAGCGAGGGCAAGTAGCGCGCGACGGGCGCCTCCCCCGAGAGCGCCGCCCACACCCGGGCAGGTCTCCCCGCCCGGTTCAGGAGAAGGAGCCGCGCCGGGTCCCACACCATGAACGCCGCGAGGGCCAACCCCAGCCCCAGGAGCGCCGATCGCCAGCGGGCGATCCCCGGCCAGGGCTCGGCGATCCGCACGGCGAGCGCGGCCGCGAGGAAGGGGACCAGGGGGACGAGGAAGCGGCCCGGCGGGCACTGCCCTCCCCACCACATCCGCCAGGTCAGGACGGGGGCGAGGACGGCCGCCCCGACGAGCAGGCAGGGCCACGCGTCGCGCCACCGCCTCGCGAGGGGACCGAGCCCGGCGAGGGCGACCAGGAAGACCGGCGCGTGGGGGAGCAGGCCGAACGAGCGGTCGAGAAGGAGGCCGACGAGGGCGGCCACGGGCGAGGAGCGCGCGTCCTCGGGAAGGCCCCCGTAGAGCGCGAGGGGGGTCGGGCGGCCGAAGACGTGCTGGTAGTAGCCGAGGTAGCCCACGGCCATGGCTCCCGCCACGAGCACGAAGGCCACCCGGGCCCGTCCCTCGAGCCGGACGAGCGCCACCACGCCGAGGGCGGCCGCCGCCGGGATCATCTTGACATGCAGCCACGGGAGGCAGGCCGCGAGGAAAGCGGCCAGGCCGGCTCCCGCGGCCCCGGGGGCGGCGAGGAGACGGTTCAGGGACGCCACCAGGCAGAGGGCGGACGGCACCTCGGTGTAGACGTGGAAGGCGTAGAAGCACAGCGGCGGCCCCGCCGAGGCGGCCCCCGCTACGAAAGCCGCCCGCGGGTCGGCGGTCAGGCGCAGCGCGAGCCGGCGCGCCTCGACCACGACCAGGGCGGCGAGGAGGGCGAGGAGGACGATGCACGCCGGGCGCCCTCCCCCCGCGTAGGCCGGGGCGAGGAGGAGGGAGAGACCGGGGCTGTGGGCGGGATAGGGCCGCCCGTCGCGCCGGGGCGTGCCGTAGTGGGCGGCGAGGGGACCCGGGGTGTACTCCCGCCAGTCCTCCCGGGCGAAGTTGTCCTCGAGGTCCAGGTCTCCCTCGCGCCCCAGGCTCTGGGCCATGAGCAGGTAGTGGGGCTCGTCGCCCGAGACCTGGAGCCGCGACGCGTAGTGCAGTCCCGTGAGGACGTAGGCGGCGAGAGCGACCAGGAAGAGGAGCCATGGCCCGGGAGGGGATCGCCGCCGCTCGCCCCCGGCCAGCCGGACGAGGGCGGCCGCGGCCGCGACCGCCAGGAGCACCGCTCCCAGGGGACCCCGGAGGACGCCCAGGGCCGGGAGGACGGCGACCGCCCACGGGAAGCGAGCCAGGAGGACGGGGCCGGCCCCCCAGGCGAGCAGCGCGAGCGCGTCGGTCCCTCGGCGAGGCGGCTCCAAGGCAGGGCATCCTAACCCGGACGTCCGCGGAGGGCGTGGCCCCGCCCCCCCCGCGCCGTTGACGCCCGCGAGCCCGATCGGGCATGATCCCTCGTCCCATGAACTGCTCCAAGTGCGGCACCGAGAACGCCGCCGATGCCGCCCGCTGCGCTTCGTGCGGCGACAACATGACGGTGGCGGTGCTCGAGGTGATCCGGGGCGACCTGACCGAGAAGATCCGCTTCCTGCGCCCCCGGCCCTACGCCCTCGGCCGGGCCCGCCAGAACGACATCGCCCTCAACGAGCCGTCGATCTCGAAGACCCATTGCCGCATCGACCACGAGGAGGGCCACTTCTACATCGAGGACCTGGGGAGCCTCCACGGGGTCTACGTCAACGCGACGAAGGTCCAGCGCACCGAGCTGACCCCGGGTTGCCAGATCCAGCTCGGGAACGTGACCCTGAAGTTCTCCCCGCTCGGCGGGGAGTCCACCACCGCCCGCATCGCCCGGTTCCCCTGGCTCGAGCAGCAGCAGCTCCTCCTCTCCCTGGTCCAGACCCTGAACTCGACCCTCGTCCTCAGCCAGGTCCTGGAGCAGGTCCTCGACGCGGTCATGCGGATCACCGGGGCGGAGCGGGGCTTCCTCCTCCTCGCCGACAGCTCTCCCGACGCGGCCCGCTTCCCCGCGGTGGCCGGGCTGCGGCTGCGCGCGGCCCGGGGGCGGGCCGACCCGGCCTCCGACGGGCGGGGCATCTCGACCTCGGTCGTGCGACGGGCCCTCGAGAGCGGGGAGACCGTGGCCACCGGCAACGCCCTCGCCGACCCCCAGCTCGGCGCGGCCACCAGCGTGATCGCCCTCGACCTCCGGACGATCGTCTGCATCCCCCTGCGCTCGCCCCGGGCCGAGGCCGACCGGAGCGGGGGCTTCCCCCGGGCCCTGGGGGCGCTCTACGTCGACAACCAGGAGTCCTCGGCCCCCTTCAGCGCCGACAGCCTGCGCACCGCCGAGGCCCTCGCCCGCCACGCCGCCCTCGCGATCGAGAACGCCCAGCTCTTCGAGCGCGAGCAGCGGACGATCGAGGAGCTCCAGCAGGCCCAGAAGCAGCTCCTCCAGTCCGAGAAGCTCGCCACGATCGGCCAGATGGCCGCGGGGATCGCCCACGAGCTGAACACCCCCCTCACCTACATCATGGGCAACCTCGAGCTGCTCGAGGCCCAGGCGCTCCCCGATCCCCCCCGGGAGATGCTGGGCTCGATCGCCCGGGGAGCGGAGCGCATCAAGGGACTCGCCCAGAGCCTCCTCGGCTTCAGCCGGCCCTCCCAGGAGGAGATGATCGCCCTCTCGCCCAACGAGCTGATCGAGCGGAGCCTGGAGCTGTGCCACTACCAGATCCTCAAGGGAGGGGTGGCCCTCGAGAAGCGGCTCGCCCCGGACCTCCCCCGGGTGATGGGGGTGCCGAACCAGCTCGAGATGGCCCTCATCAACCTGACGGTCAACGCGATCCACGCCATGGAGGGGACGGGGGGCCTGCTCACCGTCAGCTCGGCGGGCCGGGGGGCACAGGTGGAGATCGCGGTGGCCGACCAGGGGCCGGGCATCCCTCCCCACATCCAGCCCACGATCTTCGAGCCCTTCGTCACCACCAAGCCCGAGGGAAAGGGCACCGGACTGGGCCTCTCGACCGTGCTGATGGTGGTGGAGCGGCACGAGGGGAAGATCGACTTCACGACCGCCCCCGGGGTGGGGACGACCTTCCGGATCACCCTCCCCGCGGCTTCACGCTAGCCGATCCTGCGCAGCGCGCAGCTTCGGCTGGCCGGACCTACTCGGTCACCACCAGCCGGCCCCCCTTCGACGCCTCGGGATCGGCCAGGCAGTCGTGGAACGGGAAGGTCCCCGCGCGGTCCGGGGTGAGGTCGACGAGGGTCGGCCGGCCGGCCACGACCCGCTTCTCCACCCGGAACGCGTCGAGGGCGAAGCAGTGCTCCCCGGTGGCCGCGGTCAGGGTCAGCCGCAGGGCCTCCCCGGCGCGGGCGGTGACCCGCTCCGGGTGGAACCCCTCCTTCGAGACGACGATCTCGATCCGGTCGGCGGTGGGCGCCTGGAGGAGGGGGCGACCCGGCCCCGGTCCCAGCCAGACGAGGGCGGCCACCGCGAGGCCCCGGCCGGTGGTCACCTCAGTGACGGCGCCCGCCCCGCGCGTGCTCGCGGCGGTGGTCGTCGCGACCGCCTCCCCCGGGGCCCCGTTGCGGTCCGCGGTCACCCCGGTGCTCCCCGCGACCGCCGGAGGGCCGCCCGGACCCGCCGCCTTCCGGCTGACCCGACCCGCCCTCGCCCGCCGATCCGCCCGCGGGCGCTTCGAGGAGGGCCTTGCGGGAGAGCCGGATCTTCCCCGAGGGGTCGATGCTCACGACCTTGACGAGGACCTGGTCGCCCTCCTTCACCTCGGAGCGCACGTCCTGGACCCGGTGGTGGGCGATCTCCGAGACGTGGAGGAGCCCGTCGGTCCCCGGGAGGATCTCGACGAACGCCCCGAACTCCACCACCCTCACCACCTTGCCCAGGTAGGTCTTGTTCAGCTCGGCGGTGGCGGTCAGCTCCTCGATGATCGCGATCGCCTTGCGGGCCGCGCCCTCGTCCACCGAGGCGATCGCCACCCGGCCGTCGTCCTCCACGTCGATCTTGCATCCCGTCCGCTCGACGATCGAGCGGATCATCTTGCCGCCCGGCCCGATGATGTCGCGGATCTTGTCCACCGGGACCCTGATCGTGAGGATCCGCGGGGCGTAGCTGCTGATGTCGGGACGCGGGCCCGCGAGGGCCTCCGCCATCCGCTCCAGGATGTGGAGGCGGCCCTGGCGGGCCTGCTCGAGGGCCTGGGCGAGGATCTCCGCGGTGATCCCCCCGATCTTGATGTCCATCTGGAGGGCGGTGATCCCCTCGCGGCTCCCCGCCACCTTGAAGTCCATGTCCCCGTAGTGGTCCTCTTCGCCCGCGATGTCGGAGAGGACCGCCCACCGGTCCCCCTCCTTCACGAGCCCCATCGCGACCCCCGCCACCGGGCTCTTGATCGGCACCCCGGCGTCCATGAGGGCGAGGGTCCCTCCGCAGACGGTCGCCATCGACGAGGAGCCGTTCGACTCGAGGATGTCCGACACGATGCGGATCGTGTAGGGGAACGCCTCCTCGGTGGGCAGCATCACCCGGATCGCGCGCTCCGCGAGGGCGCCGTGGCCGATCTCCCGCCGGCCGGGACCCCGGAGGAACTTCACCTCCCCCACCGAGAACGGCGGGAAGTTGTAGTGGAGCATGAAGCGCTTGCGGTACTCGGCTTCCTGGAGGGTGTCGATGATCTGGCTGTCCTCGGAGGTGCCGAGGGTGACGGTGACGAGGGCCTGGGTCTCCCCCCGGGTGAAGACGGCGGACCCGTGGGTCCGCGGCAGCACGCCGACCTCGGAGGTGACGGGACGGATCTCGTCGAAGCGGCGGCCGTCGAGGCGGCGCCCGTTCACAAGCACCTCGGTGCGCAGGATCCTCTCCCGGAGGGCGTCGTAGACCGGGGCCACCGCCGCCCGCCTCGCCGGCTGGTCCTCGGGGATCGCGGCCAGGTACTCGTCCCGGACCTGCTTCATGCGGGCGTACATCTCGAGCTTCACCGTCTTGCGCATCGCCTCGTAGAGCGGGCCCTCGATCGCTCCCTCGATCTCCGAGACGAGGGTGGGGTCGAGCACTTTCTTCTCCACCACGCGCTTGGGCTTGCCCACCCGGCGGCGGAGCTCCTTCTGGAGGCCGACGACCTCCCGGATGACCGCGTGGCCCTCGACGAGGGCCTGGACGATCACCGCCTCCGGGACCTCGTCCGCCCAGGACTCGACCATCACGATCGCCTCCTCGGTGCCCGCCACCAGGAGGTTCAGCCTGCTCTTCGCCTTGATGTCGGTGGTGGACGGGTTCACCACGATCGCACCGTCGATGTAGCCGACCCGGACCGCCCCCACCGGGGTCTCGAAGGGGATGTCGGAGATGTAGAGGGCGGTGGAGGCGCCGATGATCGAAAGGGTGTCGGAGTCGTTCTCCATGTCGGCGGAGAGCACCAGGCCGATGACCTGGGTCTCGCAGGCGTAGCCTTCGGGGAAGAGGGGCCGCAGCGGCCGGTCGATCATGCGGGAGGTCAGGATCTCCTTCTCGTTGGGGCGCCCCTCCCGCTTGAAGAAGCCCCCGGGGATCTTCCCCCCCGCGTAGGTGTTCTCGCGGTAGTCCACGGTCAGGGGCAGGAAGTCCACCCCCACCCGCGGTTCCTTCTGCCCGCAGGCGGTGGCGAGGACGACGGTGTCGCCGAGGCGCACCACCGCGGCGCCGTCGGCCTGCTTGGCCAGGCGTCCCGTCTCGATGGAGAGGGTATGGCCGGACAGGGACATCTCGACTCTCTGCATCATGGTCAATCGCTCGTTTCCGGCCCCCCGGGAGGGGAGGCCTTCGAGCGCGTCTCCCTCACCCGCCCTGGCTCGGCCCGCGTCGCTCGCCGCAGAAAAATGAGTGCGGATGAGGACTGAAAGCGAACGGCGGGGGACGGAAGCCTCCGAGGGGGGACGCGCTTCTTCGTGTTCGGGTGGTGGACGGACGGCGGGATCGCCGCACGACAGGGGTAGGCCTTCGGGGAGGGGTACGGCGGTCGAGGGACGGCCTGGGAGCCGCCGCGGCGTCCCTCGCGGGAGCTACTTGCGGATCCCAAGCTTCTCGATGAGGCCGCGGTAGCGCTTGGCGTCCTTGCCCTTGAGGTAGTCGAGCAGCCGGCGGCGCTGGCCGACCATCATCATCAGCCCGCGCCGGGAGTGATGGTCCTTCGGATGGGTCTTGAAGTGCTCCGTCAGGTAGCCGATACGCTCGCTGAGGAGGGCCACCTGCACCTCGGGCGACCCCGTGTCGGTCTCGTGGCTCTGGTAGCCCGAGATGATCGACGTCTTCTGCGTCTTGGTGAAACTCACCGAACTGACCTCCTCCTGTCCGCTTCTCTCCATTCTTGCCAAGTGCGGATCCTACCATAGCGGCCGCACCCGTGTAAACTCTGAGTCGACTCGACTTCTCACGAGCGCCCGATTGACCCTCCTCGCCTACCTGCTCTTCGCGGGCGTCGCCATCCTCGGGCCCGGCGTCGCCCTCCAGCGGCTCTGCCGCGCCCCCGTCGACCCCGCCCTCGTCCTGCCCCTCGGGACGGCCGCGTGCGCCGGGCTCTTCTGGCTCTCCCTGGTGGCCGGCGTTCCCGAGCTGTTCCCCGCGGGCATCCTCTTGCTGGACCTGACGTTAGCCGGCGGGGGGCCCTGGCGGCGGTCCGACGGGCCGTCGCTCCGGGGCGCGGTCGCCCCTTTCCTGGCGGTGGTGGCCGTGCTGTCCCTCACCCAATACCCCTGGAACCGGCGCGGGCCGTCCGGCGACTTCGTGCTCGACCCCCTCGTCCCGTACGACGCCGCCTTCCACGTCGGCCTCGCCCGCGAGCTGACCCTCGCCTACCCGCCCCAGGTCCCGGGCGTCGCGGGCTTTCCGATCGGCTACCACCTGGGCATCGACCTGGTCAGGGCCGCCGCCCTCCGCTGGGCCGGGACGGATCCCTTCGACTCGGCCAACCGTTACGACGTGACCCTCTTCGCCCTCGCCCTCGTCCTCGCCCTCCGCGGGGTGACCCACCGGCTGGGCGCGCCCGCCGCGGCGGTGAGCCTCGTCCCATGGACGCTCCTCCTGACCGACCTCTCCTTCGTCTTCGCGGGGAACCCCCAGGCCCACTGGTGGACCGACCTCCTGCGCGGGAACCTCCTCCTCTCCCTCGTCGCGGCCAACCCGGTGATCCCCGCCCTCGCGATGGCCATGGGCGCCCTGGCCGCCTTCTCCCGACACCTCGCCGGAGCCGGCCGAGGACACCTCCTCCTCGCGGCCGGACTCGCCCTCGCCGTTCCGTTCTTCAAGGTCTTCCTGGGCGCGCACCTGCTGCTGGGCCTCGGGGCGGCGGCGCTCCTCGCCTCGGCGCGCGGCCTCGGCCCGTTCGTGACGGTGGCGCTGCCCTGCGCCCTCGCGACCCTGGCCCTCGCGTCCGGGCAGGGGGGCGAGACCGTGGAGGTCGCGCTCGCCCCCCTGGACCTCATCCAGGTCACCCGCGAGACCCTCGGCCTCACCCCCCTCGGGGGCGTCGCCCTCGCGGCATGGAGCGGCCTCTGGCTCGCCGCCTCGCTGGGGCTCCGTCTTCTGGGACTGCCGGCCGCGGCGCGCGCCCTCCGCCCCCGCTCCCGGCCGATCGAGACCGTCCTTGCCGCGATGGCCCTCTCCGCCTGGCCGCTGGGCTTGCTCTTCCGCGTCTCCGCCCCCGAGGTGCTGCCCGGACAGAAGACCGTCAACGACGCCGCCTACCTGGTCGAGCAGGGCGGGCCCCTGCTCTGGATCTTCACGGCGGTCGCCCTGGCCACCTTCGCCCGGACGCGCGCCCGCGGCCTGCTCGCGGCCGCCGCCACCCTCGCCCTGGCCGTCCCCACCACCGCCCACTTCGTCTGGAAGAAGGCGCACGCTCCCCCCGACCGCATTCCCGCCCCGATGGTCCGGGCCATGGACTCCCTGCGGGCGGCCTCGGCCCCGGGAGACGTGGTCCTCCAGCGGCCCGGCGGGCGCTACCCTCCCGTGCCGGTGATCCTCGTGGGCCGGCGCGTCGCCTACGAGCGCTTCACGCCCTACCTGACCCAGTTCGCCCGGCGGGAGGACCTGCTCGCCCGTCACCGCCTCGTGTACCGCTTCTTCCACACGCACGACCGGGACGAGGCCCTCGCCATCGCGCGCGGCCTCCGCGCGCGCTTCGTCGCCCTCTACGGCCACGACCGGCTTCGGTTCGACGCCCAGGGCCTGCTGGAGCCGGTCCACGAGGAGCCGGGAGCCCGCGTGTACCGCCTCCTGCCCTGACGGCACCGCCGGTGCCGACGAAGTCGACGGCCGAGCCCGCCCGAGCCGCTCGAGCGGGCGAGCCAGAGCGCCTCACCTCCCTCGAAGCCGATGGGGGCGGCGGCTCCGATCGGCCGGCGATCGGCTACGGGCGGCGAGCGTAGCGCGATTCACTCGCGCGGAGCGAGCGGGGGGTCAAGGGGCAGGGTCAAAACGAGCTGGGGTAGCAGCTGCTCCGGTACATGTTGACGTCGCGGCGCACGTGGGTGAGGCTGAAGGTGATCGCGTGCTGCTCGTTGAACTCGTTCGAGCCCCTCTTGACCTGCAGCTCCTTCGAGTCCCAGCGCGCGCAGTAGCCGTTGCTCACCAGCACGTCGGCCACCGCGGACGCATAGGCCTCCAGGTTCCGTACTCCCGGCAGACCGTCGCGAGCGGCGTTGATGCTGGAAATGTCGTTGTAGTCGAATAGCTCGGGCCGCGCCTCCAGGACCTCGCCGATGGCGGCATTGACCGCCTCGTAGTACTGGCTGGCGGGCTCCCTGCCGCAGGCGATGGTCTGACTCGGGGGCAGGTTGCAGCCCGCGGCGGCGGGGATCGGCGGCCCGGGCTGGATCGGGAACGCCGCC
>Ga0268386_10001936_pt1 | contig 14446 bp, 12 predicted proteins | sample RVTome_15_FD_200260 | JGI IMG/M metagenome (GOLD analysis project Ga0268386, IMG submission 200260) | Soil microbial communities from uranium-contaminated site in the Upper Colorado River Basin, Wyoming, United States - RVT150D86... ...
GACCCATCGGGCCGCTGCAGGGCTTCGGGCGTATGTGGCAAAAGACCTACGAGGTGGCGATCGCCGGGCCGACTCCCGAAACGGTAATCGCAACATGGAAGGAACGGTTTGGCGAGTTCTGGTACCCATCAAATACGTTCTACGCCCCGGCCGGTGGCATGACCCCGGGTCAGGTGGCCGTCGTCGGCGGTGGCAAGGGGCCCACCCGAATGACGAGCGGGGTGCGGATCATCTACTCCGACGACCGGTCGTGGTCATACATGAACCCGGAAGGGCACCCCTGGGCCGGAATCATCACGTTCAGTTCACACGAGGCCGACGACCAGTCGACGGTGGCTCGAATCCATCTCCTGGTGCGCGCCAACGATCCTCTGTACGAGGCCAGCTTCAAGCTCTATACCTCGCGTCTCGAAGACCGGATCTGGACCCATACCTTGAAACAGGTGGCTGGCCACTTCGGCATAGCCGATCCCGAAGTTGTGGCGACAGTGACCCTCATCGACAAGAGGCGGCAGTGGCGCCAGTTCAAGAACATCTGGAAAAACTCCGCCATTCGCACCATGCTGCGCAGAGATCGCAAGGTGAGCTCTGGCTGATCGGCTGAGAACCGTTAAGGCAAACCTGGGGAGTTGCCGATCCTTCTTTGTTATTGGCGGCGACGCCGGTTTCGGCTGAAGACACGGTCGGTCTGGTCGATTCCGGGAGCGGGCTTTGGTATGGCACTGATACGGTGGCGGGATGATCACCGCATTGCACTCGCTCGTCTACGCCGACGACCCCGAGGCCGCCCGCGCCTTCTTCCGCGACGTTCTCCGCTGGCCCAACGTCGACACAGGCGGTGGCTGGCTCATCTTCAAGACTGGTCCTTCCGAGTTGGGGGTCCATCCCACTTCCGAGGGAGACTGGTCGACCCACCAGAAGCACGAGATTTCACTCGTATGCGACGACATCGAAGCCACGGTGGCCGACCTACGCAGCCGGGGAGCCAAGTTCTCCGGGGAGGTGGTAGATCTCGATTTCGGCCGGACCATCCAACTTCAGGTACCCGGCGGCCCCGAGATCATGCTCTACCAGGCGAAGTACGACCCACCTGCTTTCTTGTGACGGTTGGCCCGTATATAACGGGCCAACCGTCACAAGAACGGTCGGTCGGGTCAGCCGCGGGCAGAGATCTGCTGCACGGCCCAGCCGTTGCCGTCCGGGTCGTTGAAGAAGACGAACCCGACGTTGTCGAGGTCCGGCCCTCCCCTACTGAGACGACTCGTGTCCCCATCGACAACTTGAACATCGCTGACTTCCACACCCTTCTCCAGTAGCTGGCGATGGGCGGCCTCGATGTCGGCAACGACCAGTTGCAGGCCTTTGATCGACCCCGCCGGCATGTCCACTCCAAACCCTTTGCCAATGACGACCGAACAGCCCGAACCGGGAGGGGTCAGCTGCACCACCCTCACATCGTCTCCGACTTTCGTGTCGTGGTCGACGTTGAACCCAAGCCGATCGGCATAAAAGGCCTTCGCCCGGTCGATGTCGGACACCGGGACCACGACCACTTCCAGCGTCCAGTTCACAATCTCGTCCACCGTCCTGTCAGCAGAGGCTTGATCCGGAAACTCTAATGATGTGTCGGAGAGGACAACCCTACGCATGAGCGCAGAAGCGGAGCAGCGGTTCAACGAGTTGTTCGTGAGCCATCACGTCGACATATTTCGCTATTGCCTGCGACGCCTCGACCAGTCTGAGGCCGAAGATGCCACCGCTGAGGTGTTCGCGGTTGCATGGCGACGTCTCGACCAGATCCCGGACAAAGACATGGCCAGAGCCTGGTTGCTGGCGGCGGCATACCGGGTTGTCGGTAATCAGTACCGGGGACGGGCCCGGCGGGGAAGGCTCTCGGCTCGTTTGAGCGGTCTGCGTCCAGAACACCCGGAGACCGCTGATGTCGCTGTAATCCGACGCGAAGAGGACGACGCGGTCCGCCGCGCCCTCCAGTCGCTTGGTGAAACCGACCGTGAGCTTTTACGTCTCGTTTCTTGGGACGGTCTCTCTCATCGAGAGATCGGCGAGGTGCTTGGCATCAAGGAGGACACCGTTTCCAAACGTGTCTCCCGTGCCCAAACGCGTCTCCGGCTCCAGTTCGAACTCCTCGGCCAGGCGCCGTCTTCCACCAAACCCAGAGAGGCTTCCTGATGATTGAACTTTTGCAACGGATCGACCCCGCCGTCGGAGTGGATATCGACTCCTCTTCGCTGCGGGCCCGGGTTGACGAACGAATCGGTTTGATCGGAACGATGCGTCCTTCGATCAACCGACCGCCAAAGCCCTGGCTCGCAGCAGCCGTGGCTTTTGCAGTCATTCTGGCGGTGTTTATCCCGGTGATGTTGAACCGCCCCGGTACGGTGCCCGACTATCGCTCGACCATGGAAACTCTGGAGACCACTCCGGGAGTTGGGATGGTGATAAGAGACAGTGGCGGTGGTGGCGTCCGCACCACAGGCGTGGACGGTGACACCATTTGGTTGATGCAGGCGTTGTCCCGGGAGTTGGTCCGGATCGACGCCCCGAGCGGTCAGATAGAAGAGGTTTATCCGATCGATGCCTACGTCGAAGGGGTGGTGATCGGAGGGGGTTATGTTTGGCTCCACAGCTATGACAACGGGGGTGAGGTTCTCCGTTTCGACCCGGCCGTCGGTGAAGTCGACCTCGCCATCCCCATGGGAGCTCCGCCGTGGCATATGTCGCGCTGGTTCGCCGACCACCTTTGGGTCAGCAACGAGAACGGCCAACTCCTCCAGATCTCGGCCGACGGTGTGATCCAATCCACGACCTCTGGTGAACTCAAGGGGATGGCCTTCGGAACCTTGTGGGTGATCGACCCCGAAACCCGGGTAATGCGAAACTTCACTGCAGACGGACCGGGAGAGGTTGTCATCCCGACCGAAGGTATGGAGGTCCGCGAGGTGATCGAGGGAGAAGGTTATCTTTGGGTTTTGGAAGCGGACTTCTCCACCTTCGGCGCGGTCCACCGGTACGGGCCAGAAGGCGGCGATCCAATCACCGTGCCGGTGGGCTTCGGCGCCCATTCGATCGTCGAGCACGGTGGCTCCATCTGGGTCACCTCGATCTGGGATCAGACTCTGACCCGGATCGACCCCGCCACCGCCGAGGTGCTCACGGTGACGCCCTGGCCCGGCCGCACCGGAGCCTTGACCGTCGCCGACAACTCCCTCTGGTTGTCGCTGTACCAGCCCGGGCTGCTGGTCCGCCTCGACTCCAATGCCACCCTCCTCGAGATCGGCGAGGTGGTCATCGACGAGGTCTTTGACGGCTACCGCCTGCTCTGCACCGGGGGCGGGGAGGGTCCCACGGTCCTGCTGGACTCTGAATTCTGGATCGGGCCCGGCTCCTGGTCGGTGATCCAAGCTCAGCTCTCCGCCGACACTCTGGTCTGTTCACACGGCCTTGTGGATGACCGAGATGCGGTGGCCAAGGTTGACAACCTCGAACGCGCCCTTGTCGAGTTCGGGCTCGAGGGTCCATATGTCCTGGTTGCTCACGGCACCGGCGTCGCCTCCACCCGACTGTTCGCCGAAGGTCGGTCCGACGTGGCTGGGATGATCCTGGTTGATCCGGTGGCCGCTGGCTTCACCGACCTCTTGGAGCGGCTCCTACCCGGTCAGGCGCCTGAGATTTTTCAGATGGACGACCTCGATCTCGGCGACCTGGGCGATATCCCCCTGTGGGTGATCGGTCAGGACCTTTCAATATCCTTCGAGAACGAGTCGTTCGACGAGCGCTCAGGCTCGGAGCCGGGGACGGGTGCGGAACTGGGCGGGGCTTGGCGCGAGGGTCTGTCCTTTTACGCCGCACTCTCCACCAACTCCCGGTCGGCAACCGCGTTTGGGAGCAACCACATGGTGATTTGGGAAACCCCCAACGTGGTCGTCGACGCAGTTCTGCAGCTCATCGACAACTAGCGTTCTCCGGATGAACATCAGGGTGTTGTTCTCGTCGCCGGCGGTGACTGTCAGCGACGTTTGGTGTGAACCCGGACATGTCCTTGACAGCGATCTCGAGGTCGAGCCGGAGTTCGGAGTCAGCTTCTCCCGAGCCGGCGTCTACGTCCATCGGACTGCCGGAGGGAGCATCGTGGTCGACCCGACCGTTGCAGTCTTTCGCAACGCCGGTGACGAACAGGTCACCATCCATCCCACAGACGAGGGCGATTGCAACACCGAGCTTCAGTTTTCGTCTGAACTGGTCGCGCCCCTGCTCGATCTCAAGGGCCGATTCCGCCTTCGGGCGGTGCCGATCTCTGAGGCGCTGACCGTTCGGCATCGGCGTCTCTTGCGACGGCTTCGCAACGGGGCGGCGACGCGCCCACTCGGCATCGAAGAAGAGGCCCTTTCTCTATTGCGGACCGCCCACCGGATCGGGCCCGCCAATGACGTCTCCGATCGCGATCGTCGGATCGTCGATGAGACCAGGAAGTACCTCGCCTGGAGATTCCGCGAAGACCTCGACCTCTTGACAGTGGCGGCGGCGGTCGGGGCATCGCCCTTCCATCTGAGCAGAGTGTTCAGAAGGGCCACCGGTCAATCCCTCACCGAGTACCGGACCGCTCTTCGGGTTCGGTTTGCCATCGATCAAATCGCCGAAGGCGCCGACGACCTCAGCCGGCTGGCGGTGGAGGCAGGGTTCTATGACCACGCCCACATGACCAACACCTTCCGTCGGCGGCTGGGATCGCCGCCGTCCGTTCTTAGGACCTGGCTAGCCAGCTAGAAACGCAAGAATCTCCAAGCGCCTCGACCAAGTTCGGACTGATGATGCCCCGATGCGGTCACAGTTCAACCGGCTGTTGGCGGCCTCCACGCTGTCCAACCTCGGCGACGGCGTGGTTGTCACTGCCTTCCCCTTGTTAGCGGCCAGCATCTCCTCCTCCCCGCAGGCTGTGGCAGGGATGACCGCCGTTGCCACCCTCCCCTGGCTGCTGTTCGGCCTGCCCGCCGGAGTGGTCGTCGACCGAGTCAACCGGGTCCGGCTGATGTGGATGGTCGATTTGGCCAGGGCCGCAGCGGTGGCAGCCCTCGGGCTGCTCATCCTCAATGACAACACCAACCTGTTGTCGCTCTATGCGGTGGTCTTTGTCCTCGGGGTAGCCGAGACGCTCTTCGATTCGGCGGCGATGGCGGTAGTGCCGGGAGTGGTGGAGAGCGAGTCGCTGGAGAGGGCCAACGGTCGGCTGTTTGCGGGCCAGTTGACCGCCAACCAGTTCGTCGGCCCACCCCTGGGTGCGCTCTTGTTCGGAGTGGCGACCTCCTTGCCGCCGTTGGTCGACGCCGTCACCTTTCTCGTGAGCGCCGTCCTCCTCACCGGATTACGAGTCCATAAGGAGACGGTTGTGAGCGAAAGACGGTCATTGATGGTCGAGCTTCGGGAGGGGCTCTCCTGGGTTTTGCAGAACCACAACATCAGGACGCTGGCCATAGGCGCTGGCGTCATCAACCTGGCCCATACCGGCGCCATGGCAGTCCTGGTTCTATTCGCGACCGTCGTCCTCGGACTCCCCGAAATCGGATATGGAGCCCTGTTTGTGTTGGCCGCGGTTGGCGCTCTGGCCGGCAGCCTCACGGCCAGCCGGGTGGCGAACAGATTTGGACGCCGGCCGACCGTGTTGGGCTCGGTGGCAGCGATGGCGGCGAGTCTGGTTGCCATTGGGGTAACGAGATCGGTCGTGGCAACCGGCCTGGGGATGTTGGTCATGGGGGTGGGAGCCGAGTTCTGGAATGTGGTGGCAGTCAGCTACCGCCAGACTGCCACGCCCGACCGTCTGTTGGGGCGAGTGATGAGCGCCTACCGGTTCATCGCCTACGGCTCTTTCCCGCTGGGGGCTCTCTTGGGTGGATGGCTGGCGACTGAGCTTGGCCTCCCCGCCACGTTTGTGGTCGGAGGAGCTCTCATCGCGATGCTGTTCCTCTTCATGTTGTGGGTGCTGGGCGACCTCGACAGCCGCCCCTGACATGTCAGAGCCTGCCGTGTCACAATCGCACCATGACCGACCTCGAATCCCTTTCGGAGCGCTACTGGGACCTCTCGCTCGAGAACAGCCCTTCAACTGCGACCTTGCTCGGTGACCGCCGCTTCGACCACCTGCTCGATGACCTCAGCCCCGAAGGCCTCGATCGATATACCGGCCAATTGCGCGATCTCATGACGGAGGCCTCCCAACTCGACGCCTCCTCTTTCGACCATCAGCAGCAGCTCACCCGCGACATGCTTCTCTCGGAAGCCGGCAACACGATCACGATGCTCGAGACCAGGATCATGGTTGCTGCCTGCGATCCGCTGACAGGCCCGTTGAGCGGTGTACTGAACTTCGTGGGGCAGACGAAGGCGCAGGACCCGGCCCAAGCCGAGGCCCTCTTTGCGCGGTATCGCCAGGTTCCGCGGTTGTTTGCCGAGGCACTTGCCTTCCACCAGGAGGACGCTGCGGCGGGGAGGACGCCCATCGCCGCCAATGTGCAAAGGGTGCTGAGCCAGGTCGATGAGTATCTGGGCTCACCTATCGAGAGCGATCCTTTCGCCACTCTGGCCGGTCCCGACGATTGGGACGGGCTCGGTGAGTGGCGGGAACGAATGCAAACGCTTACCACGGATGAAATCAGACCCGCCATCGCCGCCTACCGGGAGGGGGTGGTGGCGCTTCTGCCGGTTTCCAGGGATGAGGATCACTCCGGGCTCTGTCACATCGATGGCGGAGAGGAGATATACGAGAAGATGATCGAGCTCTTCACCACGCTCCCCTACTCGGCCCAGGATCTGCACGAGGTTGGCGACTCCCAGGCCCGGGGTATACATGCCGACGAGTTCCGGGAGATCGGGGAGCGGGTGTTCGGAACCTCCGATCTGAGCGAGGTGCTGCACCGGCTGCGCACCGATCAATCGCTTCGTTACCAGACCGCTGATGAGATCGTCCAACACGCCCGGGAAATCGTCGAACGCTCCTGGGAGGCAGCCGCTGCCTGGTTCAACCTTCGCCCCATCGGAACCTGTGCCGTGGTGGAGGTTCCGTCGTTTATGGCGAAGAACGCTCCGCCCGCCTATTACTTCCCGCCCGCCTCGGACGGGTCAAGGCCTGGCACCTATTTCATCAACACACACGAACCGACCAGCCGGGTCCGCTATGCGGCCGAGGCAGTCGCCTTCCATGAAGCCAATCCCGGACACCACTTTCAGCTGACTCTTGCTGCCGAATTGAGCGCGATCCCCGAGTTCCGCAAACGGTCGCTGGCCACGGCCTACGTGGAGGGGTGGGGGCTTTATGCCGAGCGCCTCGCCGACGAGATGAACCTCTACACCAGTGACACCGACCTTCTGGGTATGGTCTCCGCCGATGCCTGGCGGGCAGCCCGCCTGGTCGTCGACACCGGCGTCCATGCCCTCGGCTGGAGCCGCCGCCAGTCCGTGGAGTTTCTCCAACAGTGGACCGCCATCGATCAACCGACCATCGAGACCGAGGTCGACCGTTACATCGGGGTTCCCGGTCAGGCTCTGGCCTACAAGGCGGGACAGATGGAGATCTTCCGGTTGCGAACCGAGGCCAAGACCGCGTTAGGCGCACGCTTCGACATTCGGGGATTCCACGACACGGTCCTCGGCAGTGGCCCCATGACCCTCCCCATGCTGCGAGGCCTGGTGGAAGCGTGGGTCAAGGCGGCCTAGAACCCGCCAAACCGCGCTTTTATCACCCAGACCCGTCGTAAAACGACGGGTCTGGGTCGCGAAAGCGGGGTTGTTGGCGGAGAGGGAGGGATTTGAACCCTCGGGAGGGCTATATCACCCTCCACTCGCTTAGCAGGCGAGCGCCTTCGACCACTCGGCCACCTCTCCAGGTTTCGATTCGCGGAGGGAGTGGGATTCGAACCCACGAGACCCCTTTCGAGACCTAGCGGTTTTCAAGACCACCGCATTCGACCGCTCTGCCATCCCTCCTGGGATGCCAAAGACTACGCCCTCAGGACACAAGGGTACTTGACAGTTAGGAAGCCGTAGAGACTCGGCGGCCCGCGTTAGGAACCCATAAGGCCCGCAATCCAGATCCTGCAAGCGGGCTACAACCAAGGGGTGACTCAGACTTCGACTTCGGTCGCACGCTCCGTGCGACAGCCTCGGAAGTTCGGAGGACTCAAAAAGGACCTCCTTCCGCTGATGGCGTTGCTAGGCGCCGTCTACGGCTGGGTGGTTGCGGTACTCGCGGTAATCATTGCGGCGATCGTCCTACTCATCGGGTGATACGACTCACCTGAGTGAGGCTTTGTCAACTTGATCCGCCACCGCCAGATGAAACGGCACGCTCGTCACCGCCACATCGGGCTCCGCGGCAAGGGCCGCCTTGATGACGAGGCCCGTCTGGTTGTGCAGCAGCTGGGCCACCCGTCCTGGGACGATGAATTCCGGAAGTAAGACGTTGACCAGAGTCCCTGCCGGTTCGTCCCACCGGCGGCGTCTGACATACCTGACTAGCGGGCGGGTGATGCCACGGAAGGGGCTTTCGATTGTCTCCAGTTCTGGTTCCAAGCCATGATCGCGCCAGGCAGCCTGGACTCGCTCCCGCTGTAGGTCATCGACATCGATGTGGACGCAGTGCAGCGAATCGGGGTCTAGTTGCTTTGCGTAGTCGAGGGCCTCGAGTGTCGGCCGAGTGACCTCGCTAACCGTCATCACGACGACATGGCGCGTGATTGTCGCCTGCGGCGAAACAGGGCCGCGTCGGCGTTTGACGACGGTCAGATCGGTCACCGCCACCCCGGGCTCGAACAGAAGCAGCGCCTTGAGAATGAGGCTGTGAGGATGTGAGAACAAGCTTCGGAGGCTTCGAGTCCGGAACCGCTCTGCCAACACCACCGTGATTCGAGCCTCGGGATGGGCGTCCCTCTCCTGGCGGATGTACTTACGGATCCTTCTGACGATCGGGTCGCGGTCCGGCTCCAGCAGAACGAGGGGATGCTGGGGATACAACCGGGGCCAGATGTGGACCAGATCCTCGCTCTCCTCGGGTTCGACGGCGTGGACCACGGTGATGCTCTCGGGATCGACCAGAGCGGCGTATCGCAACGCTCGTTCGGTGGCTCTATCGGTATGAGCGGCGAGGAGGACTACCCGGTGGGATCGCGGGCCTTCGACGGGAGGAGCGTGACCGAGGTGGAAGGCCACCCGGCGATAGTGGCGCCGGATGGACATCATCCACGCCACCAACAACGGAACGGCCACGATCACGATCCATGCCCCATGAACGAACTTGACGGCGGCGACGATTATGAGGACCACCCCGGTGGTCACCGCACCGATTGCGTTGATCACAACCGATCGCTGCCACCCCCGCTCCCGGGTCCGGATCCAGCGCCGGACCATCCCGGTCTGGCTGATAGTGAAGCTGGTGAAGACTCCCACCACGTAAAGCTGTATGAGCCTCGACACTTGGGCATCGAACACCACCACGAGCAGGCCAGCCAACGCCGCGAGGGTGAAGATTCCGTTCGAGAAGACCAACCGATCTCCGCGGTTGCGGAATTGGCGGGGCATGAAACGGTATCGAGAGAGGATTGATGACAGCCGCGGGAAGTCCTGATAGGCGGTGTTGGCGGCCAGGATCAGGATTCCGGCGGTGACGACTTGCAGGATCCAGAACCCGACTCCGCCGTCAAATGCCACCCGACCAATCTGCGATATGACCGTTCCGTACTGGTCGACAGTCCCCTCCGAGATCCGCACGTCGAAAAGGCGAGCGAGAGTCGAGATCCCCAAGAACATCGTGATCGAAATGGCGCCCATGGCACCGAGGGTGGCGGCGGCGTTGCGACTCTTTGGTTCTTGGAATGCCTGCACACCGTCGGCGATTGCTTCCACTCCGGTTAAAGCGGTTGATCCGGAGGCAAAGGCCCGGAGGATCAAGAACAGAGTGATTCCACCCACTTCGGGCTCGAGAGGGATCCCGGCTGAGACCGCATCCGGACACTCCCCGCCGGAACACTTGAGAAGGCCGACGACCAACATCGCGAACACCGTCGCCACAAAGGCGTAGGTGGGCAACGCAAACAGACGGGACGACTCTCTGGTCCCCCGCAGGTTGGCGATGCTGAGCAGGACCACAAAGACCAGAGCCAATTCGACTCGCCACTGGAGGAGGGGCGGGTACGCCGACGTGATGGCCGCCACCCCCGCCGCCACCGAGACCGCCACCGTCAGCACATAGTCGGTAAGGAGCGCCGCGGCGGCGACTACTCCGGGGGCAACTCCCAGATTCTCGTGCGCCACGATGAATGCTCCCCCACCACCTGGATAAGCGCGGATCGTCTGTCGATAAGACATGACCACGACCGCGAGGAGCGTCGCTACCGCGAAGCTCACCGGGGTGAGGAGCCACAACGCCCCGGACCCGGCCAGAGCGAGGACCAGCATCGCCTCTTCGGACGCGTACGCGACCGACGAGAGAGGGTCTGAGGCGAACACCGGCAACGCCAAACGCTTGGGGAGGAGTTGCTCGTCTTCGTCCCGAGAGGCGATAGGTTGGCCGATGACCCGGCGTTTCAGTGTCGTCCACGCTGTCATCGAGGTTGTCTGGTGTACCCCCTCCCCGTCCCAACCCGGCGATCTTGACGTGTTCCTAACGGGTCCAGCCGAATCCTGACGCGGCTTGTCGGCCAGGCTGCATGCAGTTCCAATGGATGTAGCTTGAGATCGTTAAAGGCGACAAAGGTGAAACCTCCGGGGACAACTCAACGCTCACAAGGAGCTGTGAGCCGCGCCAGGCATCTCAGCGCCTGGACCTTGGCGGCCGTCGGTCTACCGTTGTTGACCTGGCTCCTCCTCGGGCTGTCTGACCGCCTGGGGCTTCACAACGTCCTCCTCCTCTACCTCCTAACCGCAGTGCTCGTGGGCGTGATTGGTGGTGTCTTGCCCGCGGTGGCAACCGCGTTGGCCGGATTTCTTCTCGCCAACTGGTACTTCACCCAGCCGGTCAACACCTTGATGGTCGGAGATCCCGACCACCTCGTTTCCTTGTTCGTCTTTCTGGTGGTGGCACTCGCCGTCGGCCTGTTGGTCGGACTCTCCACACGTAAGAGTGCCGAGGCGAGGCGGGCCCGGGCCCAGGCGGAGGCCCTGGCCTCGAATGTGTCTACAGAAGGTCAGGACGATCAGGGATTGGTGAGTCGCATCAGGGACGTCTTCTCATTGCCTGCCGTCAGCGTGCTCCGGCGAGCGGGCGCCGGTTGGGAGGCCCTGGCCTGGGCTGGAGATCGGGAACTGAAATCTCCCCAGGAGGGGACCGAAGTCATCGAACTCACCCCTGAGACCGTTCTGGTCCTGCTCGACGGCAAGCTGACCGCCGACGATCGAATGGTCCTCCGGGCTTTCGCCGCCCAAATCGTCCAGGCAATGGAACGCGAGGATCTCGAACGCGATGCGCAGGCGGCCGCAGCTTTGGTGGCTACCGACCGACTGCGAACCGCCCTGCTCGGCGCGGTGTCCCATGACCTACGGACGCCCCTGGCCACAATCAAGGCTTCGCTCACCAGCTTGCTCGAAACCGGGGTTGCGTGGTCGCCAAGTGAGACGCGATCGTTTCTAAAGGAAGCGGTCGATCAGGCCGAGCGACTCAACCGCATGGTGGGACGGCTGCTCGACGCCAGCCGACTGCAGGCAGCAGCGATGCACGTCTTCTTTCGCCCGGTTGGGTTGGACGAGGTGGTGTCGTCGGCCCTCTCGAGCCTGGGCCACACATCGGAGCGTGTGTCAGTTGACATTCTCGAATCGCTGCCTCCCGTGCAGACGGATCCGGACCTGCTCGAACGTGCTGTTGCCAATCTGGTCGAGAACGCAGTGACGTGGTCTGACCCAGGACAGACAGTCCGGGTCACCGCCGTGGAGGTGGGCGGGCGAATCGATCTGCGGATCATCGATCAGGGACCGGGCATCCCGGTCGAGGCCCGCGAACTCGTCTTTCAACCTTTCCAGCGCCTGGGAGATGCGTCTAACAGAGAAGGGGTCGGTTTGGGTCTCGCCGTCTCACGCGGGCTCCTCGAGGCGATGGGGAACCGTTTGACCATTGAGGACACTCCGGGTGGCGGCACGACGATGGTCATTGAGTTCAAGGTCGCCAAGGTCGACGAGTCGCAATCCAGTCTGAGTAGCGGAGGCGGTCGTGCCTGACCTCCCGCGGATTCTGGTGGTGGACGATGAACTCGGAATCGTCCGCGCCCTGGCGATAAATTTGAAGGCCCTAGGGTATGAGATCGAGGCCGCTGCCAGTGGAGAAGAGGCCCTACGGAAGGCCGCGGACCATCGGCCGGACGCGGTGATCCTTGATCTCGGGCTCCCGGGAATCGACGGAATCGACGTCATCCGCGGGCTGCGCGTGTGGACCAACGTCCCAATCATCGTGCTTTCAGTTCGGGATGCGGAACGCGAGAAGATCGCGGCCCTCGATGCCGGCGCCGACGACTACGTCACCAAACCGTTCGGGATGGGCGAACTCCTCGCCCGCCTTCGGGCAGCACTACGACGGGAGATCGATGAAGAGACGGAGGTGCCCGTCATCGAGACTGCCGATTTCACCATCGATCTCGCCGTGAAACGGGTCATGAAGGCAGGCAACGAGATCAAACTCACGCCGACCGAATGGGGAGTCGTCGAGATCCTCGTCCGTCATCAGGGCAAGCTGGTGAGTCAGACCCAACTTCTGAAAGAGGTATGGGGCCCGCAATACCATGAGGAGACCAATTATCTACGGGTTTTCATCGCCCAGGTGCGGCGAAAACTCGAGCCTCAACCAAGCAACCCACGCTATTTCATCACCGAACCCGGGATGGGATATCGATTCCAGATCCTGACGAGCGCAGACGGGTAGTCCAGTTTCGTTGCAGAACTCTTGGCCGCTCTAATTGGACTACGTTCGAACTTTGACGCTAAGCCTTCCTGTAGGAGATCCTCGGTGTTGCGAGCGTTGCGAGAACTCCCTATCGGCTGCATACTGACCGCATGACCGATCGCGATAGCTTCCTGGATTGGGTCACAAGCGTCCTGTACGAGGCGGAACTCGCTCTACACAACGGCGACAGTGCCCCGCGCCGGGCGCTCTGGTCCCGCCATGAGCCTGTGAGCATCCTCGGTGCGTTACGCAATGCCCACGGGCAGCAGGAAATCGACGAGGTTTTCGCATTCCTGGAGCAGAGTTTCTCCGACTGTACGTCGCACGCCTTTGAACTGCAGGCATATGACGTAGTGGGCGACATGGCCTATACCGCTGGCCTGGAACACACCACGGTCTCCATAAACGGTGAGCCCGGGAGCTACACGTTGCGGGTCACCCAGGTATACCGCCGGGAGGGCAAGGAGTGGAAGGTTGCGCATCGCCACGCCGACATCGTGACTGAATGACAGTTCCCGATCTACGGATCGCAGCGGAGGGAGTGGGATTCGAACCCACGAGGAGGTACAACCCCCTACGGCATTTCGAGTGCCGCGCACTAGGCCGGCCTATGCGATCCCTCCAAGTATTCTGTTGTACGAGCCCGCCGGGCGGAGGGAGGGGGATTTGAACCCCCGAGGGGTTGCCCCCAACGGCATTTCCAGTGCCGCGCACTAGACCGGGCTATGCGATCCCTCCAAGCTGAACATTAAGTTGAGCACCAAGAGCGCACCAGACCGACTGATACACGAACCTGGTGCGATCCCTCCAAGTCGAGAACTCAGAATCGGACTTACCCAGCCTGAACGGATTACCGGCCGGGGATGCTCCGTAGTCTACGCAACCGATGACCGACGACCATCAGTGGATGCAACTCGCCCTCGAGCAGGCGCGGGTGGCACCCGAACACGACGACGTGCCGGTTGGAGCGGTGTTAGTCAATCCCGAGGGCGACCTCGTGGCTGCCGACCACAATCGGCGAGAACAACTCGCCGACCCGACCGCCCACGCCGAGATGTTGGTCATAACCCAGGCAGCCCGCCTCCGCGGCGATTGGCGCCTTGGAGGGCACACCCTCTATGTCACCCTCGAGCCATGTGCGATGTGTGCCGGAGCGGCGGTGGCCGCCCGGTTGGAGACGATCGTCTACGGGGCGGCCGACCCTAAAGCAGGTGCGGCGTGGTCGCTCTACAACATCCCTCAAGACGCTCGACTCAACCATCGCTGCGAGTTGCGGGCCGGCGTGCTGGCCGACGAAAGCGCAGCTCTTCTCGCCGAATTCTTCGCCACCCGACGCTGATAGCCTGACCGGGAAGGGGCGCACGTGGCCTGTCGGGTCCTGCGCGGCGAGGCCTGCGAACCGAGTCAGGTCCGGAAGGAAGCAGCTCTAAGTGGATCCCTCGAGCGCCGCAGTTCCGCCTGGCGGGAAGGCGGCGTCCCTTCTCTTTAGGCCGCGTCGGTCACCGCCCCCTTCTT
>Ga0268386_10001937_pt1 | contig 14440 bp, 10 predicted proteins | sample RVTome_15_FD_200260 | JGI IMG/M metagenome (GOLD analysis project Ga0268386, IMG submission 200260) | Soil microbial communities from uranium-contaminated site in the Upper Colorado River Basin, Wyoming, United States - RVT150D86... ...
GGGCGGGAGGGGCGGGGGCCGCCGGGGCGGCCGCGGCCTCCGCGACGAGGGCGGCGATGTCGTCCTGGGGGTCCGCGATCACCCCGATGAGGGACCCGACCGGCGCCTTGCCCCCGGCGGGGACCAGGATCTTGCGGAGGACGCCCGCCCCGAGGGCCTCCATCTCCATGTTGGCCTTGTCGGTCTCGATCTCGGCGAGGACGTCGCCCACCTTGATCGGGTCCCCCTCGTTCTTGCTCCACTTGACGATGGTCCCCTCCTCCATCGTCGGCGAGAGCTTGGCGAGCACCACCTTGGTCAGCATGGCCGGCCGGGGGAGGGACGCGCCGGCCGGGACCGGCCGCTCGGGCTCGTCGCGCTCATCGGTAGAGGACCTTGTGGACCGCCTCCGCCACCTTCTCCGGCTGGGGGAGGTACGCCTTCTCGAGGGTCTTGGCGTAGGGCATGGGGACGTCGGCGGCGGTGACCCGGAGCACGGGGGCGTCGAGGTCGTCGAAGCACTCGCGCTGGACGCGGTCGGCGATCTCCGCCCCGAAGCCCGCGTAGCGCCACCCCTCCTCCACCACCACGCAGCGGTTGGTCTTGCCCACCGAGGCGAAGATGAGGTCCTCGTCGAGGGGGCGGAGGGTGCGGGGGTCCACGATCTCCGCCTCGATCCCGTCCTTGGCGAGGAGGTCGGCCGCCTGCTGGGCGAAGACCACCGAGCGGCTCCAGGCCACGATCGTCACGTCCTTGCCCTCGCGCTTGACCTCGGAGAGCCCGAGGGGGATGTGGAACTCCTCCTCGGGGACCTCGCCCTTGAGGTTGTAGAGCACCTCGTTCTCCAGGAAGATCACCGGGTTGTCGTCGCGGATCGCGCTCTTGAGGAGGCCCTTGGCGTCCCGGGGGGTCGAGGGCATCGCGACCACCAGGCCGGGGATGTGGGCGTACCAGCTCTCGAAGGCCTGGGAGTGCTGGGCCGCCACCTGGGCGGCCGCCCCCGAGGGGCCGCGCATCACCATCGGGCAGCGGATCTGCCCCCCCGACATGTAGCGGTACTTGGCCGCGTGGTTGACGATCTGGTCGAGGGCGAGGAGCGAGAAGTTGAAGGTCATCATCTCCGCGATGGGCCGGAGGCCGATGAAGGCCGCCCCCACCGCCACCCCCGCGATCGCCTCCTCGGCGATCGGGGTGTCGCGGACCCGCCACTCGCCGAACTCGGCGAGGAGCCCCTGGGTCACCTTGTAGGCCCCCTGGTAGTGGCCGACCTCCTCCCCGAGGATGAACACGTCGGGGTCGCGGCGCATCTCCTCGCGCATCGCCTGGTTGAGCGCCTCCCGCATGGTGATGACGGCCATCCCTAGCTCTCCACCTTGGCCGGCGACCACGCGGGGAACGTCTCGGGCAGGCGGTCCTCCTTGACCGCGGCCCGCCAGGCCGGGTCCTTCTCCGCCCCCTTCATGTTGATGTAGGGGGAGCGCACGTAGACGTCCTCGTAGAGGCTCTCCAGGGGGGGGAAGGAGCCCTCCTCGCTGAAGCGCACCGCCTCGTCCACCTGGCCGAGGACGTCCTTGTCCACCGCCTCCAGGTCGGCCGGGGTGAAGCGCTCCTGCTCGATGAGGCGCTGGGCGAAGAGGTGGATCGGGTCGAAGCGCATCATCTCCTCGACCTCCTCCTTGGTGCGGTACTTGCCGGGATCGGACATGGAGTGGCCGCGGTAGCGGTAGGTCTCGGCCTCGATGAGGGTGGGGCGCTTGTCCTTGCGGGCGAGGTCGATGGCCTCGCCGAGGGACTTCCGCACCGCGACGATGTCCATCCCGTTCACGTCGCGCCGGGGGATCCCGTAGGCGCTCCCCCGCTGGTAGAGGTCCTTCACCGAGGACGCCCGGTCGAGGGAAGTGCCCATGCCGTAGCGGTTGTTCTCGATGACGTAGACGACGGGCAGCCCCCACAGCGCGCTGACGTTGAGCGCCTCGTGGAACGCCCCCTCGTTCACCGCCCCGTCCCCGAAGAAGCAGAGCACCACCTGGTCGGTCCCCCGCAGGCGGATGCCGTACCCCATCCCCGCCGCCACCGGCAAGTGCCCGCCCACGATCCCGTCTCCGCCGAAGTTGCCGCGGGGGACGTCGTAGAAGTGCATGCTCCCGCCCTTGCCGCGGCTGATCCCGGTGACCTTCCCGCACAGCTCGGCCAGGAGCGGCCGGGGGTCGGTCCCCCGGGCCAGGGCGTAGCCGTGGTCGCGGTACGAGGTCACGAAGTAGTCGTCGGGCCGGAGGAGGCTCATCGCCCCCACCCCGACCGCCTCCTGGCCGATGTAGAGGTGGAGGAAGCCCCCGATCTTGCCCTCGACGTAGAGCTGGGCGCAGCGCTCCTCGAAGCGCCGGATCAGGAGCATCGCGCGGTAAAGGGAGAACGCCTCTTCTCTGTTCATGCTCTGGGCTCGCGGGCTTGAAGGCGTCGAACGTTCCTTTCTACCCCACGACCTCTTGCGAGTCAACGAGATGGCGGCCGCGTCATTCGCCTTCTCGATGGAGCGCATCGCCCGGCGTGGGGTCCGGGGTCGGGGAGGGGGAGACGGGCGGCGCGGGCCGCCGGCCGCCTTGCGCGCGCGGGGTGGGGCCTTCTTCAGGGGACGCTCGCCCCGCGGCCGGCGAGCCAGGCCCAGGCGAGGCCGGCGCTGAGGAGGACAGCCAGGGCGACCGTGGCCAGGATCGAGAGGGTGAAGACGGCCTCCGCCGACCCCGACTGGAGCGCCTCCGCCTCGGCCGGGGGGAGGTCGCGCAGGTCCTTCATGCCCGAGAAGGCCCCTCGGGCCTCGGCCCGCAGCATGTAGAGGAGCGTGGTGAGCGCGGCGGGGAGGAACGCGCAGGTCAGCACGCCGAGTCCCGCCACCACGATCTGCAGCGGGCGCGCCCAGGGGCTCCTCCGCCACAGGCCGAAGGCGAGGACGGCCGCCCCCGCCGCGAACAGGACACCCCCGATCATCGCGAGCCAGGCGGCGAGGCCCGTCCCGCGAAGGGAGGCGGCGGCGACCAGCCCGCCCACCAGGAAGGCGAGCGCGGCGAGGGACCACAGCACCGCGAGCACGCTGACCGTGAGGGGGCGCGGGATCGGCCCGCGCCGCTCGGCGGCGGCCGCCCCGGCCTGTCCGGGCGGGGACGCCCGGGGAGTCCCGGGTCGCGACGCGGGCTCGTCCCGCGGCGGAGTCGCCGGGGGGGCGCCGGGGGGCGTCGCGGGGGCGGGCGTCCCCCTCGGGCCGGCCGAGGGGGCCTTGGCCTGGGGAGGCGGCCCCGCCCGGGGAGCGAGGCCCCCCGGCAGCTCGGCGATCTCGGTGGTCGTGAGCGAGGCGTGGGGCCGGGGCGGCGGAGGGGGGAGCGACTCCACGTCCTCGACCACCATCGTCCCCGCCTCGTCCTCCGCGAGCACCTTGAGGATCACCTCCCCCAGGCGGAGGAGGTCTCCCTGCTGGAGGAATCCCCGCTCGACCCGCCGGCCGTTCAGGAAGACGCCGTTCGCGCTGCCGGTGTCGCGGATCGCGAGTCCGGAAGGGCCGGCCTCGATGACGGCGTGGCGGCGCGAGCACTTGGCGTCGCTCAGCACGAGGTCGCAGGACGGGTCGCGGCCGATCGAGACGAGGGTCCCCGAGTACTCGACCGTGTGGGTGCTGCCGGTCGGGTATCGGATCTCGAGTTTCATGACCGGGAGGAGCGACGGTCCACGGGGCGGGTCGATCCGCCAGGATTCTAGCAGCAACCGCCGTCGCCGGGAGGGCGCCCCGCGCCCCGCTCCTCGCCGCTCGCCGAAGCCGACGCCGTCTCGACTTCGTCGCCGAGCGCGGTGTAGCATCCTCGGGAAAAAGGGCTTTCCCCGAGGGAGTGGCCATGCTCACTGCGGATCCCCAGCTCCGGGCCGCCAAGCTCGCGGAGGTCCAGGCCGCCCTCGGCCGGGAAGCTCCCCCCGAGGACCGGGACCTCGTCCTCGCCCTCGCCCCGGTCGTCCTCGCCGACCTGCCCGACCGGCTCGCCCTGGGGCTCCCCGCGGAGGCCCTCGCCGCCCGGATCCACTCGCAGTTCCGCTTCGTCGCCCGGGAGATCCCCCCCGCCCACCAGCTCTACAAGGGCCTCCCGGGCATCCACGTGGCCGTGCGCAACCCCACCGAGGCCGAGAGCCGGGCCATGGGGGCGGGCCACGGCCTCCCCCTGGAGTCGACGGTGGTGGAGACCCACACCCTCGACACCCCGTTCATCTTCGAGAGCCTGAAGCACTACCTGCAGAAGGCGGGGCTCCGGGTCTTCTCGGCCATCCACCCGATCTTCACGGTGCGCCGGCAGTGGGAGCGGGTCGTCTGGATCGGCGGCCCCCACGACGAGGGGAGCAAGGAGAGCTACTGTCACTTCCAGATCGAGCCGGTGGAGTCGAAGGAGCGGCTGCGCCGCATCGAGCACGAGGTGTTCTCCGTGCTCAAGTGCGTCTTCCTCGCGGTCGGGGACTTCAAGGACATGATCCGGGTCTGCCGGGAGCTGGGGCCGCGCCTCCGGGGCGGGGAGGCAGAGGAGGACCTCGCCTCCGCCCGGGCGTTCCTCGACTGGCTGCGCGACGACAACTTCATCTTCATGGGGACGGTCGGCTACCGGGCCGCCCCCGACGGGCGCCTCGACCGGGTCGACGAGACCGCGACCGGCGTCTTCACCGACGAGACGCTCCTCCCGGTGGTCTTTCCCGGGGTGACGGAGCACGTGGAGAGCCACCTCGTGCCGGGGCCGGGAGACCGCCGGGTGATCGACCTCGACTTCTGCAACAACGCCTCGGCGATCTACCACCTCGAGCCCATCGAGGACCTCCTCGTCCGCGAGTGGGGACAGGACGGGAGCCTCCTCGGGGCGACCCTCCTCCTCGGGCGCTTCGCCCGCAGCGCCTTCGCCCAGCGGGCCGACCGCGTCCCCCTCCTCCGGGAGAAGCACGACTGGCTCCTCCGGGAGAGCCACGCCATCCCGAACTCCCATTCCTGGCGGGAGATCCGGGCGGCCTTCAACAGCTTCCCCAAGACCGAGCTCTTCTACGCCGACGTCAGGGACCTGAAGCAGATCATCGACCGCATCGTCTACATGACCGGGGACGACGAGATCGCGATCCACTCGCGGAAGGGGGCCGGCTACGACGCCCTCTACATCGCCTTCTCCCGGCTCCGCTACGCGTACCAGACCGAGGAGGCGCTGCGGCGGGCCCTCGCCGAGGCCTTCGGGCCGGTCTCCTTCGCCACCTCGGTGGACTGCGGGGCGGTGACCCTCCTCATCTTCTACTTCGACTCGGCGCGCCTGGAGCGCGAGATCGAGCCCGAGGAGGTCCACCGCCTGACCGCCCCCCTGGTGACCCAGTGGGAGGACCGGGTGGCGGCCGCCCTCGAGAGGGAGTTCGGGGAGCGCGAGGGGCGGCGGCTCTTCCGCCGGTTCGTCACCCACGAGACCCGCAGCGGCCTCTACCGCGAGTCCACCCCTCCCGAGCAGGTCCCCGACGACGTCCGGCACTTCGCCAACCTCGAGGGGCGCCTGGAGGTCCGGGTCATCCCGCGGACCTCGGAGACCGTCGCCCTCAACCTCTACTCGGTCCGGTCCCTCGGCCTCACCGACATCCTGCGCACCCTGCAGAACCTCGGCCTCACCGTGACCGAGGAGCTGAGGATCCCGATCGCCCTCCCCGAGGGGCGCCGGTGCTTCCTCTACCGCTTCGAGCTGGAGGCCCCGAGCTGGCGGGTGGCCGCCCTCCACCTCGGCCAGGACCGCTTCACCGAGGCCCTGCGCGCCCTCGACGAGGAGCGGGCCACCGACGACCCGCTGAACAGCCTGATCCTCCTCGCCGGCCTCGGCTGGCGCGACGTGGAGGTGCTGCGCACCCTGCGGAACCACCTCCTGCAGGTCCGCAGCCACTACAACGTCGAGACCGTCAACGGCGTCCTCACCCGGAACGGGCCGGTGGCGGCCGCGCTCCACCGGGCCTTCGCCGCCCGGTTCCAGCCCACCGTGCCCGGAGAGCGCGCGGCCGCCATCGCCGAGGCCGACCTCGGGGTGAAGAACGCCCTCGAAGCCGTCCGCAGCCTGGCCGAGGACGAGGTGCTCCGCGCCCTCGACAACCTGATCAAGGCGGCGCTGCGCACCAACGCCTACCAGCGCCCCGAGCGGCCGGTCTTCTCCGTCAAGGTGGACAGCCGGAGGGTGGACGGGATGCCGACGCCCCGGCCGATGGTCGAGGTCTACGTCCACTCCCGGCGGCTCGAGGGGATCCACCTCCGGGGGGGCAAGGTGGCCCGGGGGGGGATCCGCTGGAGCGACCGCCACGACGACTTCCGCACCGAGGTCCTGGGCCTCATGAAGACCCAGATGGTGAAGAACTCGATCATCGTCCCGGTGGGCTCCAAGGGCGGCTTCGTGCTCAAGGGGGACGTGCCCGCCCGCCCCGCCCTCGACGACTACCTGATCGACCGCTACCGGGAGTACGTCTCGGGCCTCCTCGACGTGACCGACAACCGGGTGGACGGCCGGGTGCTCCATCCCCCCGAGGTGGTGCGCCACGACGGGGACGACCCCTACCTGGTCGTGGCCGCCGACAAGGGGACCGCCCACCTCTCGGACACCGCGAACAGCGTCTCCGCCCAGTACGGCTTCTGGCTGGGCGACGCCTTCGCCTCCGGGGGGAGCGCCGGCTACGACCACAAGAAGATGGGGATCACCGCCCGGGGGGCCTGGGAGTGCGTGAAGCACCACTTCCGGAACCTCGGGACCGACGTGCAGCGGGAGCCGTTCACGATGGCCGGGATCGGGGACATGTCGGGGGACGTCTTCGGCAACGGGGCCCTCCAGAGCCGGGCCACCCGGCTGGTGGCCGCCTTCAACCACCTCCACATCTTCGTCGACCCCGACCCCGACCCCGCCGGGAGCTACGCCGAGCGCGAGCGGCTCTTCCAGCTCCCGCGCTCGAGCTGGCGGGACTACGATCCCGGCTTGATCAGCCGGGGCGGGGGAGTCTTCGACCGGTCGGCCAAGGAGATCCCTCTCTCCCCGGAGATGAAGGCCCTCCTCCATGTCGAGGGGGAGGCGGCCTCCGGGGAAGAGGTGATCCGCCGGATCCTGTCCGCCCCGGTGGACCTCCTCTACAACGGGGGGATCGGGACCTACGTCAAGGCCACGGCCGAGGACGACGCCGAGGTGGGGGACCGGGCGAACGACCGGGTGCGGATCGACGGCACGGACGTGCGGGCCCGGGTGGTGGCGGAGGGGGGCAACCTCGGCTTCACCCAGAAGGGGCGCCTCGAGGTCTGGGCCCAGGGGTGCCTCCTCAACACCGACGCGGTGGACAACTCGGGCGGGGTGGACACCTCCGACCACGAGGTGAACATCAAGATCCTCCTCGACATGCTCGTCAAGAAGGGCGTGGTCAAGGGACGCGGGGAGCGCAACCAGATCCTCGTGGACATGACCGACGAGGTCGCCGAGCTGGTCCTCGCCGACAACGAGAGCCAGGCCGTCGCCCTCACCCTCGACGGCCACCGGAGCGCCCGCCGCTACGAGGAGTTCGTGGGCTTCGTCGACGACATGGTGGGGGCGGGGCTCCTCGTCCGGGCCGACGAGTCCGTCCCCTCCCGGGACGAGCTGCTCGCGAGCCCCCACCGCGGGCGCGGCCACCCTCGCCCCCTCCTCGCGGTGCTCCTCGGCTACACGAAGATGTTCGCGTTCCAGATGGTCCTGGAGACGGAGTTCCCGGACAGCGAGGCGGGGCGCCCCTTCCTCGACGCCTACTTCCCCCGCCGGCTGCGGGAGGGCTTCGCCGCCCACTTCGCCGAGCACGTCCTGCGCCGGGAGATCGTGGCCACCGCCGCCGTGAACTACCTCGTCAACAAGGCGGGGATCACCTTCCTCGAGCGGACGATGGGGGCGAGCCGCTTCGGCATCGGCGAGGTCGTCACCGCCTGGGTGGAAGTGGACCGCGAGGCGGGGGCCCCCGCCCTGCGCGAGGCCCTCCTCTCCGCGGGCCTGAAGGCCGCCGAGGAGCAGGAGGCCCTCCTCGAGATCGAGGACGCGCTCGCGGCCTCGGCCCGGGACCGCCTCGAGGGGAAGAAGCAGGTCGCCGCCAGGAAGGCGCTCGAGGAGATCCGGGGCCGCCTGAAGCTCTGAGGGAGCGGGCGCGGGCCCCCAGACCGATACTGCTCACACCCTGGTCAAGCTACGCGGGATCGGGCGCCTTCCCGCAGCTGTTGCACACGCTGATGCGAGATCCCCAGAAGCTCACCCGCGTCGCGGACGGAGAGGCCGAGTTCCTCGGTGAGCGCCACCACCGCTCGAGCGAGGACGGCGCGCGCACGCTCCTGCTCGAGCTCCAGGCGCGACCGAGCCTCCCGCTGCCGTGCCAGCAGGTTCCGGACGTTCGCCGGCAGCCGGACGTCATCCACGAGACGCGCTCGGCCGGCGTCCTTGACGAACAGGCCGAGCGCCTCCCGGATGCGCTCGCGTGCCTCGTGGATCGAGCGGCCGTAGGTATGGCAGCCCTTCACCGCGGGAACCTTCGCGATCCAGTGCCCCGACTCGTCCAACTCGTAGACCGCCCGGTAGGTCTTCACTTCAACCATCCCTTGCCCAGGCAGGGCTCCAAGTCCCGCTCAATGGCGCGGAGCGTCCCGGGCGGCAGGCTCCTCCCGGCGTGTACCGGCACGGTCGTGACGCACTTGCCGCACTCCACGCGGACGTGGGAGCCTCGCTGCCGGACTTCCTGACACCCCAGCCCTCGGAGCCGCCGGAGGAGCTCCTTGCCCGTCACCACCGGATGATAGCCAGCTTCTGTCTATATGTCTAGACGGAGTTCTGGGAACGGGTGTGACTGCTGGACGGAGGGCGGGCGTGGTGGTGGTGCGGCGGGGTGACGCTCTGGTACGCTCGGATCGGGGGCAGGGGAATAGGACGGCGGGTTGTCTCGTAGACGAGGGGGGCGAGGGGAAGGAGCCGACGAACGTGGAGACCAGGAAAGGGACTTACGCCGTTCGCCCCGGCCGGGCGTGGCGGTGGCTGGCCGTGCCCGTGCTCGCGCTCGCGGTCGGGGGATGTCGGGAGGCCCCGACCGGGCCGCCCGACCAGGACCCGCCCCCGACCGTCGTCGAGCCGATCCAGGTCGACACCGTCGACGTGCGGGTGGCGGAGAGCTTCCCCGTGCAGGTCTACGCCCACGTGACCGGCTTCATCGGCGACGGCTGCGCGGAGCTGCTCCCGACGAGCCAGTCCCGGGAAGGGACGACGGTCACCCTCGAGATCCGGCGGCGGCGGGCGGTCGGCGTCTTCTGCACCCAGATCGCGAAGCTCTACGACGAGTCGACCCGGCTGACGGGGGAGTTCCCGGCCGGGCGCTACGAGCTGCGGGTCAACGGCAAGAGCTACCCGTTCGAGGTGCGCTGAGAGGTCCGGCTCCCCGGTCCGCCCGGGTGAGGGGACCGGGGGGCGATCGGAGCCGAGCCCCGTGTCCTTGGCCTGCTTCTTCGCGTCCGACCTCCACGGCCGGCGGGACCGTTACGACAGGCTCTTCCGGGCGGCGGCCCGGGAGCGGCCGGCGGCGCTCTTCCTCGGCGGTGACCTCCTGCCCGGGCTCACCGCGGAGGGAGACTTCGTGGGCGAGGTGCTCGCTCCCGCGCTCGTGGCCCTCCGGGACGCCGACTCCATCCGCCCGGTCCGGGTCTTCGCCGTCCTCGGGAACGACGACCCGAGGTGCGAAGAGCCGGCGGTGGTCGGCCTCGCCGACCGCGGCCTCCTCGACTACGTCCACGGCCGGTCGTGCCCGTTCGGCGCCTACCGGGTCTTCGGCTACGCGTGCATCCCCCCCAGCCCGTTCGCCCTCAAGGACTGGGAGCGCTACGACGTCTCCCGCTACGTCGACCCGGGGTGCGTCCCCCCCGAGGAGGGACGGCGCACCGTGCCCCGGCCGGACGCCGATGTCCGCTGGGGGACGATCGAGGGAGACTTGCGCGCCCTCGCGGGCGACGAAGACCTCTCGCGGTCGGTCTTCCTCTTCCACGCCCCGCCCTACGGGTCGGGGCTGGACCGCGCCGCCCTCGACGGCCGCGCGGTCGACCACGCCCCCCTCGACGTGCACGTGGGGAGCATCGCGATCCGCCGCTTCGTCGAGGCGCGGCAGCCCCTCCTCACGCTCCACGGCCACGTGCACGAGTCGGCCCGCCTGACCGGGGCGTGGCGCGAGCGGATCGGCCGGACCTGGTGCCTCTCCGCCGCGCACGACGGACCCGAGCTGTGCCTGGTCCGGTTCGACCTGGAGGATCCCGGGACGGCTTCTCGCCATCTGCTCTGACGGCTTCTTCGACGCAGAGGACGCCGGGGACGGAGGGACACCGGGATGCGCGGAGACCGGCGTTGACACCCTCGGGAGCGGGTGTGAACATCACCCGCGGACGTCCGATCCCGGGAGGGCGATGAGCGAGTCGAAGCGGATCGTGGTGGTGGACGACGATCCGCACGTCCGGCGGCTGCTCGAGCTGGCCCTCCCCCCTCCCGACTTCCAGACGCGCCCCTTCGGCGACCCCCGCGACGCCCTCATGAAGCTCCACGAGATCGCCCCCGACCTCATCATCTGCGACATCGCGATGCCGGACATGGACGGGCGGACCTTCCTCCAGGTCGTCAAGCGGTCGGCCCAGCTCCGGGACATCCCCTTCATCTTCCTCTCGGGCATCCGCTCGAACGACGACATCGTGGCGACCCTGGAGGGCGGGGCCGACGACTTCGTGAGCAAGCCCTTCGAGGTGCGCCGGCTCGTGGCCAAGGTCCGGGCGACCCTGCGCATGACCGAGCGCCGGGCGGGACCGGCGTCCCTCTCGGGGGCGCTCACCCCCGCGGGCACCCTCCCCCTCCTGAGGTTCTGCGAGGACAGCCGGCTCACCGGCCGGCTCACCGTCACCGCGCCGGACGGCGAGCGCTTCGCGGAGTTCCGCGGGGGAGAGCTGGTCTCGGCGGGGCCGGTCCGTCCCGGGGAGGACGCGCTCGACTCCCTGCTCGCGGTGGCGGCGGGGACGTACCGGATCGACCAGAAGCCGCTGGACCCCGCCGGCCTGCGGGAGGCCGAGCGGCGGGCCCTCGAGGGAGCGGCGGGGAGCGGAGCCGCGGCGGCGGACGCGCCGGCCGCCCCTCCCGAGGGCGCCCCTCCCGCGGTCCCCGGCGGGCGCCTCTCGATGGTCGAGGCGGGAGGCGAGAAGCTCCAGGTCCAGACCGAGGCGGAGAACCGCCCCGACTTCACGATCACCACGGTGGTGATCCGGGCGGGCCAGGTCATCCGCAAGACCGAACGCGCGTGGACCCACCCGCTCCAGCGCCGGGAGGACCTCGACCTCGCCCGCTCCCACGTCGACCGGCAGCATCAGCTCGTCCTGGAGACGCTGCGGGACGTCTCCCCCGGCCCCGTCCCCGCGGCTGCGCCGCCCGATCCGGCCCGCACGGCCTCCCTCATGGCCTGGGCCCTCTCCTTCATCGTCGAGGCGGCCCGGACCCACCTGGGCGGCGTCACCGCGGTCGCCTTCCTGCGCCGGTCCCAGAGGCGGCTCGCGGGCGATCACCCCGTGCTCGGGACCTTCCGGGCCGGGGAGAACGGCCGGGTGGTCGCGGAGACCGGGGGGAGCCTGCCGGAGGCGCGGGTGCTGGTGGAGAGCGCGGCCCTGTGGGCGGCCTCCTTCCTCGCCGAGGCCGGAGTCAAGGTGGAGAAGGCGGGCGGCCTCTCGATGCACCGGGTGACCCGGATGATCGAGGGGGAGCTGGAGCGGGCGGGCTTCTACGCGGCGTTCGAGGCGGCCTACGGCCGGGTGAAGGGGACGAGCTGATCGGCCAGCTCTGGCCATGACCGAACGCGTAGAGCGGCGAGCGGGTGTGGGCTTACTGGCGTCGGGCGGAATGGACTACTTCATCAAGCCGGGGTACCGCTGCAACGAGCGCCCGGCGCCGTATCCCGACACCGAGGAGGACTCGGCGACCTACCAGGTCGACGTGTACCGCTACGCGGCCGACGTCGCGGCCGCCCGTCACGCGAGGAACCTCATCGACGTCGGGTGCGGATACGGCCTCAAGCTGGCCAGGTTCCTGGCACCTCTGGGAGTGGACATCGTAGGGATCGACTCCGCGCACGCGATCGAGTTCTGCCGCCGCGAGCACCGCTTCGGATCCTGGTACGTGGACGACCTCGAGGCGCCGAAGCTGCGCCTCGAACGGCGCTTCGATCTCGTGATCAGCTCGGACGTGATCGAGCACCTGATCGATCCCGACAACCTCCTGCGCTACATCCGGGGCGTGTCACATGCCTCGACGGTGATCGTGCTGTCCACCCCGGAGAGGGACCTGCGCCGCGGGTCCGAGTCGATGGGCCCCCCGCAGAATCCCGCCCACGTCCGCGAGTGGAATCAGGCCGAGCTCGCGGGCTACCTCGGCGATCGAGGCTTCAGGGTCCTGGAGCACCGGATCGTGGACCTGAAGGCCGGGATGCGCACCTGTCAGACGCTGTTGTGCCGGCTCTCGCCGCCGGCCGACCCGGCGATGCGATCGACGTAGTCCTCGAACGCCGCCGAGCTCCTCGCCAGGCCCAGGTCCAGCAACTGGCGGCTGCCGCGGAAGCGGACCGAGCCGGGGTAATGCAGGGTCAGGTTGGGGTCGTCGCGGAGCGCCCGTGCGTAGCTTCGGTACTCCGTTGCCCCGTTCCAGTGCTCCCCGCGAGCCGCCTCCAGCTCCGCGCGCCCAGGGAGGTCGGAAAGGAACTTGAAGTGGAGGAGGACGCCGGTGACGTCGGCCCGCGCGCAGCCGGGAAGCCAGTGGGTGGAGCCGTCGTAGGCGAGGTCCGACCGCCAGCGGGCCAGCGGGACCTTCCCGAGGAGCGGCCCCTTTCGTCCCCCCTCGTAGCGGAAAAGGCGTGTCCTGGGTCCTCCCCGGACCGGGATGTCCTGGAAGGCGGGCCACCTCTCGAAGTACGAGTCCGAGTCGAAGTACGGGCAGCGCGCGAGGAGGCCCCCGCCCGGGACATGGACCGCGGAGGCGATCGGACCCGCCGGGTACATGTCCAGGAGCAGGCTCGCCATGGCCTGGCTGCCCCGCCCGTCGAGGTAGCCGACGAGGGCACGGAGATCGATCCGCTCGAAGTCCGGGTAGATGAAGAGCTCGTCGGCGTCGAGGGTGAGCACCCAGTGTCCCACCCCGAACCGCGCCCCCAGCTCGTTGATCCAGGCGGTGCCGCAGCTGCTCCCCGCGTAGCTGTCCTCCGTTGCGAAGACGTGCACGTCGGGCTGCGCGAGGAGATCCCCGGTGGTTCCGTCCGTCGACCCGTTGTCCACGACGAAGAACCTCCCCACGCCGAGGTCCCGGTGGTGTTGGAGGAAGCTGGGCAGCCGCAGCGCTTCGTCGCGGACGCAGGCGATGGCGATGATCTCGTCCGGCTCCAGGGACGTCGAACGGGCGTCGAGCCTGGTCAGCGACGACACGCTCGGCTCCTCCCCGATCGGCGCGGTCTCATCGGTCGTGCTTCGTGGGAAATCCGACGAGCACCACCGCCACCCGGTCGTCGTCGACCTTCTGCTGGATGAAGATCGCGTCGCCCTGAACGTCGATCCGCCTCTCGGGGAACCACATCAGGAGCCGGGTCCCCGGGAGCTTCGGGAGCACCCGATCGCCGACCAGGGCCAGCATCGCTTCCGGGCACGAGATCAGCCGGACGCGGGCGGTCCTCGCGTTCGCGACGAGCTCGGCCGCCCTCGCCTCCTGCTCCTCCTCCGGCATGCCGGCCGGATCGAACCAGGGGAGGTAGTAGGTCGTCCGGAATCCCGACGCGGACAGGTGCGACAGCGCCGCGAAGTCCTTGCTCTCGACGATCACCTCGTCCTTCTCCAGCCCATGGCGATCGAAGAGGTATTCGAGCCGGTGCGCCACCGCCTCCCGATTCGAGTCCTGCAGGTTCTTGATGTCGAGCCAGTACTGCAGGCGTGACGGCCTCGGGATGCTGTCCAGGTACGTGTCCAGAGACAGGCCGATGCTCTCCCGGGGGGGGTGGTTGACGTCGAACCAGCGGCCGCGCTCGTCGTCGCGGAAGACGAGATCCAGCTCGACCCCCGCGTAACGCGCCGCCGCGAGCGCCAGCTTGCCCGTGCTGTTCACGCGGTGCGCCCAGACCTTGTGCCGGTTCCGTCGGACGAGATCGACGGAATCCGAGGTGCGGAGGTCCTTCTCGTAGTCCCAGCCCCCGTAGCGTCGCTTCCGGCCGGCGTCGAAGGCGGCGTTGACCACGCTGCGTCCGGGCTCCCAGCCCGGGCAACGGAGGGACGACAGGTCGAGCAGGGTGTGGATCAGGTCGTCGGACATGTAGGGGCGGCCCAGGTAGCCGCCGATGCGATCGGCCAGGGCGCGGTTCGCCTCGCGGTAGGCGTCCGACAGCCAGAGCACGAAGGGGA
>Ga0268386_10001938_pt1 | contig 14438 bp, 17 predicted proteins | sample RVTome_15_FD_200260 | JGI IMG/M metagenome (GOLD analysis project Ga0268386, IMG submission 200260) | Soil microbial communities from uranium-contaminated site in the Upper Colorado River Basin, Wyoming, United States - RVT150D86... ...
GACTCCGCCTCCGCGAGCGCCAGCCGGCGCGCGGAGAGCCCCGACTCGGCACCGACGCGCGCACGCTGCCGCTCCTGTTCCGCCAGCGCCGCGACGCGCTCGAGCCGCAGTGAGAGAAGCGCGCACCGCTGGTGACCGAGGCTCCACTCGGCGAAGACACGGCGCATCTCCCGCCTGAGTCCCGCCCGGTCGAGGGCGAGCTCCTCCCCGGCGGCGGCCACGCCCGCGTCTGCCGCCTTCTTGCCCAGGCCGAAGCGGCCGTCGAGCGGAGGCGTCCACGCAAGGGTCCAGTTCGTCAGCATGGGGTTGGCGTCGGCCTGCTCGCGCCAAAACTCGAGGCGCGGGTTGCCGAGCGTCCCGGCCCGCCGCCGCGCCGCCTGGGCCCGCACGAGGTCATCGCCGAGCGCACGCACCGCGGCATGGCCTTCGTTCAGCGACGCCAGGAACTGCTCTTCGGTCACGTCGTCGGCGCGAGCCTGGGTCACCGACGCCAGGGCCAACAGGCCCCACGAATACGCCTTGCGCATGGATCTCTCCCGTGTGAGCGGACGGACGACCAATGGAAAGCGGGCACTCCAAGGCGGAGCTCCGCCTACGCGGGGGAGAGGATCAGATCCTCAGGATCGACATCCGGGGGGGGGGCAACGGCGGCGGTCCAAGGCCGGCGAGTCCGGGTGGGCACGAACGCCGGACCCGCGCGGCTGCCGCGACGCCGAGGACCGCAGGGTGCCAAAGGCCTGGGGCGGCCTGGGCGGCCTGCTCCAGCGCGGGGATCCGCAACCCCTGCATCCCCCCGAGGAGCAGCGGGTGGTCGTGATCGGGAGTCGTGGCGTCGTGCCCATGCCCGTGCCAGAGCACGCTCAGGTCGGGGGCGTCGTCGTGATGCTCCTCGTGCGTCTCGCCGGCGTGATGCGCGGACAGATGAAGCGCCACCACTGCGGCCGAGGCTCCCGGGATGAGAAAGCCCGTCAGCGCCAGCAGGGCGGCGACTCTCCGCGCGTTTCGCACGATCGGCATTGTCGCCGCCCGCGCGTCAGGGGTCAATTCTCGCGCCTCGTCAACGTTAGGATCGCCGTGCGCACCCTCGGGGGCTCGGCGGTGTCGCGCCAGGCCACGACCACCTCGCCACCCGACTCGACCATTCGTGGGAATCCGCTCGAGCGTGCCGCGCTGGCGTCGGCGACCGCCAGCGCCTCCGCGCGCTTGCCGTCCGGAGACACACGGCGAACGCGCAGCTCGGTGCCCTTCGGCGCCTGTTCGAGCCAACTGACCAGGCCCACACCCTCGGCGAGAAACACGACGTCCACCCGGCCCAGGGGACGCCCGTCATCAACGACGATCGGGGCTCCGAACGTCGCGGCGGAGTCCGACGAGAACGCGACGTTCACGCGCGACTTCTCGTTGGCCGCCGTGAACCAGGCCACGGCAACCCGCGGCCCAGCCGCGGCGATCGCCGGACCGTTCACTGGACAACCGTTGATCTCCCATCCGTCCCGCGCCAGCACTCGCGGCTCCGTCCAGCGCCCGTCCGCAAAACGAACGACGGACGTGTCGCGCACTTCCTTCTCGGACCGGTCGCGGTAGACCACGACGGTCGCACCCCCGGCTCGCGCGGTGTCGGTCTGGCAGCAGTCGCAGACTCGGCCGTCCAGGACCGTTTCCGGGCCCAGCCGACCCTGGGAGTCGAGCGTGCTGTGGAGCAGCGACATCTCGGCCTGGGCGCCGCCGTGGCCTTCGTGCGCCGCACCGGCGGTCTTGCGCCCGTCGAGCCAGACCAGGCCCATCGCCTGCGCGCTCCAGGGAGTCATGGACACGAAGCCGTGCTCCGTCTGCGTGCCGTCTCTATGCGGGACGACGGGCGTGATCCAGGTCTTGCCTCCGTCGCGTGATGCGGTGACGCGCACGTCGTAGGCATAGGTTCCGGGTCCGCTCTTGGCCAGCCAATGGGCGAACAGAGTGCCATCGGGCAGCGCCGCCATCGCGGGGAAATCGGCCCAGTTCACGAACCAGTGCGCCCCTTTCGCGATCGTGCGCGGCTGTGACCACGCACCGCCTTTCGGGCGCTCCGCGTAGCGGAGGGCATGGCCATCCTCTCCCGCGGGCTCGATCCAGCTCAGCAGCACGCGCCCGTCGGGCGCCACCGCCAGGTTGGGCTCCCCGCTCCCGGGCGCAGCGGGCGCCTCCATCTGACCCACCATGAGGCGTGCCTCAGCCCTGCCGCGCGCGCAGCCGGCGGATGCCAGGAGTACGAACAGGGCGGCGAGTACTCCGGTTCCGCTCATTTGCCCAATCTTAGCCGCCCGCGGAGCACCAATCGCGACGAGGCCGAGGTGCCGGGGTTTCGAACGGGGGATTCCCGGCACCTCGACGCGGGCGTAACGACCGCCGCCCTGTGCGGCTGGCTGGGTGTGTCGCGGCCGGCTCGCCGGCGGGGTCGTCCGACACCCGGCCGGCCGCGCAGCGGATCGACGTCGGCCCGTACGGGTTCGACAACTGGACGGAGGCCGAGGGGCTGCCCCAGGCCACGGTCAGGACCATCACCCGGACGCGCGACGGTCACCTCGGGCTGGGCACGAGCGGAGGCCTGGTCCGTTTCGACGGGGTGAGCTTCACCCGCTATTCCACCGAGACGGGCGCCCTCGAGGACAACGAAGTCCGGACCGTCGTCGAAGGGGAGGCTGGCCAGAGCCCTGGAGATCGCGGCCGCAAGGTACGGATCGGCCCCGTCCCGCCAGCGACCCAATAGCGCGGAGACCGCGCTCCGAGTCCGCCGGCGGCCGAGGATCTCGACCGCACGAAGACGAGTGGCGGGTTCCGGATGCCGTAGCGCCCGGACGAGCTCGGCGTCGAAGTCGGCGGCGTCCAAGGCTTGGACGTCGGCGTCAGGCCCTGTCACGAGGTTCGCGGGCGGACGAACGCCTTCCGCCCGGCGTACACGGCCGCCTCGCCCAGGCCCTCTTCGATCCGGAGCAACTGGTTGTACTTCTCGACGCGTTCGCCGCGGCAGGGCGCGCCCGTCTTGAGGTGGCCGGTCGCGAGGCCCACGGTCAGGTCGGCGATGAAGCTGTCGACGGTCTCGCCGCTGCGGTGCGAGACCATCGCGCCCCAGCCCGCCTTGCGCGCCATCTCGACCGCCGCGACCGTCTCGGTCACCGTCCCGATCTGGTTGAGCTTGATGAGCACCGCGTTGGCGACGTCTTCGCGGATGCCCCGCCCGATGCGTTCGACGTTCGTGACGAAGAGGTCGTCTCCCACCAGCTCGATCCGTTCCCCCAGCTCCCGGTTCAGGACCTTCCAGCCGTCCCAGTCGTCCTCGGCCAGGCCGTCCTCGAGCACCGCGAGCGGGTAGCGGCTGGTCCAGTCGGCGTACATGCGCACCATCTCTTCGGAAGAGGCACGGCGCTTCTCCGTGCGCAGGTGATAGGCACCGTCCTCGAAGAAGCCGCTCGAGGCCGGGTCGAGGGCGATGGCGACGTGCTCGCCCGGACGGTAGCCCGCGGCCTCGATCGCCCGCACGATCAGGACGAGCGCCTCCTCGTTGGCCTCGAGAGCCGGCGCGAAGCCGCCCTCGTCGCCGACGGCGGTGGAGTGGCCGTCCTTGTTCAGCACGGCCTTGAGCGAGTGGTAGACCTCGGCCCCCCAGCGGAGAGCCTCCCGGAAGCTCGGCGCGCCGACGGGCGCGATCATGAACTCCTGCAGGTCAGTGCCCTGCCAGTTCGCGTGGACGCCGCCGTTGAGGATGTTGAACATGGGCACGGGCAGGAGGTTGGCCGCGTCCCCGCCGAGGTGGCGGTAGAGCGCGACGCCCTTCGCAGCCGCCGCGGCGCGCGCCACCGCGAGGCTCACGCCTAGGATCGCGTTGGCCCCGAGCTTGCCCTTGTTGGGAGTGCCGTCGAGGTCGATCATGGCCCGGTCGACGCCGGCCTGGTCGAGGGCGTCGCGGCCCTGGAGCGACTTGGCCAGGGTCTCGTTGACGTGCCCCACGGCCTTCAGCACACCCTTGCCGCCATAGCGTGACTTGTCCCCGTCGCGCAGCTCGACCGCCTCGTGCGCGCCGGTAGACGCTCCCGAGGGCACGGCGCCGCGGCCCTGTGCTGCCCCGGCGAGCGTCACCTCGACTTCGACCGTGGGGTTGCCGCGAGAGTCGAGAATCTCCCGGCCGCGGATGCTGGCAATCGTCGTCGTTGTCGTCATGGCGTGGCTTCCTTTCGGGACTCGTGAGGATCGGTTCGGGGCTCGCGCTCGGCGGGACGGCGGTCGCGTTCGCGCGCGAGCAACTCCCGCATGCCGCGCGGGAAGCCCCCGTTGATCGAGGCGAGGGCGTGGATCCATTCGAGGCTCCAGGAGAGATGGTACGCCGCGGCGCCTTGCTCGAAGAAGCTCTCGGTCTCCCGATACGCGCGAGAACGGCGAAGCGTCCGGGTGAGCCACGCCTCCACGGATCGCAGCAGCTCGTCGAGGTGGGTGAACGTCGCCAGTATCCGTCGTACTTGGTTCTCGTTCGGCGCCGCGCCCATTCCCGCATCGTCCTCAGCTCGTTCCGCCCTCCTCCGCCTCGTCCGCGCTCGCGATCCGCAGGGCTCCGAGGAGCTGGAGCGCCGCAGCCGCGGCGAATCCCCAGGCCACGGGAGCCACCGACCAGAGCGTCCCGACGAGCGCGCTCGAGACCATGTCGCCCACGCCGTTGGTCGCGGCCAGCAGGCCCATGCCCGCCCCGCGCCTCGCCGCTGGCAGGAGGCTCGCCGCGTACGCCTTCTCCGCCACTTCTTCCGCGGCGACGTAAGTCCCCGAGCCGGCGAACATGAGGACCAGCCACGCCGGCGTCGGCGGCGCCACGGCGAAGCCGAGCGTGGTCGCGGCGGCGAGGAGGTATCCGCCGATGACGACGCGCCGGTGGCCGATGCGGTCGGCGAGGCTCCCGATGGGAAACGACGCGAAGGCGCTCACCGCGTTGTGGAGCACGTAGAGGCCGACCGCGGCCGCCGCACCTCGGAGCGAGAAGAGAGAACCCGTCAGATGCTGCGTGGCGTAGAGGATCAGCAGGGTCCGAGAGAAGTCCCCGCAGCCGAAGAGCAGGATGCCGGAGAGATAACGCTGGAACGGCCACCCTGTGCCCTTCAGCTCGTCCCGGAGACCGAAGCGCACCCTCCGTGGGACATGCGGTGCCTCGGCCACCAGCCACGCGATCGCGAGGAACGCGAGGAGACCAGGTACGAGCGAGACCAGCATCAACTGCCGGGGCGCGACTCCCCGAGCCAGCAGCCCCATGGCCAGCAGAGGGCCCAGGACGGCGCCCGTGGCATCTCCGGCCCGTTCCAGGCCGAAGGCTCGTCCATGCGCCTCGGGGGGAGAGCCCTCGGCCATGAGGACGTCTCGTGCCGGGCTCCGGCTGCCGCGGCCGATCCAGGCGACCATACGGCACAGCATGACCTGCCACGCGTTCGCGCAGAGCCCGATCGCGGCCGTGCCGACGCCGGTGACGAGATAGCCGAGCGAAGCGAGAGGCTTGCGCCGGCGGACCCGGTCGGCGGTGACGCCGCCCCAGAGCTTCGCCAGCGCCGAGAGGCCGTCGGCTCCGCCCTCGATCCAGCCGAGGGCCGCCGGTCCCGCGCCGAGGCTGACGAGGAACGCCGGCAGCACCGCCGTCGCCAGCTCGTGGGAGACGTCGGAGAACAGGCTGGCGAGGGAGATGCCGAGGGTCGTGCGGTTCAGCCAGCCCTTTCGGACCGGAACGCCCTCGACAGCCGCGGGTGTCGGCGCCGCCATCACCAGTCTCGGGCGGCCCGTGCCGGCGCCGGTGCCGTTGCTCGCCGCGAGACGCTAGCCCGCGTCCGTGCCTGCGACATACTTCAGGACCCTCACCGCCTCGAGCGTCACGAGACCCTCGGTCACCAGCTCGTCCACGACCGGGAGGAAGGCGTTGATTTTCTCCTCGGCGTCGACGATCTCGATGACGATGGGCAGGTCCGTGGACAGCTCGAGGAGCTTCGCGGTGTGGAGCCGGGAGTGCCTGCCGAACCCGAGCGGACCCTTGAGGACCGTGGCGCCGGCGAGGTGCGCCTCCTTCGCGCGATGGACGATCGCTTCGTAGAGAGGCCGATCCCGTCCCTTCTCGCGGTCGCTCTCGCCGATGAAGATTCGCAACAGGACCCCCTCCTCGGGGATCTTCATGGTCCTCACCTCCCATGCCGTGCTGGAATCCCTGGTCGCGACGACGTCGTAGCGCTGGGCCGAGTCCCTGGGCTTCAGGTCTCCGTTGCCGGCCCGGTAGAGCACGACGTGAGCCCGCTCCAGAGTGATGATCCCCTGCTTGATCGCGGGCTCCACGTGAGCCAGGAGCCTCTCGACGTGCCGTGGGCCGTCCACGACCTCGATGACGACCGGGACCTCTTGCGCCAGCGCCCACAGGTTCTCGTGGATGATCGAGCCGTCGGCCTGCAGGCCCATGAATCCCTTCAGGACGGTGGCGCCCTGGTCGCCTTCCCGCCGCGCCGTCTCGACGATCCACTGGTAGAGAGGCTCGGCTCCGTGCCGGGCGAGGTTCGAGATGTGGAAGCGGCACAGGACCTGCTCCGCTTCCAGCTTCATGAGGCGTCCCCCAGCTAGAACCAGGACTTCGCTGCCACGACCCCCAGCCGCACCGCGACGAGGCCGACGAAGAGGCTCAGGAACATGTTGGTGACCGCGGTCAGCCAGGCGCCGTCCTCGAAGAGCGCGTGCGTCTCGAACTCGAACGTCGAGAAGGTCGTGAAGCCTCCGCAGAATCCGACCCCTATCGCCAGCCGCAGCGCGTCGGCGTCCGGCACCGTGCGCTGCGCGAGGATCGCGCCGAGCAGGCCGAGAACGAACGACCCGCCCACGTTGATGAGGAACGTGCCGAGCGGGAAGTGTCCCTCGACCACCCCGCCGACCCACCGGGCCAGGATGAAACGGGCGTTGCCGCCGACGAACGAACCGAAGCCCACCAGGAGATACGGCATCATGCGCTCGATCACCGGCGTCTCACCACGAGCACCGAACATGGAGCGTGGGCCACGACCCGCCGCGAGGTGGATCCGAACAGCCATTCGCGGATCGCCGACCGCCCACGATGGCCCACGACGATGAGGTCGGCCCGCGTGTCCGCGGCGAGTCGCAGGATCTGCTCGGCGGCGTGACCCACGAGCACCCGAGTCTCCATCTCCACCCCTCGCTCCTCGGACCTGCGTCGCAGGCCACCGAACACCTCCTCGTAGTGCCGCGTGGCCGCGTCGAGGACCGCCTCGGTCTCGACCCGCGTCGGCGGCTCCGGCGGCGTCGCGACCGACACCACCTGGAGCCGGGCGCCGCAGAGGGCCGCGAAGTCCAGAGCGGCCTCGAACGCGTCGTCGGCATCCTGCGATCCGTCGTGCCCGACCAGGATACGCTTCGGTGTCACTCCGTCCTCCGCCTCACGTCGTCTCCTCCGCAGGGGCAGCCTGCATGGCGGCCGAGGGTGCCGCCGGGGCGCCTTGGGCCCGGGCCGGACTGGGCAGCAGGTACCTCGGCAGGAAGAACGCGTTCGCGATCAACGTCGGCACCACGGCGCTGCCGATGACCGCTGCGATCAGGAAGGAATACTGCGCCTGGTCGATGACGCCATGCGTCAGACCGAAGAGCGCCGAGATGCTGCCGAAGGTGAGCCCGGTGGACATGAGGAGCGTCGTGTAGGCGGCCTCCTGCCGAGGGTAGCGGAAGAAGCGCGTCGCGGGCCAGACCCCGACGGACTTCGTGATCAGCTTGGCGACGAGCAACCCGAGGACGCTCGCGGGCGCCGCCATGAGCGCCGGAACGGACACGAACGACCCCGCACGGATGAAATAGAACGGCGTCAGCAGCCCGAACGTCACCGTGCGCAGGCGCCGCACCAGCGCGTGGTCCTTGCCCACGCTGCCAGCCAGCACCATGCCGATGAGGTACGCGGGGAGCACGGGCTCGCTCTCGGCCCAGGACGCGACGGCACCCATGCCGAACAGAGCGAGCAGGAGGAACTTCGCTTCCAGCTCCGAAGGGCGTCCTCCGTAGCGGCGGAAGAAGCGGGGCGTGGCCCAGGGAAGGGCGCCGAGGACGACGACGGAGAGCGCGACGAAGACCACGGTCCTCAGCGTGAACGGAGCGAAGATCAGTCCCAGCGCGATCACCGTGCCCAGGTCGTTGATGAAGCACGCGGCGAGCACCGCCTTGCCGAACCCCGTGCTGTTGAGCCCCAGCTCCAGCATCACCGCGTAGACCACGGCGACGGACGTGGTGGAGAGGGCGACTCCAGCGAGCCAGCTCGCTTGCGGCGTCCACTGCAGGACGTAGCGGGCGAAGGCCGCGCAACCCAGGAACGGCGCGAAGAAGGCGACCAGGCCGATGCCGGCCGTCTCCTTCCACTTGGCGCGGAAGACCACGGGATCCAGCTCGGCGCCCGCGAGGAAGGTCAGGATGATCGCCCCCGTGCCGGAGAGGAAGCGGATCCAGGGCTCGCCGGTGCCGAGGAGCGCCCCGCCGACGAGCACCCCGATCAGGAGTTGGGCGACCGTGCCCACCACGATCTCGGACAGCGCGGTCGCCACGCGCAGCCAGATGGAAAGGAGGGTGGCCACGAGCGCGAGGCCCAGCCACAACGCCGCCAGCGCCCACACCTCCGTCACGCGGGTTCACCGGACTTCCGAGGGTCGGTCCCGGAACGCGGATCCTGGCCGGCCAGCCGCCGGAGGGCCCCTCGCATCTCGCGCAGCTCGGCGCTACGAGCGGCCTCGACCGAGGCGTCCGCCTGGCGGGCCCGCCTCCTGCGCCGGGCACGCTCTTCCACCGTCGCCAGAGCGGCCTCGATGGCTCGCGCGGCCCTGCGTGGCAGATCGGCCGCTGCGCTGAGGAGTGGGGACGAGGCTGCGGTGCGCGTCTCTGCCATGAACCGGACACTCCTACAGGCCCTTCGACAGCGTCTGTAGGAGTCATCAGCCTCGGTTGCCCGAAGCGGTTCAGGCGGACTCCATCGCCTCGACAACAGTATCGGGGGTGTGCCGGTCCGAGTCAACACGCGCAGGCGCGCTCGGGTCCCGCCCTACGAGAGCAGGCCCGCGACGATGGCCTCCACGTGAATGCGCGTGGTGTCGAGAAGCGGCACATCCACGTCCGCCTCGTCGCGGAGGATCAGCGGCAGCTCCGTTCCGCCGAGTATCAGGGCGTCGATCTTCTCCTCGTACTTGAGTCGCCGCGCGATCGCGGCCAGGCCCTGCCGGGTCTCTTCACGAAAGACGCCGTTGAGCAGCTCGCTGACGTACCTGTCGTGGATGTATTCCTGTTCCGCCGCCGACGGAAGGACGACGCTGATGCCGGCCCGGGCGAGGCCTTCCGGATAGAACGCCGCCTGCATCGTGAAGGGTGTGCCGAACAGGCCGGTGCGGTGGACATCGCGAGCGACAGCCGATTCGCGCGTCGCGTCTACGATGCTGATCAGCGGGATCGAGACCCGGTCCTGCAGAGGCTCGAACACGATGTGCGGCGTGTTGGCGGCCAGGGCGCCGAAGTGCGCGCCGGCGCGCGCCAGCCGCTCGATCTCGGCCAGGAGGTAGTCGGTCACCTCCTTCAGCCGGCCCTCGCCGATCAACCCGAGCATCTTCGTCACGTCGATGCTGTTGACCAGGACGGAGGGGTAGCTTCCGTCCCCGGTTCGCTCCCGATAGAGCTTCACGATGAGCTGGTAGTACTGGATCGTCGCCTCAGGGCCGATCCCGCCGACGATGCCGGCTGTCTTCAATCCGCCTCCTGCCGCGGTGGCTCTCCCGGCGAGCCGTCGGCGCATGATAGACGGAGAGGGCGATGCGCCGTCGGACGGAACGTGTTCACGACGACGTTCTCCAGAAGCACTACCGGCAGGAGCAACGCGGCGGCGTTCGGCGGCAGCCAGCGCAGGAGCACGACCGAGCACGCCACCACGAGAGCGGCAGCGAAGTGGAAGCCGTTGCGAAGCTGAACCCTCACGTCGGTCCGGAGAGTCGCCGCGAGCCTGGTCACGCCAGCGCCCGGCCCGTGACGCGAATGAAGACGTCCGCCAACGTCGCCTCGCGCGTATGGATGGTCCGTACGTCGCGCTCGCGGAGCACCTGATGGAACGCCGCGTTGTCGGCGAGCCCGTCGAGCGGATAGTCCGCGTGAGCCGCGCGCTCGCCCGAGCGGTACTCGACCCTCACCGTCCGCTCGCCGTGCTGAAGCCTCAGCACGCGGGGCGAGTCGATGCAGGCGATGCGGCCATCGACGATGAACGCGATGCGGTCGCACCGCTCTTCGGCGGCAGCCATGTCGTGCGTGGTGAGGAAGACGGTCGCGCCGCCCGCTCGGCTCGGATCGCCGCGGTGGACGGCGAACGCCACCCCTCGCACGGCCGCCGCGGTCGACTTGGCATAGGTGAAGTGCAGATCGCGGACGTCGATCACGCTTTCGCGAGCCTCTCGGGATCGCCAGGGTCGGTGGTTGGCAGAAGGCTCAGGCCATGCGCGAGAGCCGGACATCGGCGTTCTTCTCGCGGAAATGGCGCTCCGCCCACTCGCCCTCGAGAAGAGCGACCCGGCTCCCCTTGCGGTCCCGGGTCGCGAGCACGCCGAGGACGTCCCAGTCGGGGCGGGGTCCGCCCTCGGCCCCCTCCGCCACCAGCGCGGAGCGGAACGGGAGCCGCTCGACCCTGGTCTCGACGCCGTACTCGGCGGAAAGGCGCGCTTGGACGAGATCGAACTGCAGCTCTCCGACCGCGGCGAGGATCGGGTCCCGGCGCGCCGCCGCGTCGGCGAACAGCACCTGGATCGCGCCCTCCTCTTCGAGCTGGACGAGACCCTTGCCAAAAGCCTTGTGCTTGTCGGGGGAAACGGGCCACAAGCGCGCGAAGTGCTCGGGGCTGAAGCGGGGCAGGGGCTCGAACCGGAAGGGCGCCGCCTCGCAGATCGTGTCGCCGATGGCGAAGATGCCGGGGTTGACGAGCCCGACGACGTCCCCCGGGTACGCTTCCTCCGCCGTTTCGCGCTCCTGCGCGAACACGCGGTGAGCCCGCGGGAGCCGCACCCGCCGGCCCAGGCGCGCATGGTTGACGGTCATGCCCTTGCGGAAGCGCCCCGACACCACCCGCACGAACGCCATGCTGTCGCGGTGCAGCCGGTCCATGTTCGCCTGGATCTTGAAGACGAATCCCGAGAAGTCGGCGGAAGCGGGCTCGACCGGGCCGCGATCGCTGCCCCGCCCGGCAGGCCCGGCCGCGAGATCGACGAGAGCGTCCAGGAACGGTTCCACGCCGAAGTTGTTGAGGGCGCTCCCGAAGAAGACCGGCGTCTGCCGGCCGCTCCGGAACGCCGTGACGTCGAACTCCCCCAGCGCCCCGAGCAGCTCTACCTCGTCCACGAACCGGGCGTGCTGCCGCTCGCCGAGCAGCCGCCGCAGCTCCGGATCCTGCACGTCCGCCACGTGGAGAGGGGCCCGGCTCTGTCCGCCGGCGACCCTCTCGAACCACAGCGCCCGCGAAGCGCGGCGATCGAACACGCCGCGGAAGTCGGCGCCGGTGCCCATCGGGCAGTTGAGCGGCACCGCGGCCATACCCAGGACCTTCTCGATCTCGTCCAGGACGTCGAACGGATCGCGGGACGGGAGGTCGAGCTTGTTAACGAACGTGAGCACAGGCAATCCGCGCCGCCGGCACACGTCGAAGAGCTTCAGGGTCTGGGGCTCGACTCCCTTGGCGGCGTCGAGGACCATGACCGCGCTGTCGACGGCGGTCAGCACGCGATACGTGTCCTCGCTGAAATCCTGGTGGCCCGGGGTGTCGAGCAGGTTGACGCAGCGGCCGCGATGCTCGAACTGCAGGACGGTGGAGGTCACGGAGATGCCGCGCGCCTGCTCGATCTCCAGCCAGTCCGAGCGCGCGTGGCGGTGCCGGGCCTTGCGCCTGACCGAGCCGGCGAGGTCGATGGCGCCGGCATAGAGGAGCAGCTTCTCCGTGAGCGTCGTCTTTCCGGCGTCGGGGTGGGAGATGATGGCGAAGGTCCGGCGCCGGGCGGCCTCGCGGCCGATCTCGCTGTCCTGGGTCGCAAAAACGCCCTCCGGGGTGGCCATGATTGCCGTTCAGTATAGCTGAACGGGGCCCACCCCGCGAGCAGGGCTGCAGCCCCTATGGGTGGCTCCGGCCATGGCACTATCAGGCTTTTCTATCGCGACTTCCAGCTCATGTGCGGATCTGAGATCAGGACTGTGCGGCCAGGTGATCGCTTCCCACGTGTTCAGTGTTGCTGTACGCTTGGGCTGGTGCCCCCGCAGGGGCGTCCCCAGGGGCCAGGGGCGGCTGCCATGGCCCGGCGAATCCTGACCGGAGAGGCGTCGCGACACGCGATCGTGCGTGGGTCGACAGCTTCGCCGGCGCCGCGAAGGTGACCCTCGGGCCCGCTCGGCGCTGCTGAACGCGTCGTCGCCCGCGTCGCTGCTGCTGGCGACGGATATGTCGATAAGGCCGAGCAGGAGCCGGCGGGACTCCCGGCAGGCGGCGGCGAGATGTGGGGTGGGGAATGACGGGTGGAGCAAACAGGGCGGGCACGAGGCCCGGCCAGCCGGCGGCCGTGCCGAACGAGACCGACGCCGCCATCGGCGAGGCCATGCAGCGTCTCCGGACGGAGCGCGGGCTGTCGCTGCGCACGTTCGCAGCCAGCGCCGGGTTCTCGGCGAGCTTCGTGTCGCAGGTCGAGAACGGCCAGACGTCTCCCTCGATCGCTTCGCTCGAGCGGCTGGCACGCGCCCTCGGCCTCGGACTCACCGATTTCTTCTCCCGGTTGGCGGCGGAGCCGGCTCTGGTGATGCGGCGGGCAGAGCGGCGCCGCTTCACGAGCGAGTGGTCGCGCGCCCGCCTCGAGCCCCTGGTGCCGCCGGAGGCACTGCGCTCCCTCGAGGGCGTCCTGATCACGCTGGAGGGAGGAGGCCGCAGCGGCAAGGACGCGTCGGTGCAGCCCCACGAGCAACTGGCCCTGGTGCTCGAGGGAGAGATCGCGCTGACCATCGGCCGCGCCAGCCACGTGCTCGGAGTAGGCGACGCCGCAGCCATACCCTCGAACTGCCCGCACGCATGGGAGAACCGCGCCGCGTCGCCGGCCCGCGTGGCCATAGTGGCGGCGCGCCATGCCGACTGAGCGAGCGGCCGGAAGGGCCTGGGCCGCAGCTCAGGGCAAGAGGCCGCATCGGCGGCGAGCCGGTCCGCGCTGATTTCAGGAGCGCCGCTCGCGAGCGTCCTGGCAACCGAGGCAGAGGGTGGCTTCCGGCCGGACCCGGAGCCTGGCCAGGGCGATCGGTTCGCCACATCGGAGGCAGTCTCCGTAGGTCTCTCGCTCCATGCGGTCCAGCGCCGCGATCACCTGGCTCAGGCGCAACTCACTGGCGCGGATGGTGGCCTGGGCCATGCCCTGCTGCTGGAGCGCGTCGACTCGGGTCAGCCGACCGATCGACGTGTCCAGGGCCACGGGTGCCCCGCTCTCGCGGGAAAGGTCCAGGAGTCTCTCGAGCTCGACCTTCGAGGCCTCCAGGAGCTGGCGCAGTTCCTCGACCTCGTCCGGCACAGCTCAATCCTCCTTCACGGCGAGGGCGCTTCGCACGCGGGGACAGGGGACCGCTCAGGGCGGCGAGCCAGCCGGCGCGAAAATCCATAATCAGCGTGGGAAGGACGTCCTGTGCGTCTATTGCGCCATTGGCCAGCGGGCGTCGGGCATCGCCAGGGCCGTGGCGACCTTCCGGGAGAAGGACGCCATGGACTACACCGTGGTGGTCGTCACCGAGGGCAACGATCCGCCGGGCCTGGCATACATCGCGCCCTACGCCGCCACCAGCATCGCGGAGCACTTCATGGAGCGAGGCCGCGATGTGCTCATCGTCTACGACGATCTCACCCACCATGCCCGCGCCTATCGCGAGCTGTCTCTCCTGCTTCGCCGTCCGCCCGGTCGTGAAGCCTTCCCCGGCGACATCTTCTACATCCACTCGCGGCTGCTGGAGCGCGCGACGCGCCTGCGCGAAGATCTCGGCGGCGGCTCGCTCACCGCGCTGCCCATCATCGAAACCGAAGCGCAGAACATCTCCGCCTACGTCCCGACCAACCTGATCTCGATCACGGACGGGCAGATCTACCTCTCGCCCTCGCTGTTCCAATTGGGCGTGCTGCCGGCGGTCGACATCGGCAACTCGGTTTCGCGCGTTGGCGGCAAGGCGCAACGGGCAGCCTACCGGGCGGTGGCGGGCGACCTCAAGCTCGCCTACTCCCAGTTCGAGGAGCTCGAGACCTTTGCCCGCTTCGGCGCCCGCCTGGATGAGGACAGCCGCACGATCATCGAGCACGGACGACGAATTCGCGCGTGCTTCAAGCAGCCGGAGGCCGCCCCGGTCTCCATGCCCGCGCAAGTCACAGTGCTGCTGGCGTT
>Ga0268386_10001939_pt1 | contig 14436 bp, 13 predicted proteins | sample RVTome_15_FD_200260 | JGI IMG/M metagenome (GOLD analysis project Ga0268386, IMG submission 200260) | Soil microbial communities from uranium-contaminated site in the Upper Colorado River Basin, Wyoming, United States - RVT150D86... ...
CAACAGCCTGCCGTCCTACGACCCCGACGCTGCGGCACTGCTGACCCGGCGCGTGCTCGAGTTCCTCGCGACCCGCTGACGACGCCGTGCGCCGACTCACCCGCGACGAGGCTCGTCGGGTCGGCTGCCCAGGAACCCGAAGTTGGACATATTGCGCGAATACCTAAAAGTGGAGCTTATGGAACGGCTTTCACACCCGTGACATAGTCTAACGGCGAACAAGTCGTCTCGTTTGGTCCAACAGTTCAATTGGACTAATGCCGAGCGCGGACGCCCATGTGAGCGACCACGGCAACGTCCAGTTGTGGATCTTGTCCGGGGACGCTCACCCCTCCGGTTCTCGCTCCGCCACCAGGATCGTGAGGTCGTCGTAAGCCTCGGCGCCGTCCCTGAACTCCCGCACGTCCTCCACGACGGCCCGGCGCACGTCGTCGGCGGACGCGCCTGCGAGACCCGCCAGCAGCTGCCGCAGGCGGTCCTCGCCGTAGAAAGCGCCACTGGGGTTGCGCGCTTCGGTGATGCCGTCGGTGTAGAACACGACGGCCTCGCCCGGCCTGACCCGGAAGCTCCCCTCAGCGTGGAGCACCGCGGCGAAGGCGCCCAGGACGGGGCCGCTCACCGCCACCGCCTCGACCGAGCCGTCCGTGCGGACGACCAGCGGGGCCTCGTGTCCCGCACTCGCCAGCCTGACCTCACCCGTGACCGCGTCGACCTCGGCCAGCGACGCGGTCACGAACCTGGAGGTGCGTCGCTCGAGAACCAAGATCCGGTTCACGCGGGCAAGGGCGTCGGCCGGTCCAGGCGCGTTGTCGGCGGCAGAGTGGAGCAGGGCCTTCGCGTCGGCCATCAGCAAGGCCGCGGGTACGCCCTTGCCCGTAACGTCGGCGATGAGGAGGACCACCGCGTCGTCCGCGCGACGAAGCCGGAACACGTCGTACAGGTCGCCACCGACCTCGCGCGCAGGCTCGTAGTCGGCGGCGAACCGCCAGCCCTGCACCTCGGGGAAGCGGCGAGGCAGCAGCGAACGCTGGATCTGCCGGCCGATCACCAGCTCCTGGGCCTCTCGCGCGCGAGCAGCATGGTCGCGCGCGACGGTGATCGCCAGCTCGAGCGAGCAGCGGACGAGCGCTGCGAGGTCCGCCGGGGTCCCCACGTCGCAGACCAGGCGTCCGATCGTCCGGTCGTCGAGACGCACGGGAAGGAGGTGCCCCTCGTCCGCGACCGGGGCCCCCGCGAGGAACCGGCCGTCGGCGTCGGTCAGCGCGATCGACACGCCGCCCGCCGACGCGGAAGCCATGTCAAGCAGCGCCGCGAGCCTGGGATCGGCGATGAGGTCGTCGAGCTCTGACATGGGTACTTCGTGTCCGGACCGGCCCCGACCAGTGCCGCCGCCTACCCAGCGAGTGCGGCGGACCGATCCGGGAAGATCGGCAGGATCTGCTTCATGCCCGTGCGGTCGAGCACCGTGTCGATGGCCGGGTTGGGCGCCACGAGCCGCAGCTGCTCCTGGCGGTTCCCTCTCTCGACGTCGGCCTGGACGGCGTGGAAGGCCCCCCAGCCGGAGTCGGGGTCGTGGGGCGCCTCGCCCCGGTAGACGAGGGCCAGCGAGTGCAGGGCCACAATCCCCGAGCTCGCCATGTACTCGAGTCCCGTCAGGTCCAGGACGAGCGTGCGCACGCCCTCGCCGTACAGTCCCTGGCCCGTGTCGATGAGTCCCTGGTAGTTGGAGGCGTCCAGCTCGCCGTCCAAGCCGATGACCGCGACCGAGTCCGAGACCCTCTCAACCGACGTCTCCACGGTGTTCCTCCCTCGCGTCAGGCCGTCAATGCCGGCCGGGTGATGATCACCTCGTTGCCCCCCGCTGGGAGCGCCCGGTGGTCGAAAGTCGTGCACAGGTGGCGGATTAGCGCGATCCCCATCCCGCCGAAGGGCCGGCGTTCGAGAGGGACGGCCGGGTCGAACGCCGGCGACGTGGCGGGATCGAACACCGGGGCCGCGTCGCAGATGCGGACCCGGACGTCGGACCCGTCGCGAAGGACGTCGATGTCGACAGGTCCAGGGGCGCCGCGGTAGCCGTGGACGGTCACGTTGGTGACCCACTCGTCAACGGCCTGGACCAGGCCCCTCACGGCCGGCTCGTCAGCTCCGAGGCGGCGCGCGACCAACCGGATGTGGGCACGCACCTCGGCGAGCACCTCGAGGCTGGACTTCACGTGGAGAGTCTCGGACATCACGCCAGCAGTGTCGACGATGACCGCCGTCGTGCGCACGCGCAGACGTTATCAGGGCGGCTTGCCCGAACCGCCCGGCCGACGACCGGACCCCAGGGTCATGGCTCGTCCGGACTATGGCGGCCTCCTTATCGTCGGTCTTGTCGAACGTCAGGTCCTCGCGGCGCCGCGTCCACGACGTCTGCATCGGCTGCACGCGCACGAACGGCATCGACCGCGGCCAGCTTGCCAAGGACGCCCCACCGATGCCCGGTCGGTTCGCAAGACAGCGTTACCACGGCCCAGCCTTTAGCCGCTGCCCGTTCGGCCGCCTGGTCCAACACCGGAACGTCCTACGTGCCAGCACCTTCGAGTCGTGGTCAGTGAACACCACCATCTGCTTGTTTTCGGCCAGGTCGATCCCCACGATCGTGTACTCCGCCGCACCAGCGCACGCAGCCGAGCCAGCCGAGCGTTGCGGTTGCGATCGACATGACTACCTCCCGGTCCTCGGCTGTGCTCGTCACGGTGATCCTGCGGGCACGACCAGTCCCGCGTCATGAGACAAGGTCCCGCCCTTCCGGGAGGAGTGTCCCGCCGCACCGGTCCGTCCTTGCATGTCTGCAGCCGATCACGCACGGCCTCAACGCGCGTGGCTGTAAGTCACGACGCAACCGCTCGTCCTGCAGCTCCTCACAAGCCCGCCGCCGACTCCGCCGGCTCTCCCGGCCCAGCCGGGTCTTCCGTCTGAGTCGGCCCCCCGCGACGGATGAACTGACCCAACCGGCCCTGGTCCTCAGCGATGACGTTCCCGATGATGGCAGCGGCCAGAAAGATGAACGCAAAGACGTACAGCACGGCCAGGTAGGTGAATGCCACCCCGATCGACCCGTACTGGTCGGCGCTCGCCTCCAATGCGCGCGGCAGGTACGCCTCGCTGGCTGGTCGCGCCACGAGCATGGCCACGGCGAGGACGACGGCACCGGGAATGAGTCGGCGCATCGGCACTTTGTTGGCCAGCAGTAGCCACGGCACGAAGGCTGCGACCAGTATGTCGAGTCCGAATGTGATCACGAGAGTCCACGCGTTGCGTGGGGGAATCGGGTCGGTGAACCGATCGAGGGACGAGGCCACTACGACCGCCAGCGCCAGCGCCACCACCACGGCCACCCAGCGCCATGCGTTGGTGAGTTGTGTCTTCGGCCGGGACAGTCGCCAGATGCTGGCCATCGCGCGCGTGAGGGCGCGGGACAGGCTGGTCGCCGACAGCAGCACGAACACCGCCCCCACGAGGCCGAACGCGCTGCCGCCGGACTCGTCCAGGGCCTGCTCGAGGACATCCTGGGCGACTGGTGGCATCGAGACGGCGTCCGCGAACCGTTCGGTAGTTGACTGACCGACCCAGACGAACAGCATGATCAGGATCGGGAGCACAGACGAAAACAGCTGAGCGGCGAGAGACATAGCCCGGTCGAACAGGTCCAGCCGCCCGAACCCGGCCACGGACCCGATCGCGATGCGACCCGGCCAGTGCGATCTCATCGAGCGCGACAGCTCACGCAGCCGTTCGGGTCCCCGAGAGCTCGCCACAGCGTTGCTCAATCCCTGGATGGGGCCAGCACCGTCGCAACGTCGTCCGTCCTTCCGGTCGACGTAGACGGGGCATCCGGCAAGGCTGACCGCACCGCGCGTGGTCCTGCGCCGTGGGAAGGGGGGGTCGCGTTGCGCATCGGATCGTTCCCCTTCTCTGGGCGAGCCAACCGGGCGCCGCTGTTGTAGGCCAGGTTGCCCGTCACGACTGTTGTACCTACTCGGTTCTCTCGCTAGCGGTTGGCGGCCGTTTGCGGTCCGCCATTGGTTTGCTGACGGCCGACCTCGACTGCGCCGACGAAAGCGCGGACCCCGAGGCCCAGCACGATCAGGTCAAGAATCATCTGAACCGTGACCAGCACGCGGGCTGTTTCGCTCGTTGCCGTGATATCCCCGAAGCCGACCGTGGCGAAGACGGTGACCGTGAAGTAGAGCGAATCGGTACGGGTGAGCGTCTCCGCGTTGAAGTTGCTGGCATCGGCCGCAGCCATCACGAAGTACGAAGCCGCGAACAGCAGGAGGAACAGCGGTGCGGTGACGGCGAGCGCTTCGGTTGCCTTCAAGGCCGGATGCCGCGATCGGGTGATCGCTTTGACCTGATAGGACGCAACGGTCGCCAACACCAGCAGTCCAATCGCCAGGGTGAGCCAAAGCGGGACATCGGACAGACGGTCGAGCGGGACGACGTAGTACACAGCGACGAGAATCACCGTGATGGCCAAGGCCCGCAGCAGACCAGCTGCCAGCCGCCGCCGACGCTGCGCCGGGGATAGCGCTAGGACCGATGCCGTAGTCATGTCGTCATCCGTTCTGTTCCTCAGCACTCATGAGTATCCGGTGAACTCCTGACCCGGCTCGATGTTGGGGTAGCGGGTCGCGCTTTGTAGAAGCGCGCCCAGGCGCTCGGCGACCGGGCGCAGCACCCACGCGCAGTCCAGACGCCTCTCCATCAGATCCCACTCTTCGACCGGATCGTCGATCAGGTCGAATACCAACGGCCACTGGGGCTTGATGATCGGGCCGCTGGTGCTCTCGGTGTAGCGCAGAACGACTTTCATCGTTCTCCATTTGACCGACATCACCCCGGCGTCCGAGCCGTAGTAGATGACGTGGTCTCGTCCGGTTGTCGGGCTTTGCCCGAGGAGGAACGCCGAGGCATCGACTCCGTCGATCGGGCGGTCGGCGGGCACCCGCCCGCTCTCCCCGACCAGGGACGCCAGCGTCGGCAACCAGTCCACAGCCGAGAGGATCTCGTCGGTGACGGCACCGGCTTCGACCTTGCCTGGCCAACGCACGAGCGCCGGTGCGCGCATGCCCCCTTCGAAGCCGGACGCGAAGTGGCCGCGCCATGGCCCGTTCGAGCCACCCATATAGGCCGCCCGTCCCGCCGGGTTGTCACTGCTCCAGACGACGATGGTGTCCTCGGAGATACCTGCCTGATCGATGGCGTCCAGAACCTGGCCGGTGCGGTAGTCCAACTCGGCCAGGGTGTCCGAGTAGACGCCACCGCCTGACTTACCGGTGAACTCCGGATGGTGGATCAGCGGTGGATGCATCTGCGTGAAGCAGACATAGGTGAAGAACGGCGTGCCGGCCTCGGCGTTCCGCTTGATGAAAGCGGTGGTGCGCGCCGCGATCTGTTCGTCGAGCAGCGCCCGGGTCTCCAGGTTGAAGTCGGCCACCGGTGTGACCGGCGATCCTGCCACGCCCTCCCAGATCTTCGGCACGGGAGACTCGGATTCGGCGAACAGCGGGTAGGAGCTGTAGCCGGACTCGTCTGAGGTGTTCTTGATCCCGAACCACTCGTCGAAGCCTTGATCCGTCGGCAGCCGGCCCTCGATGTCGCCAACGTGCCACTTGCCGAAGGCGGCGGTGGCGTAGCCGGCATCGGAGAACAACTCGCCGAGCGTGTACTCCCAGGGGGCGAGCCCATAGTCGCCCTGTCCAGGCAGCGGCACACTGCAGTTGCCGGTCCGGATCGGCAACCGGCCGGTCAGGAGCGCCGAGCGCGTCGGCGTGCACTGGGCCTCGACGTTGTAGTTCTTGAACCGCAGTCCCTGCCCGGCAAGGGCATCGATGCGTGGCGTGGGCGCCGATCCGCCGTAACAGCCGATGTCCCCCCAACCAACGTTGTCCCCGACGATGAAGACGACATTCGGCAGCAGACCCGAACGCGAAGTCTCGTCGTCCGAGCTAGTCATGAGCGTTCCCTCCCTTGGGTCTCCGGTGCATCTCGAACTGCATGATCGAGTGGCCCACGTCAGTCGAGCATGTGTTGCAGGGTCGGCTGGGCACGGTCGGCGACCTGGTCGATGAGGCCGGCCGATCGCAGGCGGGCGATGCCGCTGGTGGCGATCACGTAGAAGGGCACGGCCAAGATGAGGCCGACGATGCCGCCGAGCAGGCCGCCGAACGCGGTGACCACGAGCACGACCAACGGGTGGATGTCCAGGGTGCGGCCCATCACCCTGGGCTCGACGAAGTTCTCCAGCGCCAGGTTGGCGGCGAGCACCACCACGAGCATGACCGCGGCCGTACCGAGTCCGCCTTCGCCGAGGGCGACGATCACGGCCAGCCCCCCGCCGAGGAAGGCGCCGATATAGGGGATGTAGCCGCCGATGAAGTTGACCATCACGATGGTGAACACGAGTGGGAGGCCAAGCAGGAGGCTGGCCAGGCCGATGACCACCGACACGATTGCGGACATGGCGGTGCGGCCCCGCCCGTATTCGCGGAGGATCCGGCAGGCGTCGCCGATGAAGCCGTCGACGCCGTCCCGGATCGCGGGGTCGATCTGTGCGACGACCGAGCGCCGCATCCGGGTGCCGTCCTTGAGCAGGTAGTACATGATCAGGGCGCCGAGGATCAGGCCGCTGGCCAGACCAATCAGTCCGTTGAGGCCGGAGACCAGATGGGTGAGGAAGCCCTCGGCGACCATCGGGGCCGCCTCTTCGGTCGCCGCCTGGGCCTCCTCCAACGCTGCCGGATCGACACCAAGTGAGTCGACCGCGCTGTCCTTCGCCGCGTCGACCGAGACTCTGATCTGATCCACCTGGTCGACCACACCCTGGACAGTTGCAACCATCGCGACGGTCATCAAGGCGAGAAGTCCGAGGACGATCAGGCCGGCAGCGAGGGTGGGCTTGAACCCGTGGCGTTGGAGGGTTCCGACCAGGGGTTTGAAGATCACGGCCAGCACGGCCGCGAATGTCAGCGGGAGAATTATCTCGCTCACCGCCCCCAGCGCCGTGAACACGATGATCGTCGCCACCACAAACCCCACGAAGCTCCAGGCCCAGACTCCCAGTCTGGGAACCCAGCGCAAAAACGCCGGACCGCCACCGGGTCTCGCGTCTTGCCCGGCTGCCGGGTCGCGGTGAGCACCTCTGTCGGATTCGTCAGCCACGATCGCTGGTCCACGGGATGCGACATCGACCTCCTGGTCGGTCGTCCGACGGTCCATCGCGAGCAATCCCTTCTCGAAAGACCTGCGTGGCGGCGGCCACGTAGTAGCCGACTACGCCGACGGATGCTCCCTTTCGTTCGACGCTCGTCTCGGCGCTTATGGTGGACCTTGCGTGCTCTGCGTCGTTCGCCTCGTCCGTCTTCGACTCGGCCCCTGTCCCTTTTGGTCTGATCCCACCCGGAAGACGACGTCGTCGCATCCCCCAGATTGCGTGAATCGGCGCCACCCTCGGCCGTTCTTCCCCCGGCGTGGCCTCACCGCCAAAACGCGAACACCGTTGAGTGGCCCGACAGCGGTCCCTAGGATCCGATCGTGACCGGGGACGCGCGCGAGGCGGCACCGGCGACTGTCGATCTCGAGACGTTGCTGCTCGACGCCAAGCTTTCGGTCCCGCAGCCTCGCCCAGGTTCGGTGAGTCGCGCGGATCTCATCGAATCGGCCCGCGCGAGCGATTGCCGCGTGGTCGGCCTCACCGCGCCCGCGGGTTATGGCAAGTCAACCCTGCTGGCTCAATGGGCGCGCGCAGAGGATCGTCGCGTCGGCTGGGTGTCTCTGGACCGCTTCGACGATGATCCCGCGGCCCTGCTCACCTTGTTGGCGTCCGCCTACGTTCGGGTCTCGCCGGGAAACTCTGACCTGGTCGCCGCCATGAGCGGTCTCGGCGTATCGGTGTTGGGACGCGCTGCGCCGCACCTCGCCTCGGTGTTCAGAACGAGCCCAGTTCCGTTCGTGCTCATGCTGGACGACCTTCACGAGCTGCTGTCGCCGGCCTGTCACGACGTGCTCAGTGTGGTGATCTCCGGGATTCCGCGAGGCTCTCAACTAGTCGCGGCGAGTCGCTCCGAGCAGCCTCAGCTGCCGCGGCTGCGGGCTTCGGGTGACGCGCTGGAGTTCCTGGCGAGCGACTTGGCCCTCGACGCGGCCGGCGCCGAACAGATCTTCGCGCAGGCGCGCGTCAGCCTCACTCCTGAGCTGGCAGCCGCTGTGACCGAACGGACCGAAGGCTGGCCGGTCGGGCTCTACCTTGCCGCGGTGATTGCGCACGACAGCAACGGCGGGGCGTTGACGGTCTCCGGTGACGATCGGTACGTGGCGGACTACCTGTACCGCGAGTCGTTGATGCAACTGCCGGAGAGTATTCAGCGGTTCCTGCGGTGCACGGCGGTGCTCGATCAACTGTGCGCTCCGCTGTGTAATGCCGTCCTCGGAGAGTCCGGTGCGCAGGAGCGGCTGCGCGGCCTCGAGGCCTCGAACCTGTTCCTGATCCCGCTCGATCGTCGGCGAGAGTGGTACCGCTATCACGCGCTGTTCCGGGAGTTCCTGCTTGGTGAGCTTCGTCGGGTCGAGCCCGAGGTCATCATGAAGCTGCACCTGCGGGCTGCCGACTGGTACGAGTCCAATGGATCTCCGGCGATGGCCCTCGAGCACCTGTTGAACACGACCGAACGGGACCGATGCGTCCAACTGGTGACGGCGTTGACCATGCCGACCTACCAGGCCGGCCAGATGTCGACCGTGCAGCGCTGGCTCTCGGCACTCGGCGATTCTGCGATCGAAGAGTATCCCCCGCTCGCCGTGCTGGCCGGCTGGGTCGCGGCGTTGACCGGGCAGACCGCCGAAGCGCAACGGTGGGCGGCTATCATCGACGCCGCTTCGTTCGACCTAGCCGCCGTCGACGGCACGGCGTCGTTCGACTCGGCGCGAGCGATGCTGCGGACGATCATGTGTGCTGCCGGTCCAGAGCAAATGATGACCGACGCGAGCTTGGCGGTGGCCCAGGAGCCGCCGTGGAGCGTGTGGCGCGACCAGGCGCTCTGCTTATCCGCCGAGGCGCATCTGCTCACCGGAGAGGTTGACCACGCCGCTGCTCTGTTCGCGGAGTCGTCCACCGTGGCAGCAACAGCGGGCAATGCCGATGTGATCGTCCTCTCCGAGTCCGAGCTCGCAGTGGTGGCGATGGATCGCGGGCGATGGGCGGAGGCCGCAGAGTGCCTGGAAGTGGCACTCGCCGCCATCGATGAGCATCGGATGCACGACTACGCCACCAGCGTGCTCGCCTTCGCCGCCGCAGCGCGGCTCGGCGTGCACCGCGGCGACCTGAAGGAGGCGGACCGCCAGCTCACGCAGGCGATGCGAGCCCGTCCGTCCTGTACGTTTGTGCTGCCATTTCTGGCCGTGCGCGTACGGCTGCAGCTCGCCAAGGTGCACTGGGCCAGGGGCGACCAGACGGCCGCTCGTCACCTCCTGCGTGAGATCGACGACATCTTGTTGCGTCGGCCGGCGCTTGGCGCCCTCGTCGACGAGGTCTCGGAGTTTCGCCGGATCCTCACATCGAGCCCGCAGGTGGGAGCGACGGGCGGCTCCCCCCTCACCCCAGCGGAGCTTCGGATGCTCCCATACCTGCAGACACACCTCACGATTCGCGAGATCGGGGAGCGGCTGTTCGTGTCCCGTAACACTGTCAGCTCGGAGGTCAGCTCGATCTATCGAAAACTGGGCGTCTCGTCACGCAGCGATGCCGTGCAACAAGCGACGGCGATCGGGCTGCTCGGCGGGTAGCCGACATCACCCACCCGACTGCGGTTCCAAGGCATCGTCGGTCTCGTACCCAAGCGCCAGCGCGAGCTTCGGGGCCGCCGCGACGCCTCGCGGGAGCCCGACGACGGGCACAACGGCGACCAGCACGTCGACGATTTCGGCGGCGGTCGCGCCCGCATCGACCGCGGCATCGGCCTGGGCTCCGTATGACGGAACAGCCCCTCCGACAGCGACCAGCGCGGCGAGCCGGACGAGCGCCCGCGTCTTCGGATCCAGCCCTAGCGACTCCGCTTCGGCCCCGCCGACGCAGTCTTCCGCAAAGTGTGCGTCGTTGATCGCAAGAAGGCGCAGCCGCGCCTGATAGTCCAAAGACCTCATCCTCCGCCGTCACTGGTGCCGACGCGCTCACCGGGGCGCTTTCCTCAGGCTTTGGCTGCTTCGTCGATCTCAGCCTCGAGTGCCCTTTCGTCTGCCTGAAGCTGCTTCTTTTCGATCTTTGCCGCCCGCGTGATCGCGCGCTCGACGTGCGCTTCCAGATCGGTCGCCGCAATGACAACCAGGCCGGTTTGGCCCTCGTCGAGCAACTCGCCCAGATCCTTCAAATCGCTTCGGCTCATCCCGCCTGCGACGTGTCCGGCGAGCGCGCCCAACGCGCTGCCGCCCGCGCCGCCGGCAAGCAGCGCGCCACCAAGCCCAATCGCCGGGAACAGCGCCACCAACGCGCCTCCGGCCAGACCGACTCCCAAACCGCCCCAAGCACCCTGCCGGGTCGGCTGCTCGTGCTTCTTGACGATCTTCACCTTGCCGTCCGCGTGTCGCGAGATCACCGCCGCGTCATAGGTGTCGATGAGGTCGTTCTGAACGTAGAAGTCCTTGACGGCCTCGTAGTCGGCGACTGCGTCGTCCTCGGTGTCGTACGTAGCCCCGAATACCACCAGCGTGTCTAGTGCCATTTCACTCGGCCTCCGCCTGGTCAGCCTCGAGCGCGGCCTCGTCGCCAAGGGCCATCCCGAGTGCGATCAGGTCCTCCGGAGTGAGCAAGCGGTGCGCGAACACGATGCCTCCGGCGTCGCGGACGGCATCGCGCAGCGGCACCGCCCAGAGATGCTCGATCGCGAGCACGAGCGCCGACCTGCCATCAGGCAGTTCGTCGAGCAGCCCGGCCGCTACCACCTCTGCTGCGCTGGGTGCGCCCGCATCGACGGAACCCCCGAGCTCGGCGCCGACCTCAGCGCCCTCGGCGCCGGCGACGCCCAGCCCGACCAGTGCGCCGACCGCGGAGCGCAGCTCGGCCCGTTGGTCATCATCGAGATCGGACACGCTCAGCGCCGAAACGTCGTCGCCGTCGCGCAACACGAACACGGCATCAACGACCCTGATCTGTCCGACATCACTGAGACGTCCCAGCTCTTCCGCGATCCGACCCTCGAACAGGTCGCTGTCTGGAAAGCCGATCACCAACGCCTGAATCGGTCCGATGCCCATGAACATGTTCCTCCCGCTCGACATACGCCGCCGAACCACGGCCCGCTCCCACCATGGGCGATCTGGCCGCCGCCGGCATCACACAGATCGCACGAAGCGACCGAACGCGCCAAGCGCCCAATCCGAGAACCGCGGCGACAACGCGTCCGCAGCGCGTCCGGGTCCACCCGCTGTGGGTGAGGACACACGAAGACCGAGCGGGCATGATGTAGCGAGGACCGGACCCGCGAGTGGCCTGACCGTGCCAACTGACGTGTGCCGAGATCTCGGCGAAAGGAGCAATCATGGCCACCGCAACGAAGGCCGCTACGCTTTCCGATCAGGACCTCGCCGAGCTGATCTCTTTGACGAAAGGCGCCGACAGCGTCGAGCTCAAGCTGACCGTGCCGGTGTCCGAGCGGAGCCGCGGCGCGGCGGCGCTGGGGGTGGATCCCCTCGACGCCCAGATTCGGCAGGTCTACTTCTTCGACACGCCGGACCTGACGCTGAACAAGGCCGGTGTCGTGGTTCGCGCTCGCCGGGTTCAGCAAAAGGGCGACGACACCGTCGTGAAGCTGCGCCCGGTTGTGCCGGACGAGCTCCCCGGAGAGTTGCGCCGGTCGCCGAACTTCGGTGTCGAGGTCGATGCGATGCCGGGCGGGTTCGTCTGCTCCGGATCGATGAAGCGGGCGCTGAAGACGCCCGAGGTGAGGGATACGGTGTTCGGGAAGCGACCGATCCGCAAGCTCTACTCCAAGGAGCAGCGGGCGTTGTTCGCGGCGCACGCACCCGACGGGCTCGCACTGGACGACCTGTCAATCCTGGGCCCGATCTTCGTGCTCAAGCTGAAATTCGCGCCTGAGGGATACGCCCGCAGGCTCGTCGCCGAGCTCTGGCTGTACCCCGACAACTCCATGATCCTCGAGCTGTCGACGAAATGCGCACCGTCGGAGACGTTCCAGGTCGCCGCCGAAACGAGAGCATTCCTCACCCAGAACGGTGTCGACCTCACCGGCGAGCAGGAGACCAAGACGAAGAAGGCGCTCCAGTACTTCTCGAAGCGGCTGCGTGCAGACAGCGACTGAGCTGCCCGGGTCTTCCAGCGCGCTATGAGACCTTCGTCGCTTGCCGATCGCATACAGGCGTCCACGGCCTAGCCCTCACTGGATTTCACGCGACTTGGGTGATGTTCGACCTGGCTCAGCCCATTCGAATGGCTGGGGTGCCGCGAAGCGCGGCGCGAGAGCGCGAGAAGGAGCGAGGCAGAGCATGTCCGAGAGGCAGAGCACCTACCAGGAGAGGAGCGGCGCAGCGGTTGGCTGGATCACGTTCGCCGCAATCATGTTGATCATGATCGGCGTCTTCCACGCCATCGCCGGGCTGGCGGGGATCATCGAGAACGAGTTCTACAGCGTCGTCCCGGCGGCCGGGACCGAAGCGACGGGCGATGTCTACTTCCTGCAGTTCGACGCCACCACGTGGGGATGGATCCACCTGATCGGTGGCATCATCGTCCTGCTCGCCGGATTCGCGCTGTTCAGAGGGGCGGTCTGGGCTCGCACGGTCGGCGTGATCGTCGCCGTGATCAGTGCGATCGCGAACTTTGCGTGGATGCCCTATTACCCGGTCTGGTCGATCACACTCATCGCGATCAACGTCACCGTGATCTGGGCGTTGACGGCGCATGGACGTGACATCGTCGAGTAGGGCGGGGCATCAACCCTGGTCCGGAACTCCACGGAAACGGACACCGATTGGAACAACGCGTCGGCCGGTTGGATACCGATCTCCACTGGCTGCGCGGGATCCCGCTGCTGGTCTGCGACGAAGTCGGCTACATCCACTTCGTCCCCGACGTCGCCGCCGAAGTTCTACGCCTTGGTTGCCAACCGCTACCAACGCCTCCCTCATCGTGTCCTTGAACAACCCGTTCTCTGCGTGGACGGAGACTTCGATGACGCTGTCAGCCTCCGTTCGAGCTACTGGGTCCACTGATGACGACCGCCGCTGACCGCCCGCGAGGTCTCGGTCGGGTCGGCGCCGGCCTGCGGTCCTGGGGACGGTCGATCAAGCCTGATCGGCAGCATTTCGGCAAGGATCTGGTGGCGGGCCTGCCGGGCGCGATCAGCAGTGTTCCCGATGGGATGGCGTCGGCCGTGCTGGTAGGTGTGAACCCAGTGCACGGTCTGTATGCCAGCTTCGCTGGGCCAGTGGCCGGTGGCTTGACCTCGAGCACTCAGCTGATGGTGATCACCACAACCACCGCCGCGGCCCTTGCCGCCGGCTCCGCGGTGTCTGGGTTGGATACCGATCAGCGGCCGGAGGCGCTGTTCCTGCTCACGGTGCTCGCCGGCCTGGTCATGATCGTTGCGGGGTTGCTGCGGCTGGGCCGTTACACCCGGTTCGTGTCCTATTCGGTGATGACCGGCTTTCTCACCGGGGTGGCGGTGAACATCATCTGCGGGCAGCTCGGCGACCTGTCCGGTGTTGCTGCCGATGGGCCGAACGCGATCGCGAAGGCCTTCGACGTGATCACCCATCCGGGCGACATCAATCTCGCGTCATTGTTGACCGGACTCGCGGCGCTGGGCATCCTGTTCGGCCTGGCCAGGACTCGCCTGAACACCGTGAGCGCCCTAGTGGCGCTGATCATCCCGACGCTCGCCGTGGTCATCGCCGGCGCCGACAGTGTCGCCCGGGTCGAGGACGGGGGCGCCATTCCCCGTTCGATTCCGCTTCCGGCATTACCGGATCTGAGCCTGATTTCGTTCGACCTGGTCGTCAACGCGCTGGCCATCGCGGTCATCGTGCTGGTGCAGGGAGTCGGCGTGAGCGAAGCCGCCCCGAACGCCGACGGGCGGCCGTCGAACATGAACCGCGACTTCCTCGCCCAGGGAGTGGGCAACCTTGCCGCTGGCCTGTTCCGCGGCCAGCCGGTGGGCGGCTCGGTGGGCCAGACGGCGCTCAACTCCGCCGCTGGAGCGCGAACGCGGTGGGCGGCGATCTGGTCCGGCATCTGGATGGTGGTCATCCTCATCGCATTCGCCGGCGTGGTGGGCAAGGTCGCGATGCCCACCCTGGCCGCGGTGCTGATCTTCGCCGCGATCGGGTCGCTTCGGCCTGGCGAGATGGCGACGATCTGGCGCACTGGCCGCACCTCTCAGATTG
>Ga0268386_10001941_pt1 | contig 14424 bp, 13 predicted proteins | sample RVTome_15_FD_200260 | JGI IMG/M metagenome (GOLD analysis project Ga0268386, IMG submission 200260) | Soil microbial communities from uranium-contaminated site in the Upper Colorado River Basin, Wyoming, United States - RVT150D86... ...
AAGTTATACATCAGGGAGGTGGTGGGTGGAAATATCGCCGGAAACCAGAGAGCAGTCAGTAAAAATGACAGGGCCACCGGATTTTTGTATAGTGGAGCAAAATCAGAATTTTTATCCGGAAGACGCTCTACCGCTTTCTTAATGCGGCTGATCAAAAACAGGATGAAAATAAAAATTACCATTAGCTGGATGGTCTCTGGTATATTGACCCTGAAAAAGTCAATAATACGCCAGGCTGTATCCGAAACCCTGCCGCCAAAACCGGCTAGCGGATGGATATCAGATTGGGTCACATCCCAGGAAAGGGTGTCTTTTAATAACAAATGGTCCCAATAAATTACCAGAAAAGATTTAAGGTCATTAATCTTATTGTGAAGCAATATATAGTCCTCGGATATTTCATATTCCAGCTTCAGCACCTCATGCAGTTTTTGATCAACCCGCTGGTTTATGCTGTCAATTTCATTCAACATGGGGACAAACCGTACCCCATAATACCGGTCCTGGTCTTCGGAAAGTTGCTGCCTGTCCATGGTCAGCAGATTTTCATGCCGTAACAATTCTATCCGGTAATCACTCAGTTGCCCGATTATGTTCATCAAATAGTTTTGCCATTCTTCCAGGTTTTTCAACTGTCCTGTGAAAATGGTAATCACATCATTGATCCGGCTCAGACTGACTTCGTTCATGTTGACCTCCCCGATGCGGCGATACATATCCAGTCTGGGTTTTGCAATTTCGTATTGATTTTCAATAGACGACACATCGAAACCAAGCTGCAGTTTGTTGCTGATCTCACGCAGGCTCTGGGAAGCCTGTTCATAGGCGATGATCAACTCAGCGGGGTTAGAAGGATCCAGTGATTTTATAGTATCCGCAAGATTGACAGTTGCATCAGTCTCAGCTACCTGGGCCCATACCGGGTCGGCTATTGCCAGCAGCAATACTAAAATGAATTTTTTCAGGTGCCGGGTAATCATGAGTAAGCAATCAGAATGTAAATTAATCAGATTGGCAGCAATACACAATTTAAGAGGGAGGTGAATTGGGGTGACGACCTTAGCAATTTTTGATAAAAGAATATTTCTTAGACTTTGCAAAAAGTGAAAAGCCGTCTATATTTGCGTCACATTTTGAAATGGCCCTCCTTCGCATAAAGCTTCGGAGGGCTCGGCCCGTTCGTCTCCTCCTCCGCCAAGGCTTGCGCCACCGCTAAAGCTAAGGCGGCACGCGGTCGGAGGACGGCGTAGGGTTAGTTTTCGGCCCGTTCGTCTAGGGGTTAGGACGCCAGGTTTTCATCCTGGTAACAGGGGTTCGATTCCCCTACGGGCTACAAAAAACCCTCTTTATGAAGAATGGAGTAGGTTATTTTGTGGCCTAATCTTTCCTCCAACAATCGCAGATACTCCAGGGATTCCTCAGAAAAAACCCAGCCCTTTTCCGGATGCTGTAAAGCAGCTTGTTGATAACTCCGCAAAAAATCACAGGGATTATCCAGTAAAGTCAGGATATGATCTCGTCCAAAGGTTTTTTCAATTAGCAGTGCCATATGACAACAGGATTTGCCAAACGTTGCATCCTTTTTTCAATTTACCGTCATGACTAAGGCTATCCCGGACCTGTGCAAAGACTCCACGGCAACAGTACATTGGTGATTCAAAACACAAACATTACATCTGTCTGATCTCCATGAATTATCCTTTAAAGGGAAGTGATGATAGAGCTAACTTTGAACGTATATGTCAATGAGGCAAGAAAGACAAAAATGAGTTGAATAACTTTAACGGACTATGTCAAATGAAAAAATTATCTATTGTATATCTGGTTTTAATAAGCAGTGTCACTTACCTAAATGCACAAGCGCCTTTAGGTAAAGGAGGGACACAGTTAAACGCAGGCTTAGGTTTTTCTAACTGGGGGGTACCAATTTATGCAGGTTTGGATTTTGGCGTACACCCGGATATTACGATCGGCCCTCAGCTATCTTACCGCAGTTATTCAGAGAGGTATCGTGAATTCCAGGGCAATATATACAGATATAATCATTCCATTTTTGTACTTGGCTTTACCGGGAATTATCACTTCAACACCCTATTACAAATACCAAAACAATGGAATGTATATGCCGGCCTGACATTGGGCTATTATATCTGGACTTCCCCCTCGGGTTATCTTGGGAATAGAGGTTCTGGTATAGGTTTAGACGCACAAATTGGAGGGAGATATTTTTTTTCAAAAAAGTTTGGGGTGAATCTTGAATTTGGTGGAGGTACTACCTCCGGTGGAAAGATTGGAATTACCTGTAAGTTTTAATTTTTAATACCTCAAAATATCATTCAACGTCACCACAGCCTGTTTCAATTCCGAGTTTTCTATGTTCCCTATTTTCCGGACCAGGCGATCCTTTGAAACGGAACGGATGTGAAAGACCAGCATTTCCGATGGTTCTTTCAGGCCGTTGGACACACCCGGGGTTAAAATGGGATGGCCTTTATAGTTTTTGATTTTGGTAGTAAGCGGTACCACTATAACCACCGGTAGATAACGGTTCAGCAGGTTACCGCTTATGATCACAACAGGGCGAAAGCCAGTCTGTTCACTTCGTTTGGTCGGATTCAGGTTGGCATGCCAGATCTCCCCCTGCTTCATTCCTCCAACTGCCTCAAATAGTCCTCCATGCCCTCTTCGGCTACTGATAGGATATCTACATCTGCTTCGGCTTGCCTAAAAGACTCCGCATATTCTGCCCTGTTTAGGTGATCAAGATACAGCCGCAAAGCTTTCTCTATCAGCTTGTTCATGGGCATTGACAACTTATCCGCCTTCTCCTTGAGTAGTTGAAGCAGGTCTTCCGGTAATGTACTGGTGAATACAGCCATCTTTTGAACGTTTTGACAAAAATATGAATTTTATTTATAAAATACAAATATTCTTCATACTTACACTTTTTTAGTAATCCGAAGCTCCCTCTTGAGTTTTTGTGGCCGTGCGAATATATCATAAAAGGAACTGTGGGCGTCTGCCTGGTCCAGCACCTGCAATATTTGTTCTTCTACGGCCGGACTTTCAATGGAAACTACATAACGGATTTCGGTATAGTCTGCTGGTATATCTGCTACTGCAAACTCACCACGGGCATCGTAGTCGGCCTGTACTTCCACTTCCAGTTTTGACAAAGGCACTCCTAGTTTGGCGGCCCACCTGACATACCCGATGGCCAGACAACTGCCCAACGCCGCCCTGCCATACACTCCGGGGTTGGGGCCTTCATTGTTGCCCCCGTGTTTCTCTGCCATGTCTGCCACCAGCTTCCAGGCTCCATCCTCGATTTCACAGGTCATGCCCTCATGCACCAGAACCCTGGTCACGGCTGTACCCTGCCCAATACCGGGGCGTAGGGTTAACGCTTCGGCATTGCGTTCGAAGGCGGTTTTGATTTTGTCAGTATCTATCATGCTTATTTGCTGGTTATGTTTATTTTTATATTTTATTGAATTAAATTAGTATTATTTTAATATGATCTCAATGCTATAACGAAAAATCAAATCAAACCAGTTATGAAAAAGACATTAATCTTCTCGACATTGATTTTACTGGCATTCAGCCCGTCTTATGCCCAATTAAAGACCAAAGTAGGGATAGGCCTGTCTGTATCGGATTTTTCCGAGTCGCCGGGAGGCGATACCAAAGCACAACCCGGTTTCCAAATCGGCACCAGTTTTGTGTTCGGAAATAAACTATACCTGGAGCCCGGACTGTACTACACCGTCAAATCAACCGAGTATGTCAGTTCAGGCTCCAGTTCGGTAAGTGAAGAGGCGGTGATCAATGGTTTAAGGGTACCGGTAGCAGTAGGCCTGGGCTTAATAGGTGGTGAGGATACCACCATTGGGTTGCGGGCATTCGGCGGTTTTTCAGGTTTTTTCGTGACCGGGACCGGGGATGATATAGAGAAGGATGATGTGGAAAGCCCCAGTTGGGGTACTTTTGTTGGTGCCGGCGTCGATTTTTGGATATTGTATATGGACCTGTCATACGAGTGGTCCCTGACCAATATTCAGAAAGACGTAAGCTCAATAGATCTGGGTAAGCACCGGAGTTTCTATGTTACAGTGGGTATATGGCTGGGGAAAAAAGGAGGAGATTAGGTGGCGGGTTTTTATCAGTAATGGAAACCAATAATCAGGGAGGCTTTCCAACTATTTTTATTATGGTCTTTGGCCACCGCTACCGCCAACGGGCCCAATGGTGATCTCAGGCCCACTTTAGGACGCTGGTTTTCAGTTTGGCTCTGTAGCTGGGTGATTGGCCAGAGCAAGAGAACCAGCAATGCCACCCAGCGATAACCCTTAACCTTCTGTGTGAAATTTACACCTCACTATACCTCAAGTTACAACACCGTTCTTTCAATAAATTAGGCGCTTTCGTTTGATTTAGGGAAATATTTGGCGATTTTCCATAAGGTGAGGTAACCTGGGATTAGCTGTCAGGTTAAATAGATGAAGAAAACTGTAGTAGTCATAATTTCAACCGTAGTACTATTATTTTTGGCAGTTTTCCTGCTGGGAGAATGGTGGATTGAATCGATTTTGGGAAATATAATCAACAGGAATGCTAACAGGGCCTATGAAATCACCTATCAAAGCCTGGACCTGCATGCTCTGTTCAAAGGAGTGACCCTGAAGTCTGCAAAGATCACCCCGTTGAACGTTAGCGATACCGTTACTGTGATTACCGGCACTGTGGACCATATAGAATTAAGTGGTATAAAGTGGCGGGAACTAATTTTCGCTAATAAAGCCGAAATCGGCGAACTGACGTTGATACAGCCTGAATTCGAAGTCCTGCTGGTCAATAGGCACCACCAGGATAAAAAGACCGAATCGTCGGGTGGCTTCCGGGATCTTTTCGGAGATATTCTTACCAGGGGAGTGGTCCATAATTTCCGTTTGGAAAGGGCTTCTGTAATTGCCAGACATAAGTCCGACAGCATACTGGTGGCAAGTATCATGAACTATAACCTACTGGCCACAGAGATACAGACGGATTCGGTTCAGGCCAAAAACATGATTCCTTTTAAGGTGGGCAGCATTCATTCCACCCTGGATAGCGCATTCTATCAAATTAATGAATATACCGAGTTGAGATCCGGTCGCTTTGAATACAATGCCCTTAATTCGGAATTGCGGCTGAACGATATCTCATTGCGTTTTACCAGGGACCTGATTGAGGTAAGCGATCTGGTAGGTGAACAGGTTGATCTGATTCAGGTAGAGGTTAAACAGCTGCTGTTCAGCCAACTGGATGCCCACAGCAGTTTGTATCACGATCTTGATATCCGGGCTGGCACAGTGGAAATTGACGGTCTGGTATTGAGAGATTTTCGCGACAAAAACAAGCTCAGACCTCCGGATATTGAAAAGCCTATGTTTAACGGAATGGTAGGCAGCATACCCATTCCTATAAAGGTTGACAGTATCATTATCAAGGACTCGGATATTCATTATACAGAGCTGCCATTGAACAGTACGGAAACCGGTACAATTAGTTTTACTGCAGTAAACGGAACTATTGTAAATGTTACCAATATTCCGCTAATCCAGGAGCAATTTCAAACGTTTACTGTCTCAGTTCAGGCTAACCTCAACAGGGATGCACGGATATCTATGAACCTGGATGTTCCATACCAGGCAGAAAGATTTAAATTGCATGGTTTGATTGAGAAATTCGACATCCCTATCCTTAGTTCCACGCTGGTGCCATTAACCGGGGTTGAGATCGGTTCAGGCACAGCCCATAAATTCGATCTAAAAATGAATGCCGGCAGGACCGAGTCATCAAATACTCTGGCTTTTGATTACCAGGACTTTTCCCTGGAAATAATCAAAGAGGACCAAGAGGACGGGAAAAAGGGATTGTTATCCTTAATCGCCAATTCAGCTATACGGCAAAAAAACATGCCCGATGAAAATCACTACCAGGTACCGGAATACAGATCATTCCGGAATATTTACCGGGGTCCGTTTAATTTTATGTGGGGGACCATAATGGACGGTATGCTCTATATCTTTCCCACCGGTATAACGAAAATATTGATGGGAGATCCTGAGAAGAAGGCTGAAAAGCCACAGGAAAAAGAGAAGAAATGAAGATTCCATTAATTGATATCAGCCCGCTATTCCTCCGGAATGCTGACCCCGGTCCGGTGGTTCGTGAAATTACCACAGCCTGCCGGGAGGTTGGCTTTTTCTATATCAGAGGTCATAGTGTGGATGTGCAACTTCAACAACGGCTTGAACAGTTAAGCTGGAAGTTTTTTAATCAACCATTAGCTAAAAAACTGGAGATATCCATGGACCTTGGCGGTAAAGCCTGGCGCGGGTATTTTCCATTGGAAGGTGAACTTACTTCCGGCAAACCCGATGTAAAGGAGGGCCTGTATTTTGCCGAAGATCTGCCAGAGGATCATCCCATGGTTTCAGCCGGTGTGCCGTTGCATGGAAGTAATCTGTATCCTGACATCGCAGGATTCGATCAGGTGATCCTGAAATACATGCAATGCATGACCGGAATCGGAGCGGCCCTGATGCAGGGCATGGCTTTGGGGTTAGGGTTATCCGGGGATTATTTCCGTGAACGTTTGATGGCAAACCCCATCAAGCTGTTCCGGATATTTCACTACCCGGTACCGACACCACCACAAAAAGAAGCGCAGCAATGGGGAGTGGGAGAACATACCGATTATGGCATGCTTACCATCCTGAAGCAGGATAAGGTAGGCGGACTTCAGGTGCTCTCCCGGGAAAAATGGATCGATGCACCTTATGTGGAAAATTGCTTCATCTGCAACATCGGTGATATGCTGGACTATTTAACCGGTGGGTACTACCGGTCTACACCCCACCGGGTCTTCAATAAATCAGACAGCGGCCGGTTGTCGTTTCCGTTTTTTTATGACCTGGATTTTAATGCGGTACCACTGCCGGCAGATCTAAGCCATCTGGAACATAACCGCACTTTAAAATACCAACGATGGGATGGATCGGACCTCCAGTCGTTTAGCGGAAGCTATGGAGAATACCTGATTGAAAAGATCTCCAGGGTATTCCCATTGTTAAAAGATAACCTATTGTAGGTCTTTACTTTATCGAATTCAATACCTATCTTGTTACTAGTGAAGCGCACCTTTGGATATCTGTTTATTTTAGGGGCTTTGTTTGCAATGCCCTGTGGCCAGCCTGTTCTGGCCCAAAGCACTCATTTCGATTTCGATTCGTTGGTTGAACACAATCCCCAGTTCCGACCGCTGGCTAAAATGGTATTTGATACTTTTCAAATTTTCGGGCCAGATCAGCCATTGGAATTTACCATAGCTACTGACCTGAAAGCTTTATCAAAAAACAAGTTCAAGGATGAGTACCAACCGGCCAATGTGATTTTCAATTTATGGGACACCATAAATATATCCCGGGAGATCAGGATAAAGCCAAGAGGGGAGTTTCGCCTTAAAAACTGCACCAATCCGCCACTCAGTATCAATACCAAGGAAACAGAGGAAATGTATGAGTTGCTGGATGGTATAAAAAAACTCAAGCTGGTGGTTCCCTGTAGAGGTTCCAGTGTTTACCAGGACTATATTTTTACTGAATACCTGGCTTACAGGTTATATAATATTATCACCGAGAATAGCTTCAGGGCCCGGTTGATCAAAGTCAACTATTTTGATACCAGCGGAAAGAATAAAGAAGGTGAAGCCTATACCTTTTTAATCGAAAGTGAAAAGTCCCTGGCTGAAAGGAGGGAGTGCCTTTCTATAGAAAATGAAAGGATAAGTGCCAGGGGCCTGGACCCGGAAACCGCCGCTATACTTTATTTATACCAATACATGATTGGGAATACTGACTGGTCCGTTACCGGCTTGCACAATATGAAACTGCTGAAAACCACAGATGTTTCCAGGCCCAATCCCATACCGGTAACCTACGATTTTGATTATTCGGGCCTGGTGGATGCTTCTTATGCAATTCCCGGAGACCATGTCTCGGTAGAAAAAGTGACGGAACGGGAGTATATGGGGTATTGCCTGCCCGATGAATATATGGATAATGCCTTCAATCTATACATTGAAAAAGAGTCTGAGATCATGGCTGCCGTGGAAAATTTCAACCTGCTTCCCAGTGCGCTGAAGAAAAAGACCACCACTTACCTTACCCAGTTTTTCGACATCTTAAAGGACCAGAAAAGGCGTGATGTGCTTATAGTCAGAAATTGTAAAAACTGACATCAAATTTCTATCCACTATCTGCTGCTATGCACGGGAGATAGTAGATTGTCGATAGTCAATAGTAGATTTTACTGGGGCAATCCGGTACCGGGGAACTGCGAAATGTCGACATTGTGTACATTGGCGCCGAATTTACTGTTAATGGCCTCAATAAATGCATTGGCGGTTATGGCATATCCCCTGGAGTTAGGATGTACACCGTCTTCCGAAAAGATGCCTGTGGGTGGCGCCAGGCCCGCTGAAACGGATACTCCGTCTATAAGCAGCGGGCTGTCAGCTACCAGGTCCCTGTAGGTCTGGTTTATATCAGCAAACGCTACCCGGTCGTCCACTCCGATAAGGGAAATAACATTCTCGATTATGGTATTAAAGGCTTCGGTGCGGGCTTGTACCAGCTCCAGCTCATGGGCCAGTAAAGTAAATTCGTCAGCCAGGGGAACCGCCACTCCAATAACGCTCAAAGGATTATTGGGGTCTGCCAGTTCTCCCAGCACAAAACCGGAGGATAGACCCATCTGGTCCGCTTCGGAAGCTTGCCTGATACTGGGAAGTCCCAGTCCTGAAAGGTCTGTTAGCGTTTCGTCACTCACTACGATACCATTACCACCGCCGGCGAACTGAATGGTGCGTCTTTGTGCTTCTTCAGGTGTAATCAAACCCATTCCGGAGGCCTGGGCTAAACCGCCATTGTAAACAGCATAGGCCTGATTGATCAAACCTATTAACGGTTCACCTTCCTCAAATTCAACTGAATTCCAGGGAACCAGGTTAAAATAAGGCAGTGAGGTGACGTCTGGTATGTTACCTATCACTCCCTGTATCCCCGGGTCTGTGGTCATGATGCTCAATGCTGCTGCATACTGGAAGGCGAAATCCGTTTCCGAAGTAAGCGGAGCCTGTCCGGAAGCCCCGGTAACTGCATAAAGCAGCACGTCGTTGCTGCCCAGCCAGAGCAGAAAAAAGCTTCCTGCCGCAGCCACCGCGTCACCGATCAGAGTGGAAGTACCCGGATTAGAGGCGAACCTGCCATAAAACGGATTGAACCTGGGGTCCATTCCCGCCAGGGTCCAGTCACCGGTTTGCGGTATCAATGCCTGTCCCAGCAGTATGCCCGGAACACTGAAATTGCTCACCGTAGGACCGCTATATATAAATCCGGGATTTACCGGTGGTACCGGAACTGCCCCCAGGTCAGAAACCGTGGGGGTGGGTAGGGGAGGATCGCCTGCCAGGATCAGCCTGCCGGCAACTACCCAGTTGGCAGGATTTGGATCCGACAGGTCTGAAAACAGGCTGTTAAAGCCGTTCTCCGAGTTGATATCAGGCTGTATAAACTCACCTCCGCCCACTGCTGCAAATTGCTGGGCCATCATACTCCCTATGGAATTCATCTGTCCCAGATTAAAAAGGGCGTTTGCCTGGAACCCGGCAGTTAGGGAGTTGCCCACTACTACGAATTTACTAAAATCAGCGCTGCCGGCGCTGGGGTCTCCCGGGTCCGTAGTGTCGGTATCATCATCAGGTGGCGGGTATACAGGCCACTCCTGCTCACATGATCCAACTGCCACCGCCAGCATTAACAACAAAACAATATATCTTAAGCTTTTCATCTGCGCTAGGTTAATTCAGGAATTGATCAAAAGTAAGGGCCACATAATACTGGGAACCCACGAACCCGGAACCAATATTGGTACGATAATCACCCGAGAATAAATTTGTGCCCCCAACTTTTACTACGGATTTGATGGACTCGATCTTATAGTTTAGCTGGAGGTCCAATACTCCAAACTCCGGTATATCGCCTACTCCGAAAGTGGACTCCCACAGGAATTCATCCTGCCAGCGGAAACCTGCATAGAATCCCAGGTTGTTCCCTAAATTACGGTTGCTTACACTAATATTCATCTTATGTTCAGGGGTGTTAAAGCTGGCAATAAAACCTTCCGGTAATTCACCGTCAACCGAGTATTGTATCCAATCGTAGCTTCCGCTTACCGTGTAACCCCGGCCGATGTTCCAGGTAAGGCCCAGGCCGATTCCGTCAGAATTTACATCATTCCTGACATTAACATACGGACTCATCAGAATGTTGAAACCACCTACCACATTTGTCAATACCTCCCCGCGGCGTTCCACCGGACCGGCGCTTAACACCGGGCGGTTGGCAATGAAATTCTTGTAGTTGTTGTGATAATAGTTAAAGTCTACCAGGACCTGATTGTTTATTATCCCCTTGTAGCCAATCTCAAATGAGGTTAATTCCTCGGGCTCTACATAATCGATACTGACCGGCTCCATGGTTTCCGGGTCCAGCGCCCCTGCACCACCGCTCCCGCTATGGATCCCATACCTGGCGGCATTCTCTTCGGTACTGCCCAACAGGATTCCCTCAGGAGTGGGGAACCAGATAAACTGGGATTGCGAATCGGGATTTCTGAACCCGGTTTGAAATGAAGCCCGGATATGATGGTTCTCATTCACACTGTAAACTGCAGATAGCCGGGGATTGAACTGGCCTTCAAAGTTTTCATTTTTGTCGTAACGCAGGGACCCGGTCAGTTTTAAACTTGAAAGCTGTTTGCTAATCTGGGCATAGCCGCCCCATTCACTGATATTTACCCGGTCGAAAGTACCATCCTCATTCAGGTTTTCATCGAATATGGTACCGCCTGACCAAATGCTGTATCTCCTGAAGTTTCCTCCTACCATCAATTCGAAAGCGTCTATCTGGTTTTTAAAATTGTAGTTCCCCTCAGCATGCAGCAGTCTGGAGCCTTCAATAAAACCCGCGCCATATTCATCCAGCTGTAAATTGGCGTTTCTGGTTTCATCAATAATGCTTTGCAATTCTGAATCAGACAGTTCATGCCTGCTCTGGTCCGCCTGGTTACGGGCCGCAGCATGAGCAGCATCCTCATCCCCGGCGGGAACTCCCGGGATGAATCCCTGAATTGCCAGCACATAAGTGCCAAGATAAGTGGGGACCCATTCTTCAGCCGATGGAGATATGCGTTCGTTAACAAACCCACCCAGCGCATTCATATTATAGGAGTCACCATCATCGGTCTCCGTATGGTACCCTCTCAGGAAAAAATTATCACCTCTGAACTCCAGCTTGTGAAACTGCTGGGAAAAATCCCTTAAAATGAATTTGGCGGAACCCTGGTAAATGGAACTTCCTCCTCCGTATCGATAGTTGTATAGTGCTTCTACTTTATCGTTTATTCGATAATGTAAGGCAACGTCTCCTTTAATACTTTCGGCGTCCCTGTTGTCCAGTAATACCTCTTCGGTAAAACCTGTTCTCCTGATATCAATTTCACCCAGCGGTTCCAGTTCTGGTATTCCGGTCAAAGTCCCTAAATTGCCTTTTATCTCAGTTTCATCTCCATAATTATTCAGACCGTCAAAATTTGGAGCTCCCACCGGGTTCCCCTGTATCACCCGGTCGGTTGTATAGTCGTTGCCCAGCCAGTCGGTAGCTTTCAGGATATTGAAATTGATCTTAAAAGCGAACCTGTTGTTAAACGCCTTGGCATATCTGATGCCGAAATTGTAAAGAGGATCTGTCCCACCGGCATCCGAGTCGGTTACACCTACCTTGACCTGTGCGCTGAGACCCTGGTAATCAAACGGGCTCTTGCTGTTCATGAATAGTATCCCGTTAAAAGCGTTTGGGCCATACAAGGCAGATGCTGCTCCAGGTACCAGTTCAACACTCTCAGCATCCAATTCGGAAATTCCCACCAGGTTGCCGGTGGGAAAGTTCAACAAGGGAGCGGAAATGTCCATTCCGTCAATCAGCGTAACGAAACGTACGTTGGCAATAGTGGCGAACCCCCGCGTATTGATGGCGTTGAAGGTAAGACTCCCGGTACTGGTGGTCACTCCTTTTACATGCGATAATGATTCGAAAAAGTTGGGAGAGGCTGTTTGTTGAATGGCCAGAATATCAAGTTTTTCGATGGTCACGGGTGACTGCATAATATTCTCTTCCACCCGGGAGGCTGATACCACGATTTCCTGGCCCAGTAAAATACTCTCGGACAACCGTATGTCCAGTCCTGCTATGTCCTCTTCAGTAATATCCACGGATTGGGTTTCGAATCCTACCATAGAGACCAGTATGGTAAACGGTGGAGCCTGTTGAACAGTGAGATTAAAGTTGCCATCAATATCGGTAATGGTTCCCACTACCTGGTCTTTTACCACTATATTGACTCCAACCAATGGTTCCCCGGTCTCATTTTCCGTGACCTTACCGGAGACCCTGGTTTGGGCTTTAACGGAAGCTGTGCCGGTCAGCACCAATAATGCCGTCAAAAATAGTATGAGGTGATGCTTCATGGATTTAAATATGAATTTCGCAATGATCTACCCTTTAAATGCAGGCAGTATTACAATTTATTAAAAAAAATGATATTGCCAGCATGGAATCCTCAGATCTGCTCATTGCTCAGATACTCCACCAGCCTTTCACAAAGTGTATTCATTTCCTGGGAAATAAAACTGTCTCCGGTGGCGTTTAGAATGCTTTGGGCCATGCCGCCAATGGTGTCGACATAAAATCTTTTCATTTCAGTGACCGGCATATCCTTTGACCAAAGGTCAATGCGCAAGGTGTTTTTTTGCTGATGGTCCCATAGGGAAATGGCGATTGATTTGGTCTCCGTAGGAAGGTTTTCCTGATCTGAAGCCTGCCAATAGATCTTCTCTGGTATGTTTTGCTCATCCAGTTCCACGGTAACGTTTATCTCTGATTTCTTCACTATTGTCTGTTTAAATAAGTCTACCCTATAGCCGGCCTGAATGCTGTTCTAATATGGCCCTGGCTTCCTCACCATCCTGTTTCAGCCTGACAGACAATTCATCAAGGCTCTTAAATTTAATTTCCGGTCTGATTTGTTTTACAACCTGTACCTGGATTTCCTTATGGTATAGATCCTGCTCAAAATTAAAAATATTGATCTCTATGGTTCTGCTATCTGCTCCCACAGTTGGCCTGAACCCAATGTTCATCATACCGGGGTGAGTTTTTCCGTCAATGGAAACCAATACTGCATAAGCGCCATCTGATGGCACCAGCTTGTAGTCTTCAGAAATTTCCAAATTGGCTGTAGGAAATCCAATTTTTCTACCCAATTGTTGGCCTCTGGTTACTTTGCCGGTGAAGTGGTAAAACCTGCCCAGCAGTTTATTGGCCAGGTGGATCCGGTGGTTCAAAATATACTCCCGGATTTTTGTGGAACTTACTGCCATGTGGTCAACATCCTTTCGGGGTATTTCGATCACTTCAAAGCCCAAGCCCGGTGCATTTTCACGCAGGTATTCAAAACTTCCTTCGCGATTTTTGCCAAACCGGTGGTCGTACCCGATAACCAGTTGCCTGGTCCCAATCTTTTCTACCAGGATATCCTTTACGAACTGTTCTGAGGAAATTTGTGAGAATTCCCTGGTAAATGGGATCCTGATCAAATGATCAACCTCCAGGGATTGCAGCAGATCTGCCTTCTCCTGGAAAGTGGTCAGTAATTTCAGGGGACTGTCGGGGTTAAGAATTTGTTTGGGGTGCGGCCAGAAAGTAATAATCACGCTTTCTCCGCCCTTTAGGTGCGCCAGTTCTGTCAGTTTCCGGATGATTTTCTGATGGCCCAGGTGCACTCCGTCAAAAGTCCCTGCAGTGACTACCGGGTAGCCGGTTCTCTTAAATGCCTGTATACCGTGATAAATGCGCATAAGCTTACCTGGTGTTTGCGGCAATTTGGGCTAATAATTCTTCCAGTTGGGGGGCCCTGGACAACTTATAAGGTCCAATGCGGGTTCTGGTAAGGCTCGAAAGATAAGCGCCGACCTGTAACAGGTCTCCAAAATCCCTGACCAGGCTGCGGATATAGGTACCTTTTGAACATACCACTTTGAACCGGACTTCCGGAAAACTGACTTCAGTAATGCTGAATTCACTGATTTGAACAGTGCGGGGATCCAGTTTAACCTGTTGTCCTTTACGTGCTTTATTGTATACCCGCTGCCCATCTACCTTAACCGCTGAGTATCCGGGTGGTATTTGCTGAATGGTTCCTGTAAAATTACCGGCAGCCTGTATGACCTGGGCCTGTGTCAGATGAGAAATATCCCGGTCA
>Ga0268386_10001942_pt1 | contig 14423 bp, 12 predicted proteins | sample RVTome_15_FD_200260 | JGI IMG/M metagenome (GOLD analysis project Ga0268386, IMG submission 200260) | Soil microbial communities from uranium-contaminated site in the Upper Colorado River Basin, Wyoming, United States - RVT150D86... ...
AAATTGGCCGTCCGGGCGCGCACAATCCGAGCGCGACTTGAACCAGGCACCGACGTCGAACGCCGGCTTCGCCATCGGCCCTTCGCGGAATGCAAAATACCTGATGACGTTAGCGACCAGCCGGAGACCTCGGTACTCGCGATTCTCGGAAAGCTCGGCGGGTACGCTCCACTGCATCACGATGCCACGATGCTCGCGCAGATTCCCCCCAACACCCGGACTGTCCTGCACGATCGGTATCGCAAGTTTGTCAAGGTGAGCGGCCGGCCCGATTCCAGAGCGTTGCAGGATCGCGGGTGACCCGATCGCCCCTGCGGAGATCAGGACCTCGCTCCTCGCGCAAAAGGTGAGTGCTTGACCCTCTTTGGCGCCGCTGACTCCGATCGCGCGCCGACCGTCGAACAGCACCCTGTCGGCAAGGAAACCCTCGATGACCGTCAGGTTCTCGCGTTTCAGAACGGGCTTCAGGAATGCAACGGCAGCGCTCTGCCGGCGGCCCTCGAAGACAGTGCATGGCATATATCCGACGCGCTCGATATCGGCCGGATCATTCACATCCTCCTGCACGCGCATGCCCATCGCAGTGCATGCCTCGACGAGGTTGTCGGTCAGTGGCGCGCGTGACTTTGGCAGCGATATGTGCAGAGGTCCACGATCGCCGCGTGTTGGAGCCGCGCCCAGCTCGTGATTCTCCAGAGCCTTGTACGCCGCGCCGATGTGGTCCCAGTTCCAGTCTTCGCTCGCACATGCCGCGAGCGCTGCGTAATCCGCGGCCTGACCTCTTACGTACATCATGCCGTTGATCGAGCTCGAGCCGCCCAATGTGCGACCGCGTGCCCAGAACTCGCCGGCGGCGTTCGAGGCACTCTCAGGCTCTGTCATGAATGGCCAGATGTAGCGCGGGTTGCCCATGATCTTCACGAGTGCTCTGGGCATATGAATCAGCGGATGACGATCGGGACCACCAGCCTCGAGCAGCAGCACACGCCGACCCGGTTCTGCTGACAAGCGGTGGGCGAGGACACAGCCCGCCGACCCGGCACCAACGATCACGTAGTCGTACGTATCCATCATTCCCAGTCTCTCGCCCGCTCACTTCACCGCGGCGGCCTCGATGCCTGATCCATCTCACGCTTCCGCGACGGTGCCTGTCCCACGCCCTCACACGGCCCCTGCGTCGACCCCGTCATGCAATGGATAGAGCCGCATCGAGCGTCATACAGCTCCCGGTCATGTACGAAGCTTCATCAGAGATCATCCAGACTGCGCCGCGAGCAATCTCGATCGGCTCCGCCATCCGGCCCATCGGAACCGGCATTGGACCGACGTCCTTCGGCTTCATGGACAGTGAGCGCATAGCGAGTGGCGTTCGTGTGGCACCTGGCAGGAGGGCGTTAACACGTATCCCTTTGTTGGCGTAATCAATCGCGGCAGCGCGTACAAGGCCGGTGACACCCGCCTTACTGGCGCAGTATTCCGCGCTGTTTACCAGTCCAAGTACGGCGGCGATCGACGATATCGCCACAATCGCACCGCCGTCTCGTTTCAGCATCTCCTCGATCTGATACTTCATGCAGAGGAATACGCCGCGCAGATTGATATTGACGCAGCGGTCCCACTCCGTTGAGCTTAACTCGTGCAGCAGCTTCGCATGCTGGGCGACTCCTGCTGCGTTGATGGCGCCGTCGAGCGTGCCGCACCATGAGATGGCTGCGGCGACCATCGCCCGTACGTCGTTCTCGTCGGCGACGTCCGTGCGGATGAACTGAGCGCAGCCCTTCCCTGCCTCATTCACCGCAGCCACGACCACGTTGCTGCCTGCCTCGTCAACATCGGCGACAGTCACCATGCAGCCCGCGTCGACAAGCAGTTCCACCGCGGCACGGCCAATTCCGCTGCCACCACCGGTCACGATCACAGACTTACCCGCCAGGCCGCGCATGATCTCTGTCACCTCGCAGAGGCAATCCGCTCAGATAAAAAGCGGCCGTGATGAACTGTCGGAACCGCGAGGGCGGATCGGCTGCCACGGTAGTCCATTCGTCACGCTGGTCAGACAGTTGGGGCTTCGATGGCCAAGAGGGGCGAGGGCACTTCTGTCTCATCCAGATCCTTGCCGAGGACGCACCTGGCAATCCGCTCCTTGTGTTGGATCGCAGTCCCGAAAAGCACCGCATTGAGCTTTGCGCGCTTCAAGAACAGGTGGCAATCATGCTCCCACGTGAAGCCGATCCCGCCATGAAGCTGCACGGCGTCACCTGCGATCGCCGCATAGGCGTCGCAGGCTGAGTATTTGGCTGCGGACGCGACGGTCGAGGCGTCGTTACCACCCGCAGCAAGAACGTGCGTCGCGTGGTCCGTCAGCGCGCGAACGGATTCGAGGAGAATCTTCCACGTCGCGACCCGGTGCTTGAGCGCCTGGAAAGATCCTATGGGTGCATCGAACTGCCTGCGCAGTTGCATATACTCCACGGTCCTTTCCAGGATCCTGTCGGCGCCACCGACCGAATCACACGCGAGCCCCACACAGGCGTGATCGAGCAGACGATCCCAATCGGCCGCAGTCACCGGCATGACCTGCTCCGAGCGCAGGTCCGAAACGTTCACTCGCACTGTGCAGAGTGTGCGCGTGAGATCGATCAGCGGCCGAGCCTCCACCGTGACACCGACCGCGAGTGGAGGGATGAGAGCTAGTCCCATGCTTCCATCCGAGACCGCGACGGGCAGCAGCAGCAGGTTCTTGGTGTCGGCATGCAGGATATGTGCGACGGAGTGCCGGCGATCCGACTGATCGCCATGGAACGGCAAGCCGAGCGACGCAGCCAGCTCACCAGACGCCAGCAATGGCAGCCACTTCGACTTCTGACTCTCGCTGCCGCAGCGTTGGAGGGCCTCCGCCGCAAGCATGGTCGGCATGACAGCGGCGGGCGCGACACTGCGCCCAAGTTCCTCGTAGAGGATGCCGAGCGCAGTGAAGTCGAGCCCGAGGCCGCCGTACTGCTCGTCGATAGTAATACCAAGCCATCCAAGCTCGGCCATCTTGCTGAGCAGCGCTTCACCGGCTTCCTTGCCTCGACCCGACTTCGCCTCGCTTGCGATTGCGTCGCTTTCCTGCCGCAGGAGCTGCTTGAACGAATCTCTGAGCTCGTCCGGTGCAATCTCGGAAGTGCTCATTTCGCCGGCTCCGCTCATTCAGGCTGCACGCTATTCGGCGCCGCCGGTTCATCGACGCGGCCATTCACCGAGCCCCAGCGATCCTCGGAAATGGCCACTGCGGCATCCATTACGCCTCCGGCCTCGCTCTGCAGGGCCCGCAGCCGGTAGGTCCAGAAGTGCAGCAGATTCTCGTTCGTCACCCCCATACCTCCGTTCATCTGGTGGAGGTCGACGACCAGTCTCTTCACGTGCTGCTGTGCATAACAAGCGGCAAGATTTGCGTGGGCGCTCTCGCCACTCCATGCCGCTCGCAGCGCCAGATAGTGCACTCCCATCGCGACCATATGACATTGGACGAGCCGGTGCTGGACTGACTGAAATACCCCGACGGGGTGACCAAACACCTTGCGGTTCTTGACGTACTCGATCGCGAACGCCACCGCGCTTTGCGCCGCTCCAGAAAATTCGGACGCGAGTGACACGCGCCACCACTGACGAAGCAGCGGCCCCGCTCCCGGCACACGTCGCGACTTCCGCAGATCAGGCAGTTGTCGGAAGCGACCGAAAGGGTAGGCAAGAATGCTCTGTACGGGACTCACATCGCCCGGAGAGATCGACACGACGGCGGCGTCCTCGCCGAGATCGACTAGCGCACTGCGCGCGATCGGGAGGTGGCGGTGGGCTTTATCCAGACGGGCTACCGAGACCAGCGCGACCGGCCCTTCGATGCGTTCATCGGAAAGCACCATCGGCGCGACCAGCGCTGACGCACCGACTTCTACGACCGCGGCGTTGCGTGCAACCTCAACGATTACCAATGCCGCCTCGAGCGGGCCAAGATCGCGACCCGCGTCGAGAAAGCCGTTCTCACGCAGAAGAGCCTGAAGTCGGGAGTCGTAATAGTGATATCCCGAACGTGCGGCTTGAGGCAGCTCCGAATGGTCTTCGAGGATGGCCTGGAGAGCCGCCATCAGGGTCTGCTGCTCGTCAGTGAGATCGAAATTCATCCGCTCATTTCCTCGGCAGGCCAAGGCCCTGGTGTGCCACCAGATCGAGCTGAATCTCGTTCGTCCCACCCGTAATACCGGCGGGGATGTTGATTCGATAGTAGTCCTCGAGCAGGGGGTCCCCACCCGTCAGACAGTCAGGCACGCATTGCACGAGAAAGTCCATCAGGCTCTCGACGGCATCGAGCGCGCAGATTCGGCACAGGTTCGCATCAGTCGATGGCGGCCGGCGTTTCACACGCTGGTCAACTACCAGGTAGGTCAGCAGTCGCGCTGCTTCGAATTTTGACGCAATGGCACCTGCGAGCGACTGCACCACCCGATCGTAGCGGCCTTCCTTTTTGATCTGCTCGATTGCGAGATCGAGCGCCGCGAGCCCCGCATGATAGCGCGGCACACCTACGCGCTCGTAGGCGAGTGCGTGCGTGATGATCTTCCAGGCACCTCCTTCCTCACCCACACGCGACGAGTCGGGCACGCGGACGTCGCTGAAATACACTTCGTTGAGGTGTCCGTCCTTGATCAGTCCCGGATAGGACGTAACCGAAATCCCGGGACTGTCCATCGGTACGAGAAAGATCGAAATTTCCTTGCGGCCGGAACCCGTGCGTGCGAGCAGGAAACACCAGTCGGCGCCACGCGCATAGGATGTCCATATTTTCGAGCCGTTGATGATGTAGTGGTCAGCGTGGCGCTCTGCTCGGGTGCTCAACGCAGCGAGGTCGGTACCCGCTCCGGGCTCCGAAAATCCCTGGCACCAGATGACTTTGCCGTTTGCGATGCCCTTGACGTGCTGCTCGCGCTGTTCCTCGGTCCCGAAATGCATCAATGTCGGTCCGATCCAGTTGACATTCATGTACTGCGGACCCCGGGGCTCACCGGCCGCCTTCATTTCCTCGCTAAGGATGAAATGGTTCCAGTCCGCCGCGTCATCGCCCCCATATTCCTTCGGCCAATGCGGCACGAGCAACCCGCGCGCGGCGAGCTCCGCACAGAAGTGCCGAGAGAACTCGATGGCCTCGTCGGAGGCATAGCTTTTTGGCACATAGAACTCGTCCCAGTTCGGGGGCAGAAGCTCCGTGAGTGCCGCCCTAACTCGTGCGCGATAGTCTTCCTGCTCCGGCTTCCAGGCAAACTCCATGAGTCCATCACCCCTTGTGCTGGTTGGCATCACCCACCCGTGCGGCTGCGATCCCGTGGTAGGCCCAGAGCTCTCTCGGCAATGATGTTCCTCTGGATCTCATTACTCCCGCCTGCGATGGTGCATGCCCAGGAGTACAGATGGTCGTGCATCCAATAGCCCGTCTCGTAGCCACCGCCCATGAGCACTGAGTGCACGTATTGCGCCGACAGACCGCCCATCTGCACACCTAGATCGGTGAACTTCTGCAGGAGTTCGCTGTGGTACACCTTGATGATCGACGGTTCGGTGGACGCTCCGTCACTGCGCAGCATCCTGGTCAACAGCTTGTTAACCAGGACGCGCAGCGTCTCAATCCGCACGTAGATGTCCACCAGCTGCCGCCGGATGTCGTCATCGTCGATAAAGCGACGGCCCCACGGCGCGGACTGAACTGCATCCTGGACCAGCAGCACATAAGCTTGGCGCATGCGTTCGGCGAACTCGAGCACCGTAAGTCCGCGTTCCGAGGCGAGCGTCGCCTGGGTTACCGCCCACCCCTGCCCCTCCGCACCGATCAAATTCTCCTCGGGGATCTCGACGTCATCGAGGAAGATCTCGTTGAAGTGTGCACCGCCCGTCAGCATCTTGATGGGCCGTCGGGTCACGCCGGCACTCTCGAGATCGAGAATGAAGTAGGAAATTCCCTTGTGTTTTGGCACATCCGGATTGGTACGCGCCAGCAGCAGGCAGTAGCGGGCGCGGTGTGCATTCGATGACCAGGTCTTCTGGCCGTTGACGATGTACCGGTCGCCACGCCGTTCGGCGCGCGTTCTGAGGCTCGCGAGATCAGAACCGGCGGATGGTTCCGAGAAGCCCTGGCACCAGATTTCATCGCCCTCGAGAATGGCCGGTAGATGCCGCTTGCGCTGCGCCTCGGACCCCCACTCGAGCAGGGTGGCCGGTACGTGGTACAGCGAAATGAAATACAGCACGAGACGCGGAGCGCCGGCTCGCGCAAGTTCTTCATACAGCACGATCTGCTGAGCAAACGACAGACCCGTGCCACCCCACTCGACCGGCCAGTGCGGCGCGATGTAGCCGCCGTCGCGCATCTTCCGGAACCATTCCTTCTGGAACTCGACGTGCTCATCCTCGCTCGCACCGAGCATCCGGGTCCGCCAGTCGCTCGGCAGGTTCTGCCGCAGCCACTCCCGCACCTCCTGCCGGAAATCCTCGTGTGATCGCAGTTCCTGGATCATCGAATTCCCTGCGCAATGGTCATGGCTGCGTCAGCATGGCGGATATCCGGACCCGTCAGCGGCCGGTCCAGTTGGGCCGACGCTTCTCAATGAATGCCCGCGGGCCCTCATTGTGGTCGCTCGTTCGCTCGTTCCGCTCGCGAGCTTCTCGCATGAGCTCGCGCAGAGTCGGATCGTCAAAGTCGAGCGCAACGCGCGCAACCTTCAGGCTCTCGCGCACGGCTATCGGCGCGTTGGCACAGATGCTCGTAGCCAGCTCGATGGCCGCGTTGAGGGCCTGCTCACGAGGTACGAGACGGTTGATCATGCCGAACTCCAGGGCTCGCGCCGCCGACAGCTGCGCTCCGGTGGCAATGAGTTCCAGCGCGATCGCGCGCGGCAGGACGCGTGGTAGCCGGTAAATGCCGCCGGCGGCAGCGATCAGCCCACGCGACACCTCCGGCAATCCGAAGAGGGAGTGCTCGGCTGCCACGACCATGTCACAGGCGAGAACGATCTCCAGTCCTCCACCCACCGCAAATCCCTCGACCGCGGCGATCCACGGTTTGTCCCTCCCGGCATTGACGAAGCCGGCGAATCCACCGTCCTCCGTACGCAGGCTCATTGCGCGCCCAGCCGCAACTTCATTGAGATCCGCGCCGGCCGAGAACGACACTCCTCCCCTGCCGGTGAGCACGACTGCCCAGATGTCATCGTCGCTTTCGGTGGATTCGACCGCCCTGGCAATGCCCTGCGTCACCGAAACGTTCACGGCATTGCGTGCCTCCGGGCGGTTGATCGAGATCACCGCAACATGGGGGGCCGCGACTTCCATAGTGACGGCATCGGACAGCGCAATTTCGCTCATGGCGCAGATCTCGCCTGTACCGGGCTTGACGGCGGTGCATCCGCAGCCGGCTTGCGAAGCGCAGCGGGCAGTCCGTCGAGCAGTATCGTCTTCGTTTCGAGGTACGGATACAGGCCTTCGACGCCACCTTCGCGGCCCACGCCGGACTGCTTGAACCCTCCGAACGCAATCGAGAAATCGAGGCGCAAGGCATTGTGTCCGACCGTGCCCGTGCGCAGGCGCCGAGCCAGGGCATACGCCCGCTCGATGTCGTTCGTGAATACGGCTGCGTTCAGTCCGTACGGACTGTCGTTCGCAATCTCGACCGCCTGTTCGTCACTTTCGGCGGCAATCACGACGATGACCGGGCCGAAAATCTCCTCCTGCGCGATCGACGAGCGGTTATCGACATTACCGAAAACCGTCGGCTCGACGAAGAAGCCGCGATCCAGATGTTGCGGGCGTCCGCCGCCGGCGGCGAGCGTGAAGCCGCTCTCCTTGCCCTGTCGAATGTAACGCTCGACGACGTCACGCTGCCGACGGGTCGCCAGGGGCCCCATCTGCGTCGCCGGATCGAACGGATCGCCAACGACGACTTTCGAAACGGAACTGCTCAGAGCGTCGAGCAGCTGATCGTGCCGGGGCCGCGAAACAACCAGACGTGTGAGGGCAGCACACACCTGGCCGGTCATGTCGCACGTGTTTGCGGCGATGGTGCGAGCGGCCACCTCGACGTCGTAATCGTCGAGCACGATCGCCGCTGACTTTCCGCCGAGTTCCAACGTGTAGCGGGCCATGCGGCTGCCGAGAATCGAGGCGATGTGTTTGCCCGTGTTGCTCGAGCCCGTGAAAGCGATCTTGTCGATGCCAGGATGGCGAACCAGCGCCTCCGACGCGGATCGATCGGCGGTAATCACGTTGATCACACCCGGCGGCAGCCCGACAGTCTCGGCAATCTCGGCCATCAGCAGAGCGTGACCCGGCGCCTCTGGCGAGGCCTTGATCACGACCGTACAGCCGGCGAGCAGCGCCGGAGCCACCTTGAAAGCGATCAGCGAGATTGGACCGTTCCAGGGAATGATGGCCCCGACGACCCCGACGGGTTCGCGAACCAGCAGGCCGTGCTTGGCACCTGAAAAGGTGCGGCGCTCCTCCTCGAACGAAAACTTCGATGCGAGATCGGCGTAGAACTTGTAGATGCCACCGACGCCTCCCGAATAGGCCTGCGCGAGCGAGTGCAGGATGCCCATTTCGTTCGGCCAGATGACCGCGACATCCGGGGCTCGCCGTGTCAGCTCGTCGCTGATGGCGGACAGATAGCGTGCCCGCTCTGCATGCGTCATTCGTGGCCAGGGACCGCGGTCGAAGGCCTGCCGAGCCGCTTCGACGGCGCGATTGATGTCGGCTTCCGCCGCCGCCGCGACGCGCACATAGACTTCCTCGGTCGCCGGCGCGATGACCTCGATCCGGGCATCTGTTGAGGGCTCGACCCACTCACCATTGATGAAGAGCCGTTCGGGGCACTTCAGCGGGACTTCGCGCGCTAAGGGACGGTTCGTATCCATGGTCCATGCCCCTCGTTACCGATTGCGACCCAATCCGCCCCTCAGCGGGCGTCGATCAGCGCGGCTGCAACTGTGTGCGAATATCGCTATAGTGTACTAAATTCGCACGCTACCGGTCAGACGCCACCGTTGTCAATCCGAGCCGTCGCGCTCGCAACCGGTTGCCTGCAACACGGCGCCGAACCGTGCGACGCCGGCCGCGCGAGTCATAGGTCGCGGCGGATGCGCTGGCGCCGAATCGGTTATGTGCGAGGAGAGTCGACATGCGCGCGCCCCCGGCGAAGGTCATCATCACCTGCGCGGTCACGGGCAACCTGACCCGGCCCGAGCAGACACGGCACCTGCCGATCACCCCGCGGCAAGTGGCCGACAGCGCGCTCGAAGCGGCCCAAGCGGGTGCCGCCGTCGTTCATTTACACGTGCGGGACCCCGCCACCGGAACGCCGTCGATGGCGCTGGAACACTACCGTGAGGTCGTGGACCGGATCCGCTCCGCCAATCCCGATCTGATCCTCAACCTCACGACCGGCCCGGGCGGTCGCTTCGTTCCGTCCGATCACGACCCGAAAGTTGCCGCCGCCGGCACGACGCTCTTGCCTCCGGAAGCGCGAGTGGCACATATCGCCGAAATCCGTCCGGACGTATGCACGCTCGACCTCAACACGATGAATTCCGGCAAAGAGGTCGTCATCAATACTCCGCGCAACGTACGCAAGATGGCGAAGATCATCAACGAGGCCGGCGTCATTCCTGAGGTCGAACTCTTCGATTCCGGCGACATCGCGCTGATGCACGACATGCTGGCCGACGGGTCGCTCAGCGGCCACATGCTCTGCTCGTTCGTGATGGGCGTGAGGTACGGATTCCAACCATCGCCTGAGACGGTCATCTACGCCCGCAATCACCTGCCACCGGACCTGCAGTTCACCGGCATTGGCATCGGCCGCTGGATGTTTCCGATCGTCGCCCAGTCCTTTCTCGCCGGCGGCCACGTCAGAGTCGGCCTTGAGGACGGCGTCTATCTCTCGCGCGGCGTGCTCGCGCAGTCCAATGCGTTACTGGTCGAAAAGGCACAACGGATCGTCGAGGATCTTGGGGGAGAAGTCGCATCGCCGTCGGAAGCGCGGACCATGATCGGACTGCGTGCCTGACCCCTGGATCAGATCGAGTCATTCTTCATTCGAGGTAGCACGATGAAATTGCCAGGATGTTCTGCAGTGGTGACCGGTGGAGCATCGGGACTGGGGGAGGCGACCGCACGAGCGCTCGCCGAAGCGGGAGTTCGCGTCGCGCTATTCGATCTGAACGAAGGGAAGGGCGAGGCGGTTGCGAACGAAATCGGCGGCGTGTTCTGCCAGGTCGACGTGACCGATGAGGCCAGCGTCGATCGCGGCTTTGAGAGGTCGCGATCCGCAATCGGCCAGGAGCGGATCCTCGTCAACTGCGCAGGTCGAGGCAACGCGTTCAAAACGGCTGGCAGGGACAAGGAGACCGGCGAAATCAAGCACTTTCCGATCGATGCCTTCAATCGCATCGTCCAGATCAATCTGGTCGGTACGTTTCGCTGCATTGCGAAGGCTGCGGCAGGGATGCTGAACCTCGATCCGCTCGGAGACGGCGAACGCGGCGTCATCGTCAATACGGCCAGCGTTGCGGCCGAAGACGGCCAGATGGGTCAAGCTGCGTACGCGGCCTCGAAGGCCGGGATCGTCGGGATGACGTTGCCGATCGCCCGCGATCTTATGTCCGCCGGTATTCGCGTCAATACGATTCTCCCGGGCATCTTCGATACGCCGCTGATGGCCACGGCAAAACCTCACGTGCGGCAGGCGCTCGCCGATAGCGTTCCGTTTCCTAAACGTCTCGGCCACGCGCAGGAGTACGCGAGCCTCGCGCTCGAGATCTGTCGCAACACGTATTTCAATGGTGCTGATGTTCGCCTCGACGGCGCGATCCGCATGGCGCCGCGCTGAGGCTACCGCGCGCACGCCTCCGACTCGACGCCGAAGTCGTTCCAGTCGTGCGGTTCGGGCAGCGGCCGTAACCATGACCGATCGACCGCAGCGATTGACGGACAGCCCAGTTGAGACAGCGTCGCGGTCATGCTCCAGCGAAAGAGATCGAGGACCTCGGAGACACCGGATTCGCCCCGGCACGCGAGCCCCCAGAGATACGCGCGCCCGATCAGAACGGCCTTCGCGCCGAGCGCACAGGCCCGCACCACATCGGCGCCACGTCGCACGCCGCCATCGAGCAGGACCTCTAATCTGCCATCGACCGCATCGACGATTTCGGGCAGGACCGACAACGCGGCAGGCGTGCCGTCGAGCACCTTGCCACCATGATTGGATACGGAAATCGCGTCGGCGCCGATGTCGATCGCGCGCATCGCATCATCGATGCGCAGCACGCCTTTGACGACCATCGGACCGTCCCATTGAGAACGAATCCATGCGAGGTCCTCCCAGTTTGGCGGTGCTGCGGTGAGCAGCCGACCAGCCTCCTGCAGCACCATCGCGCTCCCGTCCGCCTTCAGTGGAGCATTCGGCGCACTCATCACCAGGCCTCCGCGCAGCAGGGACAGAAGCCACCGTGGTCGATTCCAGATTTCCGGCAGAAGCCCCAAGGCGCTGGCCGGCGTCAATCTCGCAGGGATGCGTCGACTCGATCGGTCATGAGGCGTTACTGCCGCCACGTCGACCGTTACGATCAACACGCGGCACCCGGCTTCCCGCGCACGATCCATCGAGAAGCGCGCACCCTCCCGACCGCCGATCATGTAGAGCTGAAACCAAGCTTCGGAATTTGCCGCGGTCACGGCGTCGACAGGCTCTGCACTGAGCGTGCTGATCGCAATCGGTATCCCCGCCCGGGCCGCGGCGCGGGCGGCTGCCAGCTCGCCGTCGGGGTGAACGATCCGAACGTAACCCGTGGGCGCGATGATGACGGGCATCGCGATCTCGCGACCAAGGACGGTCGTCGCAACGACCGGGTCCGTCACGCCGGCGGCCACCTTCGGACTGAACAGCACCCGGTCGAACGCACGCGCGTTGGCTGCGACGGTACGCTCTCCTTCCTTGCCGCCCTCGACGTAGTGGTAGACGGCCGGCGGCAGCAGGTCGCGGGCGCGTCGCTGGATCTGGTCCAGGCTCGTGAGTATCCGTGTCATCGATTTGTTCTCCAGGGCGACGCGGCGACTCCGTCTCGGTGGGGCACAACGCGTCGCGGCTGCAGGTCTGCTAGAGGTCATGACACAAGCCATACCGAGCAACGATCCGTATGCCTTGAGCGAGAGGCACACCGCCAGAGAGCATCGGCCTTAACCGCGAGCCACGAGGACACCAAGTGACCCTTCCCGACGATGGACTGAGCTGGGCACCGCTTGATGACTGCGGCCCCTACACGACGCTGGTCGGACCGCTGTTCATGGTGACCAAAGGGCTCGACGCGGACGAGCCCGCGCGTTTTGGATTCAGGATCGAGGAACGTCACTGCAACCGCCGCCTCGTGTGTCATGGCGGAATGCTGGCGACCTTTCTCGACGTCTCCCTCGCACGCGGCCTGCTCGCCGCGGTGGGCTTCTTCGGGGCGACACCGACGATCAGCATGACACTCGAGTATCTCGCCCCGGCTCGACTCGGTGACTGGGTCGAGAGCCGAGTCAGAGTCCTGCGCATCGGACAACAACTGTGCTTCATGGAGGCGCTGGCACTCGTATCCGGTCAGCCCGTTCTCCGCGGGAGCGGCCTCCACAAACATCCGAGACGCCTGCCGGCAGACAGAACGAATCGATAGCAGGTCGCGGGCGCGGGAAGCGCGATCGCAAGCGAAGGACGCCATCCATTTCCGGTCGGCCGGACTGACCGCCGCTCGCGCCACAACCGCATCGCCATCGAACGCGATCACCAGTCTAGCAGCCCGTCGGACTGAGGTTGTCAGTTGAGGAACCAAGAGCAGGGCAACGCGCCGAATTCATGCAGCACCTGATCAGTATGCGAATGTGGACTGAAAATGAGCGCATGGCATCGGTGGGTTTCCCCTCATGCCTCGCTCAGCGCGAACATGCGCCGGATGTTCCAGCTCATCGTCACCAGATTCCACTCGCCTTTGGCGTTCGCAAACCCACGCAGCAGGAATTGTCGAAAGCCCATCACCGATTTGATGATCCCGAAGACCGGCTCGGGGGTTTGCTTGCGCAAGGCGTAGAGCTGTTTGCCGCGTCGCGTCTTCAGCCGATGCGCCATCTTCTGCATCGCGCTGGTCGAGTCGGGAGGGGCTTTGGGATCCTCAGCGAAGCGCTCGTGCCATCGGGCGTTATGGCGTTCACGCTTCATGGCAATCAGCGGCTCGATCTTCGCCGCCGCACAGTGATCCACGTTCGCCTCGCTCAAGTACCCACTGTCGGCCAGCACGCGCTTGACTCGACCGACCGGCTTCTTCGGCAGCGCCTTGAGCTTGTCGATCAGCGGCTTCAGCTGCTGCTTGTCGTTGGCGGCCTGCGTCAGCTCATTGGCTACGATGAGCAAGCTTCCGGTGGCGACTGCGGCCTGCGCGTTGTAGCACTGATCGAACCCGCCGCCGGCCACCGGCATGATGCGCGAGTCCTCATCGGTCAGGTTGATCTGCTCTTTGTCTTCGATCGTGCCGCTGGGCGGGGCCGGTGGACGGCCAGGCGGCTTCTTGCCGGTGCGCTTCTCTTGCTCGGTGCGCGCCGCGAGCTTCTGTTGATACTCCGCCTGCCGTTGCTCCTTGACCCGTGCTTCGATCTTCTTCTTGGCCTCGGCAATGGCCGCCAGGCGCGCCTCGCGTCGCTCCAGCTCCTCGGGAATCGACATGCCATCGGGGATGTCTGCCGCATCGGCTTTCTCAGCGAGCTTCAACAGCTGCTGCACTTCCCGCTTGAGCTGCTTCTCCAGCTTCTTGGCATGAGCGTAGGAGAGCGCGCTGTGCCGACTCGCATTGGCGTGGATCTTGGTCCCATCCAAGGCCACCGTGCCGACTTTAAGCATCCCCATCGTGCGTGCCAGCTTCAGCACCTCCACGAACAGCGCCTCGATCTGCGGCAGAAAGCGCTTGCGAAAGTGGGCGATGGTGTCGTGATCGGGATGCTCGTTGGCGGCAATGAAACGAAAGGCCACCGAGTCGTAGGTCGCCCGCTCGATCGCGCGGCTGGAAAACACACGCGTTGCATAGCCGTAAATCAGCAGCGCGAGCAGCATCGCAGGGTGATAGGAGGCCGAGCCCGAGCCACGGTAGGCCTTGACCATCTCCGAGAGGTCCAGACCCTCGATCACTTCCACCACATAGCGCGCCAAGTGTCGCTGCGGCAGCCACTCATCCACCGACGGTGGGAACAGAAATGCGGTATCGCGATCGATCCGCCGGAAGTTGCTCATCGTTCTTCGTTGCTCTGCAGGAGGCCGGCGTGATTATCTCTCAATCATCGTTAAGTCCGACAGGCTGCTAGCCTCCGCAATATCGCTGCCC
>Ga0268386_10001943_pt1 | contig 14423 bp, 15 predicted proteins | sample RVTome_15_FD_200260 | JGI IMG/M metagenome (GOLD analysis project Ga0268386, IMG submission 200260) | Soil microbial communities from uranium-contaminated site in the Upper Colorado River Basin, Wyoming, United States - RVT150D86... ...
TCCGCCGGGACGAACCAGCTTCTCGTCGAGGGAGCGGTGCCGATCCGCGACGCCCAGGACGTGCTCGACCATCTCCTCGGCGCGGGGCGCCGCACGGTCCGCGAGCTCGGCCCGGATCTCGACCCCGACCTGCTCCTCGTTCTCGAGCAGGTCGAGGGTGGAAACGCGACCTGCGACGCCGTCGCCCTCGCCGCGCAGGCCCCCGCGCACCTCGCCGCCACAGCGCTGGCCCGGCTCGAGCTGCTCGGCTACCTCACCAGCGACCACACGGGGCGCTACTCGCGGACGGCGCTGAGGCCACCCGCCGCCAAACCCTGAGCTTCACCGGAATCGACACGGATTACCCTCCGGTGCATGACCGAGGAGGTCTCCTACGCGCTCTTCGTCCGCCTGCCGGTGACGGGCGTCGAGAAGTTCGCGCTGTACGAGGAGCATGTGCTTCCGGTTCTCGACGAGCACGGCGGCCGGCTCGAGCAGCGGCTGCGGAGCTCCGACCGGCTGACCGAGATCCACGTCGTCTCCTTTCCGTCACGAGAGGCGTTCGCGGCCTACCGCGAGGACCCGCGCCGGACCGAGCGCGCCCATCTGCTCGCCGAGTCCGGCGCGTCGGTCGAGATCCTCGAGGTCCATGAGGTCTGAGGCGGGACCCGTGCGGAAGGTGATCTCGATCGCCGGCTCGGACTCGGGCGGCGGCGCCGGGATCCAGGCGGACCTGAAGGCCTTCGCGCGCTGCGGCGTGCACGGGATGACCGCGATCACCGCCCTCACGGCCCAGAGCACGGTCGGCGTCGAGTCGGTGCACCAGGTGCCCCCCCAGATGGTGGTCGATCAGGTCAGGGTCGTGGCGGAGGACATCGGCATCGACGCGGTCAAGACGGGGATGCTCGGGGACGAGCTGACGATCGCCGCCGTCCTCGAGGCCCTCGACTACGTGGGCGATGCCCCGGTGGTGGTCGACCCCGTGCTGGTCGCCGAGAGCGGCGCCGTACTCCTCGTGCCGGCGGCCCGGTCGGCCCTCGTGGACCGGCTCCTCCCCCACGCGACCGTCGCCACGCCCAACGTTCCCGAGGCCCGCGAGCTGTCGGGGCTCGACTCCGGCGCCTCCCAGGAGGAGCTTGCCCGTGCGGTCCAGGCGCTCGGCCCGCGCGCGGTGGTCGTCACCGGCGGACATACCGAGGACGGGGCCGACGTGCTGTACGACGGCAGGGGCGGGGGGGAGGCGGTTCGGATCGAGGGCCCGCGCCATCCCGGAGGCGCCTCGCACGGCTCGGGGTGCACCCACTCGTCCTCGCTCGCGGCCCTCCTCGCCCGCGGCGCGAGCCTGGAGTCCGCCGCGCGCGAGGCGAAGCGGATCACCGGCGAGGCCGTCGCCGCCGGCCTGCGAGAGATCGGAGCGGGCCCGGGCCCGGTGAACGCGTTGGGACATAATCCGTCGTCATGAAGCTGCTTCGGCTGAAGCCCGGACACGGTGACGTCCTGCTCGCGGAGGGCGATCCGGACGTGGCCGAGGACGAGGAGCGGCTGATCGAGGAGTTCAGGCGCCAGCTCGATCACGGGATGTGGGCGGCGGTGCCGGGCGCCGAGGCCGGCGGCCGGCGCGAGGCGACGATGGTCCGCGACTTCTCCGAGGTCCCGCGCGATGCGGAGCGGGTGATCTTCTTCCCCCCGGCAGCCGGCGGCTAGATGACTGATCCCACGAGCACGCACACCCGGATGACGCGCGTGGCGCTTCGCATCTCTTCGTCCTCGGGCGCTCGTGTGCTGAAAGCACACTTCGCGCCCTGCGTCCTCGATCTGCTCGGCCACGCGCGCCCCCGGGTGCACGCGGCCATGGAATCAATCATCTAGGCGCGGGAGGCGTGATCGCGATGCGAACCCTGGTGATCGGCTCGATCCTCCTCGTCCTCTTCCCGCTGGCCGCGATCGGGTTCGGCCCCGCGCTCGCCGAGCGGCTGCGCGGGAGGCGCGCGGGGCGGCGCCGCGAGTTCGCCCGCGTCGAGACCTACGACCCCGGCCGCGAGCGCCGTGCGGAGCGGCGTGCCCGCGCCCTGATGCGCTCGATCGTCACGCCGGAGGAGTTCGCGATGTACGAGGAGCTGGGCTTCATCCGGGTGCTCCGGCCCGCGGCGTCCGGCGGACGAGCCGCGTACGGATACCTGATCTATCCCCACCGGCCGATCGTCGCCTACGACATCGACACGGGCGAGCTCCTGAGCGAGTACTGCGTGCGGTTCCCCGATCGCAGCGAGCCCGCGATGGGCTCGCGGCTCCCCGACGCGGACGACGTGCTTGCGAAGTGGATGGCGCTGCACGGCGACGAGCACAGCCTGATCGCCGACGCGAACATGCACCTCCCGGGACGCCAGCACGACCCCGCTCACGTGCGCCGGGACCTGCTCCGCCTCGCGCAGTGGGAGGCGGCCCGGCCGGCGGGCGTTCCGGCATGAGACTGCCGCGCCCGCGCTCGAGCGCGGTCTTCGACGGCCCGGAGCGGGCGCCCGCGCGCGCCTACATGAAGGGGATCGGCTTCGACGAGGACGCGCTCAGCCGTCCCACGGTCGGGATCGCCAACACCTGGATCGAGGCGATGCCGTGCAACTTCCACCTCCGCGGCCTCGCGGAGCGGGTCAAGGAGGGCGTGCGCGCGGCGGGCGGGACCCCGCTCGAGTTCAACACGATCGCGATCTCGGACGGGATCACGATGGGTACCGAGGGGATGAAGGCATCGCTGATCAGCCGCGAGGTGATCGCGGACTCGATCGAGCTCACCGCCCGCGGGTACCAGTTCGACGCGCTGGTGCTGCTCTCGGGGTGCGACAAGACGATCCCCGGCTGCGTGATGGCGATGGTGCGGCTCGATGTGCCGGCGGTGATGCTCTACGGAGGGTCGATCATGCCCGGGCGCTGGCGCGGCAAGGACGTGACGATCCAGGACGTCTTCGAGGGGGTGGGGGCCCATGCCGCGGGCAAGATGAGCGACGAGGACCTCCACGAGCTCGAGGGTTGCGCGAGCCCCGGCGCCGGCGCCTGCGGCGGCCAGTACACCGCGAACACGATGGCATGCACGTTCGAGACGATGGGCGTCTCGGCGATGGGCTCGGCGATGGTCCCGGCGATGGACGGCTCCAAGGGCGACGTTGCCGAGGAGGTGGGGCGGCTCGCGATGCAGGTGCTCGAGGCCGACCGGCGACCGAGCCAGATCATCACCCCCGACTCGATCGAGAACGGGATCGCCGCCGCGTGCCTCTCGGGCGGCTCCACCAACGTGGTCCTGCACATGCTCGCCGTCGCCCGCGAGGCCGGCATCGAGCTTTCGATCGACGACTTCGACCGGATCTCGGAGCGCACCCCGCTGCTCGCCGACCTCAAGCCGAGCGGCCGATTCGTCGCCGTCGACCTCTACCGAGCCGGCGGCGTGGGGCTGCTGGCCAAGCGGCTGGCGGAGGCGGGGGTCCTGAACGGCGACGCGCTCACGGTGACGGGGCGGACGGTCGGCGAGGAGGCCGCCGACGTGGAGGAGACCGAGGGCCAGGAGGTCGTGCGGCCAGTGGGTGAGCCGCTGAAGTCGACCGGGGGGCTGGCGATCCTGCGCGGCAACCTCGCCCCCGAGGGATGCGTCGTCAAGCTCGCGGGCACGGAGCGTCTCCAGCACAGCGGCCCAGCGAAGGTGTTCGAGTCGGAGTCCGAGGCGTTTGCGGCGGTCGAAAAGCAGGGGATCGTCGCGGGGGACGTCGTGGTGATCCGAAACGAGGGCCCCTCGGGGGGCCCGGGAATGCGCGAGATGCTCCAGGTCACCGCGGCGCTGGTCGGCGAGGGCCTCGGCGACCAGGTCGCCCTGCTCACCGACGGCCGCTTCTCCGGCGCCACCCACGGTCTGATGGCCGGCCACGTCGCCCCCGAGGCCCCGCGCGGCGGCCCGATCGCCGCGATCCGCGACGGCGACACCGTCAGCTTCGACATCGAGGCCCGCCGGCTCGACGTCGAGCTCCCCGACGAGGAGATCGCCAAGCGCGTCGCCGCCTACGATCCACCCGCGCCGGCCTACACGAACGGCGTGATGGCGAAGTACGCCCGCTCGGTCTCCTCGGCCTCCGAGGGCGCGGTCACGGTCTAGCCCAAGCTAGGGCCGTCCCTCCGCACCGACCGCGCGGCGCTCAACGTCGAGTCGCGGCAGGATGCGCTCCAGCCAGTCCGGGATCCACCAGTTGCGGCTGCCGAGCAGCTGCATCACGGCGGGAACGAGCACCATCCGCACGACGGTGGCGTCGAGGAAGATCGCCGTGGCAAGTCCGATCCCGAACAGCTTCAGGAAGGTGTCCGGCGCCGCCAGGAAGGCGAGGAAGACGACGACCATGATCGCCGCCGCCGCCGTGATCACGCGCGCGGTCTTCGCCAAGCCGTCGGCAACTGCCCGTCGGGTGTCTCCATGCTTCAGGTACTCCTCGCGGATCCGCGAGATCAGGAAGACCTCGTAGTCCATCGAGAGGCCGAAGAGGATCGCGAACATCATCACCGGCAGGAACGGCGCCACGGGCACCTCGTGATCGATCCCGATCAGCTCACCGACCGTCCCGCCCTTCGCCACCAGCGTCATCACCCCATAGGCGGCGCTGACCGAGAGCAGGTTCATCACCCCGGCCTTGAGCGAGATCAGGGGTGAGTGGAAAGCGACGAGCAGGAGCAGGAAGGAGAGACCGACGACGCCGGCTATGAACAGCGGCATCCGGTCCGTGATGTAGTCGCTCTGGTCCTCGAGCGCCGCGGTCACCCCTCCGATCTCGACGGTGACCCCGGAGCCGCCCAGCTCCTCGGGGACGACGTTCTCGCGCAGCCGGTTGACCAGGTCCTCCGTCTCCGCGTCCTGGGGGGAGGTGGTCGGGATCACGTTGACGAGTGCCGCACTGCCCGCCTGGTTGATCTGCGGATCGGTTACGAAGGCGATCCCGTCCTCGTCGCGAAGCCGCGTCACGAGTTCGTCGAGCTCGCTCCGCGCACCCGGATCGGGCAGCTCGGCGGCGATCACCAGCGGCCCGTTGGTGCCGGGCCCGAACCCCTCGGTGTTGAGGTCGTAGGCCTGGCGGGTCATGGTGTCCGGCGGGTCGTTGCCGGCGTCGGGGAAGCCGAGGCGCATGCCGAGCGCGGGGGCCGCCAGCGCCAGCAGAACCGCGGTGGCGGCGATCGCGGCCGGCCACGGCCGCCGCTGTACCGCGTGGCTCCATCGCGCCGCGGGCGACTCGCCGTCCCCCTCCGCCTTCAGCGTCCGCCCGAGGAAGGGGATCCGCAGGCGGTCGACCCTCGGCCCCAGGTATGAGAGAAGCGCCGGGAGCAGCGTGACCGCGGCGAGCATCACGACCAGGACGGCCAGGGATGCCGAGATGGCGACGCCGTACATGTAGGGGAGGCCGGTCAGGAAGAGGCCGAGGACGGCGATCACCACGGTGGCGCCGGCGATGATCACGCTGCGTCCGGCGGTGGTGACGGCCTCGACCACCGCGTCGTGGCGGTCCTTGCCCTCCTTCATCGCCGCCCGGAACCGGGTGAGGACGAGCAGCGAGTAGTCGATCCCGACCCCGATCCCGATCAGCCCCGACACCGCCGTGGTCCAGTCGGGGACGTCGACGACGTTGGCGAGCAGGAGGATCAGGCCTCCCGATGAGATGCCGAGACCGACGAGGGCGATCGCGAGCGGCAGGCCGGCGGCGACCACAGAGCCGAAGGCGATCAACAGCACGATCGCGGCGCCGAGGAACCCGATCCCCTCGGGGCTCGTCGCCTCCTGAGCCGCGTAGATCGGATCCCCGCCAAGCTTGATCTCCAGCCCATCGCTGCTGTTCTCCTCGGCGGCGGCGATCAGCTTCTCGCCGTCCTCCTTTTCGACGTCCCAGCCGGGGACCGTCAGCGGGAGCGTGGTCGATCCGATCGTCCCGTCCTCCGAGACCCGGATCGGCGTCTCCTCAGCGACGTGATCGACCTGCTTTGCCTCGGTGAGGAAGGCGTCGACGCGCTCCCGGGCCGCGGGGCTGGTGGCTCCGTCGGGGTGCTTCCAGACGACGTAGATCTCCTGGCCGGAGTAGCCGTCGAACTCCCGCTCGGTGAGGTCGCTCGCCGCCTTCGACTCCGATCCCGGCGTGTTGTAGTCGGCGTTGTATTCGCCCGCCAGCGAGGAGCCCAGCCCGATGGTCACGACCATCGCTGCGATCCAGATCAGAACCACACGGCCGCGCCGGCGGTAGGCGATGTCGGCGAGCCGGGCGAGCCAACGCGTCATTCGGAAGTCCCCCTCTCGGCTGACGACTCGTTTACAGGTTCAAAGATAAACACTGCGTGCCTGCCCGGTCTGAATCATTGGCCATGCTCTTTAGACCGCGCGGAGCCTAGAAACTCATCGTTGGCCGAATCGCTGCTGGATCCCGGTTACGTGACCCTGGTGTAGGTCAAGTCGAAGTCGTGCTCCCAGCTCGAGCCGTCGCTGGAGGTCTCCCAGCGGCCGGCGATGGTCCTGCCGTCGTCACTGAACGTCCCCGTGAAGCGCTGCGAGAAGTCCAGTGGCGAGAAGTCCGCCGCGTTTCTCAACAGCTCCCAGACGCCGTCGCGGAGGCTCATCTCGTACACCCGGGCGACGCCACGCGAGTCGAAGTAGTGCTGCAGGAGGGTCTCCCTGCCGCGATCGAAGCCGATGATCGCGATCCCGTCCGGAGCGTCGGGATGTGGGACCTCCCAGCGCTGAACGAGGAACCGCTCTCCCGGCAACCACTCGAACACGGTCCGTCCGCGTAGGTCGGTGGGCGGAGCGTTCGGGAAATCTGCCTCGATGCTCCACTCGCCGATGAACGCTTCCAGGCGCTCGACCGCAGGACTTCCAGCGTGCGGCTCCATCTCGATGATGCCTCCTCGCGGATGATGATCTGTTCAGTTCTCCAACTTAGACCGCCGCACGGGCCGAAAATCATCGTGGACCTGCGCGTATACGGCGCGAGCACTAATCGGCCAGAAACTGCTCCAGCACGCGGTTGAAGCGCACCGGGCGCTCGGCCATCGGGACGTGCCCGCAGCGCTCGAAGATCACGAGCCGGGAGTCGCTGAGGTGGAGGTCGAACTCGGCCGCGTCGGCGGACGGGATCACGCGGTCGTCACGGCCCCACACGATCAGGGTCGGGAGCTTGACCCGATCGAGCCGGTCGAGGAAGTCGTACCCGAGCAGCGCCCCGAGGGCCGGGAGGAAGGCGGGGGCGCCGCTCGCCCCATGCGCGAACTCCCACAGCAGCTCGGGTCGAAGCCGGTGCGGGGAGTCGAAGACGTTGCGGAACATCGCGTAGCGCAGGCGCCAGCGGCGTAACCCGCGCGCGCGCAGCTCGAAGCTGAGCCCGGCGGACGCCGCCAGCAGCCGCGCGAGGGCCTCGGCCGGACGCCGGCGGACGTGCACTGAGCTGATGCCCGCCGCGGACAGCAGGACCAGCTTCTGGACCCACTCGGGCTGGGCGATCGCGACCTCGGCGGAGATGAAGCCGCCCATCGAGTTACCGACCAGGGCGCACTCGTGAAGGTTGAGCCTGGTGCAGAACTCGTCGACGAGGCGCCCGTAGTTGCTGATCGTGACGTCCCAGGGCGGCATCGGGCTGTCGCCGAAGCCGGGGAGGTCGAGCGCGATCACGCGATGTTCGCGCGCGAAGTGGGGGATGTTCTCGAGCCAGTTCTGCCAGCACCCGGCGAGCCCGTGGACGAACACGATCGGGCGGCCGCCCTCGCCCATCTCGCAGTAATTGACGCGCGCCTCGGCGACCTCCACCTGGTGCAGGTGTTGACGCCAGTCCATCCGCAGCCACTCGGGGTCTGGGTTGCCGTATGGGTCCGGCCCGTCGGAGGGGGTGGGATCGGGTGGCGGGCCCGCGCTCGTGAACGGCCACAGCGGCGCGCGGGGCGGGTAGGTCGGCGCCTCGGCGTCGTCGGGAGGGGCCGCGCTCTCGGGCCGGACCGCCATCATGCATATCCCATCCGCTCGAGGATCGGGACCTCGCGGATCTGGGGCGGCTGGAGATGGTCCCAGAGGATCCCGCGTGGCCGGTCGTAGGCGCGCTCGACGTCGATCACGGCGCGCGGCGTCGCCACCAGGTCGACGGGGACGTCGTGGGCGGTGATCATCAGGTGCTCGCGCAGGATCTGGATCGGGTGGACGGTCGTCCCGACCACGGTGTGCTCGTCGATCTTCCCGGCCTCCACGAGCAGCGCGTACTCGAGGTCCGAGAACCCGCCGCCCTTGCCCAGCCGCGCCCCGCTCAGGTTCACCGCCACGGAGCCGCAGAGCCAGAAGTCGACCTCGGGCAGCTCCTCGTCGGCGACCACCCGACCATGTCTCAGCGCCCCCTTGATCGTCGCGGCCTCCCGGATCTGCTTCTTGCTCAGCCTCTTGGGGTCGAGGAGCCGGAAGGGATGCGTGTCGCGCAGCCTCGGAACGGCCATCACGACGACCTTTCCCTCCTCCAGCGCGATCCGGCGCACGTGGGTCTGCGGCGAGTCGGGGTTGGCCTTCACGACCCGGGCCCGCTTCCACAGACGGTGCCCCGAGAGCCTCTGGGCCGCCAGCTTCGCGCCCGCGAAGTTCGGGATTCTGCCCTCCGCGCCCGGAAACCGGGACACCTTCTCGCGGTCCATCGCCTTCCAAACCGCCTTGCGGATCTGGTCCTTCGACCGCATCTAGATGGTGGACACGTTCACGGCAAGCTCACGGCGCAATCGTAGATAGGTGGAAGAATCCGGCCCGATGGCCCCGGACCGTACCTCCCTCGCCGGCACTCCGGACACCACACCCGAAGCGGGTGGCGGTGTCCCTGCACTCCCCGGGGAGCGGGCGCGCGACCTGCTCCCAGCGATCGAGCCCGAGCGCACGATCACCGACTGGGGTCGCTCCGAGCGGGTCGAGGGAATGCTGGATCGCACGCTGGTCGACTTCTTCTATCGCTACTGGTTCCGGTGCGACGTCGAGGGGATCGAGAACCTGCCCGCCGAGGGCGGCGCGCTCCTCGTCTCGAACCACTCCGGCGCGCTGCCCCCCGACGCCGCGGTGATCTCGAAGGCGATTCGGGAGGAGCACCCGCGGGCACGGCCTCTCCATATCACTGTGGAGCACTTCTTCAAGGGCTATCCGGGATTCTCTGCGCTGATCCCCAAGATCGGGTGCGTCCCCGCGCATCCCGCGAACGTTCACCGGCTCCTGTACGACGAGCGTCAGCTCGTCCTCGTCTTCCCGGAGGGCCGCAAGGGGACCGAGAAGACCTACAGCGAGCGCTACAAGCTGCGCCGCTTCGGGCGCGGCGGGTTCGTCGAGGCGGCCGCGCGCGCCGAGGCAAAGCTCTCTCCGGTGTGCGTGGTCGGGGCGGAGGAGGCGATGCCGATCTTCGCCCAGCTCAACGTCCTGAAGCGGCTCACCGGCCTGCTCTACTTCCCGATCACCCCGACCTTCCCGTGGCTCGGCCCGGTGGGGATGTTCACCTACCTGCCGGCGAAGTTCCGGATCCGCTTCCTCGAGCCGATCGACACGGCCGCCCTCGGCGACGGCGAGGGCCTCGACACCGCGCAGGTCCAGACCGTCGCGCATGAGGTGCGGGCGCGGATCCAGGAGAACCTCGACGAGATGGTCGCGGCGCGGCACTCGGTCTGGTTCGGTTGAGCGTGGGCGAGGCGACGGGCGAGGGAGCGGTTGCCGCGACCGCGACGCCTCACCGCACGAGGCGCGTCCTGGTCACGGGCGTCTCGACCTACTGGGGCGGGCGGCTCGCCGAGGCGCTGGAGTCGCATCCGGAGATCGACGCGATCGTCGGCGTCGACTCGGACGAGCCCACCCGGGAGTTGCACCGCACCGAGTTCGTGAAGGTCGGAAACCAGCACTCGCTGATCGAGCGGATCGTGAAGGCGGCCGAGCTGGACACGGTGGTCGACGCGCGCCTCGTGGTCAACTCGCTGATGAGCGCCCCGCGAGCCGCGCACGAGAACAACGTCATCGGGACGATGAACGTCCTCGCCGCGTGCGCCGGCCCGGACTCCCCGGTGCGAAAGCTCGTCTTCAAGAGCTCCGCGCACTACTACGGCTGCGAGCAGGACGACCCCGCCTTCTTCACCGAGGAGATGCGGCGGCCCCACGCGCCGCGCACCGCGCTCGAGCGCGACATCGTCGACGCGGAGGAGAGCGTTTCGGAGTTCACCGACAAGCGCCCCGACGTCACCGTGACCGTGCTGCGCTGCGCGAACGTCCTCGGCCCCGACGTCGCGACCGCGTTCACGCGCATGTTCGCGCTGCCGCTCGTCCCGATGGTCCTCGGCTTCGATCCCCGCTGCCAGTTCGTGCACGAGGACGACGTGGTGCGGGCGCTCGAGCACCCCGTCCTCAACCACACTCCCGGCACCTATAACGTCGCCGCGGACGGGGTGCTCGCGCTCTCGGAGGTGATCGGGCTGCTCGGAAAGCGCCCCCTTCCGGTCCTTCCGCCGTGGGGGACCGGCGCGCTCGCCGCGCCGCTTCGCAGGCTCGGGTTCAGGATCCCCGACGAGATGGTGAACCAGCTGCGGTTCGGCCGCGGGCTCGACAACCGGAGATTGAGGGCCACGGGGTTCCGCTACGAGTACACCTCGCGCGAGGCGGCGATCAGCCTCGGGGAGCACCTGCGCCTCGACCCGGTGCTGCGTGGGCACGAGCCCGCGTATACGTACGAGAAGGAGGTCGAGGAGTTCCTCAGGCGGAGCCCACACGTGCGACGCCCCGAGCACGAGGAGCCGCTGGGGTTCTAGGCAAACCGGCGCAAGGGGGTTTGCATTCGGGGTCGAATGGAAACACGCATCCTCGGCTGCCTACACTTGTTTCTGCAAACTTGAGACCGCGCCGGAAGCAGGGGCGGTGTAGCGGCGGGAAATGGAGCACGGGATCGAGCGAGTGAAGAACATAGGGAGTGGCGTCCAGATCGCGTTGGTGATCGCCCTCGGCGTGCTGCTCGTGGCGGCGGTCGGCGCGTACGCGTGGGACTCCAGCAAGGACGACGAGATCGCCGAGGGGGTCTCGATCGGCGGCATCGACGTCGGCGGCCACAACGCCGACGAGGCCGAGCGCCTGGTCCGCAAGGAGATCGTCGCGCCGCTTCAGCATCCGGTCCACGTCAATTTCGAGGAGGAGCGCTACACGCTCTCGCCGGAGGACCTCAAGGTCCGCGCCGATATCGACGGCATGGTCGACGAGGCCGTGGGCTCGAGCCGCGAGGGCGGCATCTTCAGCCGGGTGTGGCGTTACGCGAGCGGGGGCGAGGTGGACAGCGACATCGAGCCCCGGATCAACTACTCGAACGATGCCCTCCAGGGCTTCCTCGACGGCATCGCGGGGAAGATCAATCGCGAGCCTCAGGACGCTTCGGTCGAGCCGACGCCGACCAATCTCACGCCCGTCCCCGAGCAACCCGGCATCGCCGTGCGCGCGGAGGACCTCCGCGACCGGGTCGAGGGCGCGCTGCAGTCGCCCAGCTCCCGCGTCGTGAAGGCTCCGGTCGAGAAGGTGGAGCCCGAGGTGACCACCGATCAGCTGGCGAGCCAGTACCCGAGCTACATCACGATCGACCGCGACAACTTCACGCTTCGGTTGTTCGAGAACCTGAAGCTGGCGAAGGAGTACACGATCGCGGTGGGCTCGATCGGTTTCGACACGCCCGCCGGCCTGTACAACATCCAGAACAAGGCGGTGAATCCGAGCTGGAGCGTTCCGGACTCGGACTGGACCGGCGATCTCGCCGGCCAGGTGATTCCCCCCGGGCCCGAGAATCCGCTCAAGGCGCGCTGGATGGGGATCTTCGACGGCGCCGGGATCCACGGCACCGACGACATCGGATCATTGGGCACCGCGGCGTCGCACGGTTGCATCCGGATGGCGGTCCCGGACGTGGTCGAGCTCTACGACCAGGTCGACGTGGGTTCGCCGACGTACATCTTCTAGAGGCTTGGCCGCGGCGGCGGCGAAGCAGGCAGGGGCGATGGCCATGGATGAGCAAGGGCCGAAGCTCAGCGATCGCTGGCGCGACGCGCTCGCCCGCTTCGACGGCGATCTCCGCGCGCGCTCCGCGTCGAAGAGCACGAGGCGAGCCTACGGCGTCGATCTGGGGCAGTTCGGGGCGTGGGCGACCGAGCGGCGGCGCGAGCCCGACGCGGTCGCCTACCGCGAGCTGCGCTCCTACGCGGCCGCGCTCTCCGAGCGCGGGCTGGCGCGGGCGAGCGTCGCCCGAAAGCTCGCCGCCGTGCGCAGCCTGTACACCTATCTCGTCGCGATCGGGGAGGCGGGGCAGAACCCTGCGGAGCTGCTGCCCAACCCGAAGCGGGAGTCGCGTCTGCCGCGCGTCCTGGGGCGCATCGAGGTCACCGCCCTGCTGGAGCGGATCCCGGCCGGCACGCCGCTCGAGCTCCGCGACCGCGCGATGTTCGAGCTCGCGTACTCGTGCGGGCTTCGCTGCAGCGAGATCATCGGGCTCGACGGTGGCGATGTGGACTTCGACGGCGAGGTCGTACGTGTGTCCGGGAAGGGCGGGAAGACACGCCTGGTTCCGGTGGGGGAGCCCGCGCAGCAGGCCCTCGATCGTTACCTGACGACCGCGCGCCCTCCCCTCCAGGAGGCAGGGCGCGGCGAGAAGGCGCTGTTCCTGTCGCGCCGCGGCCGCCGGCTCTCCCCCTCCGACGTGCGCCGGCGACTCCAGCGCTGGGTGCGGGAGGCGGCGCTGGCGAGCGGGGTCTCCCCGCACACCCTGCGCCACTCGTTCGCCACCCACCTGCTGGAGGGCGGCGCCGACCTCCGTTCGATCCAGGAGCTACTCGGCCACGCGAGCGTGTCAACGACCCAGGTGTACACGCGGGTCGAGCCCTCACACCTGCGGCGGGAGTACGCGCGCGCTCACCCCCGTGCGTGATCGGGCTTGCACCGGGATCAACAGTCAAGGCTGATAGCAGCGCTTAGGGGATAACGTGTACGGGTAACGACGAGAGGGCTTGTGGGTCAGGCGCCGTCGGCGGGGATAGCGGGTCAATGGAGACCAACGTAAAGGCAGTCGAGCTGCGAGAGCTCTGGCGCCGCTTCAAGGACGATGGGGACGAGCGGGCGCGTGAGCGACTTGTCGTCGCCTATTCGCCGCTGGTCAAGTACGTGGCGGGACGGATGGCTTCGGGCCTCCCCCCCCACGTCGGGGAGGCGGACCTGATCTCCTACGGGTTGCTCGGCCTGATCGGCGCGATCGAGCGCTACGACCCCGACCGCGAGATCAAGTTCGAGACCTTCGCGGTGGCGCGGATCAAGGGGGCGATCATCGACGAGTTGCGCTCCCTCGACTGGGTGCCCCGCTCCGTGCGCGCTCGGGCGCGCGAGATCGAGAAGGTGCACGCGAAGCTGGAGAACGACCTCCAGCGCTCCCCCACCGAGGAGGAGATGGCGATCAAGCTCGACATGGACATCGAGGAGTTCCGCGATGCCCTGCTCGAGATCGCCAATTCCTCGGTCCTCGCGCTCGACGACCTTTGGACGGTCGCCGACCCGGGCGGAGGTCAGATCTCGCTCCTCGACACGATCCGCGATCCCAACGCGGTCGACCCCCAGGAGGAGATCGACGCGACAGAGCTCAAGGACCGCCTCGCCGCGGCGATCGAGATACTCCCCGACCGCGAGCGGCTCGTGGTCGCGCTCTACTACTACGAGAACCTCACCCTGCGCGAGATCGGGGAGGTTCTCGGAGTGACCGAGTCGCGCGTCTCCCAGCTGCACACGAAGGCCGTGCTGGGCCTGGGCTCGCACCTGCAGCCCGCCGCGTAGCGCATATATTGCGAGGTATGGGGCATCAAGCTCCGGACCGGATCCGGAACGTCGCGCTGATCGGGCATCGCGGCACGGGAAAGACGAGCCTCAACGAGGCGATCCTGTTCGAGGCGGGGATCGTCAACCGCCTCGGGCGGGTGGAGGACGGAAGCACCGCCTCGGACTCCGAGCCGGACGAGCAGGAGCGTGAGATGTCGATCGGGGCGAGCGTTGCCTCGTTCGAGCACGCGGGCCGCAAGATCAACCTGATCGACACCCCCGGCGAGTCGAGCTTCATCGCCGACACGCTGGCCAGCCTCAGGGTGGTGGACGCGGCGGTGGTGGTAGTCAACGCCGTGATGGGGGTCGAGGTGCACACCGAGCGCCTGTGGGCGCGCGCCGACGAGGAGGGCCTCCCCCGGCTCGTGTTCGTGAACATGCTCGACCGCGAGCGGGCCGACTTCTTCCGCGCCCTCGATTCGCTCAAGGAGGGGTTCGGGCCTCACGTGGTCGCGACCGAGATCCCGATCGGCGCCGAGCACGAGGTGCGCGGCGTGATCGACGTGATCGACATGAAGGCGTTCGAGTACGAGGGGGAGGACAGAGGCAACTCGAAGGAGAT
>Ga0268386_10001944_pt1 | contig 14422 bp, 6 predicted proteins | sample RVTome_15_FD_200260 | JGI IMG/M metagenome (GOLD analysis project Ga0268386, IMG submission 200260) | Soil microbial communities from uranium-contaminated site in the Upper Colorado River Basin, Wyoming, United States - RVT150D86... ...
CATCCGGTCATCAAGGATTTCGAGCGCTTCCGGTCGCGGCGCAATTTTCAAATTTGTTCCGGCCCACTCGCGAAGTCCCACGATGAAGTTGTTGTCGGCTTCCGGGTAGTCAGTGGTCCATGTGCCTCCGCCATAACCGCGACGGCCATAGCCGCGCATCGGTGATTGGTAAATTGTGCGTACGAAAGTAAACTCGCCAAACGATGCGCCTGCTTGTTGTGGCGCAGAGGTGGGGCGACGGCGCTGCCGGAAGTTGCCAAAATCGTCAAACGGACGCTGGCCCATCGTGGGAATCAGCACCGCTGCGAGAAGGGCGGTGGGAAGAACGAAGCGTTTGAAAAGTTTCGGAATCATGATTCGTTAAAGAGAATCTGTCATATTTCATTTGCCATTCGCTCTGCGGAGCCGAAGGTCTTCAAAATAGTAAACGAGAAATGACAAATGATATATGACCAATGACTACTGTTTCGGCCTCCCTCCCGAAAGTCTCCGATAGTATTCCTCCACCGCGCGACGATATTTCTCAGGCGCGGCGCCTTCGTCACGCAAGCGCAAATTCGTTCGGCCACTTTGCTGCTGCACTTGCCTGCTCAGCTCCAATTCCAGTTGCCGCAACGGCTCAACCACATCCGCCTTTAGCAATGCAGCCGTTGCAGCATCACCTTCCATGGTGCCGTCAGCGAGCCGCTTGAGTTCCTCGATTACTTCATCGAGCCGGCCAACGCCTAATCCGGTTGCGCCCCACTCACGTCGCAGGTCCTGGGCTTCACTTAGCCGCTCGCGGATCTCGGCGGGAAGTTGCCGGTTATCACCCCAGCCATCTCCCATTGTTCCCAGACGGTCGGTTCCGCCACGTTGTCCTCTTTCCGAAGAGCTTCCATTTTGCGCACCGCCGGCTTGTTGCCCGCCTTCTTGTTGACCTTGTTGTTGACCACTCTGCGAGCCCTGCTGTCCTTGACCCTGCTGTCCCTGCTGCCGTCCCTGCTCCTGTCCTTGCTGCCCCTGCCCCCGTTGTCCTCCCTGCTGCTGGCCGCTCTGATTGCCTTCCTGCTGTCCATTGCGACGCGCCGCGTTTTCATCGAGACGCCGGCGCAGGGAATCAAGATTGTCAGCCAGTTGCCGTGTACGATCGAGATTTTCCTCTGCACTGGAACCGTTCGTGCCGCGCGCGCTTTGCTCCGCTGCCTGAAGCTTTTGGGACAAGTTGTTCAGACTTCGCTCGATGCTACGTTCATCCGCGCGACCGTTCCCTTGCTGACTACCATTCAAAGACTGTTTGCCTTCGCGAATACGATCCGCAATGCGATCGCGTGCAAGCGAATCGGCCGCGTCCTTTAGCTGTCGTGCAGCACGCTGTTGACCCTTGCTGCCCGATCCCATCGCACGTGCCGACTGTTCGATGTCCTTCTGGAGACTGTTAACCGAGTCGGCGAGCGTGTCTTTCCTTTCGGCCAATTGCTCGCGGGTTTTCCTCGAGTTTTCGTCCTGTGCGTTTTGACCGCCGCGGCGAGTGAGGTTTTCCATATCTTTCGCAATCTCACGTTGCCTGGAAGCTGCTTGCGCAGCGCGTTGGCGCAGATCGGAGATCTGTTGTTGACGTCCTGATTGGCCTGACTGCCCGCCGCGTTGACCACTCGCTCCGCTCATTTGTTGTAGACGTTGCCGGGCCTGCTGTAGTCGTTCCAATGCTCGCTCGTTCTGCGCGATCGACTCGCTCGAATTATCGCGAGCCGCGGCCTGGGCCTTCTGCATTTCGTCGGCAGTTTGATTGAGCTGCCGGCTCAACTCCTGCATTTGCGCATCGCGGCGTTCGCGCGAGAGACGTTCCAGTTCTCGCGCTGCCTTGCGCGTCTCTTCTATTAGCTCTTGTTGTTGTCGTTGATTACCGCTCGATCCGTTTGCTGGTTGTCCCTGCTGGCGCCGCCGCTGTTCTTCCAGCGCTTGTTGTTGACGTCGCGCCAGTTCTTCGAGACGTCGCTCAGCTTCACTCTTCTGTTGTTCAGCCTGTTGTTGTTGCGCCCGCTGCACGGTCTCATACTGGTTCTTCATCTTGTCGAGTTCGAGCTCGAAAAGACCGGCCAGTTCCTGTTGTTCTCTTTGGCCGCCGCCACCGCCGCCGCCATTGTTCTGATCGCCGAATGCGACCTGGACCTCGCGGAAGATCGCGTCGGCAGCGAGTAGTTTTTGGAGAGCGCGTTGCTCAGGTGGCAAGGCGTCCTTGCCCTGTTCCTTCCTCAAAGGAGGCGGCGCGCCTTCCATCTCTTTTGCGGCCTGCCGCAGGTGCTCGGCCATCTCAGCTACCTGTTTTTGTCCGTCGACACCGCCGAGTCGACGTCCCATGCGATCCAGAAACTCGAGCGTGTCAGTACGCAGTTTTTCCTGACCTGTAGCAACAGCCTCGTAACCATCTTTGCGCTCCTGCTCCGTGTACTTGTCGCCCTCGCGAATGAGCCGGTGCGTGGCCGCAATCAGATCTTTTTGGCGCCGTGACAACGCGTTTTGATCCTGATCGCCGCCCTGACCACCAGCACCGCCACCTTGCTGTTGCGACTGGCGATACTCCATCTCAAACGGTTTCACTTCGATGAAGTAGATATCGCTTGTTGCTTCATTGCTCGCATCGCGCGCCTTCGCGAAATAGGAGATGAAGTCGCCGGGTTTGAGATTGTATTCCTCGAGAAAGAATGTATAAGCGCCAGTCAGGGAGCGCGCTGATTCGCGAGTTAGTTGCTGGAGGTTGACGGTCTTCTCGTCACCACCATTGACGGAGAAGTGCAGGTCTATTGAAACGATACCGTAATCGTCTTCGGCTCGTGCCTGAGTAAATACTTCCTCGAGGTTCGTCGCCTTTTTGTCGCGCCCGGGTTTATCAAAAGAGATCACGGGCGGTTGATCGGCGAGCACCGACACGTCGTATTCGTTTGAGCCGCGATATGCTTCACCATCTACGCTGACAAGTTCGATGTAGTAGCTCGTGTCGCCTGCTACTGTTAGCTGGCCGACAAAGTCCGCGCCCTGTTGTTTCATCTCCGTCTTTTTGCCGTCGGGAAAGACTATGTTCGCTGCGCGCACTTTGCCGGAGAGTTTGGCGGTGACGGTCGCCACAGTTCCCTTGAGCGCGGCAATATCACCGCCATCTTCAACCGTTTTCGTAGGAAGATTCGTAAAGGCCGGGAAGTTGAGCGTCAAATCAAGCTGTTTGACGTAAGGAAGATCAACAACATTTAGTTTGAAGACGTCTGAACGGACGCTGTTTGACTCGACAAAGTATTCCATCGAATCCTGAATGTTGAAGATCGAAAAACGAAAATCAGTTTTTGCCTTCGCGGGCTCCATGGTCTGGCCCTGAAAATCGTCTTTCGATCCCAGCGGACGCGCGAATATGGTTACCTGTTGGGAATCGAAGTTAACGAGGGTGGCGATGATGTCCTGATCGGAACCCTTCGGCACGCGCGCTGTTCCCGGCTTGACCTTAATGCTCAACGCGTTTTTCGAGGCCGCGAGGGTAGTTGGTGTTACTAGTTGCGCGACGCCTTCAGAGATCTCACGTGGTCCCCACTTCAGCACACCGGCAAAAACCAACAAGCTTGCGAGCGCTGCTCCTCCGTAAAGCAAGAGTCGAGAACGACGAATTACATTTCCGACATCGAGCATCGCCGAGACGCTATTCGCATCCTGATAGAGACGATTCTTTATTGCCGGCGAGATTCGAGAATCGCGTGCTTCATCCGAATACTCAACTGCAGTGACCAGACGATCCTCAGTACCGGGCGAGCGCTCTTCGATCAAACGAGCAAGACGCGCATCACTAATGCGTTTCAGCAGCGGCCGGAGAAGTGCGAAATAGATCGTTGCGAGACACGTAAGTAGCGCGCCAATGCGGAGCACGATCAGCGCGCTGCCGTTGTATCGATAACGATGTGCGACCCAGCCTGTCAGTAACAGAACGACGGCAACGACGCCGACGCTGATGGCCACGCCACGAAGCGAAAGCAAGAGTTGCCGCCGCGAACGCGCCCGACGCAGGAGATCCTGGAGTTCATTCTTCATGATCTAATCCCCAATCAGCCACAGATGAACACGGATCATACGGATCAAACCAGGAAACATACCAGCATCAGAATCATTAAAATCGTTCTGATCCGTGTTCATTCGTGTAAATCCGTGGCTCACCCTATCATTTTCACCATCTTTGTCCGTCGCGCCAGGACGGATTCGGCCAGCAGCAATAGTAGCGCTACCAGCAACAGGGACCACCAGACCTTTTGCCGGCCCTCGACCTCCTCGTTGCTCAGGTTACTATACGCCGCCACGCCTTCCGCACTACCCGCTCCTCCGGTCACGCCCGCCACAAACTCGGCAAAATTCAACTTTGTGAAATCGCCTTCCGCGCCGTCTATGTTCACTGCCGCGAAGCCCGGGCGTTCGTTATAACGAAGTCGATAAAAACCTGGTTCACGCGCGGTCACCAACAGATCGCCATCCGGAGTGAGTCGAGTTTCCGACAATCTTGCGCCGGCTGGAGTATCGACCGGCGGCGGCACTGCTTCCCGTTCCTTCGAGACAGTAAAAGTTTGGCCCAATCCATACCATGGATTCTCTTCACGTGCCCCGGCATAACGGACCATCTGATGAATAAAGGGCAAATAAAGCGGCGTGAGCGGCAGATCATTCCAACTGGGGCCCAACGATGACGTGAATAGCATCACTCGGCCTTTGCCCGTGCGGGCTTCGAGCAGTGCCGGGCTTCCATCTTCGAATCTGGCCAGCACGGCCGCGTTAGTGCCCGGCTCCGAGCGGAAATAACCTATCACGTTGGCCGACGCCAATCTTCCACTCTCCTGAAACACCTCAAAGATCGGATGATCGAATTTCACCTCAGTAATGGCAACACTCTCGCCCACTTTCGTCTGCACAGCTTCACGCAACGTGGCAGGCGTAATTCGCTGGAGCGAGGTGTTAAAGGTGTCTGCCTGAGTTCGCGGTCCGGTCGACACGATGATCTGCCCGCCGCCTTCAACAAACTTCGCAAGCGTATCAGCCAGAGCCGGCGAGATGGGTCCGGTGTCGTTCAGGACGACCAGTGAGTAATCCGAAACGCTCGCAGGGTCAACTGATCCGGTGCTTTTTAGTGTGAAAGTAAAAGGTAAATCCTCGGTTGTAGCCAGGGCGCTCTGAAGGTGCAGGCTATCGCTGCGACCGCGCGAAGCACTCTCGACGATCAACGCCTTCGCCGGCGTTTCACGTCGCAGAGTGAAGTAAAAACGGTTATCCGGAACGAAGTCGCTCGTAACGATGTCGATCGTGCAACGATTGACGCCTTCGTTGAGATTGAAACCGGTAAACTCAACTACTCGCGAATCACGACTGTTGAGACTGATATCGCGCTTTTCCACAGTTTGCTCGTTGATCTGGAAGTCGACCTGAATGTGATCTCGTGGACTGTCGCTAAAGTTATTTATGTGGACCACGACGTTGTCGAGATACTTCTGACCAAAAACAACGCCGTGTGCTTCGACGTCAGTGATAGCGATGTTCGGAGGGGGATTGTTTCCGCCAACGTCAAGAGTTGTGAGTTCGGTGTTGTTCGCAAGTCTGAAGGTTGCGGTTGCCTGGGTCCAGCCGGGCGTTTGAAAATCGGAGATCATGACGATCCGCTTTGGACCAGTCGTTTCAATTTCACTCAAGAGCGACTCGGCGCCGCGTAGTACTTGTTCGTAATCTGTTCCGTCCCAACCTGCATTCAAACTCCCGACGGCAAACCTCAATCTGCTCTTATCGGCGGTAAAGCGATTGATAACCGTGTAGCGCTTATCGAAACTCAAGAGCGCCACTTGCTCGTCATTCCGCGATTCATCCAGGACAGCCTCCGCGCGCCGCTGTGCCTCGCCAAACAACTGTTCGCGACGCATGCTGAGTGAGTTGTCAATCAGGATTACCGTTGCGCCTGCGGCAGAGTTATCTCTTGCGGCGCTGCCACCGCTGAAGAATGGTCGCGTAAATGCGATCACGATGAGCAGGATCGCAAGACAACGAAGCAACAGCAAAAGCAAATTATGCAGAGTGCGACGCCGTATTGTGCGTTGCGGAACCTGGCGTACAAAAACGAGGGCAGGGAACTGGACGCGTCGCGCACGTGTGCGGCGCACTAAATGCACGAGAATGGGCGCCGCGAGCGCCGCCACGCCGAGAAAAAATAATGGCGTCAGAAAGGACATGCTCTAAACCAACCACGAACCTCCAAAGTTACTTTCCTGAGCGGCGCGAGAGAAACGAGAACAACGCAAAATCCAAAGGCTGCTCAGTCGTCATCATTTCATAATCGACATGATTGGCTGCCGCGCAACGTCGCAGCCCCTCGACATGCTTGCGCATCCGCTCACGATATCCGCCCATCACTACGTCTGGAAGCACGGGCATCTGTTCCTGTGTCTCCGCGTCTTCCAACAATAAAACCGGATCAGTAAAATCAAAGTCCAACTCGTTTTGATCGAGCACCTGGAACGCGACGAGGTCGTGCCCTTTGAAACGTAGATGCTGAAACGCCTCCTGGAGTCGGTCAGGCTGATCGTAAAAGTCCGAAATGATTACTACGATTCCGCGCCGCGTTAGAATTTCTGCGAGCTGATGAAGCGACTCGGCCAGGTGCGTTTCGCCGCCTGCTTCAAGCAGCGAAAGGTTGCCGAAGATAGTGCGCATGTGCCCAGTGCGGTTGCGTGCGGGCACGTGAGTGTGGACCTTCTCAGCAAACGCAACCATCCCGACCGCGTCCTGCTGCCGATTCAGCAGGTGGGCCAGCGATGCCGCGAGAAACTGAGCGTATTGCAGTTTGGATATTGAACTCGCGTGCGCATAGTTCATCGACGCGCTGGTGTCGATGAGCAAATGGCACTGCGTGTTTGTGTCCGCGCGATACTTCTTGATGAAGTAACGGTCGGTGCGTCCGAGCAGCCGCCAATCGAGATACCGCAAGTCGTCGCCGGGATTGTATTGACGATACTCAGTGAACTCTGTTGAGAAGCCCGTGAATGGCGAGCGATGCAGGCCAGACATGAAACCCTCGACGACGGCGCGCGCAAGTAGTTCGAGCGAGCCGATGCGCGCAAGGAGTTCCGGATCGAGAAAACGCGCAGGAGTGGTTACCTGTGCCGTAGGGGCAGAAGGCTGTGGCTCTTGATTTTCTTTGTTACGCCTGGTCCAGATCATTTTTCATTTTGCTGAGGGTCCACAACCAAATGACAAATGGAAAATGTCAAATGATATATGGAAAATGACTCCGTTCAGAGTCCGCTCTTCGGCTCCGGGACGGTCTCAATCAATCGTTTAATGACCTTATCGGAATCAACTTTTTCGGCCTCGGCCTGAAAATTCAGCAACACTCGATGCCGTAGCACGGCAGGCGCGACTGCACGAACGTCTTCACAAGAAACGTTGTATCGTCCATGCAGTATCGCGCGGGCTTTGCCGCCGAAGATTAGAAACTGCGAAGCGCGCAACGAACCACCCCACGTCACCCACTTGTTAATAAAATCAGGCGCCGAGGGAGTTCCCGGCCGGCTGGCATTAACCAGCCTGACAGCATACCGCGTGACAGTGTCCGAAGAGGGTACCTGCCTGACGAGTCGTTGAAAAGCGATGATCTCGTCTGCCGACATCAGCCGCTCGAAAACGTAGTCTTGAGGAGAAGTCGTTAGTTTGACGACGGCGACTTCCTCTTCCTCCGGCAAGTAACCGATTTTCACATTGAACATGAAACGATCGAGCTGCGCTTCGGGAAGCGGATAAGTGCCTTCCATCTCGATCGGGTTCTGTGTTGCGAGAACGTGAAACGGTCGCGGCAGATCGTAGCCGACACCTTGCACCGTAACCCGACCCTCCTGCATCGCTTCGAGCAAAGCAGCCTGCGTTTTTGGCGGAGTGCGATTGATCTCATCGGCCAACACGATGTTGGCGAAGATTGGACCAGGGATAAACTGCATCGCGCGGCGACCGGTGGCCCGATCTTCTTCAATGATCTCTGTGCCGGTGATGTCGGCCGGCATCAGGTCGGGAGTGAACTGAATACGTTTGAAAGAAAGGTCGAGGACGTTGGCGATGGTCCGAACGAGTAGCGTTTTTGCCAAACCCGGCACGCCGGTAATTATCGAGTGGCCGCCGACAAAAAGCGCGAGCAGAACCTGTTCGACGACTTCGTCTTGCCCGATTATCGCCTTCCTTATTTCGTGCAGCAGCCGTTCACGCGCCAAACCGAGTTTGTCGAGCAGTTGCTCGTCGCTAATGGTTAATTGGTCAAGCGCCATTTGTCCTCTCTTTTAGCCACAGATAACACGGATTACAGAGATCAATCCGTGTAAATCCGTGTAATCAGTGGCTTTTATTGTCCGGTAATTCTCAACAACAACTCTTGTGCTTTCTCGAAACGTGGCGCAGCCTCGAGTGCTCGCAGCACCGATCGCTTCGCCTCTGGCTGCCGGCCCAACGCATGATACGCCGACGCCACATTGTAGTTTGCTTCAGCGATATTTGGCGGCGCCAGTGCCAGGGCCACCTGAAACTCCGTCAACGCTCGGGAATAATATTTAAGCTCGACACTCAACTCACCTGCCTGCGTATGCAACTTGTAGTCAAACGGACTGATGAAGAAACTCGCCTGCAAAGCATCGAGAGCCTGCTGACGCTCTCCAAGCGCGAGCCGAATGCGCGCAACGGTTTTCAACGCTTCGAGATTGTTTTCGTCGTTCTTCACCAAACCCTCAAGCACCTTGGCCGCCTGCGCCTGATCGCCTTTTTGTTCGAGAAGTTTGGCCAGCGACTCGTACGGATTGCCCGGTCCAGTGACGTATGGAAAGAGCTCCAAAGCGCGAATGTAATTAGCTATGGCACCTTGCGTGTCGCCATCAGCCGCCAACAACTCAGCGGCCCGGACGCGTAACGCAAAAGTGTCCTGAGTTGTCAGCATCCTGAGCACTTCGTCTTTTGTCAGCGAAGCAACTACGTTGTTTTGTGTACTCAGTGCCTGGTGCAACGGTCTCGCCTTCGCTTCAACGTAAGCCGCGAATTGACGATCAAACTCAGCCTCGTTCAGATTCAAAGCTTGTTGCAGCACTTCCGGTGTACGGGCCTTATCGCGATACATGGCGAGCATGCGCAGGATGGCGTCGAAGCCGAAACGTTCAACTATGAACTCACATACCTGCGATGCCTGAAAATAAGCGATGGGAACGTCCTGTGGACTCTTCGGCCTTTGAAAACCGGCGTCGAGATCAGCGATCTTGAACCAACGACTCTCCATGAACGCGCGCACAAACATCGGATTCCAATCGTCGCCCCAACCCGGCCGTGCGCGTCGTTCTTCGTAAACAGAAAGCCCTTCGGAAAACCAGCGCGGAATACGAAAGTCAGTCATCTGCAAGGTGATGACGTGGGTGTATTCGTGCCACAGCGTGCTGCCCCAGTTGAACTCTCCTGCTTCACGCGCCGACGGAGAATCCTGTGCGATTACGAACCCAAAACAGACTCCGAGCGCGCCCAGTCCGGGCATGCCGAGTGTACGCACCGCAAAGTCTTCGTGGTTTTGAAAGATCTCGACGATGATTGGACCTTTTGGCGTGAAACGATACTTGGAGGTCAGCTTAGCGGCGGCCTCTTCAAGTAGATTCGCGGCGTAGGGCGACAGCACATCGCTTTCCTGGGCGGAGGCTTTGATAATAAAACCACCGCGCCTCGTCTCCCTGAAGTCGCGCATCGAATCGAGCAGGTCAAGTGTGTTCTTGGCCCAAATGTTAAATGGATCTCCCTTGAAGGCTTTTTCGACCTGGGCCCTGCCCGGTTCCATCTGGCCCATTCGGAGCAACGCCATTCCGAGGTTGAGATGTGCATCCCACAAACGTGGCGCGATCTCGATTGCGCGGCGCGCGAATTGAACAGCCTGTTCGGTGCGTCGTGTAATGGTGGCGTAATGCGCCAGGGTGTTGTAGACGCCTCCGTATCCTGGACCAATTGCGAGTGTCGCCGCGACTTCAGGTTGAAAGTCGCGATCCTGCAGGTACAACATTGCAGCGCGCATTGAATGCGCTTCGAGTGAACGTGAGTTGACCTTCAGTGCCTTCTCGATTTCCGTCGAGGCTTCATCAAGGCGGCCCGCTTCGAGCGCGATTGCCGCTTTGAGTGCAATTGCCTCGACGAAATTCGGATTGACGGCCAATGCTCGCGCAAGCGCCGCTCTCATCTCATCGCCGCCTTCGAAGCGTTTGTTGCGGGCAAGATTTAAATAGGCGCGTGCGCTGTTTGGATTTATTTGCAGCGCGGCGTCAAGAAATGTCGCCGCATCGCTGTAAGCGTATTTCTCCGTAAAAAGTTCACTGGCGCCAAGCTGCGCTTCGAGGTAATCCGAATCAGCTTCGATTGCCGACCGGTACATGTCGTTGGCGTCCTGAAATCTTTCGAGGTGGACCAGCGCACGCGCGATCAGTGTTAACTCGCGGGCGCCTTCCGGATCGTTGTCGATGTAGTATTTGACAAAAGTGTCGTAGATGGCTTTTGCACGATCTTCCTGGCCAATCAATTCGAGCAATTCGGCGCGACGTAAGTCGCTCTCGAGTTTATCTCCGGGTTCGTCTGATTTTTCGGCGTCAGCACCGGCAAGTTCAAACTCGGCAATGGCTTCGGTGTACCTGCCAGTGATCGCCAGCGCATCGGCCAACTCGTGACGAACTGATGCGGCCTCCGGTGTTTTCTGGAGAAACTTCCTTGCCGTTGCTTCGGCTTCCGCATAGCGTCCGGTTTCGAAGTAAACGCGCAACAACGCTTTTTGGGCCACAACGTCGTTCGGGTTAGACGCGATCCTCGCGCTAAGTAGCTTGAAGGCGTTGTCGTAATCGCCTTTTCTGAATTCTGCGAGACCGGGGATTTCGGTTGTTTGGGCCGAAACCGCGAAAGCTGCGGCTAGAAAAAGAGCTCCCGCAAAGGCGCAAAGGCGCAAAGAATGACGCTTAACCCAAAGATTAACTTTGCGCCTTTGCGCCTTTGCGGGAAAAACCAATTTTGAATTCTTATAGATTGCCATTTACGAACCCGCTTGTTTGATTGATCGATTAACTTTTGCCAGCTCGATAAAAAGGCGCTCGAGATTCGCCTCATACGCGGTTTCCGGCATGCTTCCCTTGCGCGCGATCAGTTGTTCAATCTCGCCTTCCAACCGCGTGCGCTCTTTGAGTAGTTTTCCAGTTGCCGCACTGGCCGCCGCCTCGTCGACGCTCAGCGAGTCGAGGTAAGTCGCACGCGCCAGCAATCCCTCCCCAGCTTCAACTTTCTCATGGCCCACGCCGTCGCCGCTGTCGTCAAGCAGTGCGTGTTCAGTAGCGAGTCTGCCCGCGCGTTTGTAAAAGTCCCCGGTCAGCCGGCTCGCATAAACAAAAGCCTCGAGCACCGAGGTGTGCCCATCCTGATCTGTATCCGCGTCGGTGGCATTGAGTGCGGCGATAAAAAAACCGGCGAAGCGCGTGGCGTTGGTCTCCTGGCCGTTTCGAGTTGCAGTGACGATGATCCGTCCCTTTGCCGCGAGGCTCTTGACGAATTCCCCGCTCGCGCTGGCCATATTAAAAACCACAATGCGACGCGTCGGGAGCGCCGAGAGCAGAACGTTGTATTCGGGAGCTGAAAGATCGGGACCGACAAGATTAAACTTCGATTCCTTTCCGTCGAACGAGCCGTGGCCGATCATAAAGACAAAAAGGATGTTATTGGCATCAAGTTGAGACTTCAATGAAGTGAAGGTACGTTTCACTTCCTCAGCCGTGGCCCGCGCAGTGTTGTTGTCGGCAGGTTTCTCTGTAAGAACTTTGATTTGTTTACTGTCAAACCCGAACCGCTCCGAAAGGACCGAGCTCAACTCCGCGGTCCACTGTTCAAACTGTTTCGCGTAAGCAGGCTCGCCGCTCGCGCCGTTGATGATTACTGCAAACTTGTTCGGGTCGACCGGCGGAGTCTTCTTCCTGGGCGCGACGGGGTTGGTCGTCGTCTGCGCACACGCCATACACGCGAGCAAAATCACGAGAACGAACGGCATTGTGTATCGGTGTAGCATGTGCCTTTTTGCGGCAATAATAATCAAGCCAGGCCTTCGCGTTTGCGCAGGAACCACTCAGCGCTGAGCAGTCCAACGATCAGCATGAAGTTTATCGGCATGTCCCATAGATCCTTGGTCACACGCTCGGAATACGGTGTTTGCCGGTAAATCAGATCGTCCAGCAACGACTGCGCCTCCGCCGTTGTGTAGTACTTACCGCCAGTCTCAGCAGCAATACGCTTCAACAGATCACTGTTCTGGGCAGCACCGTAGTATTCCCGGTTCAAATCGCTCACAAGCATGTTCGACCTCGCGCTCAAGGTGCCCAGGCTGGCGCTGGCTCCGGCCAGTTCGATGCGATGTTGGCCCAGTTCATCGGCCTTGAATTCCCCGGCGTACGTGTTCACGGAGTTCAGCGTCGTGAATTTCAATGGAACATCGACTACAGCGCCGGATGGTTTCGTCACGCGCGCAGTCGCATTTGCATCGCCGGCCGAATTGAATCGTTTATCACGAACGTCTGCGACGATACTGACAGTATCGTCGAGTGCATAGACTTCCTTTTCAGTACCAATCTCAACCTGCTGGGGCGTGCCACTAACAAGGTATCGAAGCATCTGTCGCCAAAATGTTTCGTGAGCATTGTTCTTTGAATCCATTTTCATGCGCCAACGCCAGGTGTCAGATGCCGTCAGCGCAAGAGTTTGCCCGCGACCATAACGTTGTTGAATCAGCAGTGGCGCAACTTGCGAACCTGAACCCTCAACCCGGCGTGCTTCCAGCAACACTGACGCACCCGGCTTAACATTTGTCAGCACTTCCGACACAGAGATCGGAGGCAATTCGTTCCACGCTTTTTGATTAGCTGCGCGATCTTCGTTCAGGCGTGTGATGGGATGCGCTTGCCCGGCGCCGGTGAGTATCGGCTTGTAGACCGGTGCGTATGAGTTTGCATCGTCTACTGGTCCACCGGTAAGCGAAACCGGAAGCAGATCGTCGAGGGTCGTGCCTTTGTACTTGCCGCCATCAAAAGCAAGACGACCGCCGATCGCGAGCAATCCGCCTCCGCGACGGGCAACGAACGCTTCGATGCTACGCAGCTCATCGGCGCTGAAGAAACCAGCCTCCACGCTGCCAATAATCAAAGCGTGATATGAGAACAGTTCTTCCTCGGTTTTCGGGAAGCCAGTCGCAAGCTCTGCCTGGCTTCTAATACCCTGGCGATAAAACTTGTTCTCTCCAGTACGCTGAAGCGAGACGAGGACGACGTTCTTCTCGTTCGGCTGGATCGATTCGCGGATCTTCCCGAGCTCCCAACGCGGCTCGCCCTCGACGTGGAGAATTCGCAACGGCCCTTCGACGACTTCCACAAGCGAGTCCTGCTTGTTGTTATCGACAGTCAACTCGCCGTCGAGCGGTGTGACTTCAACTGTGTAGCGATGAATGCCGGGTGTTGTTGGTGTGATCTCGAGATTGACTGCCTGGGTATCGTTGCCGCGCAAGTTGAACTCTTCTGTTTTGATGGCGCGGCCATCCTCGCGCACGCTTAGAAGAACCTTCGTCGCTCCATATCCACTAAGTCCTACAATCGTCTCGATGTTTAATCTGGAACCGGCCAGAACTCTTCGCGGCATGTTCACGCGAGTTAGCTCGGCATCCATCGGTCGTGAAGTGTTGCCCACGCCCACAGTGAACACCGGAATATCGCGAGCGCGGAGTTCTCTTAAGACAGCAGCCAGATCGCGTGGTACATTCGACGCGCCATCAGTTGCCAGCACTACAGCCGAGAGCGGCATACCTGAAGAACGCTTAATCGTCTCATCGAGTGCGCCGGCCAAATCACTTGTGCGTCCCTCACCGTAAAGATCGTTGCCGTCCTTGAGGCGCGCGAGGTTTCCTGAAAAGCCGTAAAGGTTTGTTTTAAACTTCTGATCGAGTCGATTGAGAAACGAGTCTTGTCCGGTATTCGTGTTGAGCAGCGCTTGCTTTACAGTTTCGAGGCGAGTTGCGCCGCCAGGAACGTCCCGGAGCTTCATGCTGACTGAATCGTCAATGACCATGGCGAGGTAACTGCTTCGCGGGATTACTGACGAGACAACCACGACCGGCCGCAGCAGCAATACAACCATCAAGGTGAGAAGCGCTACGCGGAGGCCGATGAGCGTCGCCGTTGTTCCTTTTGATAGGCGAATGCGTGGTCGCAGATAGATGAAATAGATGAAGACGCCCGCTAGAAGAACGGTTAGAACGAGAATCACCGCACTCGGACGCACGTCAAAACCAAACCGGCCGTTAGTAAAAACGGCCTGCTCATGTCCGAACAGAAACCGTACAAGTTGGTTCATTTGTGGTGCT
>Ga0268386_10001945_pt1 | contig 14420 bp, 14 predicted proteins | sample RVTome_15_FD_200260 | JGI IMG/M metagenome (GOLD analysis project Ga0268386, IMG submission 200260) | Soil microbial communities from uranium-contaminated site in the Upper Colorado River Basin, Wyoming, United States - RVT150D86... ...
ACCGCGATCATCCTGTACTACCTCCACGGATACTCCCTCGCCGAGGCAGCGGAGATCGCGCGCTGCAACGTGGGGACGATGAAGTCGCGCCTCCACTACGCCCTGAAGGCGCTCCGTGCTCGTCTGCCGGTCGAGCGCCGGCTGCCGGTCGGCGGCACCGCCGCCACGGTGCGGGTGCCAGGCCGATGAGCTGCCGACGCGTCTGTCGCGAGCTGCTCTCGTTCGTGCGGTTCGGCGAGCTCGGCCCGCGGTCGCAGCCCCATCTCGATCACCTGGCGGGCTGCGCGTCCTGCCGCGACGAGATCGGCTACGACCGCGAGATGGTCCAGCGCCTCCGCATGGCGCTGGCGGCTCGGATCGACGGAATGGATCCCTCTCCCCAGGTCTGGGAGCACATCCTCCGTCGTGCCCAGGCCCCCGACCCCGAACCGGAGGGGTGGCTCGGACGGCTCGGGGCAGCGGCGGTGCGGCGACGCACGACCACCGCCATGGCCGGAACCGCCCTCGCCCTGGTGCTGGCGCTCAACATGGAGGTCGTCTCGATCATGCCCGCGGCGCCCATCGACGCGTCGATGGAGGCGACGTTCACCGACGCGGAGAGCGCGGATTCGCAGCGCTGGGCGCGGCCGAGCGCTCTGCGACCCGCCACCGCCACTGCCGAGGACGCCGTCGGGCCGCGGACCGTCGTCATCTCGCAGCCCGAGGTGAGGATGACCGGCATCGTCGCCGGGCTCACCCCGCCCAGCGCGGCTGCCACGCCACCCGAGCCGGCGCCGGAGGTGCGCGTCGTCTTCCGTCCAGCCGAGCCCGTCGGCCCTCTCGCCGACGACGATCGGCTCGACGTGGGCTCGCCGGCGCAGGAGGAGCCGGAAGCGGAGCCCGAGCCACAGCCGGCGGCGTCGCCGGCGCAACCGGGGCTACCTTCCTGAATCGACCGGAGTATGCAAGACTAGCGGACTGTTCAGATCGATCAGCTTCGAACCACCGGCCGTGCCCGACGAACGGGAGCGCGCGGTGATCGGCGATCATCACCAACCAATTGGAGGAGTGTGGATGCGCACGTGGAGATTGTTCTCCCTTTTCGCCGTGTTGGCCCTCGTGCTCGCCGCTTGCGGCGATGGGGGTGCCAGCCCGTCGGAGGCAGCCGAATCCGAGCCGGCGACCGAGTCGGAGGGCGCTGAGCCCTCGGCGGCCGCCAGCGACGGCGGCGGCGACGGAGAACCACAGGCCGGCGGCACGCTGGTCTTTGCCGGGGCGGCGCTTGCCGCCAGCCTCGACCCGTCCCAGACGAGCGACGGCGAGTCCTTCCGAATCCTGCAGCAGATCTACGAGCCGCTCGTGGACCTGGCGCCGGGCACGGTGGACGAGCTCGAGGGCGTGCTGGCCGAGTCCTGGGAGGGAGAGCCGGAGGACACGGTCTACGTCTTCAACCTGAAGCAGGGCGTCACGTTCCATGACGGCACGCCCTTCAACGCTGAGGCGGTCAAGGCCAACTTCGACCGATGGGACAACTTCGCCGAGGAGTTCCAGGGCAACGCCTACTACTACGGCGCCGTCATGAACGGCTTCGGCGAGACCAACCTCATCGAGAGCGTCGAGGCCACCGACGAGTACACGGTCACGATCACGCTGACGCAGGCCAGCCCGACCTTCCTCTACGGGATCGCGCTGACGCCGTTCAGCATCGTCAGCCCGGCCGTGCTCGACAGCACCAACGCCGATGACCCGACCGCGAGCACGCTCGGCACCGATGTGGTCCAGGGCGGCACCGGTCCGTTCATCCTCGATGAGTACACCCCGGACGACAGCGCCGTGCTGGTTCGGAACGAGGATTATCACGGTGACCACACCGCCTACCTCGATCGGCTGATCATTCGACCGATCGCGGACCCGGCGGCCCGGCTGCAGGCCCTCCAGGGCGGCAGCGTCCAGGGCTTCGATTTGATCGCCCCCGGCGATCGCGATGCCGTCGACGGCGTGGACGGGTTCCAGCTCATCAACCGTGAGTCGTACAACTCGCTCTACCTGGGCGTGAATCCCACCGCGACCGACAATGGTCCGCTGGCCGACCTGGCCGTCCGCCAGGCGGTCGCTCACGCGATCGACAAGGCAGCCCTGATCGGTCCGTTCTACGGTGGTGGTGGCAGCGAGGCCGATTGCTTCCTGCCGCCGACCAGCGGTTGGTACGACTCGGTCTGCGCCGATGTCGACGCGCTGGCGTTCGATCCGGACGAGGCCCGAGCCCTCCTCGAGGGTGCCGGCTTCACCGAAGACGAGCCGGCGACCGTCAACTTCTGGTATCCGACCGAGGTCACGCGACCGTACATGCCGGACCCACGCGGTCTGCATGAGGCGATCACGACGATGCTCGAGGATGTCGGCTTCGTCGTGGAGCCGGGCAGCGCGGTGTGGGGTACCGAGTACATTCCGGCGGCGCAGGCGGGCGAGTACGACCTGCACTTCCTGGGATGGACCGGTGACTATGACGATCCGTCCAACTGGTACGGCGTCCACTTCGGCTACGACGCGGAGGGCAACCCCGCGGCGCAGTTCGGATGCGACGTCGACGGCCTCGAGGACGCGATCAACGAGGCGGAGGCATCGCTCGAGGAGGAGGCACGTGCCGCCGCCTGGGGCGAGGTCGCCCAGATCGTCCATAACGAGGTCTGCTTCATCACCCTGGTTCACGGTGACACCGCGATCGCCCTGACGGATACCGTTCAGGACTACGTGGCCAACCCGACCGGGTCGGAGAGCTTCGTCGACATCTGGCTGTCGGCCGAGTAGCTGACCGCCGATCGTTAGACTGGGAGGGCCCCGACCGAGGGTCGGGGCCCTCCCGTTTCCCGTCCACCAGGAGCATCGATGGGCAAGTTCATCGCGCGGCGCCTCCTGCTGCTCGTGCCGATCCTGCTCGGCCTGACGCTCCTGATCTTCATCTTCACCCGGCTCCTGCCGGGCGACCCGGCCACGACGCTGCTCGGCGAGCGCGCCACGCCGGAGAACATCGCGCTGGTGCGCGAGTCGCTCGGCCTCGATCGGCCCCTCCACGAGCAGTACCTCCAGTACATGGGAGGCCTGCTCCAGGGTGATCTCGGTCGGAGCTTCATCACCAACCGCGACGTCGTCGACGACTTCCTGCAGCGGTTCCCGGCGACCATCGAGCTGTCGCTGGCGGCCATGCTGTTCGCCATCACGGTCGGCATCCCCATGGGCATGCTGACCGCCAAGCGACGTGGCACCTGGGTCGACTCGGCGGGCACCATCGTGTCGCTCATCGGCATCAGCATCCCGATCTTCTTCCTGGGACTAATGCTCAAGTGGCTGTTCGCGATCCAGTTTCCGATCCTGCCGGACTCCGGGCGGATCGATCTCGTCGAGTTCTACATCCCGCGCGTGACGAACTTCATGACCGTCGACGCGCTCATCGCCGGACAGCCGGCCGGCGTCCTCGATGCGCTCCGCCACCTCATCCTGCCGGCATTGGCCCTGGGCACGATCCCGCTGGCCGTGATCATGCGCATCACTCGCGCCAGCGTGGTCGACGTGCTCAACGAGGACTACGTGCGCACCGCCCACGCCAAGGGCCTGCGCGGATCGACTGTCGACGGGCGCCACATCCTGCGCAACGCGCTGCTGCCGGTGGTGACGGTGATCGGCCTCCAGACGGGTCTGCTGCTGGGCGGCGCCATCCTGACCGAGACGATCTTCACCTGGGGCGGCGTGGGGCGCTGGGTCTACGACGCGGTGATCGCGCGCGACTACCAGATCATCCAGAGCGGCGTCCTGCTCCTGGCGCTGATCTTCGTGCTGGTCAACCTGGTCGTCGACATCAGCTACGCCTTCCTCAACCCGCGGATCCGCCACTCATGAGGACGAGCCGATGACCGATCTGGCGGCCACCCGACCCGCGCAGGAAGAACGCTCGGTCGGGCTCTGGGGCGATGCGTTCCGACGCATGCGGCGCAGCCCGTCGGCCATCATCGGCGGGATCATCATCGTCTTCTTCGTGCTGGTGGCGATCTTCGCCCCGTTCATCGCCCCGTACGATCCGACGCGCGGCGACCTCGGCTCGAGCTACCTGCCGCCGGGGCCGGAGCACTGGTTCGGCACCAACATCCAGGGCCAGGATGTCTTCAGCCGAATCGTGTTCGGCAGCCGCCTGACACTGGGGATCGCCGTCATGTCGGTCAGCATCGGCGTGTCCATCGGCGCCCTGCTGGGCGCGATCGCCGGATTCTTCCGCGGCTGGATCGATGCGACGATCATGCGCTTCGTCGACATCATGCTCTCCATCCCGGGCCTGCTCTTCGCCATCGCGATCGTCTCGTGGCTCGGGCGAGGCGTGGTCCAGATCGCCATCGCCATCGCCATCGTCAACATCCCGATCTTCGCGCGCATCCTGCGAGGCTCGCTCCTCGCGCTGCGCGAGGCGGACTACGTCATCGCGGCCAGGTCGGTGGGGGTCAGCGGTCCGGCGCTGCTCACACGCCACATGCTGCCGAACGCCATCGGGCCGCTCATCGTGCAGGCCACCCTGGCGCTGGCCACGGCAGTGGTGGACGCCGCCGCCCTCGGGTTCCTCGGCCTCGGCCCGCCCGACCCTCGCACACCGGAATGGGGATCCATGCTGTCCGACACCTACCGCTACCTCACCGATGCGGCCTACCTCGCCTTCTTCCCGGGCATCGCCATCGTGCTCGCCGTGCTGGGCTTCAACCTCCTTGGTGACGGGCTCCGCGAAGCGCTCGATCCGAAGCTGCGCCGATGACCTCCTCGAGCACGATCCGCCCCCCGCTCGACGAGGCGGCCGCAGACGCGCTCCTCAGCGTTCGGGACCTGCGCGTCACCTTCGGCTCCGGCGACCGGACCGTCCACGCGGTCAACGGCATCAGCTACGACCTGGCGCTGGGCGAGACGCTGGGCATCGTCGGCGAGTCCGGGTGCGGGAAGAGCGTGAGCTCCCTGGCCGTGATGCGCCTGCTCCCGAAGCCGGCGGCGCACATCGAGGCAGGCTCGATCGCCTTCGAGGGTCAGGAGCTGCTCGACTACACAGACGAGGAGATGCGCCGCATCCGCGGAGATCGGCTGGCCATGATCTTCCAGGACCCGATGACCTCGTTGAATCCGGTGCTGCCCATCGAGCGCCAGCTCACCGAGGTGCTCGAGGCTCACCGCAAGGTCAAGAGGGCGGGCGCGATCACCCGTGCCATCGAGCTCCTGGATCTGGTCGGCATTCCCGCCGCGAAGCGGCGCCTGCGCGACTACCCGCATCAGTTCTCCGGCGGCATGCGCCAGCGCGTGATGATCGCCATGGCGCTGGCCTGCGATCCGCAGCTGCTCATCGCCGACGAGCCGACCACCGCGCTCGACGTCACGATCCAGGCGCAGATCCTCGACCTCATGCGCGGCGCCGTCACGGAACAGGGGACCGCCCTGATCCTCATCACCCACGACCTGGGTGTCGTGGCGGGGATGGCACAGCGCATCAACGTCATGTACGCGGGGCACATCGTGGAGCGGGCGGACACCGACGAGCTGTACGGCCGCCCGCGTCACCCCTACACGGTCGGGCTGTTGACCTCGATCCCGCGCCTCGATGAGGAGCGCGGCGAGCTCGTGCCGATCCAGGGCCAGCCGCCGGACCTCTCGCGCAGGATCGTCGGCTGCCCGTTCGCCGATCGCTGCTTCAACGTCCTCGACCGGTGCCGGGAGGAGATGCCACCCCTCGAGCAGGCGCCATCGGCCGCCGATGGGCACGAGGTCGCGTGCTGGAACCCGGCCGAAGGTGAGCGCCTGGTGCCCTCCGGCTTCGAGACGGAGGTGGCCTCATGAGCCTTGCCACACCGGCGACGCCGGGCGGCGGCGCGGCGGCGAGCGAGCCACTGCTCAGCACGGACCGTCTCCAGGTCCACTTCCCGATCACCGAGGGGCTGATCCTCGAGCGTCGGGTCGGTGCCGTACGGGCCGTCGATGGCGTGTCGCTCGACGTCCACCCCGGCGAGACGCTCGGCCTGGTCGGCGAGTCGGGGTGCGGGAAGTCGACCTTCGCGCGCGCCGTCATCCGGCTCGTCGAACCGACCGGCGGCAGCATCCATTTCGACGGCGTCGACATCACCAAGCTGGCCGGAGACGAGATGCGGCGGATGCGCCGCCGCATGCAGATGATCTTCCAGGACCCCTACGCGTCGCTGAACCCACGGATGACGATCGGCTCGATGCTGGCGGAGCCGCTGCGCGTCCACGGCCTGGCCACCGGCGCGGAGGCGGCCGCACGGGCGCGCAAGCTCGTCGAGATCGTGGGCCTGCCGCGCAACGCGATCAACCGCTACCCGCACGAGTTCTCGGGCGGCCAGCGGCAGCGTGCCGGCATCGCCCGCGCGCTCGCCGTGCAGCCCGAGTTCATCGCCGCGGACGAGGCCGTGTCGGCGCTCGACGTGTCGATCCAGGCCCAGATCGTGAACCTGCTCTCTGAGCTGCAGCGAGAGTTCCAGTTGACCTACCTGTTCATCGCCCACGACCTCTCTGTCGTGCGGCATATCAGCGACCGGATCGCTGTCATGTACCTGGGCGAGGTGGTCGAGCTGTCGCCGGCCAAGGAGCTCTACGACCGGCCGCTCCACCCGTACACCACCGCCCTCGTGTCGGCCGTGCCGATCCCGGATCCGAAGGTCGAGCTGCGGCGCAAGCGGATGATCCTGCGCGGGGACGTCCCCTCACCCGCCAATCCGCCGTCCGGCTGCCGCTTCCACACCCGCTGCTGGCTGCGCCGCGAGCTCGGTGACCCGGAGATCTGCGCCGTGGAGACGCCCGAGCTGCGCCAGCTGCTGCCCGGCCATGGCGTGGCCTGCCACTTCGCGGAGGAGATGGCAGGCAAGGAGCGTCGCGAGCAGCTCGTCGGCGCGGCGGCGGCGCATTCGCATGCGAGCGACACGAGCGAATCGGAGGCCGTCGCGCCGACCGACCTTCGACCCGACGAGGACACTGGAGGCTTCTACGGCGAGGGGCCGCCCGGCGCCCACGACGAGCGGCATTCCTGACCCCGGAGTCGGCCATACTGGCGACGTGGAGTACCGCATCGCGCTCGCGCAGATCGCGCCGCGCCTGGGCGATCTGGAGGCGAACCTCGAGCTCGTCGCGGACCGCGCCCGGGCGGCATCGGCGGACGGGGTCGATCTGCTCGTGCTTCCGGAGCTGGCGCTGACCGGATACCTGCTGCAGGACCTGGTGCCCGATGTTGCGATGCGCGCGACCGATCCACGCCTTCTCGGTGTCGGGGATGCGGCGTCCGGCATGCTGGTCGCGGTCGGGTTCGTTGAGGAGACTGCGGAGCATCGCTTCTGCAACAGCGTGGCCCTCGTCCGTGACGGGACGCTCATCGGGCTCCATCGGAAGGTCTACCTGCCCACCTACGGGCTTTTCGACGAGGGCCGCTTCACGCGGGCCGGGGACCGGGTGCGGACCCACGACACCGGCGCGCCCATCGGCCGCATCGGCCTCAGCGTGTGCGAGGACTTCTGGCATCCGAGCCTGCCGATGCTGCAGGCGCTCGACGGCGCCGCGCTGCTGGTGAACGTGGCCGCGGGGCCGTCGCGCGCGCCCGGCGGTCCGGCGGGCATGGCGGCCATCGGGGGCTGGCACAAGATGCAGGACACGTACGCGCTGCTGGGCACCGTGCCGCTCGCCTTCTGCAACCGGGTCGGCAACGAGGAGGGGCTCACCTTCTGGGGCGGTTCGCGGGTCGTGGCCGCGGATGGATCGACCGTGGTCCAGGCGCCGCTCTGGGAGGAAGCGCTGGTGGTCGGGACGCTCTCCACCGACGACCTGCGCATCCAGCGCTACGGCCTGCCGCTGCTCGCCGACGAGCGGCTGGAGCTGGTCCGCCGAGAGCTGGATCGGATCATCGCCGAGCGGGCGGGGATGGAGCCACCGCCGGACGCGGACCCGGAACCGGAGCCCGAGGCGTGAGCGACGCCGAAGCCGTGGCCGATACGGCCCCCCTGCCGCAGATCGACCCGGCGCGGGCGATCGAGGTCATCGCCGGCTTCATCCGCGAGCAGATGGCGCAGGCGGGCTTCGAGCGGCTGGTGATCGGGCTCTCCGGTGGCGTGGACTCCGGGACGGTTGCCTTCCTGGCGGCGCGGGCTGTCGGTGCCGAGAACCTGCTGGCCGTTCGGATGCCGTATCGCACCTCGTCGGAGGCATCCGAGACCGATGCCATGCGCGTTGTCGACGCGCTGGGCTGCCGGACGGAGCGGGTCGACATCACCCCGATGGTGGAGCCGATGCTGGCGTTGATCGACGATGACGATCCGGCTGCGCTGAACGTGCGGCGGGGGAACGTCATGGCGCGCCAGCGGATGATCGTGCTCTACGACCGCTCCGCGGCCGAGGACGCGCTGGTGATCGGCACCTCGAACAAGACCGAGGCGCTGCTGGGGTACGGGACCCTCCATGGGGACATGGCAGCCGCGCTGGCGCCGATCGGCGACCTGTACAAGACGCAGCTGCGGGCGGTGGCGCGCGAGCTCGGCGTGCCCGAGGAGGTGGTGGCGAAGCCGCCATCGGCCGACCTGTGGCCGGGCCAGACCGACGAGGGTGAGCTCGGGCGCTCGTACGAATCGCTCGACCGCGCGCTCTACGCGCTCGTCGACCGTCGCTGGTCGGTGGACCGATGCGTGGCGGCCGGCCTTCCGCGGGAGCTGGTCGAGTGGGTCGAGCGACGAGTGGCGCGCATGGAGTTCAAGCGGCAGCTGCCCCCGGTCGCGAAGCTCTCGCTCCGAACGCCCGGGATCGACCATCTCTATCCGCGACGACGGCCCGGCTCGCGGCGGTAAGGTCTGCATCTTTGCGGATGTGCTGTCGCGCTCAGTGGCGTTGCCGCCAATCAGACTGGCGCAACTGCCATCGATCTCGCTGCGGCGACCCTTGCTGGCGCGGATGAACCTGCCAACTGGGCTGGCGCGCGTGCCAACGGTGAGGCCTGCGCAGGCGGCTCGGACGACCTGATGATTGTTGCGCCAACCTGGCTGGCGCCGACGCGGGTTAGGGCCCCCGGCGGATTCCAGCCGGCCCCAAGTACGTCACCTCGTCGGGGGGCCATCGTTCGCCGGTAAGCGGCCGGTAACGCCGCGGTAATCGCCTTTCCGTACGGTTCTCCGCATGCGGCCGATCGCCTCCGGTCCGCTGCGTTGATGGAAGGAGCCATCGGTATGAACAAGGTGATGCTCGTCGGCAGACTCACGCGGGATCCTGAGCTCCGCTCGTTGCCGAGCGGGAAGCACGTCGCGACCTTCACGATCGCGACCAACGAGTTCCGCGGCGGCGGCGGCGCGGAGCGGACCGAGTACCACCCCTGCGTGGCGTGGGATCGGCTCGCTGAGATCTGTGGCCAGTTCCTGTCGAAGGGCCAGCTCGTCGACATCGAGGGACGCCTCCAGACCCGGCAGTGGGACGACGACGCCGGCAAGCGGCACTGGAAAACAGAGGTCGTCGTCGGCCAGCTCGAGATGCTGTCGGGGCGCTCCAAGAAGGAGTACGCCAAGGAGGCCCAGGCCGTGGCCGATGCGCCCGACCAGGCGCCCGTCACCAATGGCGCCACAGGGGAGAGCGACCTCGAGGCCGTCGTCGCCATGTGATCCGTCGGGCGACGGGGCTCCTCCCCGGCCGCGTCGCCCGGCCAACCGTCGCGCGCGGTCCGGCGCCGTCGGAATCCGTACCCTCCAACGGCCGAAGGCCGCGATGCGGTATCGCTATCTCAGCGTGCTCGGTGGCGCGCTAGGGTGGGCGTAGCCGATGGGCAAACGCAAGGAGGACGCCCGATGGAATGGATTATCGTCATCGTGCTGGTGGTGCTGCTGCTGGCCGCGGTCGGCCCGCGCGCCGGGTACTACGGAACCGCCAGTCCTCTGTACGACGTGCTGAGCCTGCTGATCCTGCTCGGCCTGATCGTGTTCGTTCTCGACCTTCTGGGTGTGATCGAGGTCTTCGGCATCGGGGCTTGAGGCTTCAGGACGAGTTCAGGGTGAGCTCGGCCGCCCAGCTAGCAGGACGACCACGTCGGTCGGTTCCGACTTACCTCGCAGTGCCAGGCGCCGGCGCTCGACGGCTGATCCGTCGACGCCGGCTGCCGCGGCACTCGCAGCCGATACCAGCAGCTCGCCGCCGCCTGCGGAACCACCCAGCCTGGCGGCGACGTTGACCGCGTCGCCCATCGCCGTCATCTCGACATTCTCGCCGCTGCCCATCGCCCCGACGTAGGCAATCCCGGTGTTGACCCCGATTCCGATCGGCAGCCAGGGATCGTCCGGGTGTCCCGTCGCTCGAAGGAGGGCGATGCCGGCCGAGACCGCCTGCGCGGCATGGTTGCCGGTGAGGGCGGGGATGAAGATGGCCACGACTTCGTCACCGACGAACTTGTCGACGATGGCCTCGTGTTCGACGAGGACGTCGCTCGCCACCTCGAAGAACCGGCTCATCAGCTGACGGAACTCCTGTGGCGAGAGTCGTTCGGCGATCCCGGTCGAGCCACGGACGTCGGCGAAGAGCAGGGTGGTCTCGATCTCGGCACCGCCCCGGTTCTTCACGATCGACCGGAAGCACCAGCGGCAGTAGTGCGGGTTGTTTGGCCATGGCGTCTTGCCCATGAGCCGGAACACCGGCAGGAGCGGCCCGGCGAGCGGACCGTGGCAGAGCTTGCAGCGTGGAGTACCGGGCAGCATCCGCCAGAAGCGCCGCATCCTCCGCTGTCGCGTGCCGTGGCGCATCATGGTCGCGTAGTCGGGCATACCCGGTCGCGGATTCGTCATGGAGCCCCTCCGCAACCCAGTATGTCGTCGCGTGTCGAGCCCTTCGCCGGAGTGTCCTCATGGCCCCGGTGCCGCGCTCGGCCGCTCAGCCGGCAGCCTGGCCAGCTGTGTCGTACGCGGTGGTGTCGACGAGGATACGTAGATCGGCGTCCGAGTACCGCCCCTCGTGCTCGCGGTTCGCGTGGTCCCTGGTGGCGTCGGTGAGCTCGGCGTCGTTCCTGGCCTCCAGATGCTCTCCGCACGGACAATCGACGGCTCGCATGGGGTCTCACCTCTGTGGAACGGAAGGTCGTCCCCGAGGCAGCATTTCGCATGCCGTCGCACCGCGGCACCAGGATGGTGAGCGCGGATCAGGGCGCGGCGGCGGTGGAGGCGGCGGCCGACTCGTCGGACATCGGCGGCCACGCGCCCGAGAGGTAGGCGTTGATCGCCTTCGCGGCGCGCTTCCCGTCGCCCATGGCCAGGATGACGGTGGCCGCACCGCGGACGATGTCGCCGCCGGCGAAGACGCCGGGCATGCTGGTCATGCCGTGCTCGTCGGTGACGATGTAACCCCACTGATTGAGCTCCAGGTCGGGTGCCGTCGAGGTCAGCAGGGGGTTGCTCCGCGTGCCGATGGCCACCACCACCATGTCGCAGTCGATGGTGAACTCCGAATCCGGCACCGCCTGTGGCCGCCGTCGCCCGCCCTCATCGGGCTCGCCGAGCTCCATGCGCTGGCAGCGCAGGCCCGTCACCCAGCCGTCGTCGTTGCCGACGACCTCGATCGGCGCCAGGAGGAACTCGAAGCGCACGCCCTCCTGCTCGGCGTGGTGGACCTCCTCGGCCCTGGCGGGGAGCTCCTCGCGTCCACGGCGGTAGACGATCACCGCCTCGGCGGCACCCAGCCGTCGCGCCGTGCGGACCGAGTCCATGGCCACGTTCCCGCCGCCCACCACGACCACCCGCTGGCCGTGCAGCACGGGCGTATCGGACTGCGGCTGCCAGGCGCCCATCAGGTTGACGCGCGTGAGGTATTCGTTGGCCGAGTAGACGCCTTTGAGGTTCTCGCCCGGAACGTCCATGAAGACCGGCAGGCCGGCGCCGACCGCCACGAACACGGCGTCGAAGCGGTCGCGGAGCTCGGGAAGCGTGTACGTCTTGCCGATGATCGCGTTCGCCTCGATCTTCACGCCCGCCTCCACCAGCCGATCCACCTCCGCCTGCACGATGTCCTTCGGCAGCCGGAACTCGGGGATGCCATAGACGAGCACGCCGCCGGCCGCGTGGAAGGCCTCGAAGATTGTGACGTCGTGGCCGCGCTTTGCCAGCTCGCCCGCTGCGGTGAGGCCCGCCGGCCCCGAGCCGACGATGGCCACCGTCCGCCCGCTCGGGAGCACCGTGCCATCGGCGAGCAGCTCCGGGTGCTCCTGGGCCCAATCGGCGACGAAGCGCTCGAGGTGGCCGATTGCGACCGGACTGCCCTTCTTGCCGCGCAGGCAGAGGCCCTCGCATTGCGTCTCCTGGGGGCAGACCCGTCCCGTGATGCAGGGGAGCGCGTTGTCGTCGAGCAGCGAATCCGCCGCTCCTGGCAGGTCGCCCTCGCGCAGGTGCTTGATGAAGCGCGGGATGTTGACCCGGACGGGGCAGCCGTCGATGCAGTACGGCTTCGGGCACTGGAGGCAGCGCTCGGCCTCGATGAACGCGAGCTGCTCGGTGAGGCCGAGGTTGACCTCGCGGAAGTTCACCGCGCGCAGCTCGGCGGCCTGCTCCGGCATCGCGACGCGGTCGAGCGCCATGCGCTCCTTGGCGGTCAGCTCGGGGCGATCCGTCATCGGGCAGCCTCCACCTCGGCCGGCGTGGGGCGCGTCAGCCCGACGCGGCAGCGCTCGCGAAACTCGGTCGCCGCATGCTCGAAGGTCCGGTAGGTTCGGAGCCGATCCGCCAGCAGGTCGAAGTCGACCTGGTGGCCGTCGAACTCGGGGCCCTCGACGCACGCATACCGGTTCTCGCCATCCACGGACACGCGGCAGCCGCCGCACATGCCCGTGCCGTCGACCATGATCGCGTTCAGCGAGACGGTGGTCGGGATTCCGTGCGGGCGGGTCAGCTCGCTGACGGCCCGCATCATGGGTACCGGCCCGACGGCGTAGACGGCATCGATCCCATCGGCCTCGATCAGGTCGGCCAGCGCCTGGGTCACGAACCCGTGCCGGCCGTAGCTGCCATCGTCGGTGCAGGTGACGACCTCGCCGCTGCGGCGCAGGTCGTCCTCGAGAATGACCCACTCGCGCGAGCGGCCGCCGATGACGCTGGTGACGTGGACGCCGTTGCGGTGCAGCCCCTGCGCGATCGGCAGGATGACGGCGGTGCCCACGCCGCCGCCCACGCATACCGCGTGGCCGGCCGCGATCAGCTCGGTCGGCTGCCCCAGCGGCCCCGCGATGTCCCGGATCTCGTCACCGGCCTGCAGCTCGACCAGGTCGGCGGTGCTCTTGCCGATCGACTGGATCACCAGCGAGATCGTGCCGGCCTCCGGATCGGCGTCGGCGATGGTCAGCGGGATGCGCTCGGCACCAGGGCCCAGGCGGACGATGACGAACTGGCCGGGCTGCCGAATCTCGGCGAGGCGCGGCGCCTCGACGACGAGGCGCGTGACGTTCGGCGACAGCTGTGCGCGCGCGATGATGCGATGCATGCCCCGATGGTCGCCCCGACCGACCTCGGAGCCACGCACCGGCGGTCACATCCTTGGGGGCCGAATGACCCCCGCCGAGCCGGGAATTGCGGGTCAGCCGCCCGGCACGGTGACCTGCTTGCCCTTCGGCCAGTAGAGCTCCTTCTTCACGTGGAACTCCGGGAAGCCGCGGTCCATGAGGACGCGCTCCACGTTGAGGATCATCTCGGGGTTGCCGCAGATATAGACGACCGTGCGATCGGCCCGCAGCGAGAGGTCGTGGCATACCGATTCGACCACTGCCTCGACGCGGCCGGTACGGCCCGTCCACTCGGCGTTGCGCGGGTCACCCGGTCGCGAGATGGTGGGCACGTAGCGGATCGGATAGGCCCCGCCCTGCTCCCAGCCCTCGATCACGTCCCGGTAGCCGAGCTCATCGGCGTACGAGCAGCCGTGGAGCATCACGGTCTTTCGAGGGGTGTCCATCGTGTCGCGGACCATCGAGATGAAGGGCGCGATGCCGGTCCCGGTCGACACGTACAGGTGGGTGCGGTCGTCATCGGGCTCGAGGACGAACTTCCCCTTCGGCCCGATCATCCGCATCCCGTGGCCGACCGGGAGGCGCCACAGCAGCGTGGTGAAGCGCATCACCGGCACCAGCCGCACGTAGAACTCGTAGCCGCCGTCGCCCGACTCGCGAGGCGGCGACGCCACCGAATAGGGGCGCTGGACGAGCTTGCCGTCCGCGTAGACCCCGATCGTCATGTACTGGCCGGGGGAGAAGGCGACGGGGTCGCCGTCGTACTTCACCCAGAAGTAGGCGAGATCATCGGTCTCGTCCACGCGTCGCACGAGGCGGGCGTTGTAGGTGTCGGACTCGAGCGAGATCTCGCGCTCGTCCTGGTCGAGGATCGTCACGCGGCAAGTGTAGACGGGGTCGCCGGGCTCACGGGCCT
>Ga0268386_10001946_pt1 | contig 14413 bp, 13 predicted proteins | sample RVTome_15_FD_200260 | JGI IMG/M metagenome (GOLD analysis project Ga0268386, IMG submission 200260) | Soil microbial communities from uranium-contaminated site in the Upper Colorado River Basin, Wyoming, United States - RVT150D86... ...
GGGAGTTCGCCGACGCCGAGGGCGAGGGCTTCACCGACGTCGAGGACTGGCGGGTGCAGCACCGTCGCTTCTGGGAGCGCGAGTCTCCGCAGCACGCCCTCTCGCCGGGCACTCCGGTGGCCTGCGTATGGTTCCGGGTCGTGCACGACTTCGAGACGCTGGCCATCCACGCCGGACAGGACCCCGACGAGCTGACCGGGTCGGTGGTGCCCCCCATCTACGCGACGAGCACCTTCAAGCAGGACGGCGTGGGCGGGCTGCGGGGCGGCTACGAGTACAGCCGCAGCGCCAACCCCACCCGTACGGCACTGGAGCAGTGCCTTGCCGCCCTGGAGGGCGGCACGACGGGGCTCGCCTTCGCGAGCGGGCTCGCCGCCGAGGACACCTTGCTCCGCACGGTGGTCGGCCCGGGCGACCACGTCGTCATCCCCGACGACGCGTACGGGGGTACGTACCGGCTCTTCGCCAACGTCCTCCAGCGGTGGGGGGTGGACTGGACCCCGGCGCACGTCGCGGACATCGACTCGGTGCGGGCGGCCGTCCGGCCCGAGACCACGGTGGTCTGGGTCGAGAGCCCCACCAACCCGATGCTCGCCGTCGCCGACATCGAGGCGCTCGGGCGCGTGGCCCACGACGCGGGGGCGCTGTTCGTCGTCGACAACACCTTCGCCACGCCCTACCTGCAGCAGCCGCTGAAGCTCGGCGCGGACGTCGTCGTGCACTCGACCACCAAGTACTGCGGGGGGCACTCCGACGTGATCGGGGGCGCCCTGGTCGTGTCGGACCCGGAGCTGGGCGAGCGCCTCACGTACCACCAGAACGCCATGGGCGGGGTCGCCGGGCCCTTCGACGCCTGGCTGGTGCTGCGGGGGCTGCGCACCCTCGGCGTACGGATGGACCGGCACAGCGACAACGCCGAGCGGGTTGTGGAGTTCCTCCAGCAGCACACGCGCGTGACCCAGGTCCTCTACCCAGGCCTGTCGGGGACGCCGGGGCACGAGGTCGCCAAGCGGCAGATGCTGCGATTCGGCGGCATGGTGTCCTTCCGTGTCGAGGGCGGCGAGGAGGCGGCGGTCGAGGTCTGCAACCGGGCGCAGCTGTTCATCCTCGGCGAGTCGCTCGGCGGGGTGGAGTCGCTCATCGAGCACCCCGGGCGGATGACCCACGCCTCGGCGGCGGGGTCGCCGCTGGAGGTACCCGCCGACCTGGTCCGCCTGTCGGTGGGGATCGAGAGCGCACGCGACCTGGTGGACGACCTGGCGCAGGCGCTGGCGTAGCGGTTGCCTGGCGTGCGCCGGGCCGGTGCGGGCCTGGTGGCCTGCGTCGACGTCGGGTCCACCTTCACCAAGGGCACCCTGGTCGACCCGTCCTCGGGCGAGCTGGTCGCGACCGCGTCGGTGCCGACGACGGCAGGGACCGACGTCCTCGACGGCGTCGAGGCCGTACGGGAGCGGCTGGGTCCGCACGCCGACGTGCTGGCCTGCTCGAGCGCGGGAGGCGGGCTGCGGCTGGCGGTCGTGGGCTACGAGCGGGCGGTGACGGCGGAGGCGGGGCACCGCGTGGGGCTGTCGGCGGGCAGCCGCGTGGTCCACGTCTCCGCGGGTCCGCTGGACGGGGCCGGGGTTGCGGCCCTGCGGGCCGCCCGGCCGGACGTCGTGCTGCTGGTCGGCGGGACCGACGGCGGCAACGCCGAGGTCCTGCTGCACAACGCGCGGCGGCTGTCGCGGGCGCGGCTGCGCGCTCCGGTGGTGGTCGCCGGCAACGTCTCGGTACGCGACGAGGTCGTCGAGGCCCTGCAGGCCGGCGGGCGGACGGCCATCGCCACCGCGAACGTGCTGCCTCGGATCGGTGTCCTGGACCCGCGACCGGCCCGGGAGGCGATCCGGGAGGTCTTCATCCGGCACGTGATCGGGGGGAAGGGGCTGACCCGGCGTCCGGCGGAGTTCGCGGCGATGGTCCGGGCGGCGACCCCCGACGCGGTGCTCGGTGGCGTGGAGGTGCTGGCGGACGGTACGGAGGGAGCGCCCGGTGTCGGAGACGTGCTCGTGGTCGACGTCGGTGGGGCTACGACCGACGTGTACTCGGTGCTGACGCCCACGGGGGAGGACGTGGAGATCCACCGCGAGGTGGTCGAGGTGCTGTGGCGCTCCCGGACGGTGGAGGGCGACCTGGGGGTCCGGTGGAGCGCGCCGGGCGTGGTCGCGGCGGGCGTCGCCGAGCGGCTCGTCGCACCTGAGGAGGTCGAGGATCTGGCGGCGTCGGCCGGTCGCCGTGCGGCGGACCCTTCGTACGTCGCGTCCTCGCCGGTTGAAGCAGCGATCGACGCACGGCTGGCCTCGATCGCGGCGCTCGTGGCGGTGCGCCGGCACGCGCGGCCGCGTCTGGAGGGTGACGTGCGGTCGCCCGGCCGGGACCTGCGGGAGGTCTCGCTGGTCGTGGGGTCGGGGGGCGTGCTGAGGCACGCCGACCCGTCGGTGGCCGTGGACGTGCTATGGCCCCTGCTCTCCGACCACGCGGGCGGCTGGCCCGTGCCGGAGAGGGCGCCGGTGGCCGTGGACCGGAGCTACGTGCTGGCCGCGGCCGGGCTGCTGGCTGGCGAGGCCCCGGAGGCCGCTGCCCGGCTCGTGGCGACGCTCCGCCCGGCTTGACCACGGTGCGCCGACGGCGCGGGGACCATGGGGCGGCGCGCGCAGAACCGACCGATGGCGTTGGGGGCGCCTGGTCAACGGCCGGGTTGGTCCGGCTTCCGGCGCACGTAGACCTGCTTGCGCACCCGGGCCACGAGCCCACCCCCGTCGTCCACGACGCGAGTCTCGAACCATTCGAGGACCGGCCGGCCATCGCCTGCGGCGTGCCGGATCGCCTCGATGCGTTCGTCGTCGAGGTCGAAGTCGGCGCTGAGGTGCGTCCGCCCAGGCGCGACGAACTCGATCTCCGCCGCCTTGTCCCACACCGAGTAGCCCGGGCCGAGCCGGTTCAGCAGCGTGATCATCCAGAACGGGTCGGTCATCGAGAAGATCGACCCGCCGTACTGCGTCCCGACGTAGTTGCTGGTCCACCTGCGGAGGTGCAGGCGTACCCGGACGCGCGACCAGTCCTCGCTGATGTGAAGCACCCGGATCCCGGCGAAGAGGAACGGCGGCCACAGGTTCATCGCGCGCCGTAGGGTCCGGGGGGACAGGGTTGACTTGATCCGGGCGGGCGTCCTCGGCACGACGCCACCGTACGGTCCGGGTTTGGCGGCACGGTGGAGACCGGGAGCAGATCGGTCTCGACGGGCTGTCGATTCCGGTCCACGCTGTGCGTCGTCCAGGTGTCCGAGCCGACATCCGAGGTGGAGGAGACCGCCATGGCTCAGTACATGATCCTCATCTACGAGACCGAGGACAGCTACTCGTCGCCCGAGGACTGGCAGCGGGCGATGCAGGAGCACGGCCGATTCACCGAGCAGGTGGTCGAGCTCGGCGGCAAGATCGTCGGCGGGGAGGCACTGGAGCCGACCGCGACGGCGACCACGATCCGGGGCGACGTCGTCACCGACGGGCCCTTCGTGGAGACCAAGGAGGCGCTGGGCGGCTTCTACATCGTGGAGGCGAGGGACCTCGACCACGCGCTCACCATCGCCAAGCTGTGCCCGGCCGGTGGCGGGGGCGTCGAGGTCCGCCCGGTCATGGACGTCTCCGGCGACTGACACCGCCCCCTCGGTCCCGCGTGCCCGACGTCCGGGAGGCCGTCGCCGAGGCGCACCGTCGCGAGTGGGCCTTCGTGCTCGCCGCAACGGTGCGCGTCGCGGGCGACGTCGACCTCGCCGAGGAGTGCGTCCAGGACGCGTACGTGGCTGCGCTGGACGCCTGGGCGCGGGACGGCGTGCCCCGGCGCCCGGGGGCATGGCTGACGACGGCGGCCCGACGCCGCGCTCTCGACGCCCACCGGCGGGACCGGACGCTGCGTGCCAAGCTCCCCCTGCTGGTGGAGTCGGCGGAGCAGCTGCCGCCCGAGGCCGCCCTCCCGGACGACGAAGTGATCCCTGACGACCGGCTGCGACTGGTCTTCACCTGTTGCCACCCGGCCCTCGCCCGGGAGGCGCAGGTGGCGCTCACGCTGCGCCTGGTGTGCGGGTTGACGACTGCCGAGATCGCCGCGGCCTTCCTGGTCCAGGAGCCCACCCTCGCGGCCCGGCTGACCCGGGCCAAGAAGAAGATCGCCGCGGCGCGGATCCCCTACCGCGTGCCCGAGGCGGCCGAGCTGCCCGACCGCCTCGACGCGGTGCTCACCGTCGTGCACCTGGTCTTCACGACCGGGCACACCGCACCCACCGGCGACTCGGTCGTCCGGGTCGACCTGGTCGAGCGCTCGCAGGAGCTCGCCCGGATGCTCCACCGGCTGATGCCGGACGAGCGTGAGGTGCGCGGCCTGCTGGCGCTCCTGTTGCTCGGCGAGGCCCGCCGCCCCACCCGTACCGACGCGGCAGGGCGACTGGTGCTGCTCGCCGACCAGGACCGCGACGCCTGGGACGGCCGGTTGGTCGACGAGGGGCGGGCCCTGGTCGTCGACGCTCTGCGCGGCGGGCGGCCGGGACGCTTCGCGCTCCAGGCGGCCATCGCGGCCCTGCACGCCGAGGCACCCTCGTACGAGGAGACGGACTGGTCTCAGGTCGTCAAGCTCTACGACGAGCTGCTCAGGGTCTGGCCCTCCCCGGTCGTCGCCCTCAACCGGGCCGCGGCGGTGGCCGAGGCAGCTGGCCCTGCCGCGGCACTCGTCGAGGTCGACGCGCTCGCCGGTGATCCCCGGCTGGCCGCGTACCACTACCTCCCGGCCACGCGCGCCGACCTCCTGCGTCGCCTCGGGCGATACGGCGACGCTGCCCAGGCCTACCGGGACGCCCTGGCCCTGGTCCGCAACGATGCCGAGCGCGACTTCCTGCGGCGCCGCCTGGGGGAGGTCGGGGCCGGCCTTGCATGATCACCGTGGGGCCGAGGTCCCGCAATGCGGCACGAACCCGGCACGGTGATCATGCGCCGGGGCCGTGGCCGCCCGCACCGTGATCACCGTGTGGCCCGGGTCTCGTACCGCGGCATGGGACCCACACGCTGATCATGCACGGGGCGGTGGCCGCCCGCACCGTGATCACCGTGTGGCCCGGGTCCCGCACCGCGGCACGGGGCCCACACGCTGATCATGACCCCGACCGGCGGCCGCGGCCACGGGCCTTGCGATGATCGACCCGTCGCTGGGAGCGCCACGCCCCGGCTCAGGGCGGTGCGCGAGGCGGAGGTCGGACGACGGTGGACGTGCTCGGCGAGATCTGGGCTCGCGTGGTCGGGACCCAGCCGCTGCCGGACCAGCCGGTTGTCTTTGCCGCGGCCCTCCTCGCCCTGGTGGCGGTCTGGCTCCGCCCCGCCTGGCGGCGTACGAGGCACGTCGTCACCATCGCGCACGAGGGGGCCCACGGCGTGGTGGCGGCGCTCTCCGGCCGGCGGCTGGCCGGGATCCGGCTGCACTCGGACACCTCCGGGCTGACGCTCTCCAAGGGTCGGCCGCGCGGCCCGGGCATGGTGGCGACAGCCGCGGCCGGCTACATCGGCCCAGCCCTGCTGGGGCTCGGTGCCGCCCTGTTGCTGTCGACGGGGCGCCCCGTCGCCGTCCTGTGGCTGCTCCTCCTGCTCCTCGCTCTGCTGCTCCTGCAGATCCGCAACCTCTTCGGGCTGTGGTCGGTCCTGGTCACCGGCGCCGCCCTGCTGGCGGTGTCGTGGTGGCTGCCCGACACCGCGCAGGCGGTTGTGGCCTATCTCGTCACGTGGTTCCTGCTGCTCGCCGCTCCGCGACCCGTCGTGGAGCTGCAGGCTGCCCGACGCCGCGGTCGCGCCCGCGACTCCGACGGGGACCAGCTGGCCCGACTCACCGGAGTCCCCGGCATCGTCTGGATCGGGGTGTTCCTCCTGGTCACGCTCGGCTCCCTGGTCGTGGGCGCCCTGGTTCTCGTCCCCGCGCTCACCGGCTGACCGAGCGCGTCGCCTGGGACCTGCGCCCCTACCCGATCCGGACGCCGGGGCGGATGGTCGTGCGAGAGGTGAGGAAGCCATGCGCGTCGCCATCGTGTACGAGAGCATCTTCGGCAACACTCGCGAGGTCGCCGAGTCGGTCGCGAGGGGTGTCCGGTCTGCAGCCCCCGAGGCCGAGGTCACCTGCACGGCCGTCCCGCTCGCCGTCCCCGAGCTCGCCGACGCCGACCTCCTCGTCCTCGGTGCGCCGACCCACGCGCTGGGCCTGCCCTCCCAGCGGACCCGTCGGATGTGGTTGCGTCGCGAGGACGTCGAGTCCGGGTACGGTCGCGAGGGCCACCCGCTCGAACCGGGCGCGGACGGTCCGGCGCTCCGGGACTGGCTGGACTCCCTGCCGCGCCGCCACCATGGCCGGGCCGCCGCCTTCGACACGCGCCTGGACAAGCGGCTCGCCGGTGGAGCCGCCCCCCGCCTGGCCCGCTGGTTGCGCCGACACGGGTACGAGGTGGTGGCCGAGCCGGTCGGCTTCGTGGTCGGGGACATGGAGGGACCGCTGCGCACCGGTGAGCTGACGCGTGCCGCACGGTGGGGGGCGGGACTCGTCCGCCAGACCGTCCGTTGAGGCCGGACCGGACGCCCCGGTCGGGCCACCACCTGGCCGGCAGGACCACCACCGGGCGCCAGAGCTGCGCCAGAGCCTAGTGATGCCCCGCGAGGGTGGTGGACGTGGTCCTCAGGATCGAACAGATGTACGATCGGGGGATGGCGATCGTGGTCCAGGCCTCCCTGCTCGATGACCCGGCGGAGGCGCCCCGCCTCGGCCCGTTGGGTCCGACGGTCCGGCGCACCACCCTGGCCTACGGCGCGTGGGTGGACCTACGGCCGGCGTGGGTCACCGGCGCCCAGGGGCTCTTCGACCGGCTGGTCGACGTCGTGCCGTGGCGGGCGGAGCGTCGGCAGATGTACGACCGCATGGTCGACGTCCCGCGGCTGGTGTGCTTCTGCGGTGAGGGTGAGCCGCTGCCCGACCCGGCGCTGGAGCAGGCCCGCGACGTGCTCAGCCGGCACTACGCGGCCGAGCTGGGCGAGCCGTTCGTGACAGCCGGTCTGTGCTTCTACCGCGACGGTCGCGACAGCGTGGCCTGGCACGGCGACCGGCACGGCCGCAGCAGCCGCGAGGACACCATGGTCGCGATCGTCTCCCTCGGCGAGCCGCGGCCGCTGGCCCTGCGTCCGCGGGGAGGCGGCGAGAGCCTGCGTTTCCCCGTCGGCCACGGCGACCTGCTGGTGATGGGCGGTTCCTGCCAGCGGACGTGGGAGCATTGCGTGCCCAAGAGCACCCGGACGGTCGGCCCCAGGATCAGTGTGCAGTTCCGGACGCGCGGGGTCCGTTGACCTCGGGCTCCCGCGTCACCCGCGGCGCGGGGCCGGCAGCCTCCTCGTCGTGTCGCCGCTGCAGCTCGGTCCCGGCTCTGTCGAGGAAGCGCAGCAGCTCCACCGGGAAGGGCAGCACCACCGTCGAGTTCTTCTCGGCAGCCACCTCGACGATCGTCTGCAGCAGCCGTAGCTGCAGCGCCGAGGGCGTGTCCGCCATCGTGGCCGCGGCGGCGGCGAGCTGCTTCGACGCCTGGTACTCGCCGTCGGCGGTGATGATCCGGGACCGTCGTTCCCGCTCGGCCTCCGCCTGCCGCGACATCGATCGCTTCATCGAGTCGGGCAGCTCCACGTCCTTGATCTCCACGCGGTCGATCTCGATGCCCCACTCCACCGCCGGGCTGTCGATCATCAGCGCCAGGCCCCGGTTGAGCTCCTCCCGGTTGGACAGCAGGTCGTCGAGCTCGCTCTTGCCGATGATCGACCGCAACGACGTCTGGGCCACCTGCGACACGGCGAACTCGTAGTCCTGCACCTCGATGAGCGCCTGTACGGGGTCGTGCACGCGGAAGTAAACGACGGCGTCCACCTTCACCGTGACGTTGTCGCGGGTGATGCCGTCCTGCGCGGGGACGGGCATGGTGACGATCTGCAGGCTCACCCGCCGAAGGTGGTCGACGACCGGCACGATCATGGTGAACCCGGGGTCCCGTGGCGGGGTCAGGACCCTGCCGAGGCGGAAGATCACGCCCCGCTCCCACTGGTGGACGACCCGCGCGCTGGACAGGAAGGCCAGGAGCACGACTACCAGCACCGTCAGCACGACCACGACTGCGGTCACGACGACCTCCGCCGTCAGGGCGACCCCGTCTGCTCATCGTAGGTCGGTGTCTCCGCCGGCGACAGGGCCGTCGGCCCGGCGCCCGCGATCACCGCCGCGAGCTGGGTACGGGAGCGCAGCCCGCGCTTGCGCAGGACGCTCCCCACGTGGTGCTCCACCGTCCTGGGGCCGAGGAAGAGCGCGGCTGCCACCTCCCTTTGGTGAGCCCCTCGGCGACCAGCAGGGCGACCCTGGTCTCCTGCGCGGTGAGCGGCTCGTCCGTGCCCGCCCGGCCGCGGCGCGCTGTCTCCCCGGCGGAGGCCAGCTCGTCCTCGGCCCGCCGGCTCCACGCTGCCTCGAACGCGTCCCCGTCCTCCTCCACCGCGGCCACGGCCGTACGGGATGGCGGTGACCGCCTCGTCGTCGTCGTCCTCCGCCGGGGCCGTGACCCGCGCCATCCGGCCCGTGTCGGGCTTCGGCCGCTCCGTCATAGAGCCGTCGGCACCGGTCGGCGACGAACTGCGCGTCCTCGCGGCGCCCGAGGCCCACGGAGGCCTCGGCCAGGTCCGGGGCGACGCCGAAGGGGTCGTCCGACCGCCCGAGAGCCGCGTCGAGGGCTCCGCGTTGCGCCCCAGGCAGCCCGTCCAGGAACTGCTCGAGCGGTCCCAGCGCCTCGAGCAGCCCCGCGTGCCCGAGGTACGTCTCGCTCTCGAAGCCGGTGGCCCTCAACCGCCGGAAACCCTGTGCCGCCTCCTCGGCGGCCTCCAGCAGGGTCGTCTTGTCGGTGTCCGCCTCGCCGACCAAGCACAGTGCCGCGGCGCGGCCCGACCCGGGCGGACTCGAGCACCGCCGCGAGGGCGTCCAGCTCCAGTCGGCCCGACCGGGCGGACTCGAGCACCGCCGCGAGGGCGTCCAGCTCCAGGTTCCGGCCGACGATCACGACTCGGGACGCGACCGGGAGGCTCTGGTGAGGATGGGGGATTCCCCCGACGCGACGCGACAGGCTCCACGCCGATCGTGCGGGCATTGACGACCACGACTCCGCTGCCGGTCCCGTCGCCGGTCCCAACGGTCCTGATCCACGTCGGGCGAGCGCTCGCGGCCGTCGGGATGTGCCTCGGCGCACCCGTGGACCCGCGCGCCGTCTGCGTACCACGCGCCTCGGCGCGTCCTGGGGTTGAGGCGTCTGGGTGACCCGCCCGGCCCGTTCCAGCACAGTTCCGGGTTGCGCATGATCATCGGCCCCTGCGACGTGCGAAACCCCGATCTCTGCATGCTGTCGGGGAGCCGGACCCGAGGACGAGCGGTCGCCTCTGACGAGTCCGCCCCGGTCGACGCCGGGCGGCGACCTGCCCGGCGGGCCGCCGCAGCGCTTCCCGACCACCGACCGTCGCCCTGCCGGACCGGTCCCCGGCCCTGGACCCGACCCAGCCGGACGGCCACCGTAGAGGTGTGGCCAGGACGGCGCCCGTCCCGGCTTGGCAGAGGAGGTCGGGATGCGCGAGCACATCCGCTTGGGACGCGTGGCGGGGATCGACGTGGGGATCAACTGGAGCGTCCTGGCGATCTTCCTCCTCATCACGGTGGGACTGGCTGCCGGGCGGTTCCCGCTGCTCGTCCCCGGACTCGGACTGGTCGCCTACCTCACCGCCGGGCTGGTGGCGGGCCTGATCTTCTTCCTCTCGCTCCTGGCGCACGAGCTGGCCCATGCGCTCGTCGCGCAACGCAACGGGGTGGAGGTGGAGGGCATCACGCTGTGGTTGTTCGGCGGGGTGGCGCGGCTGAAGGGGGACGCGCCCGACCCGGGGGCCGAGCTGCGGATCTCCGGGGTCGGGCCGCTGGCGAGCCTGGCGCTGGGCGGGTTGTTCTTCGTCGTACGGGCGGTGTCGGCGGCGCTGGACCTCCACCCCCTGGTCGTCGACGTCTTCACGTGGCTGGCCCTCGTCAACGTCGTGCTCGCCGTGTTCAACCTCGTGCCGGCCGCCCCGCTCGACGGCGGACGGATCCTCCGCGCGATCCTGTGGAACCGACGCGGCGACCGCACCGGCTCGGCCATCACCGCCGCCAGGGCCGGCAAGGGCTTCGGCTGGTTGCTCGTCGTCGTCGGCCTGGTGTTCCTGCTGCTCGTCCCGGGCCTCAGCGGCCTCTGGCTGATGCTCGTCGGCTGGTTCCTCATCGCTGCGGCAAGCTCGGAGGAGCAGCAGGCCGAGCTGAGCGGTGTGCTGGCCGGTGTGACGGTGCGGGACGTCATGTCGGAGCGCCCGACCACGGCCCCGGCCTCCATCTCGGTGCAGCAGTTCCTGGACGGGTACGTCTTCCCCTACCGGTACTCGACCTTCCCGCTGACCGAGGACGACGGCACGCTTGCGGGGCTGGTGAGCCTCAAGCGCGTGAAGGAGGTGCCGGCGGAGGACCGGTGGCGCGTCGCAGCGCGCGATGTCGCATGCCCGATCGACGACGTGCCGATCGCGGCTCCCGACGACCGCGTGGTGGACCTGTTGCCTCGGATGGCGGACTGCGCCGACGGTCGAGCCCTCGTCGTCGAGGGTGGACGGCTCGTGGGCATCGTGTCGCCGACCGACGTGATGCGCCAGGTCGACCTCGCCGAGCTGCGCCACCCGGCGAGGTCGCACCACCTCTAGGGCCGGTTGCGGGACCTCCTGCCCTGGCCGCTTCATCGCACGAGCGTCACCGTGAAAGCCGCGAAGGTGCTGATCGCCCACCCGTACCAGCTGAGAACCCTCGAGGGGAGGGGGCCATGTTCGCGGATCCGGTCCTCATCCAAGTCGAACAGCACATGGACGATCTGCGCCAGAGCGCGGAACGGCACAGGCTCACGGCCTTGTCCCGGTGCTGCACGGTCATCGGGTCGCTTTCCGCCGCGGCCAGGCGCCGACTGGGGAAACGCAGCGCCACGTGACGGTGGTCGATTCCCTCGTCGTGGCGGGCGCGTACGTGCGGGACCGGCCTCAGGCCGTCCGGCGCCGACCCCGCCGGGACCGGAGGTAGTCGGCGACCACGTACTCGCCCAGCCGGTCGACGCCCGGGGTGAAGACCCGCCCGCCGTTGCGTCGCGCCACCGCGTCGACGAAACGGCGCAGGCCGGGGTCGTCGCCGAGCATGAAGAGGTTGATCGTGGCACCCAGGCGGGTGAGGGTGTCGACCTCCCCGACCGTCCGCCGGAGAGTCTCGCCGCTCGTCGGCCACATGAAGTACGCGTCGCCGGCATCGTCGAGGTGCGCGGTCGGCTCGCCGTCCGTGACCACCAGGACCACCGGCTCGGCATCGGGGTGACGGCGAAGGAACCGGCCGGCGTGCATCAGCGCGTGGTGCAGATTGGTGCCTTGCACCCAGTCCGGCTCGATCCCGGCCAGCTGCTCCGGCGTCATCCGGCGCGCCCAGCGGTTGAAGCCGACGATCTCCAGTTCGTCCTGCCGGAAGCGGGTCGAGACCAGGTACGAGAGGGCGAGAGCGGTCTGCTTCATGGGGCCCCACCGGCCCTCCTGGACCATCGAGAAGGAGAGGTCCACGAGCAGCGCCACCGCTGCGGTGGAGCGGCGCTCGGTCTCGACGACCGCGAAGTCGTCGACGTCCAGCCGGACCGAGGAGCCGCGCTCCGCCGTGCCGGCGGTCCGGTGGACGGCGTTGGTCACGGTCCTGGGCACGTCGAGCGGTTGCTCGTCCCCGAACCGCCAGTCCCGCCAGGAGCCGGTCGGGTCGCCGGCGGCCCCGGCGTCGTGCACGTCGTGGTCGCCGGCGCCGCGGGCGTCAAGCTGCGAGAACACCCGTCGCAATGCCGTCTGGCCGAGCCGGCGCAACGCCTTGGGCGACAGCTGCAGGCCGTCGGCGTCGCGGGTCAGCCAGCCCTGGCGCTCCAGCTCCCGCTCGAGCTCGCGCAACGAGCGCAGGTCGGCCACGGCACCCCGGCCGAGCTGGCGCTCGACCGCTTCGACGTCGACGTCGTCGAGGGTGGCGCCGGGGTAGTCCTGCGACAGCTGCTCGGCCAGCGCGTCGAGGTCGGCGAGCTCCTCCAGGGCGCCCGTCGCCTCCCCGTACGAAAGGGGCTCGTCGCCCCGGAGACGCTCGCGCGACCGCCAGTCCAGGCCCGGGCGCAGTGCCCGCAGGTTGTCGCGGAGCTGCGCCAGCTCGCTGGCCAGGTCGACGTCGGCGAGTGCGTCCTCGACGAGGCGCGAGAGCTCGTCGCGCTGCTCGGGGGTGAGGGATCGCATCAGGCGTTCGGCCGCCGCGGCACGCCTGGCGAGGGCGTCGATCAGCTCGTCGACGTCACGCGGCTGCTCGGGAAAGAACTCGCCGTGCCTCTCCATGAACTCGCGGAACCGGTCGGTCGTGTCCTCCCCCCGCGCGTGGGCGGCGAGCAGCGCGTTGAGGTCGGCGAGCATGTCGCGGATGCGCTGCGCGGACTCGGGGTCGCCGCCCCGCAGAGCCTGGCGCAGCCCGGCGAACTGCTGGTCGAGGACCTCGCGCCGCAGCATGTCGCGGATCTGCTCGTAGGCCGCCCCTGCGTCCGGTGACCGCCAGTCGTAGTCCTCGAGCTCGGTCACGGCCCGGGCGGTGTCGTCGGGCAACGAGTCGAGCCCGGCCTCCCGGAGTCGGGCGTCGTCGGAGTCCTCGCCCGCGAGAACCTCGCGCTCGGCGGCCAGGGCGCGGTCCAGCAGCTCGCGGATCTGGTCGAGCGTGCCCGCCAGGTCGCCGCGCCGTCGCAGCTCGTTGCGGCGCCGGCGCACGCGGTCGAGCAGGTCGTCGAGGCCACGCCCCCGCTCGCGCCCCCGACGCAGGAGGTCGCGTAGCGCATCCCGGAGGCTGCCCCCCGCGAGCACGTCGGCGCCCACCTCGTCGAGGGCGGCGCGGACGTCGTACGGCGGGGACAGCGGGTCCCGGCCGCCGCGCCAGGCGCCGTAGCGGTAGCGGGTCATCGCCCGGGCGCCCCGTCCGGGTCGTGCCCCCACCGCGAGCTCATGAGGCCCCGTACACCCGGGTGCCGTCGTCCAGCACGTCCTTGGCCAGCCGCCGGGTGAGGTGCAGCCCCTCAAGGACCAGCTCGACGGCGGCGGCCGCGTGACCGGGGGAGGCGGCGTCCTCGAGGCCGAGCCGGTCGAGCACCTTGGCCAGCCCCGACACGCGGCCGAGCTGCTCGAGCAGCCGGGGCGCGGGCACCAGGTCGCCGTCCTCGACGACGACCCCGTCGGCGAAGCGGTCGGTGAAGCCGGAGAGGTCCAGCCCGCCGAGCCGGTCGCGGAACACGCCGGCCACGGCCACCCGGAGCAGGTGGTCGAGGACCTCGTGCTCCCGGCCCTCCTCGCCCATCTCGAACTCCACCTTGCCGCGCAGCGTCGGCACGACCGGCGGCAGGTCGCCGACGCGGGCGACTGGCTCGCCGTCACCGGTGATAGCCGAGCGCCGCAGGGCCGCGGCGGCCGCGCCCTCGGCGCACGCGATCGCGAACCGCGCCGACACCCCCGACCGCTGGTCCACCGCCGACGACTCCCGCACCCCCCGGGCAAAGCGCGCGACCACCTCGAGCACGTGGTCGGGCACCTCGCCGACGAGCCGCGCCTCCTGCCGTACGAGATCGATCTCGTCGGGGAGCGCCAGGGGGTAGTGCGTGCGGATCTCGGCGCCGAAGCGGTCCTTGAGGGGCGTGATGATGCGGCCGCGGTTGGTGTAGTCCTCGGGGTTCGCGCTGGCCACGACGAGGACGTCGAGGGGCAGGCGCAGCACGTAGCCGCGGACCTGGATGTCGCGCTCCTCGAGCACGTTGAGCAGCGAGACCTGGATCCGCTCGGCGAGGTCGGGCAGCTCGTTGACCGCGAAGATCCCGCGGTGCGTGCGCGGCACCAGCCCGTAGTGCACGGTCTCCGGGTCGCCCAGGCTGCGCCCCTCCGCCACCTTGACGGGGTCGACGTCGCCGACCAGGTCGCCGACGCTGGTGTCGGGGGTGGCCAGCTTCTCGGCGTAGCGCTCGGAGCGGTGCACCCACGTCACCGGTGTCTCGTCGCCGCACTCGGCGAGCCGTCGGCGCCCCCACGGCGTGATCGGCTCGTACGGGTGCTCGTGCAGCTCCGAGCCCGCCAGCGCGGGCGTCCACTCGTCCAGCAGGCCCGCCAGCGTGCGGATCAGCCGGGTCTTGCCCTGCCCCCGCTCGCCGAGCAGCACGACGTCGTGGCCGGCCAGCAGGGCGCGCTCGAGCTCGGGCAGC
>Ga0268386_10001948_pt1 | contig 14411 bp, 14 predicted proteins | sample RVTome_15_FD_200260 | JGI IMG/M metagenome (GOLD analysis project Ga0268386, IMG submission 200260) | Soil microbial communities from uranium-contaminated site in the Upper Colorado River Basin, Wyoming, United States - RVT150D86... ...
TGCCCTTCGCCGTCGGGACCCGTATCACCAGCCGCTCTTGTGCGAGGTTCCCTACCGCCCTCCCACGAGACCCTTCCCTGAGTGACCGACAGGCGGTGGCACCTCCCTTCGAACCGTGTCTTCTCTGACCGAGAGGCGCTGACACCTGGCCCCTCACCCCTCACCCTGCCCTCTCCCCAGAGGGGAGAGGGAACGGGACAGTGCGGCCAGAGGGGAGAGCGCACGGGCAGCCCAGCCAGAACCCTCTCCCCTCTGGGGAGAGGGCAGGGTGAGGGGGCTGGAGGGTGGGGGCATCACCCGCGCCCGCGCCGGCGGGCTCGAGGGCGACGGCGCTCGAGCGCTTCGCCCCAGCTCGCGAGGAACGCGGTGACGAAGGCGTGCTCGCGCGCCGGCTCGACCGCGAGCGGCCCGAGGGCGAGCGCCACCGCGAGCGCCACGTGGTAGCCCTCCGAGCGAGACGCCACCGCGCGGCGGTAGGCCGGATGAGCCTCGTTCACCCACACGGTCGCGTCGATGAGCCGGGCCAGCTCGCCGTCGTCCGGCCGCGCCGCGAACTGAATGCTCAGGCCGTACCGCCCCGGGCGGCGCCCGGGCCGTCGCCGCTCGAATCGCGAGCGCCCATGTCGGGGAGCGTCGGAACCGGGGACGCCGGCGGCGCATGCCGAGGCCGTCGTCGATGAGCGTGAAGGTGCCGGCGGCCGGATCGGTCAGGATCGAGATCGTGCCCGCGCCCGAATCGAGGGCATTGGCGACGATCTCGGTGAGGATCCGTCGGGCCGGGGTAAGCATCGCGGAGGTCCTCGAGGAGGCGCAGCAGATCGACCCGCGTCTCACCCATCGGCGATCAGCGCACGCGCCCGGGAGGTGGCTCCGTCGCGCCCTTCACGGAAGGCCGGGCTCGAGCGCTCCCTCGCGCACTCAGCCCAGCGCCTTCCGCAGGGCCCCCGTCAGCTCGTCGAGCAGCACCCGCGACTGGTCGAGGATGCGCGTCATCCGGACGAAGCCGTGGAACATGCCGGGGTACTGCGTCAGCGTCACCGATACGCCCGCCTCGCGGAGGCGCTTCGCGTAGGCCTCACCCTCGTCGCGCAGCGGATCGCAGCCCGCGGTGATCACCAGCGCGGGCGGGAGATCGGCCAGGCTCTTGGCCAGCAGCGGCGAGGCGTTCGGCTCGCGGCCCTGCTCCTCGCGCGCCAGGTAGTGGCGCCAGAACCAGCGCATGTCCTCGGTGGTCAGCAGGTAGCCGGTGGCGTTGTCGCGGTAGGACGGGGTGCTGAAGTCGTGGTTCGTGACCGGGTAGATCAGGAGCTGCAGCGCGAGCCGGGGCCCGCGCCGATCACGCGCCAGCAGTGTCATCACCGCCGCGAGGTTGCCGCCCGCGCTGTCGCCGCCCACCGCCATCCGGGCCGGATCGAGCCCGAGGCGCGCGCCGTTGGCCGCCACCCACTGGAGTCCGGCGTAGGAGTCGTCCACCGGCGTCGGGTACTTGAACTCCGGCGCGAGCCGGTAGTCCACCGCCGCGACCGCGCAGCCGGCCGCGTTGACGAGGGACCGGCAGATCCCGTCGTGGGTGTAGAGATCGCCGATCACCCAGCCGCCGCCGTGGTAGAAGACCAGGACCGGATGCGGCCCGTGGCCGGCGGGGCTGTAGACCCGCACCGTGATCTCGCCGCCCGTCACCGGCACCCGGTGGTCCGCGACGGCGGGCACGTCCTCGACCGGACCGAGCCCGGCGGTGCGGGTGCGCATGGCCTCGCGCGCCTCGTCGGGGGTCGACTGCGGGATCGGCTTGAGGTTCAGCGCGGCGATCGTGTCCACGACCTGCTGGGCCTGCGGATCGAGCGGCATGGCGTGTCCTCCCGGGGCGATTCGGGTGATGCGGCGACAGTAGAGAATCCCGCCCGTGTCGTCAAGGCGTGCGTCAGGCGGCGGGGCGGGGCCGGCGCTCAGGAGGCGACGCTGCAGCGGAGCGGAGTCGACTGGGAGCCGACGAACGCGATGAAGACGACGAGGGCCAGGGCCCGGACGCTACGCTCCCAGCCTAGCCCGGACTATTCATGAGCGGGGAACGCGCGAGGCGGACGGGGCCTGTCGCCGCGGGCGCCTCCCGGGCGACCGGCTCCGTCGATTCACCAGATTCGCGGTTGTTCGAGCGGCGCACCGGACTCGGGGGGCCCACGCAGCACCGCTCGCCCGGGAGGCGCCCGCGGCGCCACCCTTTCGGTCTCGATCGAGCCCGCTCATGAATGGTCCGGGCCAGGTGGTGCCGCTGGCGGTCACGTGGGGAGGCCGAAGAGCGAGGACATCCGCGTCGCGTCGGACATGGCCGCCATCGCCTCGTCCGGGGGGCGGCGCGTGAAGCGGGCGGCCGCGTCGAGCACGCGCGGCAGCAGGGTGAGGTCGCCCGCGGTGTTCAGGAAGACGTCGGGCCGACCCAGCACCCAGTGCACCGCCCGGTCGATGTCCTCCTGCCCCTCCAGCGGCTGGTACCACGTGGCGTGGCTCTGGTCGGCGGTGGCCCACGGCCCGCGCGCGATGCCCTTGATGGTCTGGACGGCCACGTTGCGCTCCCGGCAGATGGCGGTGACCTCGCTGAACGCCTCGCGGTAGCGGTCGTTCTGGACCATGAAGAAGTTGTAGGGCAGCAGGATCGAGTCGAAGTCGAAGCGGGCGAGGCTCCGGCGGTGCATGGCCGGGATGCTCCAGCCGTGGCCGGTGACGCCGATGTGGCGCGCGAGCCCCTGCGCCCGCGCCTCCATCAGCGTCTCGAGTGCGCCGTCCGGCCCCATCACCCGGTCCCAGTCGTCGGGATGGCCGAGGGAGTGGATCTGGATGAGATCCACGGAGTCCACGCGCAGGCGCTCGAGCGAGCGGTGGAGATCCTCGCGCGCCGCGCGGCCTCCGCGCGACCCGGTCTTGGTGGCCAGGAAGAAGTCCTGCCGGTGCCTGGCCATCCACGCCCCGATGCGCAGCTCCGAATCGCCGTAGCGCGCAGCGGTGTCGATGTGGTTCACCCCGTGAGTGAGGAGCACCTCGAGCGCCCGATCGGCCTCGTCCTGGCCGACGCGCGCCAGCGCGGCGGCCCCGAAGATGGTCACGGTGCTCCGATGCCCGGTCCGTCCGAACGGCCGTCGCTCGATCATGAGGGCCTCCTTCCGTCACCCTCTCCCCTCGGGGGAGAGGCCGGGGTGAGGGGATTCATCGCCGCCCGGGCCAGCGGCCGGTGGCGCGCAGCAGCTCGAACACGCGCGCCGCGGTAACCGGGGGCCGGTCGATCTCGATCCCGTAGTCGGCGAGCGCGTCCTCGACCGCGTTGGCCACCGCGGCGGCGGGGGAGATGACGCCGCTCTCGCCCACGCCCTTGATGCCGAGCGGATTGATCGGAGAGGGGAAGTCCATGTGGACGACTTCGAGCGGCGGCATCTCGTCGGCGCGCGGCAGCGGGTAGTCCATGAGCGTGCCGGTGAGGAGCTGGCCCGCCTCGTCGTGGATCAGCGCCTCGCCCAGCGCGCTGCCGAGGCCCTGGGCGATGCCGCCGTGGAGCTGGCCTTCCACGATCACCGGGTTGATCGGCCGCCCGCAGTCGTGCATGGCCGCCAGCTTGAGCAGCCGGATGCCGCACGCCTCCAGATCCACCTCGGCGACGACGCCCTGCACGCCGAAGGCCCACGTGACGGTGTCGGGATAGAAGAAGGCGCAGGCGCCGAGCCCGGGGCCTCCCGCGGCGGCCACCGCGCGGCTCCGCACCGCGGCGCGCGCCACCTGGCCCAGGGGCACGCTCTTGGCGGGCACGCCCTTGACGTGCACGCGGCCGGCGGCCAGCACGACGTCCTCGGGCGCGCACTCGAAGAGCTCGGCGCCGACCAGGCGCGCCTTGTGCGCGACCTGCGCGGCGGTGCGCTGCACCGCGGGGCCGCTCACTGCGGCCACCCGACTCGCGATCGTGCCCATGCCGTAGCCGACCAGGTTCGTGTCGCCGCCCACCACCACCACCGACTCGAGCGGCACCGCCAGCTCGTCGGCCGCGATCTGGGCCAGCGTGGTCTCGTGCCCCTGGCCCTGGGCGCAGACGCCCAGGTGCACGAAGACGGTGCCGTCGGGATCCACGCGGATGTCCGCGCCCTCGAAGGGCCCGATGCCGGTGCCCTCGACGTAGGCGCAGAGCCCGAGACCGATGGGCCGATCGCTCCCGCGCCGCCGGGCCTGCTCGGCCCGCCAGCCCGTGTAGTCGAGCGCGGCGAGGAGCCGGTCGAAGGCCGCCGGGTAGTCGGCCGGGTCGTAGGTGATCGGCGCGCCGTCGCGGTAGGTGAGGCCGGTGGGGCTCGGCATCTCGTCGCGGCGGATCAGGTTCAGCCGGCGCAGGTCGGCGGGGTCCATGCCGATGCGCCGCGCCGCGCGGTCCAGCAGCCGATCCAGCACGAAGGCGGCCTCGGGCCGGCCGGCGCCGCGATAGGCGGCGGCGAAGGTCTTGTGGGTGAGGATGTTCCGGCCGACCGCGCGGTAGTTCGGTACGCGGTAGGGGCCGGGCAGGTGATTGATGGTGTTCAGCGTGATCGCCTCGCCGAGCGTGGGCGAGGCGCCGTGATCGCGGGTGAACGCGGTGTCGATGGCCACGATGCGGCCGTCGCGCTGGAGCCCGATGCGCGCCTCGTGGAGCTGGTCGCGGTCCCCGGCCGCCGTGAGGCAGTGCTCGCGGCGCGTCTCGGCCCACTTCACCGGCCGCCCGAGGCGCCGGGCCAGCACCGGCACCAGGATCTCCTCGGGGTAGACGTGCCCCTTCACCCCGAAGCCGCCGCCCACGTCCGGCACGAGCACGCGGATGCGCTCCTCCTGCAGGCCCACCACCGGGGCGATGCCGCTCCGCACCGCGAAGGGCACCTGGGTGGACGTCCACACCGTGAGGCCGCCGCCGATCGGATCGGGCGCGGCCAGCACGCCGCGCGTCTCGAGCGGCATCCCGGCCACCCGCGGATAGGCCAGGCGCGCGGACACGACCACCTCCGCGCCGGCCAGCGCGTGCTCGGCATCGCCCTTGGCGCCGGTGGTCACCGACACCAGGTTGTCCGGCCACGCCTCGTTGACGCGCGGGGCGCCCGGCGCGACGGCCGCGGCCGGCGACAGCGCGGCAGGCAGCGGCTCGTAGGCCACCGCGACGCGCTCGGCGCCGTCGGCCGCGACGTAGGGATCGTCCGCGACCACGGCCGCGACGATCTCGCCCACATGGCGCGCCCGCGCGCCCGCCATGACCGGGTGGACGTACGGCCGGCTCGTCGGCTCGGGCACGAGCGCGGGCACGTTCGCGGCGGCCAGCTCCGGCAGATCGTCGAGCGTCCACACCGCGGTCACGCCGGCCAGCGCCCGGGCGGCCCGCGGGTCGACCGACACCACGCGGGCGTGGGCGTGCGGACTGCGCACCAGGGCCACGTGAAGCAGGCCCGGCACCCGCACGTCGTCGAGGTAGCGGCCGTGGCCCGTGACGAAGCGGCCGTCTTCCTTCCGCTTCGGGGAGGCGCCGACCAGCACGTGGGAGCGGGGACCGGGACGCTAGCCGCGGGAGCCCGCGGCGCGGAGGTGCTCGTCGCGACGGGACTGCAGCGCGCCGTCCGTGTACGTCATCAGCTCGGGCGTGGCCTTGCCGAGCATCACCTGGAGATACGCGGGCTCGAGTCCCACGTTGGTGAAGCCGTGGACGACGTCGGCCGGGCAGGAGACGCAGTCCCACGGGCCCAGGACCGTCTCGGCGCGGTTCCCGGCGCCGTCCTCGATGAAGACCAGCACCTTGCCCTCGAGGACGAAGAAGACCTCCTCGACCTCGTGGGTGTGCGGGGCATTGCCCTGGCCGGGCGGCACGAACATCACCGAAAGCGTGAAGTGCTGGGCCGGGATGACCGAGGCGTCGGCCTTGCCGGAGGCGCCGGAGCCGATGAAACGATGCTGCGCGCGCTTGAAGCCCTCGACGCGCGCGTCGGCGAAGGCGTCCCAGTCGGCGCGGCGATCGGTGAAGCGGGCCACGTGGGTGCGGAGCAGATCGTCGAGTGTCTGGGCCATGTCGGTTGTTCCTCCCGGGGGCCCCAGTCTAGTCGCTGGGCATCGGAGCCGCAAGGCGAGTGCGCGCCACGCGACCGAGGAGTCCCCACGCGCCTTGCGTCGCCGCGGCCCTTCCGCTACGATCCGCGGCACGCGACGGGGCCGTCGAGGCCCGCCGCCAGGAGGCCCTCATGGGCAAGATCGTCTTCGCCGGCGCCATGTCCCACGTCCTCGATCCCGACTACTACCAGCGCGCCTGCGGCGACGACGGCCGGCGGAAGGTCACCGCGTGCATGGCCGAGATCGCCCGGATGGGCGAGCGGTTCACCGCGACCCGGCCCGACGCGCTCATCGTAGTGGCCGACGATCACCTGAACGCGTTCTCGTTCAACGCGGTGCCCGCGCTCTGCGTGCGCATCGGCCGCACCGTGCCGCGCATGAAGCAGGACCACGCCGAGGCCTTCGACGCGGTGCTCGAGCACATGCCGGACGAGTACCCGCTGCACGAGGACCTGGCCAACCAGATCCTCGAGAAGGGGATCGCCGCGGGATTCGACCTGGCCATGTCCTGGGAGGCGCCGGTGGACCACGCCTTCCTGAGCCCGGTGAACACCATGCACGGCACGCGGCCCATCCCGCCGCTGGTGCCGATCTGGGTGAACTCGTTCGTGGCGCCGCAGCCGACGCCCACGCGCTGCTTCGACTTCGGCCGTCATATCGCCCGGGTGGTGACGGCGGGGCCGTGGAAGGTGGGCATCATCGCCACCGGGGGGCTCTCGCACTTCCCCGAGCTGTCGCTGCCGCGGGTCGGCGAGACCGACACCGTCTTCGACCGCAAGCTGATCCACTGGATGGAGGCAGGCGAGCACGAGCCGCTGCGCAACCTCGGGGTGGACGAGTTGCACAAGACGGGCGAGCACGAGTTCCTGAACTGGATGGTGCTGCTGGGGGCGGTGACACCGGCGCGCGCCCAGGTGCGCTACTTCGGCGAGCTGCCGCGGATCAACCTGGCCGCGGTCGAGTGGAGCCTCTCGTGAGCCGCTACGCGGTCAACAGCCTGCTGTACCGGCTCAAGAAGGACCAGGCCTTCCGGGCGCGCTTCGAGGCCGACGCGCGCGCGGCCCTGGCCGGGCTCGATCTCACAGACGCCGAGCGCGCCGCCTTCCTGGCCCGCGACATGCGGAAGATCAACGAGCTGGGCGGCTACCTGCACCTCGTGATGTCGGTCCCCGGCCTCGCGGCCCACTGAGCCGGCGCCATGAAGCTCGTGCGGTGGGGCCGGGCCGGCGCGGAGAAGCCGGGGCTGATCGACGGGGAGGGGCGCCTGCGAGATCTCTCCCGGGCGATCCGGGACATCACCCCGGAGGCGCTCACCCCCGCCGGGCTCGATCGCCTGCGTGGGGTGAAGGCGGATCGGCTCCCCGTGGTCAAGGGCAAGCCGCGGCTCGGCTGCCCGCTGGCCGGCATCGGCAAGATCGTCTGCATCGGCCTCAACTACACCGATCACGCGGAAGAGGTGGGGATGGCGCTGCCGAAGGAGCCCACGCTCTTCATCAAGGCCAACAGCGCGATCAGCGGGCCGGCGGATCCGATCGCGCGACCGCGGGGGGCGGTGAAGCTCGACTACGAGGTGGAGCTGGTGGCGGTGATCGGCCGCGCCGCGCGCGGCGTGGACGAGGGCCGCGCGCTGCGGCACGTGGCGGCCTACTGCCTGATGAACGACGTCTCCGAGCGCGCGTTCCAGATGGAGCACGGGGGCGGGACCACCAAGGGCAAGAGCTGCGACACCTTCGCGCCCATCGGGCCGTGGCTGGTCACCGCGGACGAGATCGCCGACCCGCAGGCGCTCGGGCTCTGGACCACCGTCAACGGCGAGCGGCGCCAGCAGGGCAGCACCCGGGACATGGTCTTCCCGGTGCGCCAGCTCGTGTCGTACGTGAGCCGCTTCATGTCGCTCCAGCCCGGCGACCTGCTCTCGACCGGCACGCCGGCGGGGGTGGGCCACGGGGCCCGGCCGCCGCGCTACCTGGACGACGGCGACGTGGTCGCCATGGGGATCGACGGCCTCGGGACCCAGCAGCACCGGGTGGTCGCCCCGCGCGCGTGATCCTCGTCGAGCACGGGCACACCGGGAGGCCGGCCGCGCCCACGTGCCCGGGATGCGGGCGCGGGGGTGGGTGGCCGGTTACAGGATGAAGCCGGGGAACCCCTTGCGGGCCAGCGTGTCGCGGGCCGACTCGGCCTGCTTGCGCGAGGCGTAATTGCCGACCCGCACCACCCACGGGACCCGGGCCGCCTCGATCCGCCGCACGGCCGCGGGATAGCCATCGCGCTTCACGCGCTGGGCGAGCCGCGCCGCCTGCCTGGCGTTCTTGAAGGCCGCGATCTGGACCGTGAACGTCCGCTTCGTGTCCTTCGCGACGACGGGCGAGGCCGGCCCCGTCTTCTTCACCTCCGCGGGCGGCGTGGGCTTCGTCTCCTTCGTGACTGCGGCCTTCGGGGGGCTGACCGGCGGCGCCGTGGCGGGCAGCGCCGCGACCGCCGGTACGTCCGGCGGCCCCGTCTCGTCGACGGCGGCGCCCGAGGGCTTCGCGGTCACGGTGGAGATGATCGACTCCGGCGTCGTGTCCCGCCGGGCCTGCGGCGGCGAAGCGATGTCGTACCAGCCGAGCCACTGCGGGATCGCGAAGACCAGCACGAAGGTGACGGCGGCGGCCGTGATCCCGATCCACATGCCGCGGAACGGCGAGTCCGACGGCTCTTCCATCTCCTCGTCCGCCTCGTCGTCGAGCCACGCGGGCTCGTCGAGGGCGGGGAATTTCATCTGCGCGTCGGGCTCGCGTGCGTGTTCACCTTCGCGCGGCAGGTCACGCTCGTCGTGTTCGTCGTAGTCGCGTCGGGTCTCGTGATCAGTCAGCATAGTCTCCGTTTAGCATGGCCCCCGCCACCCTCCGTCAAGAATAAATGCCCATCTGGGGTGACGCCCCGCGGCAGTGAAGAAATCTCCCACTCCCCAGCGGGGCGAGGGCACGGCAAGCGCCTTGACTCGGCGCGTGGGCCGACGTAGCGTTCACCCGTTCCCGACGGGGCGAACCCCGGGAGGAGGTCATCCATGGACACCAATGGTCACAGCGGAGCCGCGGCCCCATCCGGGCCGGCCTCGGCCAGCCGATCATCGACGCCGATGGCCACCGGCTCGAGGTCGGCCAGGTGCTGAGCGAGCAGCTCCGCCGCACCGGCGACGACGACGGGCCGGACATGGGCGAGGTGTTGCCGGAGTCGGCCCCGCTCGCCGAGGCGCCGTCGGGCGTGGGGCGGTAGCGCGTGCGCCTCGCGGACCGGGTGGCCCTGGTGACGGGCGCGGGCTCCGGGATCGGCCGGGCCATCGCGCTGCGCTTCGCCCAGGAGGGGGCGCGGGTGATCGTCAACGACGTCGAGCAAGAGAAGGCTCAGCAGACGGTCGACGCGATCGCGTCGGGGAGCGAGGCGGCGCGGGGGCGCGCGGTCGCCGCCGACGTGGCCGACTCCGGGCAGGTGAAGCGGATGTTCGCGGAGGTGGACCGCGAGTTCGGCGCGCTCGACATCCTGGTCAACAACGCGGGGGTCGCGGAAGGGGCGCCCGGCGATCGGGACCGGATCCGCGCGCGGTCGGAGGCGCGCATCGCCGAGCTCATGGGGGGCGGGCCGGTGAGCACCCACTGGGACCTCACCCAGGACATGACCGACGAGGCCTGGCACCGGATGATCGGCGTGCACCTCAACGGCACCTTCTTCTGCACGCGCGAGGCCCTGCGCCTGATGGCCCGGCGCAACCGGGGGGCGATCATCAACATGTCGAGCGTGGCCGCGCTGATGGGCCTCGAGGCGTCTCCACACTACAGCGCGGCCAAGGGCGGGATCCTGGCCTTCACGCGCGCGGTCTCGCGCGAGGTGGCCTCGCGCGGGATCCGGGTGAACGCGATCTGCCCGGGCTACATCGACACGCCGATGACCAGGCCCATGTCACCGGTGATGCAGCGGCTGATCGTCGCGCGCACCCCCCTCGGCCGCTGGGGCGAGCCGGAAGAGATCGCGGCCACCGCCGCCTTCCTGGCCTCCGACGACGCCTCTTACTTCACCGGCCAGTGGCTCTCCCCCAACGGCGGCCTCTTCATCGGCTGATCGGGGGTCAGGTCTTACATTCCGACATTTCCACGTGCGGCGCGTCTCCGGCTGGGGAAAGAATGTCGGAATGTAAGACCTGACCCCGGGCTAGCAGGGGATGGCGGAGCGGGCGAGGGCGTCGGCGCGGTCGTTGAGGGGGTCGCCGCTGTGGCCGGCGACCTTGTGCCAGGAGACGTCGTGCTGCTCGGCGAGGGCGATCAGGGGCTCCCAGAGGTCGCGGTTGTCCACCGGCTTCCTCTGCGCGTTGACCCAGCCGTTCTTCCGCCAGCGCTCGTACCACTTGTCGCGGAAGCAGTTGATCACGTACGCGCTGTCGCTGTAGATCGCGACGCGCCGGCGGCCCGCGAGCGCGCGGAGGCCTTCCAGCGGCGCCGTCAGCTCCATGCGCTGGTTGGTGGTGGGGTTCTCGCCGCCCGAGAGCTCGAGCTCCCGGCCCTCCTCGATGAGGATGGCACCCCAGCCGCCGGGTCCGGGATTGCCCGAGCAGGCGCCGTCCGTGTACATGACGATCGGGGGTTGCGCCATCGCGGGCCCCTCACCCGTGCCCTCTCCCCTGAGGGGAGCGGGAGCTGGGGCACCCCTCGCCCCCGCAGGGGGCGAGGGTAGGGTGACGGGGCGAGGGTGGGGTGACGGGGATCTCTACGACGGCCAGTAGAGGTAACGGCCGCAGGACTCGCAGGGGATGAGCGAGGCCTGCGCGCGGAGCTCCTGCAGGCGCTGGGGCGTGATGGTCATGCGGCAGGCCCCGCAGAAGTTCGGCTTGCTCACCGGCACGAGCGCCACCCCGCCGCGGGCGCGCAGGATCCGATCATAGTCGGCCAGGATGGGCCCGGGGAGCTGGCCCGCCAGCTCCTTGCGCTCGGTGCGCACCCCGGCCAGCTCGGCCTCGACCACGCGGAGCTGTTCCTTCGCGGTGGCTTCCTGGCCCCGGCCCTCCGCCTCGCGCTGCTTGAAGCGCGTCTCGGCCTCGCGGATGTCACCGATCAGGCGCTCCTGGGCCTCCATGAGGACCAGGACCTCTTCCTCCATCTTGGCCTTCTCCTGCTTGATGTCCTCGATCTCGGTCAGGACCGCGGAGTATTCCTTGTTGGTCTTGACCTCGTAGAGGCGGGCTTCGTTCTTGGCGCGCTTGCCCTGGACGACCTCCAGGTCCTTTTCCTTCGCGCGCTGGTCCTTGCGGGCGACGTCGAGCCGGGCCTTGGCCTGCTCGACCTGCTTCCTGGCTTCCTCGACCCCGGCGTGGATGGCGGCGATCTCCTTCGGGAGCCGCGCGGCGTCCGCCTCCAGGGCGGCGATGCGCGAGTCGATCGCCTGCAAACTGATCAGTGTCTGGAGCTTCTGGTCCACTATCTCCCTACTCGCGTTCGGCAAAACATCTGAGTATCCGCTCGGCTCGCCCTGCTACGGCTCGATTCTCTATATTCGCTCGGCTCGCCTGCGGCTCACCTCGCCCTGCTACGCCCTGCCACTGCAAGGTTTTGGTGGGCCCACTTGGACTCGAACCAAGACCGGACCGGTTATGAGCCGGGGGCTCTGCCAATTGAGCTATGGGCCCGGCGGCCATCATACCACCTGCGGCCCCTCACCCTGCCCTCTCCCCTCGGGGGAGAGGGAGAAGTGTCGCCTCACGACTCGAGGAAGCTCCGCAGCTTCTTGGACCGCGAAGGATGCCGCAGCTTGCGCAGGGCCTTGGCCTCGATCTGGCGGATGCGCTCGCGGGTGACCGCGAAGTCCTGGCCCACTTCTTCCAGCGTGTGCTCACACCCGTCTGATAGTCCGAAGCGCAGCCGCAGCACCTTCTCTTCTCGCGGCGTCAGCGAGTTGAGCACCCGGTTGGTCTGCTCCCGCAGCGAGAGCCCGATCATGCTCTCGACCGGTGAGCCCACCTGCTTGTCCTCGATGAAGTCGCCCAGATGGCTGTCCTCCTCCTCGCCGATGGGCGTCTCGAGCGAGATCGGCTCCTGGGCGATCTTGAGCACCTTGCGGACCTTGTCCACCGGCACTTCCATCTTGACCGCGATCTCTTCCGGGGTGGGCTCCCTCCCAAGCTCCTGAACGAGCTGCCTGGATGTCCGGATGAGCTTGTTGATGGTCTCGATCATGTGCACCGGGATCCGGATGGTGCGGGCCTGGTCCGCGATGGCCCGGGTGATCGCCTGCCGGATCCACCAGGTGGCGTAGGTCGAGAACTTGTAGCCGCGCCGGTACTCGAACTTGTCGACCGCCTTCATCAGGCCGATATTGCCCTCCTGGATGAGATCCAGGAACTGCAGGCCCCGGTTCGTGTATTTCTTGGCGATCGAGATCACGAGCCGCAGGTTGGCCTCGACCATCTCCTTCTTGGCCCGCGCGGCCTTGGCCTCGCCCTGCTTGATGATCTTGACGATGTTCTTGAGCTCCTCGGCCCGCGCGTCGGCCAGCTCCTCGGCGCGCTTGATCTTCTGCTGGGCCACCCACACGAGCCGCTCCTTGATCGAGGGGTGCCTGGACGCCGCCTTCTGGTAGAGATCGCGGTCGCCGTCGTCGCGATCGTCGTCGGCCAGCGAGGAGAGGAACGCGTCCACCGCGGTGGGGGCGGGGCGCTTGCCGTCCGACCAGAGCGCGATCTCGCGCTCGGCCCGATGGATCTTCTCGACCAGCTTCTTGAGATCGTTGCCCCAGAGATCGAGGAGGGACTGCTGGAGGTTGAGACCGCGGAGGATCGAGAGGACCTTGCCCTTCTTGGCTTCGGCCTGCCCTTCGACTCGCTTCCACACCGGCTCGGCCTTACCTCGCTTCCGCCCCCCGGTTCTGGCCTTGAGGCGTCGCCATCGGCGCGTGAGCTGCTCCCGCTCGCGCAGGAGCCGGTCCACGTTGCCCAGCTCGCGGATGACCGAGCGGCGCAGCGCCGCTTCCTTCTCCTCGGTGGACTCTTCTTCCGGGAAGTCCACCACGTCCTTGATCGGGGTGATGTCCTGGCGCAGCTCCTCGCGGAGGGCGCGGATCTTCTCGACGGCCAGGCTGGTGGAGAGGACCGCGGCGGTGGCCTCGTCCTTGCCTTCCTCGATGCGCTTGGCGAGCGTGATCTCGCCCTCGCGGGTGAGGAGGGCCACCTTGCCCATCTCGCGCAGGTAGAGGCGGACCGGATCCTCGGTGCGGCCGACCGGGCCGGGGGTCAGATCGATGCGCCGCGGCTCGGGCTCCTCGTCGTCGGGCTCGGGATCGGCTGCCTGCGCCGACATCTCGGACGGCAGGCGCACCGCCTTGGTCGAGTCCACGAGCTCGATGTCCATCGAGCCGAACATCAGCATGATGTCGTCGAGCTGATCGAGGGTGACGAGGTCGGAGGGGAGGGCGTCGTTCACCTCGTCGTAGGTGAGGAACCCCTTCTGCTTCCCCTTGGCGATGAGCTTGTCCAGCTCCTCGATCTTCGGCTCTTCCGCGATCCTTGATTCGTCCGCCATGCCTCGCCGTTCTCCTGATGGGGGTTAGGGTGTCTCGGCCTGACGCCGAGGGTTCACCGGCCACTCGCTCGGCAGCACCGGGCGCGCCAGGGCCAGCTCCCTGACCGCCTCCGCCTCCCGTTGCAGATCACGCAGCAGCCCGCGAAGCTCTTCCTCGAGCGCGGGCAGCGCCGGGTCCCCGGTGGCCTGGGCCAAGGTGACCGCCCGCTCCACCTGACGTACCCGGTGTTTACGATGCCGGATATGGTACCGCCTCTTTAGCTCCGCGACGTGACTATGTGTATCGCCCCACTTGCGGTCCTCGACCAGCAGGGCCGCCAGGAGCCCCCGCTCGCGATCCCCCGGGAGCTCGGCCATCAACGCCTCGGGCAGTGCGCTGGGTGTCCGCCGCAGGGCGGTCAGCACGAGGCGCAGCCCCTGATGGACCACGTCCTCGTCCGTGAGCACCGGGAGGAGCTCGGCCCGCGCCTCATCGACCTGCAAGAGGAGGGCCACGAGATCGCGCTCGAAGGGAGTGGGAGGCGGCCAGGAATCCGATTCCGCCGTTCCTCGCCCGGATTGGGCGATCTGCTCCGGGCGCCGACCCCGGGCGCGGGCGCCCTGGAGTTGCTGGGCCTCGATCCAGAGCTGGGTGGAATCCACGCCGAGGCACCGCGCGGCCTCCTGCGCCAGGGCGGTGGCCTCCTCCGCATTGGCCACCTTGGAGAGGATCAGGGCCACGCGGGCATGACCATTGGCCCGCCCGCGCGCCGTGGTCAGATCCTCGTCGGCGAGCGC
>Ga0268386_10001949_pt1 | contig 14411 bp, 10 predicted proteins | sample RVTome_15_FD_200260 | JGI IMG/M metagenome (GOLD analysis project Ga0268386, IMG submission 200260) | Soil microbial communities from uranium-contaminated site in the Upper Colorado River Basin, Wyoming, United States - RVT150D86... ...
TCCGCTCCGCCGCGGGCGTGCACCTCCTCTCCGCAGGGCCGCGCGGCGGGGCCGCGCACGCGTTCACCCGCGGCGGCGACGCGAACTTCACGCTGGTCCTCCTCGACGGAATTCCCCTCAACGACGCGACCGACGTCCAGGGCGGCGCCTTCAACCTCTCGACGATGGGCGCCGACGACCTCGAGGCGATCGAGATCCTGCGCGGGCCGCACTCCTACTTCTTCGGGTCGAGCGCCGTGGCCGGTGCGATCAACCTGGTCACGCGCGACGGCGGCGGCGGGCGCGACGGCCGGCTGCGGCTCGAGGCGGGCGGCAACTCGCTCCTGCGCGCCGGCGTCTCTCTCGCCGGCCCGGCAAGCAGCGGCGGCGACGGTGGCGACTTCTACATGAGCGCGAGCCACGACGAGGAGGAAGGAGCGGTCGCCGACGACGCCTTCGAGCAGTCGACGCTCCACGGCGCCGCCGGCTTCGAGCTCGGAGAGACGGCGTCGATACGGATCATCGGGCGGCTCACCGACCTCGAGATCGACGACTATCCGGAGGGCTCGGGAGGGCCGGTGTTCGGATCGGGCGAGCTGCGCCGCACGGAGGGACGCCAGCTCTCGTTCGGCGCCCATCTCAGCGCCGGCGGGTCGGGGTGGCGGCACGGCGCGTCGGCGTCGGCGAACCGCGCCGAGAGCGACCTCACCTCTCCCGCCGTCCTTCCCGTCGTCCCCGCGTCGGTGGAGGACCGCACCTACACCCGGGCGCAGGCGGCGTGGATCGCGAGCCGCGACCTCGACGCTCGCACCGAGCTCTCGATCGGCGCGCAGATCGACCACGAGGACGGCGAGAACTCGAGCGCGCTCCTCCTGCCGCCGTTCCTCGGCGGCGGAGAGATCTCGGGTGACTACCGTCTGGATCGCACGACTCCGGGCGTGTTCGCGTCCGGGACGTTCGACGCGCGCGGGCTCGTCGTCGAGGGTGGCGTCCGTGCCGACGACCCGGAGGAACTCGGCGTCGAGTGGAGCCCGCGCCTGGGTGTGCGCTGGCAGATCGCGGACTCCGACTGGCACCTGCGGAGCGCCTGGAGCCGCGCCTTCAAGCTGCCGAGCTTCTTCGCGCTCGCGAGCCCGCCCGCGCTCGGCGGCAACCCGGATCTCCTCCCCGAGACAAGCGTAGGGTTCGACGCCGGGCTCGGGCTCGAGCGCGGCTCGACCCGCTTCGGCGTCACGGTCTTCAGCAACACCTATCGCGACCTCATCGACTTCGACTTCGAGACCTTCACTCACGTCAACCGATCGCGCGTCGAGGCCGAGGGCGCCGAGCTCGAGGCGGGCTGGCAGCCGGTGACTCGACTCCGCCTCTCGACCGCGTGGACGCTCCAGGACGTGGGCGGCACGAGCGCCGCCAACGTCGTCCTGCACTCGCCCGAGTGGTTCGGGAACGTCGGGCTCGAGTGGTCCGTCGTCGACTCCGTGCGCCTGCGCGCCGAAGCGCGCTTCGCCGGCGAGACGGCGGACGTGCAGATCCCGATCGGCGACGCGGCACGCGTCGCCGGTCACGAGGTGGTCGACCTGGCGGCGAGCTGGCAGGCCGCGGAGCGCTTCACGGTGCGCGGCCGCGTCGACAACGTCCTCGACGAGGAGTACGAGCAGTTCCTCGGCTTTCCGCAGCCCGGGCGAACCGCTGGCGTCGGCATTCACTACGACTTCCGTTGAGGGCGAGGCAAGCGCCGGCCCTACAACCGACTGGTGCCGAGGACCTGGTGTAGGGGAGCAGCTTGCCTGCTCCCTCCGGGCCGCGGAGGGCCTTACGCCTCCGACACCAGGCTCAACCCACCGTCGAGCGGGATCACGGCGCCGGTCGTCCACTCGCTCGCCGGGCTCACCAAGAAGAGCGCGAGACGCGCGACGTCCTCGGGTGTGCCGATCCGGCCGAGCGGCGTCACCGCCTCGAAGTGCGCGAGGTGCCCCTCGATCCTCTCGCTCGCCATCATGGTCTCGAACACCGGCGTGCGCACGATGCCGGGGCAGATCGCGTTGACGCGGATGCGGCGCGGCGCGAGCTCGATCGCCCAGCAGCGGGTGAGCATGTCGAGCCCCGCTTTCGCCGCCGAGTAGACGGAGAAGTTCGGGACCGGATGGAAGGTCACCGACGACGAGATGTTGAGGATCGACGCCCGCCGCTCCTCGCCGCCCTTCGCCAGCTCGCCAAGCGCCGCCTGGGTGAGGAAGATGGGGCCCTTGAGATCGACATCGATCACGTCGTGCACGGCCTTTTCCGGCGTCGCTTCGAGCGGCCCCCCGCGGGAGACGCCGGCGTTGTTGATCAGGATGTCGAGCCTGCCGAAGCGGGCGACGGTCTCGGCCACCATCCGTTCGCAGTCGACGCGACGCGCAACGTCGCCGGCGATCGCGAACACCTCGCCGCCGGCATCGGATGCGATCGCGGCGGCCGCGGCGTCGATCACCTCGCGCCGCCGCCCGCTGATCGCCACCGCGGCGCCCGCCCCCGCGATGGCCCGGGCGATCGCCTCGCCGATGCCGGTGCCGCCGCCCGAGACCAGGGCACAGTAGCCGTCGAGTCGAAGGTTCATCGCAGTCCCCCCCACGACGACGAGGGGAGGAGGCAAGCTCCTCCCCTACTCAGAGCCGTCGCGTTCAGAGTCGTCGCGGCTCACGCACCATACTTGTTGAGCTTCCCGGCGTTCGCCATCGCCAGCGGCAGGAGATCGAGATGGCGCAGCGTGCCGAGGCTGCCGCCGCGGCAGTCGGCCTCGGTGAAGCGGCGGCGGTCGGGGCGCGCCACTCCGCTCCAGATCAGGACCGGCAGCGGATGCCACGAGTGCGCCTTGAGCGGCACCGGCGTCGAGTGGTCGCCGGTGACGACCACGACGTCGGGTGAGGCGGCGCGGAGGCGCGGCACGATGGCGTCGAACGCCTCGATCTCCGCGACCTTCTTCGCGAAGTCGCCGTCCTCGCCGGCGCTGTCGATCTTCTTGACGTGGAAGTAGAGGAAGTCGTGCGCGGCGGCGTGGGCCTCGTAGGCCGCGAGCTTCGCCTCGGTCCGCTCGCCGGCGCCGGAGAGGTCCATCGGCACGCACTCCATCCCCACCAGCCGCGCGACGCCGCGGTACATGGGATAGGCGGCGATCGCTCCCGCCCGCATCCGGGTGATCGCCGGGAACTGCGGCAGGTCGGGCTTCCTGCCGATGCCGCGGAGGAGGACGGCATTGACGGGCGGCTTGGCGTCACGCGCGGCGCGGAGGTCGGCGAGGATCTGCCGTGCCCTCTCGGCGAAGCGCGCCAGGACCCGCGCCGTCCTGCGGTCCGCCGGATCGTCGGCGAGCGGCCGCGGCTCGAGCGGCGCCTCGCCGACGCGTCCCGGATCGCTGTCCGCGACCTGGCCGCCGAGCCCGGACCCGGTGAGCCGTACCACGAAGCGGTACTCCGCCTCGGTGTGGAGGTCGATCCGCACGCCGTCGATCTCCGGGATGGCGGCGGCGAGCGCCGCGATCAACGCCTGGTTGAGCTCGGTCGCGATGCGGCCGGCGCGGCGGTCGACGATCGTGCCGCCGGCGTCGACGGTGGCGAAGTTGCCGCGGGCGGCGACCTGATCCGGGGCCAGACCGAGGCCGAGCGCCGACAGCACGCCGCGGCCGACGTCGTAGGCGAAGGGGTCGTAGCCGAAGAGCGAGAGGTGACCGGGGCCGCTTCCCGGTGTGATCCCGGGCGCCACGGCGGTCGAGAGCCCGAGCGACGCGCCCTCCGCCAGGACATCGAGATGCGGCGTGCGCGCGGCGGCGAGCGGCGTCTCGCTCTCCTGCGCGGCGTCGCCGACGCCGTCGAGGACGATGAGGAGGATGCGGGAGCCGGTCGAGATCGCGAGCGTCTCGACGATTCCGAGCGGGTACGGCAGCATCCCGCGATTCTACGGGACGGCGCGGCCGACGCCGCCACGGTCGGCGCTGTCGGCCGGTCGGCTACTGCACCGAGCCCTCGAACCCGAGCGTGTCGTTGCCCATCGTGATGGTGCCGGCCATGGTCTTGCCGTCGAACCCGCCGCGGCCCTCGACCTGAAGCGAGCCGAACGGCGCGACCAGCGTCGCGGTCCACGCCTCGGCGCTGCCCAGCACGCCGACCAGCTTCGCCTCGAGCACGTCGCCGTTGAACGGGATGAACCACAGGCCGTCGGCTCCCGACGCCGGGAAGTGGAGCGCGGTGTCGATGCCGTCGGGCTCGCCGCTCTCCTCCGCCGCTGCGCCGGCCGCCGCGCCGTCGTGCGCCGCGCCGTCGTGTGACGCGGCCGATCCGGCGACGTGGTCGGCGATGCTGTGCCCGTCGTCCTTCGCCTCAGCGTCGGCGCCCGCCGCGCCCGCCGCGGCCTTCGCTTCGTCCTCGTGCTCCCACACCCGCACGGCGAACACCTCACCGGGGTGCGCGCCGGTGAGCTCGGCACGGATCTTCGTCAGCCGCTCCTCCACCGAGATCGGGCGCAGACCTTCCTTTACCGTGTAGTCCACGAACCCGATCATCATCTCGTCGAACGACTCGTTGCCGAACGTGACGTCCTTGGTGGGGTCGGGGTTTGCCGCGTTCTTCGTCGAGTTGTCGTAGTGCGCCACGCACTCGATGCGCGTGCCCTCCGGCAGCTCGAGCGGTTCGGCGAGGTGGTAGACCGTCTGCCAGTTGAAGTCGTACGCCGGCACCCGCAGCAGCACCTCGCGCCGGCCATCGGGGTACACCGCGGTGTAGGTGAAGTCCTTGCCGCGGTAGTGCATGTGCGGCAGCAGCGCGTGAACGACGCTGTCCTGGCGGAAGGTGTACGAGGAGCGCACCTCGTGCTCGGCGGCGCCCGCGGGGATCTTGAAGCTCGAGTTCTGTACCCAGAGGTTCACCAGTTCCTTCTCGGGCTCGGCGTCGAGGAAGTGCACGCCGATCGTCGTCGAGTCGCTGGTCGCCTCGTCGGTCGGGTGGTAGTGCATGTTCGCGATCAGGCGGCTTCCCTTCTTGAGCAGACGGCCGGTCCCTTCGGGAAAGATCATCGGCTCCATCCCGGCCGCCCAGGCTCCGAGCCAGCCGTTGGGCGCCTGCTGCCCCTCCTCGAGGACGTACACGATGACGTGGTGGACCACCCGCCGGTCGCCGGCGGCGATCTCCACCGCGCTCACCCAGCGGTCCTCCTCGAGCGGATAGCTCTGTACCAGGTCCCGGAACTGGTCGGGGCCGCCGGCGGGAAGCTCGACCGCCTCGAACTGGATCGCGAGGTCGGGAGCGCCGAGCCGCCACTTGCCTTCGCCCTCGTCGAGGCCCGCCGCAACGGCGGCGACCGTGCCGCCGCGCGCCGCTCCCTGCTTGATCCAGCGCAGGAGAGTGTCGCGCTCGGCATCGGTCAGGCGCCGGTCGTTCTCGAACCGGCCGTAGGCCGGATCCGCGTGCCAGGGCGGCATCTCGCCCTGTTCCACCACCTTGCGGATCGACTTCACCCAGGGCCGCACCTCGTCGTAGGTGCGCAGCGCCATCGGCGCGATGTCGCCGGGCCGATGGCAGGAGACGCAGCGCTCGGCCAGGATGGGGGCGACGTCGCGGGAAAAGGTGGGCTGCGCAGCCGCCTCGGTGTCGGCGGCGGTCCGCGCGGCGGGCGCCGCCGGCGCGGCCGGCGCCGCGAGGGCGAGCGCCGGAACGAGGAGCAGTGAAACCAGGACCGTCAGGAGCGGGGTGCGGCGCGACATGCAGGCCTCCATGTGGACGAACGGCGTTCGGAGCGGGATCGCCTGTCCCTCTAGACGAAAACGCGGCGGGGCGGGTTTCATTACGCCGGTCTGGCCGTCGTGCCGTCGCGCCCTGGGGCCGGTCGGCCCGCCGGCCGCCATCACGCCGCGGTCGCCGACCCCTCCGCCGCCTGGAAGGCGCGGTGCCGGAACAGGAACTCGATGATGTTGCCCTCGTGCGGCTGCAGCCAGTCGAGCTTGATGGTCGGGATCGGCCCGAGGTTCAAGCGGTCGATGTGGATCGCGTCCATGAGCCGGCGCCGGAACCTGGCGTCCTCGGTGATGCCGCTCGCGACCAGGGTCTGGCCGATCGAGGACAGCATGGTCTCTTGCGGGCAGCGCACCACCGACGCGAACGGGAACATGTACTCGACGTTGGCGCCGGGCGCCTCGGGCGACGGGCAGTGGAGGATCGTCGGCAGCAGGTAGTCGCAGCGCTCGCGCTGGACCAGGCGGGTCCGCGCCGCCTCGCCGCGGCGCGCCGCCCGCACCCGCGCGGTGACGTCCTCGGCGCCGCCCTGGCCGACCAGCCCGTCGATCTGGTCCGAGATCGCCTTCGCCACCCCGGGCACGGTGAAGGCGGCGAGGGCAGCCTGCGGGTCGCCCGCCGGCAGCGGCACGACGTCCGCCATGCGCTCGGCCATGGCCTCGGCGATCTCCTCGGTGTGGCGCGACGCCCACACCCCCGAACCGTTGATGCAGCCGCGCCCGCTGTTGGCGAGCACGCTCTGCACCAGGATGTCGAGATAGCGCTCCCAGTCGTCGACCACGTCGTCGCCGAGGAGGATCTTCGAGAAACCGGGGCCGTGCACCTGCACCGCGGGGTTGCCCTTGTAGCGCTCGACGGTCGCGGTGCCGCCGAAGATGAGGCTCTTGCCGCAGCCCTGGAGCACCGCGGCGCCGATGTCGCCCAACCCCGGGTAGATCGAGATCGCCTCGCGCGGCACGCCGGCCGCGAAGAACGCCTCGGTCATGCGGAACGGCGTCCACGGCTCCTGCGGGCCGGGCTTGAAGACGAGGCCGATCTGGAGCGGGATGATCGGCAGCCACAGCGTGTGCACGCCGGGGCTGTTCGAGGGCAGGACGAGGCCGAGGGCCGGCGCCAGCGCCTGGTAGCTCACCGGCACGCCGCGCGACTCCACTCCCGACCCTTCAGCGAGCAGCTCGAGCGGCAGCCCGCGCGTGAGCGAGTCGAGGATCTTCTCCATGTTGGAGAGGACGAAGTAGTTCTTCTCCATGTTGGCGCGGCACATGTGCTCGGGAAGGCCGGTGGTCGCCGACTGCATGCGCGCGAAGTCCGCCGGCGTCTGCACGCCGTCGCCGAGCGGGAGATCGGCGCTCATGTAGAGCTCACCCGCCTTCTTCACGATCCCGAGCAGGTCGCGGATCGGGATCGCGCGCAGCGCCTCGCGGGCGCGCGCCGCCTTCTTGAGGTCGCGCTCCACGATGCCGGGGTTGGCGCGGCTCACCCGCGCCAACTCCTCGCCGGTCTCGAAGTGGACCACGGTGTCCTTCTCGAGGCTGTCGTAGGGCTGGCCCCAGCGCAGGAGGGGGATCTCGATCATGACACCTCCGAGCTCGTCAGACTCTCGATTCTACCGGTGGCGGGGAAGGGAGCAGGCAAGCTGCTCCCCTACTAATCGAGCAGGTAGCGGGCTTGCTCCGCCGAGCTTGCCCCGCCCTCGGGTGTAGGGGCGGAGCTTGCCTCCGCCCTCGGATGTAGGGGCGGAGCTTGCCTCCGCCCTCGGACGGAGCAGGCAAGCCACTCCCCTACTCCCGAGGCGCCGCGGGCTCGCCTGCATCAATACACGCCGACGGTGGTCGTCGCGGCGAGCGCGGAGAACGGCCGCACGCCGCTGATGCCGTCCCACGGGTACTTCTCCCACGGCGGCTCGCGCTCGCCCTCGTCACGCTCGAGGAAGCCGGGGACGAAGAACTCCTTGGTCAGCGTGGTGAGCCGCACGCGCCCGGTCTCGCCGTAGCCGACCAGCCGATCCGGCTGGTCCGAGTCGACCACCTCGATCACCGCGCGCGGCTGCGGCGCGTAGTAGGTGATCTTGTAGCCGTCCTCGGGGCCGACCGGCTTCGAGGCCGCGAGTCCCATCAGGGTGTTGCCGTAGGTCGGCGTGATGTAGGCGCCGTCGAGGAGCTCCTCCACCGCGAACCGCGTCCACTGCGGCGTGAACTCGGTGCCGCCGGCGAAGATGCCGAGGACGCCCTTCTTGCGCAGCGTCGTGCCCTGCTCCTCGAGCCGCAGGCAGAGCGCCTCGATCAGCTTCGGCGTGCCGAACATGCAGCGGATGTCGTGGCCCGCTCCCAGGATGGTGATCGCCTGGTCGATGCAGTGCTCCTGGTACGCCTTGAGGTGCTCCATCCAACCCTTCTGGATGAGCTTGATCACCCAGCGCGGATCGAGGTCGATGCAGAAGCAGATCCCGCCCCGGTGCTGCGCCAGGTGCTCGACCGAGAGGCGCAGCCGGCGCGGCCCCGAGGGCCCCAGCATCAGCCAGTTCGCGCCCTTGGGGAAGAACTCCTCGGGCAGGGTGTCGGAGAAGAGCTCGTAGTCGGTCCTGAAATCGCGCGACGCCACCCGGGACTTCGGCACTCCGGTGGTGCCCCCGGTCTCGAACACGAAGATCGGCTCACCGGCGAGCCCCTTCGGCACCCAGCGCCCCACCGGCCCGCCGCGCAGCCAGTCGTCCTCGAACGGCGGGAACCGGCGCAGGTCGGCGAACGACCGCACGTCGCGCCGCGGGTCGAAGTCGAGCCGCTTCGCGAAGTCGAGCCAGAACGGCGCGCCCGTCTCCGGGCCGAAGTGCCACTGCATGGTCTTGCGCACGTGGGCGTCGAGCACGTCGCGCGCCTGGCCTGGGGTCATCGCGTCGTGAGCCTGCTCGGTCATCATCTCCCGGTTGCTCCGCACGTCATCTACCGGTTGCTCCGCACGTCGTCATCGAGGGACGAGGATTACACCATCCGGCCCGAAAAGGGTCAACGCGCGCAGGCGCGACGCGCCACGGCGACTTGCCTCGGGTGTAGGGGAGCAGCTTGCCTGCTCCCTCCGCAGCGGGCGGAGACAAGCTCTTGTCCTCTTGTCGCGCCCCGGCGCGACGGCGATCACTCGGCCGTGAGCTGGGCGCACGCCCGAGAGAGCCGCCCCTACACCGGAGAGCCGACGCGAGTACCGCACTGCTCGGCTTCAATGTGCCGACAGGAACGCGAGGAGCTCTCTCGTCGACGCGCTCGGGTTCTCCACGAACACCTCGTGCGACGCCTCGGGGATCACCCGCACCTCACGCCGCGGCAGCAGCCGCTCGAGCACGCGCAGGCCGATGGTGTTGATCGGCGTCGTGCGCTCGCCGGTGAGGAGCAGCGCCGGCACGTCGAGCTCGCGGACCGCGTCGAGCGAGACCGGAGGGAACGGGTCGGCGGAGGTGCAGAGCGCCTCCATGTCGCGGGCGTTGCCCAGGATCCGCACGCGCATCTCCTCGGGCAGCGCGGCGAAGAAGCCGTCGCCGATGATCCCGTCGAGCAGGACCTGCATGGCGTCGGGGTCCTGGCGTCGGAACGCGGCGGCCGCCGGCTTCCAGATCTTCGTCGTGAAGTCGCGGACTATCTCCTCGCCGTCCGGGAGCTCGACGGCCCAGGACAGGACCGGTGGCTCGCAGAGCGTGAGCGTCCTCGGCAGGGTGGGAAGCTCGACCGCGAACACCAGCGCGGTGAACGCGCCGTAGGAGTGCCCGACGAGATGGAAGCGGTCGAGCCCCAAGGCGTCGACGAGCTTCCCGAGGTCGTCGGCCTCCTCCCGCGCGGAGTGGCTCGACGAGACGATCGGATTGTCGTTCGGCGCCGAGTGGCGGCGGCTGTAGGTCAGGACCCGGTAGCGCTCGGTGAGCGCAGGCATCTGCGCCTCCCAGTAGCGGAGGTCGTCGCCTCCACCGTGGACCAGCACGACGGGGTCGCCTTCGCCGGCGATCAGGTAGTGGAGCTCCACACCGTTCACCGCGACACGCTCCAGGCCATCGGGAAAGGCGGACATCGGTTCTGTCATGGCGTGCTCCCCTTCGAGCGATCGTCTTCCACTCCGAGGGTTTACTTAGGGCCCCTCGCCTGGAAGGTAACGCCCGCGTTGCACACCCGAACGCACTCCTAGACCACCGGCGGACCGAGCGTGATCCCGCCGTCGACGCTGATCGCCTGGCCGGTGATGGTCGCGGCGTCGGCGCTGGCGAGGAAGACCGCCAGCCGGCCCATCTGCTCGACGCCCAGCGGCACCTGCTGCGCGACCATGGCGAGGAAGACCTGCCGCGGCTCGATGCCGGCGAGCTCGGGCGTGCGTTCGCCGAGGAAGGCGCCGAGCCGCTCCCAGGCGCGCGTCCACACCAGGCCGGGACAGATGGCGTTGACGCGGATCTTCGCCGGCGCGAGCTCGCGCGCCAGCGTGCGCGTCAGGTGGATGACGCCCGCCTTGGCGGCGCCGTAGGCGGGAAGCCCGGTGGTCGGCAGCAGCCCGGCGATCGACGCGATGTTGACGATGGCGCCGCCGCCGCGCGCCACCAGGTGCGGGATCGCCGTCCTTTCCTCGAGCCGCATGCCTCTCACTCCTCTCGCGAGCCCCGCCCGACGTCCCAGCGAGACTGTAGCAGCGCCGGAGAGACCTCGCCTCCGCGCGCCCATCGACACGAAGGGCCGGCCGCCTGCAGGCGACCGGCCCCTCGACGAAGACCCCTCTCAGCCCTTACCAGCGCTGCGGGCGACGTCCACCACCCCCACCTCCGCCGCCGCCACGGTCGTCACGACGCGGCCGCGCCTCGTTGACCGTGAGCACTCGACCACCGAAATCCTTCTGGTCGAGCGCCGAGATGGCGGCGTCGGCGCCCTCCATCTCGACGAAGGCGAAGCCGCGGGGCCGCCCCGTCTCGCGGTCGGTGATGACGTTCACCGACGTGACCTCCCCGTACTGTGAGAACAGAGAGCGCAGCTCCTCCTCGGTGGTCTTGAACGACACGTTGCCCACATAGATCTTCTTCGGCATGACTCGGAACCTCTTTCCCTGGGCCCGGCCCTGCGGCCGCCGACCCAACCAAACTTCCCCCAGCCACTATGGCCGGGCGCTACGAACCGGTTCGCGACGACGCGACATCGCGGGGAATTTGGCTCGATCTCGAGAAGGGCTCTTCGAAGGGTCTTCGGGGGGGCGCCTCGTTCGGGAGGGAGCTCGCTTTACACCCGTGTGTTTCGAGCGAACCGTGTCGAAGAATAGCACGGCTTTTTGGCAGGCGATCGATCCGGTCCGCCGGATCGAATCGCCCAATGTGAACCTAGCAGCGTGGGGCGATACTGGACTCTCGCCACGCGCTGCTAGCGGGTCGTGGTGTCCACTCCCCAACCAGCTCGATCTCGCGCCGCCGCTTACCACGACCCGCTAGCCGATGATTCTGCCCCGCGCCGCAGGCGGCGCGGGGTCGCATCGCTCCAAAACTTGACTCACGCGTCACGAACTTCGAGCAGGAGCGATGCTAGGCGGCAAAGCGGCGGCGCAGCAGCGCGCGCAGGAGAAGGCCGGCGGCGAGCGTCGCGATCCCGGTGACGATCACCGCGGCCGAGAGCGAGAAAGCCAGCACCGCGCAGCCGATCACCCCCACGATCGGCACCACGTCCGGGTAGAGCTTCGCCTGGCGCGGCATGCGCAGCGCCGCGACGTTCGCGATGCCGTAATAGATCAGGATGGCGAAAGCGGCGGCCGACGCCACAGCGCGCAGGGTTCCGGTCGCCGCCACCACCGCCGCGATCGCCCCGATCGCGACCACCGCCCGGCCGGGCACGCCCCAGCGCGGATGGACCCGCGCGAGAGAACCCGGAAGATCGCCCCCGCGGGCCATCGCGAAGCCCATGCGTGAGAGCCCGAGGAGCTGCGACAGCACGACGCCGAGCATCGCCGTGAGACCTCCGATCGACACCCAGGTCGCCACCCACGGCGCCGAAAAAGCGACCGCCGCCCGATGGAGCGGCGCCGGCGTCGACGCCAGCGCCTCGGCTCCCACCGCCCCCACCGCCACCAGCGCCACCGCGAAGTAGATCGCGAGGGCGACGCCGATCGTGATCAGAACCGCGCGCGGGATCGTGCGCCTCGGGTCCCGGACCTCCTCGGCCAGCGTCGCGATGCGCGCGTACCCGGTGTAGGCGAAGAACAGGATCGCGGCCGACTCGAAAATGCCGCGCCACCCCGCGGGCGCGAACGGCCGCAGGTTCTCCTCGTCGAACGCCGCCGCTCCCGCCACGACGAAGAGCACCAGCGACGACAGGGACACCGCCACGATGGCCAGGTTGGCGCGGCTCGAACGGCGCACGCCGAAGTAGTTGAGCGCCGTGAACACGACGATCGCCCCGACGGCGACCCACCGCGGCGGGACACCGGGGACGAGCGTCTCGAGGTAGCCGGCGAGCCCCTTGGCCACGGTCCCGGCCGCGGCGATCTTCGAGACCAGGAACATCCAGCCGGCCGCGAAGCCGGCCCACGGGGTCAGCACCCGGTACCCGTACTCGTAGGTGCCGCCGGCCTGCGGATACTCCGCCGCGAGCTGCGCCGAGGCGAGCGCATTGCAGGTCGCCACGACGCCGGCAAGGAGGAGCCCGACCAGAAACGCGGGCCCCGCGCCGCCCGCGGCAACCCCGGTGACGACGAAGATGCCCGCTCCCACGATGGCCCCGAGCCCGATGCCGACGGCGTCGAGCGTGCCGAGCTCGCGGCGCAGCTGGCGCGGTGAGGCCCGGTCGGGGTCGATAGAGCTCACGGCCGACGGAGAGGAGGGTGGGTGCCCGATCGCGGCGGACCCGACATCGTCGATCGATCGACCACGTACGTCAATCCTGCGCTGGAGACTGGCGGCGCTGCGGCCTCCCATGGCGGCGGGCGTCCGGCATTGGACGGATTCACGCGCGATTGCGGTACAGGTCCGGATCGACGACCGTGGCCATCGCCCGCTCGTCCAGCTCGCCGCCGAGGAACGCGTTGATGCGGTGCGCCTCCTCCACCGGGTGGGCGAGCACGGCCCGATAGTCGACGAAGAGCACGTCGAAATGCCGGCGATACCCGATCATGAACTTCACGTGTCTCAGGTGCTCGACGTAGTGCCCGCGCATCCGGGCGTCCTCGGTGTCGGAGTCCTCGCCGCGGTGGTCGAGCATCTTCTGCTGCGAGGCGAGCACCTCCGAGAGGTCTCGCTCCATGAACACCACCCTGTAGTTGTGTTCCGGCGGCAGGTCCTTGAGCAGGAACGAGATGATCTTGATCGCCTTGCCCCGCGCCTCGCGCAGCCAGGCGCGCTCCGAGGTCTTCCCCAAGTCCTTGACCCGCTCGTCCTCGTAGTAGCCGCGCGGGTTGTCGTCGTCGGCGGTGCGTAGGTTGTCGGTGACCACGGGAATCCCGCCCGCCTCGAGCATCTTCATCGCCATCGAGGTGCCCGATCGCGGCAGCCCCGACACCACGACGATCGGCGGGCCGAAGCGCCACCTGCGCAGGAGTCCGGGAAAGCCATCAGTCATCGGATGCGATCCTCGCGCCATGCGAGGTCGGACGCTACCCTCGACAGGGGTTGAATTGGAAGGACGGCGACACATACACTCTCGAATCGGCGCGCGGGGTTTCGCGCCGCGGTGCGCAGGTCCTTGTCCCGCAGACACTTGCTCCGCAAGGCTCAGCTCGGTTCTCCGTTCGCCGTCGATCGATCGATGACCGACCAAGGATCTCGGTTCACGCGCCGCCTCGCGCTGTTCTCGGCCGCCGCCGCGCTCGCCGCCGCCGCGCCCGCCCTGGCGTACGTCGGTCCCGGCGCCGGGTTCGCGCTGGTCTCGGGCTTCCTGGTCATCTTCACCACCATCGTCCTCGCCTTCCTCTCGCTCCTGGTGTGGCCGTTCCGCATGCTGTGGCGGCTCGTGCGCCGGCGCGGGCGCGCGCGGCCGCAGATCCGCCGCTTCATCGTGGTGGGGCTCGACGGCCAGGACCCGCGCATCACCGACCGGCTGATGGCCGAGGGCAAGCTCCCCAACTTCAAGCGCCTGGCCGAGGCCGGGACCTACTCGCGGCTGCGCACCGTGTTCCCGTCGCTGTCGCCGGTGGCGTGGTCGTCGTTCTCGACCGGCACCAACCCGGGGATGCACAACATCTTCGATTTCGTCGAGCGCGACCGCAAGAGCTACCTGCCCAAGCAGGCGTCGACCGAGATCGGCAAGCTCGAGCGCACCCTCGCGATCGGCCGCTGGCGTATTCCGCTCCAGCGGCCGGCGCTGCGCCTGCTGCGCAAGTCGAAGCCGTTCTGGACCATCCTCGGCGAGAACGACATCTGGAGCACGGTGCTGCGGGTGCCGATCACGTTCCCGCCCGACCGCTTCTATGGCGCGCAGCTCTCGGCGATGATGGTGCCCGACCTGCTCGGCACCCTCGGTACGTTCCTCTACTACACCACCCGCCCGGGAAGCGCCGCCGTCGAGGGGGGGCTGCGGTTCGCGCTCGAGCGTGCCGGCGGCGAGGGCGGCGGCGCAGCCGGCACGGCGACCCGACTCGGCGCCGTCCTGCACGGGCCGGAGAACAGCTTTCTCGAGGGCAACCCGCCGCTCGAGCTGCCGCTCTCGATCGACGTCGATCGCGAGCGCCGCCGCG
>Ga0268386_10001950_pt1 | contig 14410 bp, 14 predicted proteins | sample RVTome_15_FD_200260 | JGI IMG/M metagenome (GOLD analysis project Ga0268386, IMG submission 200260) | Soil microbial communities from uranium-contaminated site in the Upper Colorado River Basin, Wyoming, United States - RVT150D86... ...
TCGACTCGCCGGACGTGCCCGAAAGCGATGGCTGGAAAGCGGAATCAGAAAAAGGAGACTGGGCCACCAAGATACGGCCGCACACCACCAACCGCTCGCACAGCATTTTCAAGCGCATCGGCTAGCAATTAGACCCGCGCCCAGCCAGCGGGAAGAGCCGGCGGGTTCCAGGCGGGATCGGGCGACCACGTGGACCAATGCGCGTCCCACCAGCGCTCACCCCGCTCAAGACGGGTGACGAGGCGGTCGCCATCGGCGCGGATCGATGCCACTTCCGCCTCCGTCCAGCGGCCTTCGGCCACTCGTTGGGGCAGCAAGTCCAGGTCTTTGACTTGCCATGAGCCATCCGGGAGCACCCAGATGTCGAGTTCCAGATCTTGGGTGTCATAGCCGATCGAAGTACGCCGGAACGGCTCTTGGAGGTTTAAATACCAGCCGGCAAACACGCGCTCCGGTCCGTGCCAAAAGTGCCAGACCGCATACCTCTCGCCCGGCTGTTGCAGCATGAGGGTGCCGTGACCTTCCCAGGCGCACCTGTCGTGCCAGGGGTGGCGGCCATCGGGCGTCGGCCAATCCCCCTCGGGAAATCCGAACGGAGCACCCTCTGGCCAATAGGTAACGAGGAGGTTGGGAGAGTCTTCGACGACAAATACGATAGTGCCGAGCCAGGGGCCGGTCTTGAGCACCTCACGCCGTACGATTGCTTGTCCATGTGTCCATGTCATCTCGTGATCTCCATCATCGCGCCGTTGTGCCCGTGATGGTTTGCCGTTGCATAAATGTGTATAATAATTGGTCATTATACACATTTTGACAGGGGTCACGTCGTGCGCACCAATATTGTTATCGATGATCCACTCATGACAGAAGCTCAACGCCTAACCGGCATTACTACCAAGAAAGGCGTTGTCGAAGCAGCTCTCAAACTGCTCGTACAACTCAAGCAACAGGAAACTGTCAAAGCCTGGCGGGGTAAACTGCAGTGGGAGGGGGATTTGGTAGAGACTTCGATCCGATGGTCCAATATCTAGGACTTCAGTCCGCCCTTGTCTAAGGCAATTTCCGGAAATCACCTTAGAAAAACAGAAAGCGGCGGCGTTTTAGCTTCTTCTCACACGCCCTGAGCTGGGCGTCGTAGACACGGGCGTGCTTGGCCACCCGAGCCGCGATGTTTTGTAGCCCTTTCTTCTTCTTATACGTGCCCCGGTTAAAGCCGCCTTGGCCCTCATGATAAGCCAGGTACTGATGATAGGCGTCCTCCAGGCTGATCCCGGATTTGATCCGGCTTTGGCGGCCATACCAACTAATGAAATCGGCTGCGTCGGCAAAGTCATGGCGATCGGCGCCGTGGTTGCCACTCGACGTTTGATACCATTTCCACGTCGACTTCAAGGCTTGAGCATAGCCGTAGGCAGAGGATTTTCTCGGGCCGGGCAGAATCCAGAGAATGCGTGTACGGGGCTGTTTGGCCTTGGCGTTGAAACCCGATTCCTGCCGTATAATCGCGAGCTGAATGGGGATTGGCAGCCCCCAGCGTTTTTCCGCTTCTCGCATCGCCCGGTACCACTTGCGACGGGGTTCCAACATGCCGCACGCATTATCAAAGCGGGTTGGAGGTGAGGTCGCGCAGGCCGACACCAACATCACGGACAGTAGCAGTACGGAACGCAGACGACACATCTTCATGACAATCGCATTTGAGACGTTGAGTATGAGCGCAACCTTAGTTTCAGTCTATCATCACGGCAGGCGAACTGCCAAACCTCGGCGCCCTCGTACACACCAGCAGCAGTGCATCAGCGGTTTGAGTATCTCAAACTCAATGATTTCAGCGGACGCAATCAACGAACCATTTGCGATACGCAGTACTAGGCAGCAGCATTCGGCGTTTGACTCCACTTCATGCTATGTTTACCATATATCAGCAACGCGATTCGACGAGCAGGATGGGAGCCGAATCCACCTGGCTGCAAGTGCTGCCATTTCTGAAGCAGAGCTTTGACGCGTTGTCCGAACATGCACGCCGCAAGATCACCTGCGACCATGCGGCCAAACTTTTTCAATATGATTTGAGTGCCAATTAGACAGACCATGCAGTCTTTATTTGAAGAAGTGCGCGAAAATTGTTCGCCCGGCACGTGGTCGCGCGGGGTGGAATTGAGCCGCGCCGGTGCGGTGATTGCCGAAGACACCCACGACGAGGAACTCATTCTCAAAGTCGCCACTCGCCAGGGCATGGCGTATGCCACGGTCACCTTGTGGCCTGCGGATGACGACTGGTCCTGCGATTGCAAAACCAACGAAGCCGCTTGTGCGCACGTGGCGGCGGCGGTAATCGCGTTGCGCCGGGCGCAGCAAGCGGGGCAAATAGCTCCCACGCCCAAAGCCGTACCCGGCAAAGTGGGGTATCGCCTGCAACGGCAGCAACGCACGGTGGTTCTCGAACGCATCATGGTGTGGCCGGACCGCACCCAACCGCTGGAGCACTCGCTCGCGGCTCTCGCTTCCGGCCAGGTGGACGGGCCAGCCGTGATGATTACGCAGGCCGACCGGGCGGTCGAGCGCGTTCTCGGACGCCGCCAATGCGGGACGATTCCCCGCGACATGATGCCCAAGCTTCTTTCTGCTCTGGCGCAGTGTACGGATGTGTGTTTGGACGATGCACCCGTCAACATCTCTTCCGCAGCCGTTTTGCCGCGTGCCTACGTGGAAGATCACGGCGACGGGTTTCGCCTGTTTATCGAGCCGGAACCCGCTATTACGGAAGTCTTTCAAAACGGTGTGGTCCTATGCGGCGATACGCTGCGGCCAGTCGGCGAATCCGGACTCAACGCCCGCGAGCGCGACGAATTACCCGAGGGACGCTATTTTGGCCCCGGCGCCGTGGCAGAGCTGGTCACCGAGGTCTTACCCGCCTTGCGCCAGCGCATTCCGGTCGAGGTGCGGACCACTCGGCTTCCCAGCACGACGGTCGAACCGCCTCGATTGTTCATTCGCACGCGCCGCGAAGGTGAGACACTACATCTGGATCCCAACCTCGTCTACGGCGACCCGCCCACCGCGCGGGTGGTCGCAGACCGTTTGGTGCCGCTGCGCGAGGGCGCCTTACCCATACGGGATCAGCGCGCCGAACAGCGCCTCGCCCGGCAGTTGCAACAATCGCTGAAATTGGTGCCGGGCAAAGCCATCTACGTCGCCGGTGCCGAAGCCGTGGAGCTGGCCCAACGCCTCAGCACTTGGCCCGGCGAGATCCAGGGCAACGGCCACAACAGCTTTTATCTAACGCCGCCTTTGCAACCCCGAGTGCAGCTCGACGCGGCCCGATTTCATGTGTTTTTCGACCTGGGAAACACCGGTACTCAGCACCTATCATCTGGCCGCCGCGCCCCGGCGGCAGCGGTTCTGCAGGCCTGGCAACATGGCGATACCCTCATGCCGCTGCAAGATGGCGGCTGGGCGCCGCTTCCCATCGCTTGGCTCGACCAATTCGGCCAGCAGGTGGCGGATTTACTCGCCGCTAAAGATGCAGCGGGTCATCTGCCCCCCAGCGCTTTGCCGGATCTGGCGCGCTTATGCGATGCCCTGGAACAACCCCGGCCACCCGAATTCGGTAGGCTCCATGCCTTGTTGGACGATTTTTCCGGCATTCCCAAGGCGGATCTGCACGCGGATCTGCAGGCGACGCTACGCCCCTACCAACATCACGGCGTCAACTGGCTCGTGTTTCTGCGTCAGGCCGGACTCGGCGCCATGTTGGCAGACGATATGGGACTGGGGAAAACTTTGCAGGCGCTGTGCGCCATACGCGGACGCACCCTGGTCGTAGCGCCGACGAGTGTCCTGCACAATTGGGCAGAAGAAATGCAGCGCTTTCGGCCCGGTTTGCGCTATACGGTCTATCATGGGCCGCAGCGGCAACTCGATGCTGCAGCCGACGTGACCCTGACCACCTACGCGATTCTGCGTCTCGATGTGGACACCCTGTCGCAACAGGCTTGGGAGACAGTGGTGCTCGACGAGGCGCAAGCGATTAAGAATCCCGACAGTCAAGTGGCCCAGGCCGCATACCGTCTGCCTGCCGAGTTTCGCATGACTCTGAGCGGTACCCCGGTTGAAAATCGGCTCGACGAATTATGGAGCCAATTTCACTTTCTCAATCGCGGCCTTCTCGGCGGCCGCTCCGACTTTCAAGACCGCTATGTCAAGGCCATCGCCGCAAGCCAACCCGGAGCCGCCGAGCGTTTGCGCGAACGCATTCGGCCTTTTGTCCTGCGCCGCCGCAAGCAAGAAGTCGCCACGGAATTGCCGCCGCGGACTGACATGGTGCTGCGCTGCCTGCTCAGCGACGACGAACGGCGCGTGTACAGCGCGATTCACGCCGCCACCCGCGAGGACGTCGTCAAACGCCTGGCCGCCGGCGGCAGTATGCTGGAAGCCCTCGAAGCCCTGTTGCGCTTGCGCCAGGCCGCCTGTCATTCGGGACTCATTCCGGGCCATGACGCGCCGAGTTCCGCCAAGATCGATCTCCTGCTGGAGACGCTTGACCAAGTGATTGCGGATGGGCACAAAGCGCTGGTGTTTTCGCAGTGGACCTCGCTGCTAGATCGCATCGAGCCGCATTTGCGCCACATCGACCTGCCCTTCGTTCGTCTGGATGGCGCCACCCGCGACCGCGCTGGGGTGGTACACCAGTTTCAAGACGAAACCGGCCCGCCGGTTATGCTAATCTCCCTTCGCGCTGGCGGTCTTGGGCTCAATCTTACGGCCGCCGATCACATTTTTCTGCTCGATCCCTGGTGGAATCCGGCCGTCGAGGATCAAGCTGCCGACCGCGCCCACCGCATTGGCCAAACTCGCCCGGTGCTGGTGACACGGCTCATTGCTCAGGACACGGTGGAGGAACGCATTTTAGAATTGCAACAGCACAAGCGCTGGCTGGCCGATGCCGTTCTCGATGGCGCCGATCAAGGCGCCGCGTTAACGCGGGACGATCTCCTCGCCCTGTTGGCGTAGCTGATGCTGCATCAGGCCACAATTCCCTGCTGTTGCATGCTCCGGATGGCTGCATCCGAATAGCCGAGTCCCTGTAAAATATGCGCCGTATGTTGCCCCAATTCCGGCATGGGGCTGTGGATCTGGGCAGGTGTACGGCTCAGGCGGATCGGCGGACGCAACAGCTTCATCGGTTCACCCTGCTGATCGCGCAGTTCGCTCACCATGTCGCGATGCTGAAACTGCGGGTCAGCGAACAACTCATCATAGGTATATACCGGTCCACACACGATATCTGCTTGTTCAAGCAGCACCAGCCACTCATCTCGCGGCCGCTCTCGCAAGCGTGCCTGAAATTCCGCATCGAGTTCTCTGGCATGATCTAACCGGCTATCCTGGGTGGCAAAGCGAGGATCGGCGGCTAAAGAATCCATACCCGGCACGTTCATCAGACGCGTCCAGCTCTGCTCCCGCATGCCGGCCATGAACGTGAGCGGGCGATCTTGGGTGGCAAACACGCCATAGAGCGGAAGCTGGCGCCAATGTCCCCGCCCTGCAGGCTGAGGCGGCTCATCCGGATGGTTTAGATACCATGTAATCGGAAAGCTTTGCACCGCCACGGCGCAGTCCAGCAGCGACAAATCAATATGTTGCCCAATGCCACGTTGTTGCTGCACCACATAGCCCAGGAGCATGGCCACGGCGTTATGCAACGCACCCGTGATGTCACAAACGAGAAACCCCACCGAGGTCGGGGGTCCATCGGCATGCCCCATCAAGCTCACCATCCCCGACATACCTTGAATAATCATATCGGCTGCAGGACGCGTGCGATACGGGCCATCTTGCCCGAATCCCGACAGAGAACAATACACAATGCGGTCATTGCGTTGACGCACGCTCGCATAATCCACCCCTAGCCGCTCCACCACTCCCGGGCGAAAGCTATGCAGAAAAATATGTGCGGTTTCGGCCAATTGCAGGACGACTTCACGCCCTTCCGGGGTCCGCATATTGACGGCCAGGCTTTGTTTGTTGCGATTCGTAAAGTAGGCACTATGCGTCTGACGGCCAACATCGCCCCCGTCGACCCGTTCGACCTTGATCACCTCCGCTCCCATATCGGCCAGCATCTGCGTTGACAGCGGACCGAATACGGCCCAGCTCAAATCGATGATGCGCACCCCGGCTAAGGGAGGCCGTCCACCGTAACCGTCCTGCTCGTACAGCGCTGAAAGTTCTGCCTGGATCGTAGCTTGTTGAGCCTCTAATTCTCGGATGCGCTGCCGGGCTGATTCGTTCATATCCCTCCCCTCTCTGCACAGTCTCGGTATCCGCTGCCACTAAGGTCTCAAGCCTATCATTTTCAGACATGAGAAACATAGGGGTTGTGTGAGGATGGCGTGAGGATTAGCCGGTTGCTCACGGCCGCCCTCTGGCTTGACACATCCTCATGAGCGGGCTAAGGTTGCCCACGGCTTCATTTCATGAGCGACCTTATTTTTCCCGTGGAAAGAGATACATGTCAGTCTGTTCGGGCACGTATGATCAGAGGCAGTGCGGAAAGGACAAAGCGGTATGAAAGACGGGCTTCGAGTCATCGACAGCGATCTCCATGTCATCGAAATGGGGGAAGTCTACGAGAATTACCTCGACGCAAAATACCGCGACAAAATGCCCCAGTACCTGGGCTGGAGTCCGACCAACTTCCCGCATTGGGATGTGCAAGGCCGCACCATTCCCCCCTGGGCCCGTTCCGCAGATGTCATCGGCCCCCAACAATACCTCGATGCCCCGACCGAACACCTGTACAAACCCGTGCGCGAGCAACAATATAGCGCGGCTTCCACCCTCGACGCCATGGATGCCGAAGGCATCGATATCGCGGTCGTGTACCGCACCTTCGCCCACATGGTGGTGTCGATTGACAACCTGCAGCCGGAATATGCGACGGCCTACTGTGCGGCGTTTAACGACTGGCTGGCGGATTATTGCCGGACCGATGCCGCGCGCTTGAAAGCCGCAGCGATTGTGTCCTTACACGATCCGGAACTCGCGGCCGCAGAAGCCCGTCGCGCCGTGGAAGAAAAAGGCCATGTCGGTGTCGTGTTGCTGCCCATGCCCGTCAATGGCCGCTACTTTAATGCGCCGGAGTGCGATGTGCTGTGGCAGGAAATCACCCGCCTCGGCGTGCCCCTAGCCTTTCACGGCACCAGTGGCGGCGCGTCGGACGATTATGTCAGCAATCGCTTTTGGGGCAAACCGAATTATCGCACCTTGAATCACGCCTCGGCCTTCCCCATGGAATTGATGCTGGCGCTGGGTTCGATGACCGCGGGTGGTGTGCTGGAGCGGTTCCCGGAGCTGCGCGTAGCGTTTTTGGAAGGCAACTGCGGCTGGCTGCCCTGGTGGCTCGAGCGGCTGGATGATCAATGGGAAAAATACGGCGGCGGCGAGTCTTTGCAACTCTCGGCCTTGCCGAGTGAGTATTTTAAGCGCCAATGCTTCATCGGCACGGACGTGGATGAAGAGCTGCTCAGCGTCGTCATCGATCATATTGGCGACGATAATATCGTCATGTCCGTCGACTATCCCCATGCCGACGGCCCGTTTCCGGAAGGCGTACAGACGTTTCTCGACTTGCCTAGGGTAAGTCTGGATTCAAAACGCAAGATTATGTGGGATAACTGCGTGCGGCTGTATGGCTTTGCCGAAGATCGGGTAGTGACGGCCTGAAAACGTCATGGAGACAGAGTTAAATCGGTCCTTCCAGGGTTTCATAGGAGGGCTTTCCAAGTTTTTTTATGCCGCAAAAGCCCCCACCGTACAGCCTGCAAACACATCTTCTTCCTGCACCCATCGCTGGGCCGCATCCGGTGTGTCGAGCGCCCGCTGCAAGACGCTGTGCAGCTCATATGAGGTGCTGTCTAAACGCGCTTGTTTCAAGCCATCAATCAACCCTTGTGCGACGTCCCAAATAGTCTCGTACACGTCCATCTCAATCGGAGGAATCATCGTGATCGGATCGCCGTGCTCAAAGATCTCTTGGCAGCGCGCGACCGAGGTGGAATTCCAAGCTCGGCACGCAAAAGGACGGGCAGGATAGACGGAGCAAGCGCCATCGACCAGCAGCACACAGGGGATTTTCGCCTGCGCATGCGCCTCATAAGAGAGATCTCGAAGCGTTGCCGTCGTCGCGGCAAGACGCGTGCGTAACGTGTCGAAGTCCTTTTCTGCAAGTCGGGAACGCAGATACGCCGCCATCGCCAGTGCTTCCGGCACCGTGATATCAACCGGTTGATAACAGCAGAAGCAACATCCCGCGGCACAGGCCATGCGCGATGAGCTCGGTAACGGTTGCTTCACATGGCTCGTCTGCTGCACCGCCTGATCCATAATCCGGAATACCGTTGCCGCCGACCGATCGGTCCGGAGGGCATCCTGTGTGGCTCGCTGTGTCATCTGGCGTACGGACATCTCGCTTGGCATCTCTATTTACCCATCTCACCCATTATGCAGCCGTAGATGGATGCGCGCTCCCACCAACCGTCTCGCTTCGTCGGTTACTCTGAGTCGTCGAGGTTATGAGAGAGATATTTGGGCCAACTGCATTTCCAATCCGACCATTAACCACCCAGATCGCAGTGACGTCGCTCGGCTACCGGCCCATCACCTTGGGGAAGAGATCGTCGCGCAGAATGCGGCAGAGGTCCGCCTGTTGATCGCGCTCATCGCCAATGTAGATTTGCCCCTGTAGGCCATCGTCGGTGCGCAAGCGCAGTAAGACGGTGCAACGCCGATTCATCGAGTACGTGCCGCCGTAAAAGGGGCGCGACAGGGGAAACCACCCGTGGGATGACCGGCATGATCGATTTTATGCATTGCGTCACTTCTGCGCATCGACTCACACCGATGTCAACAAGAACCGCTGTGTCTTTTCTCTCAGAGGTTGCCTACGGTGCAAAAAAGATGTCCAGATACGTCTATCACACTGTACAAGATTGCTATTCTCGTTGCAGCACGAACAGGGCAAGGGAACATGATGCTCCCTTGCCCTGTTATGGGGCTATTAATCGGCCAACTCAGGTCGGAAGGTAATACCTGCTTCCGTCATAGCCGCCATCTGCTGCGACCAGTATTGCAACTGACGCTTCTTGTTACGCCGCTTGGTAATCTTGTCCCACTCCTCCGCCGCCTGATCCAGCGCCGCCTGTGGAGTCATGGATTTCTGAAGCGCGCGCGTCACCATTTCCGCCACCCGCCGGCGATACTCATTGCTCCCGGGGATCTGCGGGTCAGGCACGGTATAGGCGAAGCTGTCCTTGATCGCCGTCAGATACTCTAAGGCCCCGGGCCATGCCGCGCCGAACTCTTCCGAGGTTAGGTGTGACGTGCGCCAGGGGTCCATGATCGTCTTGGGATGCATGACGATTTTGAGACTATTCTCCTTGTTTGACACGAATTCCAGCACTTTGGCTGTAGCGTCTTTGACCTTGGAGTATTTCGAGATAGCAAACGAGCGGCCCCCCGTGTTGGGCACGGCTCGCAGTATCTTACCACCAACCTCATTACCCGGTAACATACTATAGCCGGCAACATCGATGATCAACGACTGATTGGGGTCACCAACGCGCTTGCCGGTACTGGTCCAGGAAACGAGCATCGGCACCTCGCCCTTGATCAACATGGTTTTCGGCTCTTCCGATTCGAACAGCAGCACACCAGGAGGATAGTACTCGACAGTGTCCACCAGTTCTTGTAGGGCACGCACACCCGCCTTGGTGTTGATCAGAGGCTTCATGTCTTTATCGAAGTACTGACCGCCATAGGCAAAGAAGCGCTGCCGCCACCAAACATAGGAATAGATGTTCTCTTTCAGTGAGGCGCCCGCGCCAAAGAGTTTACGATCGGTACCATCCCAGCCCCAGCCATGGAAAAACTTCGCCATGTCGTCCCATTGTTTCCAGGTCTGTGGCGGCGCTAGCTCATAGCCAAACTGCTCCTTAAACTTCTGCTTGTTCTCAGGGCGTTCAAAGGCCGTCTTATTGTAATACATAATATGGATATCGCCGTCGAGCGGCATGGCGTAGAGATCACCACCCCAGTACATATTGGTTTTTTGATAGGCTTCGGCAATATCATCAAGGTCGAGTTTCAAACCCAATTTTTTCACGAACGGTTCAAGGGGTTCAAAGTGGCGGGAGTAGTCGGCGAAATCGTCGGGATTGAACATGACGAGATCCCAGGGGCTCTGGCCGCTGGTAAACTCTAACAGAGTTTTGGTGACGAAAGCATCGCCTGGAATGACCTCGACATCCAGCGCGATACCTTGTTCTTCCATCAGTTTGTCACTCACAAGACCCATGGCAAACTTTACGTACTCGGCATTCACGATGATCCTCACCGTGGTCCCTGCATAGGGTTTGTCCGCCGCGCTGACACGACTGACGCCAACACTCCCGAGCACGACAAACAGGGCGAGCAAGAATACGCTGGTCCGTGCCATGAACGTTCTTCTCTTGTATTTCATACAATCTCCTTCTTTCCTCTTTCTTAACCTTTTACTGCACCCAATGATAGTCCCTTTACGAGATAGCGCTGCAAGGCAAACGCTACCAGGAAGGCTGGGACGATGCCAAGTACGGTTGACGCCGAGGCTTCCCCGAAGAACGTATCAGTCGGGGAGCCCGTCGTATAGGATGACACCAAGACCATCAACGTCTTGGTGTCAGCTCCAGTGAGCAGGAGCGCAAAGAGAAATTCATTCCAGGTATTGATAAAAGCAAACAGGGCCACCACGGCGAGACCGGGCACGATAACGGGTAAGACGACGAGCAGCAAGGCCTGCAGGTACGAGCAGCCATCGATGAGTGCGGCTTCCTCAATTTCGAGCGGCACATCACGGATGAACCCGATTAACAGCCAGACGGCGAACGGAATGTAAAACACCGTGTAGAGCAGGATAAGCCCGAAGTAATTGTTGGTAAAACCAATCTGACGATAGATGACGTAGATCGGAATGACCAACGCAATCGCCGGCATGGTGCGCAATAACAGGAGAAAGTTCGCAAACATCGATCCCCCGAAACGGAAACGCGCCACGCTATAGGCGGTCGGAATGCTGAAGAACAACGCCGCAAACATGCTCAGGGACGAGATCGCGAGACTATTGCGGAGATAGAGCCAGCCGTTGGCCTGGGTAAACAAGCCGTAATAATGCTTCAGAGACGGCTCGGGGGGGAACCACACGGGCGGGAAGGTAAAATAGTCCTCATTGCCCTTCAGCGATGTGGAGAGAATCCATACAAAAGGCATAAGAAAAAATGCCAGTGCCGCCAGTACCCCAACGTAGCTTAACACGATGCCCAGACGGCGGCGCATCCGGTAATGTGCAGCTGATTTCATATAGGTTCATCCTCTTTGAAGCGCGACACCTTCTGGAAGAGCCAGGTCAGGATGAAGACGCACACGACAATGATGTACGAGAGCGCCGAGGCATAACTGATGCGGAAGTCCTGAAATCCTGATAAAAAGGTGCTAAACGCGATGGTCTGTGTCGATCCTCCAGGTCCGCCGAAGGTGAGTAAGTAAATCAGCGAAAAGAGCTTGGTTAGGTCAATGACCCGGATGAGCAGGGCCACGACCATAGTAAACTTGAGCAGCGGCAGGGTAATGTGCCAGAATTTTTTCAAGGCCGACGCGCCATCGACCTCTGCCACTTCGTAGAGTTCTAGCGGAATCGCTTGCAGGCCGGCGAGCAAGACGATCATCATGAACGAAGTATTGTGCCAGACTTCAATCCCAACGACCGAGGAAACGGCCAAAAACGGCGTGGCAAACCAGTCGAAGTAGACGTCGAGAATCCCCAGTTGTCGCAGCAGGTTATTGACTCCCCCATACTTCACGCCTAGGAGCATACGCCATACCATAGCAGCAGCCACGGGTGACACCATGGCCGGAATGAGCAGCAAACTGGTGAACAGCGATCGACCCTGAATGATACGATTCAACAGCAAAGCAATGCCGAGCCCTAGCAGCAGTTGGAGGATAATGGACGGACCGATGATCGCCGCAGTGCTGACAAACGAGCGCCAGAAACGGTGATCATCAGTAAAGATTTCGACATAGTTGTCAACACCGACATAGTCTGCGGGGGGACCGATGGCGAGGTCATAGTTGAAGAACGTGAGATAAAAAGAGTAGACAAGCGGAAAAATGATAAATACCAAGATGAGAAACAGTCCCGGCGAAGCGAACATATAGGAGGCGCGTCGTGCCGCTAGCCCGCCCCGCCTTCGCGCCTGGCGTACGATACGAGGGGCAGGTTGCACCTGCTCCGCGCCTTCTGGTGACGATACGTATGCCTTAGCCACTGCAACCCCCTCGCTTCTACGTCCAACAGGTGTAATTGGGCAACCAGTTCAGAGTTTGGCGATCATAGCACACCTTTCACACTGACGGAATAACTATTTTAATGGTTTCGAACTGGCGTAGGTAATGGGTATGCCATGGGGCGACGCTTGCGTGGCTACTTTCGGTAGTGAGTCCTTGCGGGGTGGCTTGAGGAAGTAGCGTTGCGGGGTTGGACAGCAAGCAGGGGTACAGTACGATCCTGGTGATGAACTGGCATGCAATACGTTTGAGAATATTAGCCTAGAAGGCTGAGACATTCGGTCGATAGGAGTTTAAACGCATTTTCGCCGCGGGTTCACCTGCTACCCTCCCCCTGGCCCCATGCCCTCAGCGCGAAATGCAGATGCCTTGCACCTGGAATGGCGCATCATGGATGCGGTAACGATGCCACGACGCGCGATGGCGGCGGCGCACCATGCCATCGCGCGTCAATCGCTGGCTCCAGCGTATGGATATCTACGGCCCCGTGCGCTCCAGCGTAAACAGCGGTTCCAACTCCAGCTTTTCCGCCGCCGCTTGCATCTCCTCCTCCGGCGGCGCGGCCTCGAAGCGGCTAGCGGCGTCGAGAACTCTCGGCAAGAGGTGCATATCGCCGGTGGTGTTCAGGAAAATACCGGGGCGGCTGAGCACCCAGTGGACGGCGCGATCGATGTCGGCCTGCGCCTCGATCGGCTCATACCAGGTATTGCGCGTGCGGGGCTTTTCATCCCAGGGCCCGCGAGCCAAAGATTTGATCGTCTGGATGGCAACCTGCCGCTCCTGACAGGTAGCCAGCAAGCTTTCCACATCGGCGACGTAGTCCGGGTTTTGCATCATCATGTAGTTATAGGGCAACAAGACGGAGTCAAACGCAAAGCGCTTCAGGCTGCGCGCATGCATGGACGGAATGGCCAGCCCATGACCCGTTACGCCGATGAAGCGGATCAGTCCTTGATCCCGCGCTTCGAGGGCTGCTTCCAGAACGCCGCCCGGTCCCATCGCCATGTCCCACTCTTCCGGCTCGACGAGATTGTGAAACTGCCATAAATCCACCGAGTCGACTTGCAGCCGGTCGAGGGAACGCCGCAGATTGTCCCAGGCGCCGTCATAGGTGCGCTCACGCGTTTTGGTGGCGAGGAAGAATTGCTGCCGGTACTTTTTCATCCACGGCCCGAGTAGCACCTCGGAATCCCCGTATCGCGCCGCCGTATCGATGTGATTGACGCCATATTGCATCAGCACCTCCATCATGCGGTCGGCTTCGTCTTGCGTCGCCCGGCTTAAGGCGGCGGCGCCAAAGAGCGTGCGGGTACTTTGGTGTCCGGTGCGGCCAAACGGTTGGGTTGCGATTGACATAAGCTGTATCCTTTAAATTCCTGGACAACATGAGCGACATCGTTTTTCCAGAGGAAAGAGGTGCATGCATGCGGTCCGGGCGCTTATCCTTGGCGCTGCGGACCGGCGCTCTCAATCGTGATGCGAATCAGCACGCGCCGATCCTGTTCCATCGCCTGGCGATATTCGTCCCAATTGGGATGCTCACCGGAGATACGGCGATAATAGTCGACCAACAACTCCATCGCCTCCGGCAATTTGACCACCTCGGCCGTGCCATCGATTTGCACCCAGGGTCCGACAAAATCATCCACGAACGCACACAGTGAGACACGCGGATCCCGTTGGATGTTGCGGACTTTGTAGGCCGTCTCGCGGCTGCTGATAATGGCCCGGCCCGCGTCATCGAGCCCAACGGTAATCGGCGACATCTGGATGCGGCCATCGCGGCGCCAGGTGGTGAGGACCGCACATTCGTTTTCGCTCAGAAATTTTTGCGCTTCTGCGAGTTCCACAGCGGTGCTCCTCCTCTATACGGTTAAGATGTTTTTATATTGGCAACCGAACCGGCTCCATTGGATGCCTCTAATCCGAATGCTTCTTGCCCGAATTGAGCTGAGACGCTTCGTCCAGGGCTCGCACCAAACTCGACGCTTTGGCCGGACGCAGCGTGGGAAACGCGATCACATCC
>Ga0268386_10001951_pt1 | contig 14410 bp, 12 predicted proteins | sample RVTome_15_FD_200260 | JGI IMG/M metagenome (GOLD analysis project Ga0268386, IMG submission 200260) | Soil microbial communities from uranium-contaminated site in the Upper Colorado River Basin, Wyoming, United States - RVT150D86... ...
GCGGCCAGGCGGGGGTGCGAGGTCACCGTCCTGGAGGCGGCCTCGACCCCGCTGTCGGCGGCACTGCCCGCTGAGGTCGGCCGACTGACGGTTCCCTGGTACGGGGAGGGTGGCGCGACCCTCCGATGCGAATCACCCGTCGAGCGGGTGGAGCCCGACGGGGTCCTGCTGGCCGGCGGCGAGCGGCTGGCAGCCGACGTGGTCGTCGTCGGCGTCGGGGTCCGCCCGGTCACCGGGTGGCTGGCCGGCTCCGGGGTCGAGGTGCGGGCAGGGGTCCTCGTCGACGAGCACCTCCGGGCGGCCGGCAGGTCCGCGACCTGGGCCGTGGGTGACGTCGCCGCGCGGTGGTCCCCGCGCTACCGCACGCCGATCCGGGGCGAGCACTGGGACGACGCGCTCCACGCCCCCGCCGTCGTCGCTGCAAACCTGCTCGGTGGCGCCGAGACCTACGATCCCGTGCCGTACATCTGGAGCGAGCAGTGGGGGCGGATGCTGCAGTGGTGCGGCCGGGCCGTCGGTCGCATCGTGTGGCGGGGGGAGCCGGGCCATGCCTCCGGTTGGTCGGTCGCCTGGGTGGGCGACGGTGACCGCCTGGAGGGCCTGCTCGCCGTGGACCGGCCGCGGGACCTCGTGCAGGGCCGGCGGCTGGCCACGCGCATGGTGCGGGTGGACGTGACCAGGCTCGCCGACCCCGCCGTACCGGTCCGGGACTGCGCCGCGTGACGGTGTGCGGCAGGCTGGGGCGCGTGCTGCGGCTGGCGTACCTGGCGATGCTCGTCTTCGTCCTCGTGACGACCCTGCCGCTGGAGCTCTACCTGGGGGTCCGGGTGTGGCGGCGGCTGCGGCGGCTGGCACTGACGGTGCTGCCGGTCACGTGCGTCTTCCTGGCCTGGGACCTCTACGCGGTGGCGGCCGGGCACTGGGATTTCCACCCGGAGCAGACCACGGGGCTCGTGGTCGGCGCCCTGCCGCTGGAGGAGGTCCTCTTCTTCCTCGTCGTGCCGGTCGCCGCGGTCATGACGCTCGAGGCCGTCCGGGTGGTCCGGGGCTGGCCGGTCGGTGACGAGGCGAGCCCGCGATGACGTACTCCCAGCTGGCCATGACGGCATTGGGCGTGGCCGTCCTGCTGGACCTGGCGGTCCTCCGGGTGCGCCTGCTGCGACGGGGTGCGTTCTGGACCGCGTACGGGATCGTGTTCTTCTTCCAACTCGTGACCAACGGGTGGCTCACCGGCCGGGAGGTCGTGACCTACGACCCCGCTGCGATCCTCGGGACGGGCAGCATCCCGTTCGTCGGTGACGGGCGGCTGGCGTTCGCGCCCGTCGAGGACCTGGCGTTCGGCTTCGCGATGATCCTGCTGACGCTCGACCTCTGGGTCTGGTGGGGGCGCCGGGGGGTGCAGCGCGAGCCGGTGGCGGACGGGCCCTGGAGCCGTCGCTACCGCCCGGAGCTGGACGCGAGCGGGGCCGGGCGGGAGCGGCCGCGCCGGGCGGCGAGCGCACGCAGGTAGGCCGGCCCGGCGACCCGGGCGCGCCGCAGCGTGGACGTGCTCGCCCGCCGCGTGAAGACTTGGTAGTCGATGCGCTCGACCTCGTCGACGATGCCGACGTACAGATCCTGCGCCGCCTCGATGCACGGCCGGCTCTCGGGCGCCAGCAACGGGATCCCGGCCGAGGCGCTGCGTGACAGCTGGCGGACGCGCCTGATCTCGTACGCGAGGAGACGGCGCACCCGGTCGTCGACGACGCGCCGCTCGAGGTCGGCCCGGGTCAACCCGAAGCGCTCGAGGTCCTCGAGCGGCAGGTAGACCCGGCCGCGGTCTAGGTCCTCGCCGACGTCCCGGACGAAGTTGGCCAGCTGGAAGGCGATGCCGAGGTCCTGGGCGGCGGAGTAGGCCCCACCGTCCAGCACGCCGAGGATCGGCACCATCTGCAGCCCGATGACGGCCGCCGAGCCGTAGACGTAGTCGAGCAGGTCCTCGTACGTGGGGTACTCCGTCACCGTCAGGTCCATGCGCATCGAACGCAGGAACGCGGCGAAGTGCTGACGCGGGATGTCCCAGCGCCGGGCGGTGTCGACGACGGCCCGGCAGATCGGGTCGTCGCTCGTGCCGGTGCCCAGGTCGTGCAGGAACCGGTCGCCCCACGCGCTCAGCCACTCCGCCCGCCGCGCGCCGTCGAGGCTGCTGCCCAGGTCGTCGACGATCTCGTCGGCGTAGCGGGCGAAGCCGTATAGGGCGTGCACGTACGGGCGCTTCTCGGGCGGCAGGAGGAGGGTGGCCAGGTAGTAGGTCTTGCCGTGCGCCGCGTTGAGCCGGCGGCAGCGCTCGTAGGACTCGCGCAGGCGCGGGTCGCGGATGCCGGCGGCGTCCAGCTCCCTCGCGCTCACGCGGGCATTTTGCCAGGGGTCGGCGGTTCCCGCCCGCGGAGTTCCGGGACCCCGGGGCAGGTGGTCCTCGACCCGCCCCAGGGCCTGCTCGACGACGAGGCGACGCCGTGAGAGTCGACGTCGTCACGATCTTCCCGACTACCTGGCGCCACTGCGGCTCTCGCTGGTTGGCCGGGCGCGATGCCGGCGTGCTCGACCTGCACGCGCACGACGCGCGACTGGGCGACCGACCGGCAGCGCAGCGTCGACGACACACCGTACGGTGGCGGAGCCGGCATGGTGATGCGTCCCGACGTCTGGGGTGCCGCGCTCGACGCCGTCGTGCCGCCGCACATTGCACCGCCGCCCGCCTGGTCGACGAGGCGGCGGACCGGATGCCGGTCGACGAGATCTCCCTCGGCGACTGCGTCCTCACCGGCGGAGAGGCGGCCGTCCTGATCGTGCTGGAGGCCGTCACCCGGTTGTTGCCCGGGGTCGTCGGCAACCCGGGGTCGCTGGTCGAGGAGTAGCACGGCCAGGACGGCTGCTCGAGTACCCTGTCAACACCAAGCCGCCCTCGTGGCGAGGTCGCGATGTCCCCGAGGTCCTGCTTCTGGCTATCACGCGAATATCGCCCGCTGGCGCCGCGACCAGGCTCTGTGCCGCACCGCCTGGCATCGTCCCGACCTGCTCGACCGCCTCGACCCCGAGGCGCTGGACGAACGCGCCCGCATGGTGCTCGCCGAGCTCGGCTGGCGCGACGAACGATCCGGCCGCTAGGTCAGGTGTCGAGCAGCCCTCGGCGGTGGGCAACGGTCACCGCCTCGGTACGGCCGGACGCACCGAGCTTGGCCAGGATGTTCGACACGTGGACGCTCGCGGTCTTCTCGGCGATGTAGAGCCGCTGGCCGATCTGCCGGTTGGTGAGGCCCTCGGCCAGCAGGGCGAGGACCTCCCGCTCGCGGGCGGTGAGCCCGCCGGTGCCGGTCGCCACAGCCGCGCCTATCCCGGCGTCGAGCCGGCCCCGGCGCACCAGGGCCTCGACGGCCTCCTGCAGCGGCTGGGCGCCGAGTTCGGCTGCGGTGTCGTGGGCTGCTCGGGCCGCGGTTGCGGCCGCGTCGCGCTCGTCGACCGCGAGCAGTGCCTCCGCCAGCCGCCATTGCGACCGGGCCTGCTCATAGCGGTGCCCGTAGCCGAACTCCTCGACACAGCGCCGCCACGCGTCCGGATCGGGTTCACCCGCCACCCTGGAGTACTCGGCCTCGGCGCGTAGCAGCCAGGCGCGGCCCTCCGGTCCGAGGGTGCCGCCGCGAGGCGAGCCGTCACGTGCGGCGGTGTGGGCATGCTCGAGCAGGCGCTTGCCTGCCTCGCCCGCCTCGGCGAGTGCCGCGTCGTCGTTGACCAGCCGGGCGTGCTCGGCGAGGTCGCCGGCAGCGGCCAACCCGACCGCGGACAGCCAGATCGAGCCCAGGAACAGCGGCCAGGCCGCCTCGACGTACTGCAGTGTGCGCTCGGCGAGGTCGAGCGCACCGCGCGGGTCGCCGTTCCAGCGCAGCAGTTCGGAGCCACATCCGCCGGACACCATGGCGATCATCGGGTCGTGGTGCCAGGAAACCTCGAGCTGGCGGGCGATGCCCAGGGCCGACGGGCTGCCGCGGGCAGCACCGACGAACAGACCGGCGGCGGACAGGCGCGCCACCATGGCATCGGGCGGCCGGCGGCCGGCCAGCCGCGCGGCGGCGGCGCTGCCGTCCCAGTCGCCAGAGACGAACCTGGCAACGACCTGCAGGGCGCGCAGCTCCAGGCCATAGGGACTCCACGACACGCCGGTGGCGACCGACCTCTCCACTGCGGCGTCGACGAGGCGGAGTGCGCCGTCGACGTCGCCGGCGTCGTAACGGTCGGCGGCCAGGTTGTACGACACCCGCATCTCGGTCGGCAGGTCACCGGCCTCCTGAGCCAGGTCGCGGGCACGGCCGAGCAGCTCCGGGACCGAGTCGGCGACGCCGCGGTAGTCGTCGATGACCGCCAGCGTGACGAGTGCGTCGGCCTCAGCGCCGGCGCTGCCGATCTCAGCCGCCTCGGCGCGGGCCCGCCGCGCGAACTCGCGTGCCTCGTCTTCGCGGTTGAGGCTGACCAGCGCCCGGGCGGCGGTCGCCGCGGACCACGCCGACGGCGGCGTCGGCCTATTGCTGGCCTCGGTCGCCAGCCGCAGGGCTTCGCGGGCCGCCTCGAGCGCCTGCTCCGGCCGGTCGTCGCCGAGCAGGTGCAGCGCCCGCTTGTGATGGACCGCCGCCGCCCGCTGGGGATCGGCTCGTGGGTCGAGCCGACGCGCCGCGGCGTCGGCGAGCGCCGCGGCCCGGGAGTTCTCCCCGGCGCGGCTGGCCATAGCGGCGGCTCGCAGCCCCAGCTTGACGATGTCGACGCCGGTACGCTGCTCGGCGTCGTCGACGGCGTCCCAGAGTTGCAGGGCCTGCTCGAGGTGCTGCCAGGCCTCGGCGGGCGCATGGAGGCGCTCGGCCTCGTCCGCGGCTCGCATGGACGCGGTGAGGGCGCCGGGGACGTCGTGGCTCTGGATCCGGTGGTGGGCGAGCTCGGCCGCGGAACCCAGCGGCGTCCGAGTGTCCGCCGCCTCGTCGACCAGTCGCGCGTAGGTGGCGTGCAGGCGGACCCGCTCGCCGGGCAGCAGATCGCCGTAGACGGCCTCCGCGAGCAGGGCATGGCGGAACGCGTAACGCTGCCCGTCCTCGGGAACCAGCACCTGGTGGGTGACCGCCTCGCGCAGCGCGGGTTCGAGGTCGGCGTCGCTGAGGCCGGCCGCCTGCTCGAGCAGGTCGTTGTCCACCCGGCGCCCGGCCACCGACGCGACCCGCACGACGTGCTGACCCGTCGTCGTGAGCTGCTCGAGCCGGGAGAGCAGGACGTCGGCCAGCGCAGCTGGAAGGAGGCCGGTGTCGATGTCCTCGAGCTGGCCCGAGGTGCAGGCGTGCAGGAGTTCCTGGGCGAAGTAGGCGTTGCCCTCGGACCGGTCGAGAATGCTCCGTACGGTCCGGTCGGTAACCGGTGAGCCGTGCAGCGCGGCCAGGTAGTCGCCCATCTCGTCGATGTCGAACGGAACGACGTCGAGCCGCTCGACCACCGGAAGGCGGTTTAGCTGGGCCAGCAGCGGTCGAAGGGGATGGCGGCGGTGCAGGTCGTCGGAACGGTAGCTCGCGACGATCAGCAACCGCTCCTCGCGCATCCGCCCGACGAGGAACGCGAGCAGCTCGCGGGTGGATTGGTCGGCCCAGTGCACGTCTTCGAGAACCAGCAATGCCGGCTCGGATCGGTCGTCACCCACATGCGCCAGCGTGCGGGCCACCGCGTCGAACAGCTGCAACTGGCTGACGTCGCCGCCAGGCGTGGGCCCGCCGAGTCCGACGCCGCGCCAGTCACCGGCAGGCAGGTCGGACCCCGCGGCGCCGTCGACGGTCAGCGGCCGCAATGCCTCGGTGAAGGGCAGGTACGGGAGCCCGACGCCGCCGATGTCGAGGCAGTGGCCGATCATGACGGTCGCCCCGGCCTGCCCGGCCTGGGCGACGAACTCGACGAGCAGGCGGGTCTTGCCCACTCCGGCGTCGCCGGCGACGAGCACGAGGCCGGGCTGGCCGCGACGCGCTTCGTCGAGCGCAGCCGTCAGCGCACGCAACTCGCGGCCACGGCCGACGAGCGGCGACTCGAATCCGACCCGGGCCACGGCATCCATGGTGTCACGCGGCGGTGACAGCACGGACGCCGTGACGGCCGGTGCCGCCCCGACGGCTTCCAGTAGGGCAGCACCGTGTCCATCCGCATGTCACCGCCGAACGCCTGCCGGCGGTTGCCCGCGGTCAATTGCCCTGTGGGAGGTACGGGGGCTGCCGGAGGCCGCCGGGACGCCGCTCTGCGCCTGGCTGGCCGGGGAGGCCGGGGTCCGGGTGCTGCGCCGGATGCGGCGGCGGGACCTGGGCCTTGGGCGCGACGCCGTCGCCGTCATGGGCTAATCGGTGCTGGGTCGCCCCGAGTCGTCCCGACTGGGCAGCGCCCTCACCGCCAGGCCCGCGACCGGTACGACCGGTCGACCCCCAGCACCCGCTCGGCCGCCAGCCGCCCCGACACCAGGACCATCGGCACCCCGACCCCCGGCTGGGTGCCCGAGCCGACGAAGACCACGTTGTCGCCCCAGACGTTGCGCGGCCGGAAGGGACCCGTCTGGGTGAAGGTGTGCGCGGAGGCGAACGGCGCACCCATCTCCATGCCCCTGCGAGCCCAGTCCAGCGGCGTCGTCACGTGCTCGACCTCGATGGCGTCGCCGAAGCCGACGTAGCCCTCCCGCTCCAGGTGCCCGACCACCTCGTCGCGGAACGGCGCCCGCAGCCGCTCCCAGTCCTGCCCCCCGTGCAGGTTGGGCGTCATGAAGAGCACGTAGTAGATCTGCCGCCCCTCCGGTGCCAGGGACGGGTCGGTGTGCGTGGGGTTGGTGACGAGGAACGACGGGTCGCTCACCAGCACCTCGTCGTCGACCAGCTCGCGGAACATCTGCTTCCACGACGGCCGGAAGTGGATGTTGTGGTGGGCGATCTGCGAGTACGAGACGGTGGACCCGGCCAGGAGCAGGAAGCACGAGGGGCTGTAGCGCAGCGGTCGCCGCACCGGGTGGCCGAGCAGGTCGCGCCGGGCCACCGGGAGGTCCGGGTTGAGCACGACGACGTCGGCCGGGATCCGTTCCCCGGTCGTGGTGATCACCGCCCTGGCCCGGCGACCGGCGAGCTCGACCCGGGCGACCTCGGTGCCGTAGCGGAACTCGACCCCATGCTTCTCCGCGGCCCCGGCGAGCGCGCGCGGGACCGCGTGCATGCCGCCCTTCGGAAAGTACACCCCCGCGACCGAGTCCATGTACGCGATGACGGCGTAGATCGCGAAGGCGTCGTACGGGCTGAGCCCCGCGTACATGGCCTGGAAGGAGAACAACCGCTGCGTACGGGGATCCTTGAGGTACTCGGCGACCTTGGGCGCCATTCGGCGGAAGCCGCCGATGGCGGCGAGCCGGGCCAGCTGCGGCGTCAGCAGGCTGAGCGGCGAGTCGAGGTTGCGGTCGATGAAGTGTCGCTGCTCGAGGCGGTAGAGCTCGGAGACGTAGCGGACGAAGCGCCGATAGCCGTCGGCCTCCTCGGGTCCGATCACGCGGGCGATCTCGTCGGCCATGTCCTCGACGTCGGCGTGGGTGTCCAGCCGGGAGCCGTCGGGATAGAACGCGCGGTAGAGCGGCTCGACGGGGGTCAGGTCTAGCCAGTCCTCCATCCGCTCGCCCACGGCGTCGAAGGCGTCGGCGATGAGGTCGGGCATCGTCAGGACGGTGGGTCCGGTGTCGAAGGCGTAGCCGGCGTCGCGGACGACCCCGTTGCGGCCGCCCGGCACCTGCTCGCGCTCGAGCAGCGTCACCTTCCGGCCGCCCGCCGCCAGCCGGAGCGCGGCGGACAGCCCACCCAGCCCCGCCCCGACCACGACGACGTGGTCGGTCGGCCCGGAGACGGTGCGCACGAGGTCAGAGCCTGCGCGCGGTGGCGGCCAGAACGAGCCCCTCGAGGACGGTACGTGCCTCCGGCGTGACGTCGGCCCTCGCGAGTGCGCCCTGCGCCTGCTCGACCAGCTCGGCGACGAGCCACTCGACACGGTCGAGGGCGCCGGTGTCTACGACGACCTCGCGCAGCGCTTGGACGCCGTGCGGGTCCAGTCGCGGGTCGCCCAGGTGGCGCCGGACCGTGGCGGCCTGGGCCGGTGTCGCCCGCTCCAGCGCGTAGGCGATCAGCAGGGTGCGCTTGCCCTCACGAAGGTCGTCGCCGGCGGGCTTCCCCGTCTCCGCGGGGTCGCCGAAGACCCCCAGCACGTCGTCGCGCAGCTGGAAGGCCTCGCCGAGCGGGAGCCCGTACGCGGAGTAGGCGTCGAGGAGCGACCGGGGCGCGTCGGCGAGGCTGCCGCCGAGGAGCAGGGGGTGCTCGATGGAGTACTTGGCGCTCTTGTAGCGGATGACGGTGCGGGCACGCTCGGCAGTGCCGCCCTGGGGGGTGCCGCCCAGCGCCTGCTCGAGCATGTCGAGGTACTGGCCGCCCATCAACTGGGTGCGCATCAGGTCGAAGACCGGTCGGCCTCGCTGGAGGGCATCGCCCGGGAGCCCGGACGAGGTGAGCAGCTCGTCGGCCCAGCTGAGGCAGAGGTCGCCGATGAGGATCGCGGCGGCCTCGCCGAAGCGCTCGGGCGAACCCGACCAGGACGACCCCCGGTGCAGCTCGGCGAACCGGCGGTGGACCGCCGGCATGCCCCGTCGCGTGTCGGAGCCGTCCATCACGTCGTCGTGGATGAGAGCGGCGGCCTGGAAGAGCTCGAGCCCCGTGGCCGCGCGCACGATCTCCTGCCGGTCCGGCCGGCCGGCTCCACGCCAGCCCCAGTAGCAGAAGGCCGGGCGCAGGCGCTTGCCGCCGTGCAGCAGGTCGCCGACCGCCTCGGCCATCGGCGCCAGGTCCAGGCTCACGACCTCGAGCACATCGGCCTGCCGGGCCAGGAAGTCGTCGAGCACCTTCTGCACGCGCGAGCGCAGGTCCTCGGCGTCGAGCGGAGCACCCGGGGTGGTCACTCCTCGAGCCTAGGGGAGCGTCACCCGGACGGCAGGTCGAGCCGGGCGTCCGGCATGCGGGATCGCCTGTCCGGGAGCCGGACCACGGCTACCCTGCGGGGGTGACCCTGGGTCTGCCGACGACCATGCCGGGTGGTGCGCACACCATCCGGGAGCTGCTCGCGGCCGGCCGGCGGTCCTTCTCCTTCGAGTTCTTCCCGCCCAAGACCGACCAGGGCGAGGTCCAGCTGTGGCGGGCGTTGCGTGAACTGGAGTCGCTCGACCCCACCTTCGTCTCCGTCACGTACGGGGCGGGCGGTTCCACCCGCGACCGTACGGTCCGGATCACCGGGCGGATCGGGGAGGAGACCACCCTCACGCCGGTCGGGCACCTCACCTGCGTCGGGTCCTCGGTGGAGGAGGTGCGCGGGGTCGTGGGGTCCTACGCCGACGCGGGCGTGCGAAACGTGCTGGCGCTGCGCGGAGACCCCCCCGGTGGGCCGGGCGCCCCGTGGGTGGCACACCCGGACGGCCTCACCCACGCCGACGAGCTGGTCCGGCTGGTGCGGCGGCTCGGCGACTTCTGCGTCGGGGTGGCGGCCTTCCCGGAGCGGCATCCGGAGTCGCCCGACCAGGAGACCGACGCGCGGGTGCTGGCCGGCAAGGCCGAGGCCGGTGCCGACTTCGCGATCACACAGTTCTTCTTCCGGGCCGAGGACTACTTCGCGCTGGTGGAGCGCGCCGCCCGGCACGGCTGCGGCATCCCGGTCGTGCCGGGGGTCATGCCCGTGACCAACGTGGCCCAGATCGAGCGCTTTGCCCAGCTGTCCGGTGCGGCGTTCCCGCCGGAGCTCGCCCGCCGGCTGCATGCGGTCGCCGACGACCCGGCCGCCGTCCGTGCGATCGGGGTGGAGGTGGCGACGCAGCTGTGCGAGGAGCTGCTAGCGGGGGGAGCGCCGGGCCTGCACTTCTACACGCTCAACCGGTCGACGGCGACCCGCGAGATCTACGCGCGGCTGGGGCTGCACTCGCGGAGCGCGGATCGCGGGGCCGGCCCGGCACTCACGCCTCGCGAGGCGCCCGCAGCGAGGGCATGACCCCCCGTGAGCGAACAACGAGGCATCACCGTCTCGGGGATCGGCGCTGTGTCGGCTCCGCCGGACGTCGTCGTGCTGTCCCTGGGCGTGGAGGCCACAGCCTCCTCGGTCGAGTCGGTCCTCGCGAGGGCGACGGAGGCGCAGTCGGCGCTTCGTGCCGCGCTCCTCGAGGCCGGTGTCGCGGAAGCGGACCTGCGAAGCGGGCAGACCTCGCTGTGGACCGACAACGGCCCGCACGGCAGCGGTCCGGTCCGGCACACCGCCCGGCTGGGCACGGCGGCGACCGTGCGCGACCTCGCGTCGGCCGGCCGGGTGCTGTCGGCCGCCCTGGCCGCCGCTGGTGACGCAGCGCGGATGGACGGCATGTCCTTCTCCCACGCCGATCCGGCGGCTTTGGCGGACGAGGCCCGGGACAAGGCCTTCGGTGACGCCGCCCGCAAGGCGCGGAGGTTGGCGTCGCTGGCCGGTCGAGGGCTGGGGGAGGTGCTGTGGGTGCAGGAGGGTGCTCGGCCACCCACACCCAGACCCATGGGTGGCGCGCGGGTGATGGCCGCAGCCGCCGAGGTCGCCGTGGACCCGGGGGAGCAGGAGGTCGGGGCGAGCGTCACCGTGTGCTGGGCCTGGGACTGACCGGTCACGGTTTCTCGCCCGGGCAGACGGACAGGGAGGGGACCGGGGGCGACGAAGATAACCTGCGCGAGTGACCGGCCTGCCCGACCGCGACGGCTATTTCACCGCGTGGGCTGGACTGCACGGCGGCTACGACCCCCGCGGCTCGTGGATGGTCCGCACCTGGCTGGGCTGGTCGTACGCGCTGGCCCGGCCGCTTGCCGCCGCCCGCGTGCCCCCCGACGTCGTCACGGGGCTGGGTCTCCTCGTCAGCCTGGGCGCCGTGGCGGCCGCCTGGGCGAGCGGGCGCTGGGCGCTGCTGGCCGCGGCGGTCGTGGTGGTCAGCGGGCTGGTCGACAACCTCGACGGCGCCGTCGCGGTGCTGACCGAGCGGGCCAGCCGCTGGGGCTTCGTCCTCGACTCGGTGGTGGACCGGCTGAGCGACGCCTGCTACGTCGTGGCGCTCTGGCTGCTCGGTGCGGCGGTCTGGCTGTGTGTCGTGGGCGGCGCGCTCATGGGTCTCCAGGAGTACACCCGGGCGCGCGCCGCGGCCGCGGGCATGGAAGACGTAGGTGTCGTCACCGTGTGGGAACGCCCGACCCGCGTCATCACCACGGCCATGTTCTGTCTGGGTGCGGGTCTCCACGTCGACGCCGCGGCTGGGTGGGCCACCGCCGGTGCTGCCGCCTGGGTGGGCCTCGGGGTGCTCGGGTTGCTCCAGCTGCTCGTCGTCGTCCGCCGCAGACTGGCCTGACGACGCCCGTGGATCATCGGCCGCTGCCGCCTCCTCGCGCCTGGTCCCCATTGATCACAGCAGCCAGGTAATTGGTGGTGCGCCGCGGTGAATTCACCTGGCGCGGCACCCACTTGCGCGGCTGCCGTGATCGTTGGCCGCGGGGACAATGGGGGCGTGACCGATCTGACCGGCCTCCTCGACCGGGGGCCGCTGGTGCTCGACGGCGGCCTGGCGACCGAGCTCGAACGGCGCGGCCACGACCTCGGTGACGACCTCTGGTCGGCCCGGCTGCTTCGCGACGACCCGGCGGCCGTCGTCGACGCCCACCTGGGGTTCCTGCGGGCTGGGGCCGAGGTCTCGACCACCGCCTCGTACCAGGCGAGCACCACGGGCTTCGCCGCGGTGGGCATCGACGCCGCCGGCACCCGGTCGCTGCTGCACCGCAGCGTCGAGCTCGCGCGCCAGGCCGGCGACCGGTATGCGGCCGAATCGGGGAGGCGGTCCCTGGTCGCCGCGTCCGTCGGTCCGTACGGAGCGGTGCTCGCCGACGGGTCGGAGTACTCCGGCGACTACGGGCTGGATGTGCAGGCCCTCCGGGAGTTCCACCGGCCCCGGCTGGAGTGGCTGGCCGAGGCGCGGCCCGACGTGCTGGCCTGTGAGACGGTGCCGAGCCTGACCGAGGTGGAGGCGCTGCTCGCCGAGGTGGCCGACCTGGGCCTCCCGGTGTGGCTGTCGTTGACGGTCGACGGTGACCGGACCCGGATGGGCGAGCCGGCCGGGGAGGCCTTCGCCATGGCGCGCGACGTGGACGTCGTCGTAGCGGTGGGGGTCAACTGCTGCGCACCGACCGGGCTCGCGTCGCTCCTCGCCGACGCGGTGCGGCTGTCCGGCCGGCCGGCCGTCGCCTACCCCAACAGCGGGGAGATCTGGGACGGCCCGGCCCGGCGCTGGGTCGGCCGGCCCGGCTTCGCGCCGGGTGAGGCGGCCAGGTGGGTCGAGGCCGGCGCGCGGCTGGTGGGCGGCTGCTGCCGGGTGGGCCCGGACGACATCGCCTTGGTCGCGGCGGAGGTCCGGGCAGCATGATCCGAGAGCAAGACCCGGCGGGCTGACCCGCGGTCACCCCGCAGAGCCCGTCGCACAGCGTCGTGCGTCCTGCCGCCGCGAGTCGTCGTGCCCTACCTGGTGCTCGCGCCGGAGCGGACCCTGGACGCGGAGGTGGGGGCCGATGCGTGTCCTGGTCGTGCACGAGAGCCTGTTCGGCAGCACACACCGGATCGCCGACGCGATCGCCCAGGGGATCCAGGAGGTGAAGCCCGACGCCGAGGTCGCGTGCGTGCGCGTCGGCCTGGCCTCGCCGGACGCGGTCCGTCGGGCCGACCTGCTCGTCGTCGGGGGACCGACCCACGTACGGGCCATGACGTCCGCGGCCTCGCGCCGGATGGGGCTGTCCGCCGAACGTGGCGACGGCCGACCGCACCACGCCGAGCCGGGTGCGGAGGGCCCGGGCGTGCGGGACTGGTTCCACGACCTGCCCAGGGCCGAACCGGGCAGACCGGCCGCCGCCTTCGACACCCGTGCCGATGCCCGGCTGGCCGGGGGTGCGGCGCACGGCATCGCCCGCAAGCTGCGCCACCACGGCTACGAGCTCGTGGCGAGACCGGAGGGGTTCTTCGTCGGCGACACCGAGGGCTCGCTCCGGGACGGCGAGATCGAGAGGGCCCGCGTGTGGGGAGCCGGTCTGGTCCACCGTCGTCCCGCCGGGCTCGCGCGGTGAGCCGGGAGAGCACGCGACGCTGCGTGCAGGAGCACCTCCGGTACCTCGTCGAGACGGTGGGTCCCCGGCCGCCGGGCTCGCCCGCGAACGCCGCCGCCACCGATCACGTACGGCACGTGCTGGCCTCGGCCGGCCTGCCGGTCCTCGACCTGTCCTTCCGGACGGTGTGGTGGGAGCCTGGCCCGGGCCGGCTGATCGCGGGCGGGGTCGAGGTGGCGGTGGCTCCCAACCCGTACAGTCCGCCGTGCGACGTCCGGGCTGCCGCGGTGCGGGCCGAGAGCCGGGCAGAGGTGACGCCGGCGACGTGTGCAGGACGGGTGCTCGTGCTCTCGGGAGCGCCGGTGGCCGAGCAGGTGACGCCGACCGACTACCCCTTCTACCGGGTCGAGGAGCACGTCCTCCTGGTCGAAACGTTGCTCGCCGCCCGCCCGGCGGCCGTCGTGGCCGTCAGCGACCACGGCGTCCCGGTCTTCGAGGATCCGCGCCTGCCGTTCCCCTCCACCACGGTCACGGTGGGGGAGCGGATCGTCGACGGCGACGAGCTCGGCTTGGTCCTCGGGGGGTGCGTGCACGATGGCGTCGGCAGCAACGTGTCGGCCAGCACCGTAGGCGACCGCCCGAGGGTCGTGCTCAGCGCGCACCTGGACAGCAAAGCCACGACGCCCGGTGCCTTCGACAATGCCGGCAGCGTGGCTGCCGTCCTCGCCGCGGTCGAGCACGGCCGATTGTTGCGCGCGGCGGTCGAGGTCGTGCTCTTCAACGGGGAGGACCACGTGGACCCGTGCGGGGAGCTGGCGTGGCTAGCGGCGACCGACCTCGCGCGCGTCACGGCGGCGGTCAACTTGGACGGGGCCGGCGTGGCCGGACGTCGCACGCAAGTGTCCGGGCTGTCCTGCTCACCGGAGGTCGAGGAGCGGCTCCAGGCGTTCGTCACCTCCCGGCCAGGCTGGGTGGTCGGTGAGCCCTGGTACGAGAGTGACCACGCGATCTTCGCGATGCGCGGCGTGCCGTCGGTCGCCGTGACGAGCGAGCACGTCCACGACCTGCTCCGGGACGTGGCGCACACCGCCCGCGACACGCTCGAGGTGGTCGACGTGGGGGTGCTGGCCGAGCTCGCGGAGTCGCTGCCGGACCTGCTCGAGGCGGCATCCGGAGCGGCGACCCGCGAGCCCCCCGCCGTCGGTTTGCGGGAGGGCTCC
>Ga0268386_10001952_pt1 | contig 14404 bp, 12 predicted proteins | sample RVTome_15_FD_200260 | JGI IMG/M metagenome (GOLD analysis project Ga0268386, IMG submission 200260) | Soil microbial communities from uranium-contaminated site in the Upper Colorado River Basin, Wyoming, United States - RVT150D86... ...
CCGCGCGCGGCGAGCTTGCGCGCCAGCTCGTGGCGGCTGTGCTCCCGCCGCGCGAGCAGCCTGACGGCCACGGCCTCGACGCATGCCGCGGTCCAGTCGGGTGCGTCTTCGTCAGCCGACCGCCTCGCCCTCATCGGCCTCCAGCGGCGCCGGCGTCTTGCGCGGCAGCAGGATCTCGCGCAGCGCGGCCTCGATCTCGCGGGCGGTGTCGGGATGCTCCGCCAGGTACTGGCGGGCGTTGTCCTTGCCCTGGCCGATGCGGTCGCCCTTGTAGCTGTACCAGGAGCCGGACTTGTCGATCAGGTTGTTCGCCACGCCCAGATCGATGATCTCGCCCTCGCGGCTGATGCCGGAGCCGTACAGGATCTCGAACTCCGCGTTGCGGAACGGCGGCGCCACCTTGTTCTTCACGACCTTCACGCGCGTCTGGTTGCCGATGACCTCCTCGCCCTTCTTCAGCGCGCCGATGCGGCGGATGTCGAGGCGAACGGAGGCATAGAACTTCAGCGCGTTGCCGCCCGTCGTGGTTTCCGGATTGCCGAACATCACGCCGATCTTCATGCGGATCTGGTTGATGAAGATGACCATCGCGTTGGTGCGCTTGATCGTGCCGGTGAGCTTGCGCAGCGCCTGCGACATGAGCCGCGCCTGCAGGCCCACGTGCGAGTCGCCCATCTCGCCCTCGATCTCGGCCTTCGGCGTCAGCGCCGCGACCGAGTCCACGACGATGACGTCCACCGCGCCGGAGCGCACCAGCATGTCGGTGATTTCGAGCGCCTGCTCGCCGGTGTCCGGCTGCGAAACCAGCAGGTCGTCCACGTTCACGCCGAGCTTTTCGGCGTAGCTGGGATCCAGCGCGTGCTCGGCGTCCACGAACGCCGCGGTGCCGCCGGCGCGCTGCGCCTCCGCGATGACCTGCAGGGTCAGCGTCGTCTTGCCGGACGACTCCGGCCCGTAGATCTCCACCACGCGCCCGCGGGGCAGCCCGCCGATGCCGAGTGCCACGTCCAGGCCCAGCGACCCGGTGGACACGACGGGCACGTCGCGGCTGGGGTTGGTGTCGCCGAGGCGCATCACCGAGCCCTTGCCGAATTGTTTCTCGATCTGGCCGAGGGCGGCGGCCAGCGCCTTCTTGCGGTTGTCGTCCATTAAGGGGAACCGTCTCGATCGGGAGGGAGTTGAGCGAAGCCGCGATTATTTCACATCCGCGCCGGCGGGGCAGCGGAATAAATGAGCCACAGGACGAGATAAAGGGAAGCCCCGGACGAGATCCCGGCAGGTTGACCCACGGGCGCGTGCGTCGGCGTGTACCGAAGTGCGAAGGCGGCTGGCGCGCCGGGACTTCATCCCGGCCGACGATTTGCGAGCAGCCGACGGCGTCATTCGTTGTGCAGCGGCCACTGCGCCAGTGGCTCGTAGCGTGAGCCCGCCGGCTGCGTCTCGGAGCGCACCAGCGTGAAGTTGTCCACCGGCCACGCCACCGGCTCGATGACGCCGTCGAAGTCGCAGGCGCGGCAGTTCCGCAGCACGGTCAGGTGCGGATGGAACGGGCGCGGATCCGGCCGGAAGCCGAGCGGCTCGAGCGCCGAATTGAGCTGCCCGACCAGCGCCCGCGCGGTCGCCGGGACCTGTCGGCAGCCGAGCCACACCACGCGTGGCCGCTCGAACCAGCCGTGGCCGTCGAAGCGCAGCTCGAACGGCGGCGCGCGCACGACAGCCGCGGCCGTTTCGACTTCGACCAGCCGTTCCTCCGCCACCCCACCCAGGAACGCCACCGTCAGATGCAGGTTGCGCTTCGCGACCGGCCTGCCCCGGCAGGCGGCGCGCAACGGCTCCGTCGCCGCAAACAGGGCATCGCGCACCGCATCGGACGGCCACAGCGCGAAGAACAGGCGCAGCCGCCGCACGCTCAGGTCTCGCGCACTCCGGCGAGGGCGTGGCGCACGGAAAGCCGCCGCACTGACTCGCGGTCGCCGGGGAAGCGCCGCGCCTCGCTGCGCGTGCGGCTGCCGGCCGCCGCCCAGGCGAACCAGACCGTGCCCACCGGCTTGTCCGGCGTGCCCCCGTCCGGCCCCGCCACGCCGCTCACGGCGACGGAGCAGTGGGCGCCGGTGGCGGTGATCGCCCCTTCGGCCATGGCCCGCACGACAGATTCGCTGACCGCGCCGTCGCGCGCCAGCAGCGCGGCGGGCACGGCCAGGAGCGCGACCTTGGCGTCGTCGGCGTAAGTGACGATGCCGCCCAGGAACCAGGCGGAGCTGCCGGCCACGTCGGTGATGGCCTTGCCGATCCAGCCGCCGGTGCAGGACTCCGCGGTGGCCAGCGTCAGGCCCCGCGACATCAGCCAGTCGCCGACGTTGCGCGCCAGGGCTTCGAGTTCGCGGTCGTCGGGCGCCATGGCCGAAGGGTACCTGACGGCGCCGCAGGCGGGGGTTGGAGGGAGATGCCGGGCTCATCCCGGCTGCGAGGTTCGCGGTGCGACGCGGCCGGGAATGCCGCGACGTCCGGGGCACCGCAGGCCCGGGTTGAAGCGCAGCGGAAACCCGGCACCGGGGCCGGGCCCCGGTGCCGGGGCTGTCCGGGCTACGACCCCGGCAGCTCCCCGTAGACGCGCAAGTAGCCGTCCACCATGGCGTCCACCGAAAACTCGCCGAGCGCGCGCTGCCGCGCCGCCGCGCCCATGGCCTGGCGCAGCGCGGGCGAGGCCAGCAGCCGTCCGATCGCCTCGGCCAGCCCGCGGGCATCGCCCGGCGCCACGAGCAGCCCGGTCTGGCCGTGCAGCACCACTTCGGGTATCCCGCCCGCGTGGCAAGCCACGACCGGCACCCCCGCCGCGCCCGCCTGCAGCAGCGCAACCCCCAGCCCCTCCTCGCGGGCCGGGTGCACGAGCAGGTCGAGCCCGCAGTACAGTGCCTCCATGTCCGGCCGGAAGCCGGCGAAGCGCAGGCAGCCGGCAAGCCCGCGCCGCTGCGCCTCGCGCCGCACCTGCACCTCGAGCGGGCCCTGGCCGAACAGCACGACGTGCACGCCCGGGTGGCGCTTCAGCACCGCCGGCAGCGCTTCCAGCAGCACGTCGTGCCCCTTGCGCGGGATGAACTGCGCGACCATCCCCAGCACCGCGCCGCGCCCCGGCAGGTCGAACGCGCGCCGGAACGCCGGGCGATCGCATTCCGTGGCGATGCCGTCGGCATCCACTGCGCTGCGCACGATGGCGAGCTTCTCCAGCGGCACGCCGGCGTCCTGCAGCACCCCGTGCACGGCGGCGGAGATCGCCACGACCCGGTCGAACAGCGTGTACTTCAGCCCGGCCACTACGCGCCGCTCGGGATTGTCCACCCGCCGCGTGAGCACGCTCGGCACGCCCGCGAGGCGCGCAGCCGCGCCACCCAGCCAGTCCGCGCCGCGCCGGCTGTGCAGGTGGACGAGATCCGGCGCGGTGTCGCGGATGAGGTCGCGCAGCCGCGCGACCAGCCCGATGTCCAGGTCGCCGCCCATCGGCAGCGGCGCCAGGCGGACGCCCGGCGCCCATGGCAGGCCCACCAGCGCGCCGCCCTCGGGCGCGGCCAGCACGCAGTCGTGCCCGCGCGCGGCCAGCCCCTCGACCAGGTAGCGCACCTGCCGCGCGCCGCCGTAGTAGTGGCGTCCGGCCTCGACGTGGAGCGTTCGCAAGCGCGGCAGTCCTTGCGTGACCCGAGCGGCGAAGCCTACCGCATGGCGATTCGGGGGAGGGGCCAGTACCCTGTTCGCCCCTGCCGGAAGACCCGATGAGCGAAGCCGAGCTGCAACAGCACACGCCGATGATGCGCCAGTACCTGCGCATCAAGGCCGAGCACGAGGACGTCCTGCTGTTCTACCGCATGGGCGACTTCTACGAGCTGTTCTACGACGACGCCCGGCGCGCCGCGAAGCTCATCGACATCACGCTCACCACGCGCGGCCAGTCCGCCGGCGCGCCGATCCCGATGGCCGGCGTGCCCGTGCACGCGGTGGACGGCTACCTCGCGAAGCTCGTCCGCCAGGGCGAGTCGGTGGCGATCTGCGAGCAGATCGGCGACCCGGCGCTGGCGAAGGGCCCGGTGGAGCGGCGCGTGGTGCGCATCGTGACCCCCGGCACCGTCACCGACGAGGGCCTGCTCGAGGAGCAGCGCGAGACGCTGCTCGGCTGTCTGCACCCCGGCCCGGACGGCATCGGCATCGCCTGGCTGGATCTCGCCGGCGGCCGGTTCCGCGTCGCGCGCCTCGACGGCGCGGAGGCGCTCGCCGCTGAGCTGGAGCGGCTCAAGCTCGCGGAATGCCTGGTGGACGAGCAGTCGCTGCTGCCGGCGTTCGTGCGCGAATTGCCGGGCCTGAAGACGCGGCCGCCGTGGCATTTCGATCACGACGCCGCGACGCGCCTGCTGTGCCGGCAGTTCGGCGTCACCGACCTCGAAGGCTACGGCTGCGCGGGGCTGCCCGAGGCGGTGCAGGCGGCGGGGTGCCTGCTCCAGTACGTACTCGACACCCAGCAGAGCGGCCTGCCGCATCTGCGCGGGCTGTCCACGGAGAGCCGCGACGAGGCGCTGGTCATGGACGCGGCCACGCGCCGCAACCTCGAGCTGGACCGCAGCCTCTCCGGCCGCCACGAGCACACGCTCGCGGGCGTGATGGACGCCACCGTCACGCCGATGGGCGGACGGCTGCTGCGACGCTGGATCAACCGGCCGCTGCGCGCCCGCGCCGTGCTCGAGGCACGCTACGACGCCATCGACGCGCTGCTCGTGGAGGACTGGCACGACGAGCTGCGCGAGCACCTGTCCGGCATCGGCGACGTGGAGCGCATGCTCGCGCGCATCGCGCTCGGCACGGCGCGGCCGCGCGACCTTGCCGGGCTGCGCGAGGCGCTCGCGCGCCTGCCGGCGGTGCAGGCGATGCTCGCGGACCTGCCGGGCGAGCGGCTGGCGGCGCTGGCGGCGGAATGCGGCGAGCACGGCGACACGCACGCGATGCTGGTGCGCGCGCTCGTCGAGCAGCCGCCCGCCCTGGCACGCGACGGCGGCGTCATTGCGGAGGGCTGGGACGCGGAGCTGGACGATCTGCGCCGCCTGTCCTCGGACGCCGATCAGTACCTCGCCGACCTCGAGGCGCGCGAGCGGCAGCGCACCGGCCTGCCGTCGCTGAAAGTCGGCTACAACCGCGTGCACGGCTACTACATCGAGATCAGCCGCGCCCAGGCACGCAGCGCCCCGGAGGACTACCAGCGGCGCCAGACGCTGAAGGGCGCCGAGCGCTACATCACGCCGGAGCTGAAGAATTTCGAGGACCGCGTGCTGTCGGCGCGCGAGCGCGCGCTGGCGCGCGAGAAGACGCTCTACGACGGGCTCGTGGCCGCGCTCGCCGAACGCCTGCCGGCGCTGCAGCCGATGGCGGAGGCCGTCGCGGAGCTGGATGTCCTGGCGGGCCTGACCGCGCGTGCCGAGGCCCTGCGCCTGACGCGCCCGCGGCTGGTTGAGCGGCCGCGGCTCGTGATCGCCGGCGGGCGCCACCCCGTCGTGGAGCGCGTCTCGACCGAGCCGTTCATCCCGAACGACCTCGAGCTCGACGAGGACCGGCGCATGCTGGTCATCACCGGGCCGAACATGGGCGGCAAGTCCACCTACATGCGCCAGGCGGCGCTCATCGTGATCCTCGCCCACGTGGGCAGCTTCGTGCCCGCCGACAGTGCGGAGCTCGGCCCGGTGGACCGCATCTTCACGCGCATCGGCGCCTCGGACGACCTCGCCGGCGGGCGTTCGACGTTCATGGTGGAGATGACGGAGGCCGCGAACATCCTCAACAACGCGACCGCCGACAGCCTCGTGCTGATGGACGAGATCGGCCGCGGCACGAGCACCTTCGACGGGCTGTCGCTGGCCTGGGCCTGCGCGCACTACATCGGCGAGCAAGTGCGCGCGTTCACGCTGTTCGCGACGCATTACTTCGAGCTCACCGCGCTGGCGAAGGAGTTGCCGGGCTGCGCGAACGTGCACCTCGACGCGACCGAGCACGACGGCCGGCTCGTGTTCCTGCACAGCGTGCGCGACGGGCCGGCGAACCAAAGCTACGGGCTGCAGGTCGCGGGGCTGGCGGGCGTGCCGCCCGAGGTCATCCGCCGCGCGCGGCGTTACCTGCAGGCGCTGGAGCAGGGACGCGAGCCCGCGCCCGGGCCGCAGGCGGAGCTGCCCCTGTTCGAGCCGCCGCCGGCGCCCCATCCCGCGCTCGCCCGTCTGCGCGCGATCGACCCGGACGGGCTGACGCCGCGCGAGGCGCAGGCGCTCCTCTACGAGCTGCGCCGCCTGCTCGGGGAAGACGGCGCCTGAGACGAGCAGCGCAGGAGGGCGAGTCGGCGGCCGACTGCGGGGCACGTTCCCACCGAAAGTGCTCGTGCCCTGCTCCGGGTACGCTGATGTTCGGCGGCGAACGCGTCCGAGGCGGGACGCGTAAGCGCGCGGCCGCTGCCAGTGGCGTCCGAACCGACAGAGCTCTTGCCGGCTAGGCCGCCTGTTCGGGAGCGAAGGCGCCCGAGGCCAGAAACGCCGCGGCCTGATGCGCCACCAGCGGCGAGAACAGCATGCCGGTGTGACTCACGGGCAGGATGAGCCGCGCTGCGCCGTCGATGGCCGTTTCCTCCACGGCCACGGTGCCGTCGTTCGGACCGGTAAAGCGCGCAACGAGCCGACCCATGCCCACCGGCATGTCGCCGGCCAGCACGCCGAGCTCGCGGTCGGGCGGCACGAGCCACGGCCCGCACGCCAGGGCTTCCGGAATACAGCGCCCGACGAGCCGCGCACCCAGCGGCAGGCGGCTGAGTCCCTGCCCCGCGGCGCAGCCGTTCGCCGGCGTGCCGAGCAGCACGACCCTGCCGGGCGGCAGCTTGCGGCGCCCGAGCGCGGCGAGAATCACCAGCCCGCCGAGGCTGTAGCCCACGAGGTGCACGCGCCCGGCCGCCTGGCCGTGGACGAAGCGCACCAGGCCCTCCGCCGCCGCTTCCAGCGAGGTGCTCACCGAGGCGTAACGGTACTGGCGGACGGGCAGGTCCAGCGCATGGCCGATGCGCCGCCGCAGCAGGCCCAGTTCCGGGCCGCGGTTCCACAGGCCGTGCACGGCGACGATGACGGTGTGCGGGCTGGTCACCGCCATGAATGGGGGCGTTTCGCGCGGGACATTACGGGGCGGTTCGCAGGGTCATGGGTCATCATTCCTTGCTGGCCATTCCTTGCTGGCGGAAGTGCCGTTCTACCAGCCTGCGGCGGCGAGCCGGATTTCATCCCGGTCTGTAAATCATCTGCCGGGCTGAAATGCAATTTTGGCGCCATGTGGAAGGACGCCGCAGGCCGGGAAGAAATCCCGGCATCCGGCCCCGCGGCGCCCTTCGCTCGACGGCGCGCACCGGCAGCCGCCACAATGGGCCCCGATCCTGCGCGGAGAATCGATGACCCTCCTGCTCGTCTTCTTCTTCGGCGCCATCATCACGTCCTTCGCCTGCTCGTTGTGGGAGTCGGTGCTGCTCTCCGTCACGCCGAGCTACGTGGCCAGGGCGCGCGCGGAAGGACGCGCCACCGCGCGGCTCCTGGACGAGTTCAAGCTGGACATCGACCGCCCGCTGGCGGCAATCCTGACGCTCAACACGATCGCCCACACCGTCGGCGCGATCGGGGTCGGCGCGCAGGCCAGCCGGCTGTTCGGCACCGGCGGCTTCGACGTCGCGGGCGTCATCATCGACTTCGAGGCCATCGTCGCCGCGGTGACGACGCTCGCCATCCTCGTCCTGTCGGAGATCATTCCAAAAACGCTCGGGGCGAACTACTGGAAGCTGCTCGCGCCCTTCACCGCGCGCTCGATCAAGGTGCTCATTTTCGCGCTCTGGCCGCTGGTCTGGATGAGCCAGGCCATCACGCGCTTCCTGAAGCGGGACAAGAGCCAGCCCGTGTTCAGTCATGCCGAGTTCCTGGCCATGACGGAGATCGGCCGGATGGAGGGGCAGCTCGAGGAGTCCGAGGCCCGCGTGATCAGAAACCTGCTCAGCTTCCAGCGCATCCGGGCGCGCGAGATCATGACGCCGCGCACGGTCGTCGTGGGCGGCGAGCGCACCCAGACGATCGAGGAGTTCCTGCGCGAGACACCCGACACCGGCTATTCGCGGCTGCCCGTGTACGACGGCACGGTGGACACCGTCACGGGCGTGGTCTATCGCGACGAGCTGCTCGCGACCGTCGCGCAGGGCGGCGGCCACCGCGTCCTCGGCGAGCTGGAGCACGAGGCGCTGTTCGTACCCGACTCGACCCGCGTGACGCACCTGCTCCGCCAGCTCCTGACCGAGCGGCAGCACCTGGCGATCGTCGTGGACGAGTACGGCGTGACCGCCGGCGTCGTCACCATCGAGGACATCCTGGAGACGCTGCTGGGCATGGAGATCCTCGACGAGAAGGATGCGGTCGCCGACCTGCAGGGGCTGGCGCGCGAGCGCTGGAAGGAGCGCCAGCGGCAGCTCGCCGACAAGGCACGCGGGCCGCAGGAGACGGGACCGGCTTAGCCGCGAACGGCGCGCACAGCCGCCACGCCAGCATGCATCCAGGCGGCTTCGTGGCCTGGCCTCCACGGCGCCGCAGCCGGCTGCAGCCTTGCCCTCCGGCTGCGCGCCACGAAGCTCGCTCGGCGCATGCTCCGCGCGCGCCATTTTTCAGGCGCCGATCGGGACTGGCTCATGCGTGCGTCCGGTCCGCTTCCTTCCCGGGCTTCATGGCCACGGCAACGGTCCACCGAGAATGATTCTCGCGTGCCCGGAAAGCCTTCGGCTTTCGCCTATAGACCGCGGGCGCGCGAAGACTAGCTTATGCGGAAGCGGGAGCAGCCCCGTTTCGACCTTTGCCGACGCAGCGCTTCCGCCCTGCAAGCCCTTGAATGCGGCGGAGGTGAGCTGATGTTCTTTCCCACTGTCCATCCATGGGTCGGGGGCGAGACCCTCGGCGAGCATCTGGAACGGCGCGGCGTCTCCCGCCGGGATTTCCTTACCTACTGCGGCCAGATGGCGACGATCCTCGGCCTGAGCACGGCGCTGACGCCGAAGCTCGCCGCGGCGCTCGCGGACCAGCGGCGCCCCAGCGTCGTCTGGGTGTCGTTGCAGGAGTGCACCGGCTGCACGGAGTCGGTGCTGCGCACGGCGGACCCGACGATCGGCGACCTCGTCCTCAACCTGATCTCGCTCGACTTCCAGGAAAACCTGATGGCCGCCGCCGGCGACGCGGCGGAGCGGGCGCTGCACACGGCGATGGAAGAGAACCACGGCCGCTACGTGCTGGTGGTGACCGGCTCCGTGCCGCTCGCGGAGGACGGCATCTACACGATGATCGCCGGCCGCACGGCGAAGTCGATCCTCGAGGAGGCCGGCGCCGGGGCGCAGGTCGTGCTCGCCGTCGGCGCTTGCGCGCACTGGGGCAGTGTGCAGGCCGCCCATCCGAACCCGACCGAGGTCGTGGGCGTCGACCAGATCATCACGGACAAGCCGGTGGTGAACATCGCCGGCTGCCCGCCGATCGCCGACACCGTGACGGCGACGATCTTTCACTACCTGACCTTCGGGCGCCTCCCGGCGCTCGACAACGACCGCCGACCGCTGTTCGCCTACGGCGCGCGCATCCACGACCAGTGCGAGCGCCGCGCCAACTTCGATGCCGGCCAGTTCGTCCAGCAGTTCGACGACGAGGCCGCGCGCCGCGGCTGGTGCCTGTACGAGATGGGGTGCAAGGGACCGGCGGCGTTCGCGCCCTGCCCACTGTTCAAGTGGAACAGTGGCACGGCGTGGCCCGTGTCGGCCGGGCATCCCTGCTTCGGCTGCACCGAGCGCCAGTTCTGGGACACGATGACGCCCATCTACCGGCGCATGCCCAACGTGTCCGGCTTCGGCGTGGAGCGCACGGCGGATACGATCGGCGCCGCGCTGGCCGTGGGTGCCACCGCGGGCGTGGCGGCGCACGCGATCGCCACGGGCGTGCACCGCCTCAGGCACCGCAAGGCGCGGGTGAGCGGCGAAGGGACGTCGACGGTCAGCGCCAGGGAGCACGATCATGGCAACGAATAGAGTCGTCGTCGATCCGATCACGCGGATCGAAGGTCACCTGCGGATCGAGGTGCAGGCGGAGGATGGGCGCATCACCGATGCGTGGGCCTCGGCCACGCAGTTCCGCGGCATCGAGATCATCATGCAGGACCGGGACCCGCGCGATGCGTGGGCGTACGTGCAGCGCATCTGCGGCGTCTGCACGGTGGTCCACGCGATCGCCTCGTGCCGCGCCGTCGAGGATGCGCTCGGCATCACGATTCCCCGCAACGCCGTGCTGATCCGCAACCTGGTCCACGGCATGCAGACGGTGCAGGACCACGTCATCCACTTCTATCACCTCCACGCGCTCGACTGGGTGGACGTGGTGAGCGCGCTCGACGCCGACCCGGCGGCAACGGCGGCGATCGCGCGCCAGATTTCGCCGTGGCCCAACAACTCGGCGACCTGGTTTGCGTCCGTCAAGGACCGGGTGAAGGCGTTCGTGGCGTCGGGGCAGCTGGGAATCTTCACCAACGGCTACTGGGGCCATCCCGCGTACCGGCTTCCGCCGGAGGTGAACCTGCTGGCGGTCGCGCATTACCTCGAGGCGCTCGACTGGCAACGCGACGTGATTCGCCTGCACACCATCTTCGGCGGCAAGAACCCGCACCCGAACTTCCTCGTCGGCGGCATGGCCTCTGCCATCAACCCCGAGGATACGGGGACGATCAACGCCGAGAGCATGTCGAAGATCAGGGACATGATCGACAAGGCGCTGCGCTTCGTGGAGCAGGTGTACTGGCCCGACCTGCTGGCCATTGCCGGCTACTACAAGGACTGGGCGGGGATCGGCGGCGGCATCGGTAACTACCTCGCAGTGGGCGAGTTCCCCGACGTGACCAGCGACAATCTCGAGTCCCTGTACTTCCCGCGCGGCATCATCCTCGACAAGAATCTGGGCGAGATCCATCCGTACGACCAGCAGAAGGTGAAGGAATACATCACCGCCTCCTGGTACGAGTACGAGGACGGCAACGACGTCGGCCTGCATCCCTGGGAGGGCGAAACGAAGCCGAAGTACACCGGTCCGCCACCACCCTGGGAGTATCTGCAGGACGAGAACAAGTACACGTGGATGAAGGCGCCGCGCTACGAGGACAAGCCGATGGAGGTGGGGCCCCTGGCGCGCATGCTGGTGGCCTACGCGTCCGGCCACGATGACGTGCGGGGGGTGATCGACGAGGCGCTGGGCCGGCTGGTCGTCGGTCCGGAAGCGCTGTTCTCGACCCTCGGCCGCACGGCCGCGCGCGGCGCGGAGACGCTGCTCATCGCGCGCCGGCTGCAGAAGTGGTACGGCGACCTGGCGACGAGCATCCGCAACGGCGATCTCGCGACATTCAACGGCGAGCGCTGGGAGCCGTCCAGCTGGCCGCAGACGGCGCAGGGGTACGGCTACCTCGATGCGGCGCGCGGCGCGCTGGGACACTGGGTGCAGATCCGGGACGGCAAGATTTCCCGCTACCAGTGCGTCGTGCCGAGCACCTGGAATGCGTCGCCGCGCGACGGGCAGGGACAGCTCGGGCCGTACGAGGCATCGCTGGTGGACAACCATCCGTTGGTCGACCCGGAGCGGCCGCTGGAGATCCTGCGCACGATCCATTCGTACGACCCGTGCATCGCCTGCGGCGTCCATGTGCTGGACGCCCGGGGCGAGCTCGTCACGAAGGTAAGGGTGCAGTAATGGGCGCCGGGAGGGCGGGCATGGCGACGCCGGCCGCGCTGCGCGACGAACGCTACGAGTACCGCTGGGTGTACCTGTGGCACTGGCCGATCCGGGCCATGCACTGGGCCGCGGCGGCCTCGATCGTCCTGCTGCTCGCGACGGGGTTCTACATCGGGAAGCCGTACTTCGTCGGCGGCCCGGAGTCGCAGTCGCCGTTCGTGATGGGCACGATGCGGTTCCTGCATTTTCTCGGGGCGGGCGTGCTGGTGGCGACGGGGATCGTGCGGATCTACTGGCTGCTGGCCGGCAACCGCTACGAGCGCCTCCCGGCGCTTTTCCCGGTGCGGCCGAAGGACCTGCGAAACCTGGTCAGGATAGTGCGTTACTACCTGCTGATACGCCCGGAGCAGGCGCCGCACTACCTCGGCCACAACCCGCTGCAGCAGCTCAGCTACACGGCGATCTACCTGCTCACTGCGTTCATGGTGCTCACGGGTTTCACCCTCTACGGGCTGCACAACCCCGGGAGCTTTTTCTACCAGCTCGGCATCCCGATCGGCTGGCTGCTTGGGGGCGCGCAGGGCGTGCGATTCTGGCACCACGTGCTGAGCTGGGCGTTCCTGATCTTCCTGCCGATCCACGTCTACCTGGCGCTCCGCGCCGACATCACCGAGCGGGAAGGCGCGATCTCGTCGATCATCAACGGCGGCAAATTTGTCCGCGCCGACATGAGGTACGAGGACGAATGATCAGCCACGAGGCAGGCAGCGTCGCGGCCGGCACCGGGACCGTCGTGATCGGCGTCGGCAGCCCGCTGATGGGCGACGACGGCCTCGGCATCGTGGCGCTGGAAAGGCTGCGCGAGGAATGGCGCCTGCCGCCGGACGTGGAGCTGGTCGACGGCGGCACCTGGGGCATGAACCTTCTGCCCGTCATCGAGGAGGCAGGCCAGCTGCTGATCGTCGACGCCATCGACGCCGGTGCCGAGCCCGGCGAGCTGGTCGTTCTCGAGCGGGACGATCTGCCGCTCTTCCTGAGCATGAAGCTCTCGCCGCACCAGCTCGACCTCGGCGAGGTGCTGGCGCTTGCGGCGTTCCGCGGCCGCTTGCCGGCGCAGACGGTGGCCATCGGCCTGCAGCCGGCGGTGGTCGAGCTGTCCGCAGAGCTGAGCGAGCTGGTGGCAGCGCGCCTCGATGCGCTGCTGGAGCAGGTCCTCGCCCGCCTCCGCGCCTGGGGCCATCAGCCTCAGGTCGGACCACATCAAGTCGCTGAATCAGCTGAATTAATCGCCTGAGACGGCCCCTATTCTCCCCTTGGCGGCGCGATTTCGCCCGGTTTTTCCGCCACTAAGCGAGCTCGGGCGCGATCGGTCCGCCTCAGGCGACGAATTCGGGCGACAGAATTGTCGTCTCAGGCCGGAAATAGCCGTCGATGACAGCAGTTTTCTGTAGTTAAATCAATCACTTGTTACGGTCCGACCCCGAGCGGCCCGGGCGGCAGGCGGCGGCGATTGCGGCGCGGTCGGTTTCGGAGGTGGCGCGATGCTGCGCGTCGGCCAGGGAAAGCCAGGCCCAGCCGCGGTGCTCCGACGCGGCGAGACGCGGCGTGCTGGGCTGCGGCAGCTCGAGCGCGAAGGCGTGCTCGAGATTCTCCGCGACGTCGGGCGCGTAGCGGCACCGCCAGGCCGGGTGGATGGGATAGCGGCGACTGAGCCCGAGGTCGCGCAGGTCTTCCGGTGCGAAGCCGGTTTCCTCCTGCACCTCGCGGCGCGCCGCATCGACGGGCGACTCGTCCGCGGCCAGCGCGCCGGTGACCGACTGCCACCAGCCCCGCGGCGCGACGCGCTCCAGCAGCAGGATCTCGCCGGCCGGCGTATGCACGACCACCAGCACCGATTCCGGCCGCTTCCAGGCCGGCGGGCTCATCAGCTCTCGGCGGCCTGCTTGCGAATGCGGATCGACAACTCCCTGAGCTGTGCCTCGGGCACGTCGGACGGCGCATCCGTCAGGGGGTCGTGCGCGGTCTGCGTCTTCGGGAAGGCGATGACCTCGCGGATGCTCGCGCTGCCCGCCATGAGCATGACGAGGCGGTCGAGCCCGAACGCAATGCCGCCGTGCGGCGGGCAGCCGTACTTCAGCGCGTCGAGCAGGAAGCCGAACTTGTTGCGCGCCTCTTGTTGGCCGATGCCCAGCAGCGCGAACACGCGGCTCTGCATGTCAGGGTCGTGGATGCGAATGGAGCCGCCGCCGATCTCCGAGCCGTTCAGCACCATGTCGTAGGCCCGGGACAGCGCGCTGCCGGGATCCTTCGCCAGCATGCCGAGGTCCTCCACGCGCGGCGCGGTGAACGGGTGGTGCAGCGCCATCCACCGACTCTGACCCTCGTCCCATTCGAACATCGGGAAGTCCACGACCCACAGCGGCCGCCAGCCGCCCTCGAGCAGGCCCAGGTCGCGCGCGAGCCGGTCGCGCAGCGCGGCCAGCGCGTCGTTCACGATCTTCGCCCGGTCGGCGCCGAAGAACACGAGGTCGCCGGCCTGCGCGCCGGTGCGCTGCAGGATGCCGTCGACCGCCGTGTCGGGCAGGAACTTGAGGATCGGCGATTGCAGCCCGTCGCGGCCAGCGGCC
>Ga0268386_10001953_pt1 | contig 14403 bp, 14 predicted proteins | sample RVTome_15_FD_200260 | JGI IMG/M metagenome (GOLD analysis project Ga0268386, IMG submission 200260) | Soil microbial communities from uranium-contaminated site in the Upper Colorado River Basin, Wyoming, United States - RVT150D86... ...
AGGAACGCGGTGAGCAGGGGGACGGCCAGCGTCCAGAGGAGGAGGCTCACGTTGCCTAGCCCTTGAGCTTCGAGAGGCGGCTCACGTCCATCGACTCGAACCGGTCCGCGATGCGGTGGACGAGGACGCCGAGGACGAGCACCGCCAGCATGACGTCGAAGGAGATCCCCAGCTCGACGACCAGGGGCATCCCGGTGGTGGCCCCCAGGGCGACCAGGAACACCGCGTTCTCCACTACGAGGAGGGCCAGGATCTGGGTGACCGCCTTGCGCCGGCTGACCATCAGGAAGAGCCCCATCAGGACCATCGACAAGGCCACGCCGATCACGTGGTGCGTCGGGCCGGACTGGTCCTGGGCGAGGCCGGCGCTCACCCGATAGCCGACGACGGTGAGGGCCAGGCAGATGAGCAGCGAGGAGGGGATATTGACGTAGGGCTGGATCTCGCGATGGATCCCGATGCGGTCGATCACCCGCATCAGGAACCACGGGATGAGGGCGCCCTTGAGGCCGATCGTGAGGGCCGCGCTCGCGATGAGGTGCGGGCGGTGGTCGCCGAGGGCCATCACGACGGCGACGCCGCCCAGGAGCAGGGACTGGAGGCCGTAGAGGCGGATCGCGGTGAAGAGGGCCTTCTGCCCGACCATCAGGTAGGCGGTCACGAGCATCCCCGCCGCGAGGAGGACCACGAGGTCGTGGGTCACCGCCGGCTCCTCACAGGAAGCGGATGGCGAGGGCGAGGAAGCCGAGGCCGAGGGACGCCGCCATCAGCTCGGGCACCCTGAAGAGGCGGAGCTTCGCGTTGGTGACTTCCACCAGGGTCACCCCCACCCCGAGGAGGAAGACCTTGGCGAGGTAGAGGCCGATGGCGATCGCGAGCGCCGAGGGGGTCGCCTCCCGGGCCAGGCCCAGGGGCATGAAGAGGTTGACGAGCACGGTCATGAAGAGCAGCTCCTTCAGGGCGGAGGCCCACTCGACGAGCGCGAGGTCGACGCCCGAGTACTCGAGGACCATGGCCTCGTGGATCATGGTCAGCTCGAGGTGCGTCGCGGGGTTGTCCACGGGCACGCGCCCCGCTTCGGCGATGAGGACGATGAAGAGCGCGGCCGCGGCGAGGAGGTCGCTGGGGTGGGCGGCGGGCCCCCGCTGCGCGGTGACGCGTACGAGGACGCCGAGGTTCAACGAGCCGCCCCACAGCGCCACCGTGAACAGGCCGAGCATGAGCGCGGGTTCGGCGAGGGCGGCCACCGTCATCTCCCGGCTCGAGCCCATGCCTCCGAAGGGGCTGCCCGTGTCCAGGGCCGCCACCGCGAGCGCGAAGCGCCCCAGGGCGAGCAGGCCCACGAGCACCAGGATCCCCCCGGCCTGCTCGAGGGGAGCGCCCGCCACCGCGACCGGCACGAGCCCGGTCGCGGCGAGGGCGGTCGCGAAGTAGACCCGCGGGCCGGCCACGAAGACCCAGGAGGAGACCTCCGACCGGACCGGCTCCTTGCCGAGGAGCTTGGCGAGGTCGTAGTAGCCCTGGAGGAGGGGCGGACCCTGGCGGCTCTGGAAGGCCGCCTTCATCTTGTTGATGGCGCCGCGCAGGAGGGGAGCGAGGGCGAGGAGGGTGGCCCCCTGAAGAACGCCGGTCCAGAGCGACTGGGCGAGGCTCACCGCCCGCCTCCGAGCCACGACAACAACCGGAGCGACGTCACACCGAAGGCGAGGGGAAGGAAGCCGGCGGGGTCGCCCACCTCAGCCCCTCCACAACAGGAGGAGCACCAGGCCCAGGACGAGGACCATGACGTAGGCGAGGTAGGCGTGGAGGCTGCCCGCCTGGATCACCTTCAGCCGCTCCGCCACACCCAGCACGCCCCGCGTCAGCGGCCCGTAGAGGAACCGCTCGAACGTCGGCTCGATCTCCGCCCGGTACCTCACCTCCCGCGGGAAGTGCGCCCCCCCCACCGTCTCAACCTCCCGCGTCGGCCGGTACACCGCCCGGAAGACCATCATCAAGGGCTTCGAGAACGCGGTCGCCGTGTACTGCGTCCGCGCGGTCAGCTCGCCGCCGCAGCCCCACGTCGGCGCCCGCCTCACCGCGTAGCCCGCCCGGAGCGACATCGCCCCGGCCACCGCCAGCCCCCCGAGCACCGCCAACGCCACGAAGGGAGGCGCCAGGTCGTCGAAGCGGCCCGGCCCCGGCGCGATCGCGAACCACCCCCGCGCCATCTCCGGCGCCGGGCGCACCCCGGGCAGCGAAGCCGTCACTCCGTTCAGGACCTGGAGGACCCACCCCGGGGCGAGCCCCAGCACCAGGCACAGTCCCGCCAGGACGCCCTGCGGCGCCAGCATCAGGCCCGGCGACTCCCGCGCCTTCTCCGCCCCCTCCCCCCGCGGCCGCGCCAGGAACGTGATCCCGAACGCCTTCACGAAGCACGCCGCCGCCAGCGCGCTCGTCAGCGCCAGGAGCGCCCCCGCCACCGGGAAGAGGAGGCGCACGAGGACCTCGGGGGAGACGTGGAATCCGAAGAGGAACGCCTGGAAGAGCATCCACTCGCTGACGAAGCCGTTGAGGAGGGGCAGCCCCGAGATCGCCGCCGCTCCCACCAGGAAGAAGAGCGCCGTCCAGGGCATCCGCTTCGCGAGCCCGCCCATCTCCTCGAGGTTCCGCGTTCCCGTGGCCGTCACCACGCCCCCCGCCCCGAGAAAGAGGAGCCCCTTGAAGAGCGCGTGGTTCAGCACGTGGAAGAGACTCGCCGCGATCCCCACCGCCGCCAGCTCCCCGCGACCCGCCGAGAGCGCCATCATCCCCGCTCCCAGCCCGAGCAGGATGATCCCGACGTTCTCGATGCTGTGGTACGCGAGGAGCCGCTTGAGGTCGTGCTGCATCAGGGCGTAGAGGACGCCCAGGATCGCGGACGCGCCGCCCAGGGCGAGGACGAGGACTCCCCAGGCGAGCGGCGGTCCGCCGAGGCCGAAGGCGCAGACGCGGAACAGCCCGTAGATCCCCGTCTTGACCAGCACCCCGGACATGAGCGCCGAGATGCTCGTCGGCGCCGCGGGGTGCGCCTCCGGGAGCCACCCGTGCAGGGGGATCAGCCCCGCCTTCACCCCGAAGCCGCCGAGGAAGAGGAGGAACGCGGCGTGCCGCGCCGGCCCCGGCGGGAGGACGCCGCCCGCGAGGACGTGTTCGAAGCTCAAGGAGGACGCGGCCCCCGCGAGGAGCAGGAACCCCCCGATCAGGGCCCCCGTGCCGACATGGGACATGGCCAGGTAGAGGAAGGCGGCACGGCGCGTCTCCCGCCGCTCGTGCTCGGTGACGACCAGGCTGGCGGTGGCCAGCGTCATCAGCTCCCACGCGAAGAGGAAGCCGATGACTCCGTCGGCGGCGAAGACCATCTCCACCGCGCCCACCAGGGCGCAGTAGCCCACCGCCACGAAGGTCGAGCGGCGGGAGAGCGTCCCGTGGCCGAGGTAGGCCAGGCTGTAGACGGCGATCGGCGCCGCGAGGAGCGCGAGGACGAGCAGGAACCACGCGGAGAGGCGATCGACGGCGAAGCCCAGGGAGAAGCCCGCGGCCGCGTGGTGGAGCAGCTCGCCGCGAACCCGCTGGCCGGTCGCGAGCACGTGGAGGGCGAGGGTGCCGGTGACGATCGAGGCGGCGAACGACCCGGCGAGGGCGGCCCGGCGCGCCGCCCCGGGCCGCCGCGCGAAGGCCAGCGCCACCGCGATGCTCCCGAGCCGCAGGGCCTCGGCGGCGGGAAGCCAGGCCGCAGCGCCGGAGCCGTCCGTCATGACCTCGCGTTCGTGACCGCGACGAGGAGCCGCTCGCAGCCCGGACACTCCGCCACCCCCCCGTCACCCAGGGCGTCGATGGTGGCCTCGGGCAGCGGGGATCGGCAGCCGCCGCACGTCCCGTTCGCGACGGCGGCGACGGCGGGGACGCGGCTCGCGGCGACGAGCGAACGCCAGGCGCGAGCGAGGGCCGCGGGAAGGCGCTCGACGAGGGATCGCCGGCGGTGCCGGAGGTCCTCCATCTCGGCGTGGAGCGCCAACCGCCGCTCCTCGGTCTCCCGCAGCGCGGCCTCGAATTCCCGGGTCAGGCGGGTGGCGCGCTCCTCGTCCCGATCCGGCGCGGGCAGCCGGGGCTCCCCCGCCCCGTCGTCCGCCGGCGGCGCCTGGCCCAAGGCGCGGGAGCGGCTCCTCTGGAGCTGGGCGCCCGCGACGGCGACCTCCCGGCGCAACCCGTCGAGGCGCCGGACGAGCTCCTCCCAGGCGGCGCCGCGCTCGCGCAGCCGCTCGTCGAGACCGGCGAGCTCCGCGAGGAGCAGGCCGTCTCCGCCTGGGCCGGGCCCCGGCGCCTTCACGCGCCGGCGGTCTGGGGAGCCATCAGGGCCGCCTTCCCGCGGTTGCCGGCGCGTCGCGCCGCGACCTCCCGTCGCCGCCGGGCGGCTCCTCGCGAAGGAGGTCCGGGGAATAGAGCATGCGCCGGCAATGAGGACACGTGTGGACGGCCGGCGAGCGGCGAGCCCTGTACTCGACCATGGTCGGAAGACGGACGTGGCATCCCGAGCAGCCCCCCCCCTCGATCGCCACGACGACGGGGGTGCGGCCGACCTCGCGGAGGAGCTCGTAGCGTTCGAGCAGGCGGCGCGGCACGCGGCGCGCCGCCGCCTGCCGGTCCGGGCGCCGCGACTCCGCCGCGGGTCGATCGACCTCGCCGTCCGCGCCGGCGAGATCGAGGAGGGCACGGATGTCCTTGGCGGTCGCTTCGATCTTCACTTGGGTGTTCCTTCCGGGAGAGCCGGCTCGAAGGGGGCGCGAGGCCTGCCTCTCGCACGCTTGACGCGGCAGTGGCGGACGCAGGCCGCCCGGACCGTCTCCCCGAGGTCCTCGGGGCGCGGGCCGTGCTGGACGGGGACCGACATCGACCAGCTCGCCCCGTCCGGCGCGACCACGTCGATACGGAACCATGCCCGGCCGACGGACGAGGCCGACACGGCCCACGGCCCGGGCAGGCCGTCCAGCGCGAGCCGGAAGACCTGGTCCACCGCGGCCTGGTAGGGATGGCCGGGATTCAGGCGGTTGTGGATCGTGACCCCGCCGTCGGAGGCGCGGGGCGGCGGGACGTGGGGGGCGCTCCTCTTCACGCGCGGGATGCCCCGGAGGCAGGCCGCGGGCGCCGGTCGATCGCGCCCCGCACGGCGTCGTTGGAGGCAGGCCACGAGAGGAACGCGGTCGCCCCGCTCTCGAAGGCGCGCTTGAGGTCGGGGTCGGTGGGGGTCCTGGTCACGACGACGACGGACGTGTCGGGCGAGTCGCCGCGGATGCGCCGGAGGAGAAGGAGGTCGGTCGCGGCCAGCGGACCCGCGGGGAGGAAGAGAGCGTGGACCGCGCCGCCGGTCAGCATCGGAAGGACGGCCTCGAGCAGCGGGGCGCGGTCGGTGGCGTAGCCCTCGGTGGTGAGAAGGGTCTGAAGCTCCGCCTGCCAATCCGGCGCTTCCCCCACCAGCACGACCCGTCTTGGAGTGGGCGGCTTGTCCCCGACGGCCCGCTGCTTCGGTCCTCGCACGCGAGCTTGAAGGGCAAGGGACGTGCCCGGCCGGGTCCTGCGCCTTATCTCATTGAAGAGCCTTGGGTAAGGGGAGGTCCCGGAGCAGGCCTCCGGGTTCAGGAATTGGACTCGAGGTGCGGTTCCGGCACTCCTCGCCGGCAGGCGACGCCCGCGAGGTGTCGTTTCGGCAGTTCGGGGGGGCGGACGGTCCTCGGGAAACGCCGAATCGGCACGCCGGACGGACCAGTCGGAGGTTCCCGCCGGGAACTTCCGACTAGTGACGCCGGCTGCGCAGCCCGTAGTGGCGGATCTTCGTGTGCAGCGTGCGGAGGCCGATGCCGAGGACGCGGGCGGCTTCCTTGACGGTCGGGTAGCTGTCCAGCGTGCGCTGGATGACCTGCCGCTCCACCTCGTCGAGTCGCGCGCCCACCGCCACCTGGATGACGCCCGCCCCCACCTTGCGCACGTTCGCCGGGAGGTCCTCGACGTCGATGGCCCCCTTCGGTCCGATGAGGGCGACGCTCTCCATCACGTTGCGCAGCTCGCGCACGTTCCCGGGCCAGTCGTAGCGTCCGAGCTGGGCGAGCGCGTCGCCGGTGAGCCTCTTCGACGGGACGTGGGCGCCGCGCGTCAGCTCGTCGAGCAGGCGCTGGGCGAGGACGGGGATCGCCTCCTTCCGCTCCCTCAAGGGGGGCACCGGGAGGCTCAGGACCTTGAGGCGGTAGTACAGGTCGGGCCGGAACCGGCGGGCCGCCACCGCGTCCTCGAGGCTGACGTTGGAGGCCGCCACCACTCGCAGGTTCACCTTGATCTTGCGCGTCCCGCCCACCCGCCGGAACTCGCGGCGCTCGATCGCGCGCAGCAGCTTCGCCTGGCAGCCCAGGCCCATCTCGCTGACCTCGTCCAGGAAGAGGGTCCCCCCGTCCGCCGTCTCCATGACGCCGGGCTTGGGCTGGTCCGCGCTCGTGAAGGCGCCCTTCTCGTGCCCGAACAGCTCGTTCTCGAGGATGGGGTCGGACAGGGTGGCGCAGTTGACCGGGACGAAGGGGCCGGCCGCACGCGGGCCCAGGGTGTGCAGGGCGCGCGCGATCAGCTCCTTTCCGGTGCCGCTCTCGCCGAGGATGAGCACCGTGGAGTCGTAGGGGGCCATGCGCTTCAACGTGTCGAACAGCTCCTGCATGGCCCGCGATTCGCCGATGATGCCGAGCCTGGCCATCTCCGCGCTCGCCCGCGAGGGTGGCGTGGAGACCGCGCCGCTCGCGCCCGCGCGCTCGATGCTGCGGTCGAGGGTGGCGAGGAGGTTCTCGACCTGGATGGGCTTCGTGAGGAAGTCCGACGCCCCGCGCTTCATCGCCTCGACGGCCGCGTCGATCGTGCCGAATCCGGTGACGACGACCACGGGCAGTCCGGGCGTCTCCGCGAGCACCGCGTCGAGGACGGAGAGGCCGTCCATGTCCGGGAGCTTCAGGTCCAGGATCATGGCGTGGAGGTTGTCCCGCCGCGCCGCCGACAGCGCCGCCCGGCCGTTGGCCGCCTGGAGCACGACCTCTCCCCGCTTCTCGAGGACGTAGGCCAGGCTGGCCCGGCTCTCGGCGTGGTCCTCGACGAGGAGGATGGACCTCCCCCCGCCCACGCTACGACCCGCCCGGCGCGGGGAACGTCACGGTGACGGTGGTGCCGTGGCCCGGGGCGCTGGAGATCTCGACCGAGCCGCCGTGCTGCTCGGCGATGCGGCGCACGAGCGGCAACCCCAGTCCCGTCCCCTCCTCCCGGGTCGTGAAGAACGGCGTGAGGGCCTTCTCCCGCGTCTCCGGGCCCATGCCCTCGCCGTCGTCGCTGACGCTGACCTCGAGCCTCCGGTCGTCGCCGGAGGTGCGCAACACCACGTGGCCTCCCGCAGGGGTCGCCTGGAGGGCGTTCAGGACGAGGTTGAGGATCGCCTGCTTGAGCTGGAAGCCGTCCACCCGCGCCGTCTCCGGGCCCCCGAGGTCGAGGTCCAGGACGACCCCCTTGTGGGAGCATTCGGGGGCCATGAAGGCCGCGAGGTCGGCGAGGAGGAGCCGGACGGGCAGTTGCTCGACGTTCAGCTTCGGCGGGCGCGCGAACCTCAGGAACTCCGAGACGAAGTCGTCGAGGCGTTTGATCTCTCCCGCGATCTTGGCCAGCACAGCGAAGACGTGGGCCTGCCGGTCGGCGACGAGCTCCGAGAGCTCCTGCTCGAGGATGCTCAGGTTGATCTGCACCGAGTTGAGCGGGTTGCGGACCTCGTGGGCGACGCCGGCGGCGAGGGTCTCGATGAGGCCGGGCTCTTCCGGAGGCTCACCCTGCATCCTGGCCGGTCATTATCTCCCGGACCGACGCGGAAGGACGCGGGATGGCGGAGAGAGAGGGATTCGAACCCTCGGTAGAGGGGTTACCCCTACACGTGATTTCGAGACCGGGCAAGGGGCCACCCAACACGACCCCACACGACCTAACGCGATGTCCCGACGAGACCGAGGAGTGACGGCCTGTACCATCAAGACCCTGCACACTTTAGTCGGGAAGTCACGGGACATTTGCCCGTCGAGATCAGCAGCATCCCATGTGCGCTCTTCGCGTACGAGACCGACTTGGTGCCGGCATCAGGGATGCAGGGCGAGCTTGAGCGGCTGAACTCGGCCGTAAGACGGCGCAACCGGACAGAGTCAGCTGCGATCAGGGTTCCGCTGAGTGCGCTCACTGTGGTGAGCCACGGGCATATCGAGTGCATTGACGCCAGTAAGCACCCGGCCGACTGCAGGTGGTGACGTCGAAGCCCGGGAGGGAGTGTTCCGGCCCGCACTGTTGTCGGCGGATCGACGCACGATGTCCCGAAATCTCCTTGGGGATCGATGGCCGTCGACCGTTCCGGCCGCGGGAACGGCCCCATCAGAGTGCGGGACGGGACAGGTGGGACGCTGACTTCCACATCGGGCGTGGGACAGCGTCGAAGTCCTTGACGCCACGGGCCTGGCATGATCACGGGGGCGTGGGGGCCGAGCCCCGCGAATCACGCCGGCAAGTCGAGACAAACGATGCAGGCGAGTGCGAGCTGGTACAGGGAGTTCGCCGGCGTGGTCCACTTTCTTGCGTGGGTGGCACGGACTGCGGCCCCTCTTAGCGAGCAGCGGGCGAGTGTCTCGCTGGACCCGTACCTGTTTCAATAGGCTCTTGAAACGCGCCGTGCGACCGATCGGTTGCTAGTGTCGTGGGTCGGGCCGGTTTAGGCGTTTTCGGGTGACGGGCCCCGGCGGGCGACGCACCAGCTGTCCCCTACAAGCTGTCCCCTAAATGGGTGTTGCGATAGCGCGGCGAGGTTTGTCGCCTCTCCACGGCGTCGTATGATGTTGGGAGACACCTGATGGGGAAAGCCATGCAGTCGACCTCGGCGGCCGGAGCCGCTGGGCAATCCTCGGTAGGGGGTCAACCGGCGACCGATGGTTCGGCGGATCGAGCGTTCTCTCTGCTCGATGCGCTGAAACGCGCGGCCTGCGTGGCGCAGCCCTTCCCCCACCTAGTCGTCGACGACTGCCTCCCTCAATCGTCGTACCGCGCGCTCGTGGAGACCTTTCCCGCGGATCTGGTCCCCGAGGCGGTGCGCATGACCGCCAACAAGCGATACGACATCTTCTCGTCCTGGGGATCGAGCCCGAACGACCTTCCATCGATGCCGGCCCCCTGGCGCGTCTTCGTGGCGCAGAACGAGACGGCGGACATGGCGCGCATGACCTGCAGCCGGCTCATGCCGCAGCTGGTCCTCGGCGAAGGGGAGCTCTTCCAGCCACTCGCCGGTCCCGGCGCCGTGAACCCGGGCGACATCCGTGTCCGCGTCTCCGTTGGCGTGAACACGCAGGCCGCTCAGCAGACCAGTGTGCGCGGCCCGCATTGCGACCGCCTCACGAAAGCCTTCGTCGGGCTCTACTATCTCAAGGATCCGGCCGAAGGACGCCTAGGAGGCGACCTGCTGCTCTACCGCTGGAAGCCCGGCCGTAAACCTCGTCGAGCCTGGCCCGCGACCATCGATGAGGCGGATGTCGAACTGGGCGCGACCATCGAGTATGCGCCGAACCGCCTCGTGCTGTTCATGAACGCGGACGAGGCGATTCACGGGGTGAGTCCGCGGTTGCCCGGCGTGCACTTCCGCCGGCTGGTGGTCATCTCCGGCTGGTTCCCGGGCTACCGCACCGATCCCGGCACCGCGGCCGCGCTGGGCCTGTCAGCCGGTTAGCCGCCCGTCACGGCAAGGGAAGACTGGAAGCGAGGGGCGGCGCCGCAGGCGACGGCGGCTCGGTCAACCTCGCCGCCTCCGCCGTCTCGGAAGAGACGCCGCCGGCCGGGCAAGTGGGTGAGTCGCCTCGCGCCCCTGCCGCCGCATGCCCTGGCCTACGACAGGCCACTGTGCGCGTCGCTTGATGGGTTCGCCTTGCACGCGGCCACGCGGGCGGGCGCTCTTCACCCGGCGGGTCGCCAAGCGCTCCTCCGCGCTGCGCCCGATCCGGGGGGCCGAGCTCGGCGGCGGTCTCGACCCGGGCGGGCGCAGCCGCGGTCGGCTTCCCGGGCGCTCACGGACGGCACGTGCGGTGGCGGGCCGGGAGCCGCCGCGCGGGTCAGGACGCGGTCAGCCTCGGCTCGCGGGAGCATGGCGGAGAGAGAGGGATTCGAACCCTCGGTAGAGGGGTTACCCCTACACGTGATTTCCAGTCACGCCGATTCAACCACTCTCGCATCTCTCCGTGGCGGAGAGGGTGGGATTCGAACCCACGGTACCCGGTAGGGCACAACGGTTTTCGAGACCGCCCGATTCAACCACTCTCGCACCTCTCCGCGCGAGCGAATCCCCCATTCTACCCGGTTTCCCGGCGGAACCTGAAGAAGTCCTGGATCAGCCGGCGGCACTCGCCCTCGAGGACGCCCTCGATCACGTCGAAGCGGTGGTTCACCGTCAGCTCCTCCGCGCGCAGGATCGAGCGGATCGCCCCCCCCTTGGGGTCGGCGACCCCGTAGACGACCGCCCCGACCCGGGCGTGGACGATCGCCCCCAGGCACATCAGGCAGGGCTCGAGGGTCACGTAGAGGGTCGTCCCGGGGAGGCGATAGTTGCCCAGGACCCGGGCCGCCCGGCGGAGGACCACCACCTCCGCGTGGGCGGTGGGGTCCAGCTGGTGGACCGGCTGGTTGAAGCCGCACGCGACCACCTTCCCCGACGACACCAGGACCGCCCCCACCGGCACCTCGCCGATGTGGAGGGCGGTGCGGGCCTCCTGGAGGGCGAGCCTCATGAAGTCTTCGTGGGTGCCGGGGGCGCGCGGGGAGACGGGAACCTGGTCGGTGCGGGGTCGCGCCATGACGTTGGTCACCGGCCAACCGGGCCGGCCCGGACGAGAGGATAGCATGTGGCCGGGGGCGATGGGCGGATGACCAGACGGGCGGAGGCTCGCGGCGCCGTGCTGCGACGCGTCGTGTCCGGGGGGCAGACCGGCGTCGACCGCGCCGCGCTCGACGCGGGCCTCGCCCTCGGCATGCCGGTCGGGGGATGGTGTCCCCGGGGACGCCGGGCGGAGGACGGGCCGCTCGACCCGCGGTACCCCCTCGAGGAGACGCCGTCCCGCGACTACGCGGAGCGGACCGCCTGGAACGTGCGCGACGCCGACGCGACCCTCGTGCTCACCCGGGGCCGGCCGACCGGAGGGACCGCGCTCACGATCGAGGAGGCCGGGCGGCAGGGCAAGCCGCACCTGGTGGTCGATCTCGCGGGGGGACCGGTGGCGGCCGACGCGGCGGAGTGGATCGCGGAGCGGGGAGTGGGCGTCCTGAACGTGGCCGGGCCCCGGGAGAGCCAGCAGCCCGGGATCCACGCGGAGGCCCGGCGCTTCCTGCTCGAGATGCTGGAGGACCTCACCGCCAGTCGACGTCCAGGCCCTTCCTGAGCCGGCCCACGTCCACGTCGAGGATGCGGACCTGGCCGGGCCGGAAGGTCCCCGCGATCTCCTCGACCTTGCGGTCGTCCTCCCAGGCGACCTCGACCCGGATCCGGTGGACGCCCGGGCTCACTTCGAGCTGCTCCTGGAAGCGGCCCTTCGCCATCTTGAAGACGACCGCCTTCTTGCTGACCGTCCCCGCGAGGTCCTCCTCGATCACCGGCTTGCCGTCCAGGAGCACCCGCAGCGAGACCTGGCGGAAGGGGTGGCGGAAGACGATGCGGAGACGACCCGGCGCGGCGGCGGCCCGCGAGGCCGCCGGGCCGGGAGCCGGGGCGCCGGCGGGGCCGGCGGGGGGCGGGGAGGCGGGCGGGTCGGGGTCGGGAGCCACCGGGGTGGGGCTGGCCGGCGCGTCCATCGAGGGGGCGGTGGCCGGTGGCGGCAGGCTCTCGGGAGCGTCGCGGAAGCCGACGGCCATGTGGCCGAGCCCGATCCCGAAGCCGACCAGCAGCAGGGCCGCGGCCACGTAGAGCAGGCGGGGCCGTGCCTCCGGCGCGGGTGAGGACGGGCGGGCCGGCCCGGGCGGCGCGGCCGGGACGGGCTCGGCCGCCCCTCCGGCCGGGGGACCGGAAACCGGACCCTCGGCGACCGTCCCCGTCCCCCCGTCCACCAGGGCGTGCAGCTCCGACTCGAGGAGGTCGGAAGGCGCCTCGACCAGCTCGTATCCCCCCGGGGCCTCGGTGCGGGGGAGCGACCACGTGTCGACCGCGGCGAGCCGCGCCGACTCGCTCGCCAGGAGGGGCGGCCGTCCCGCCCGCACCGCCTCGAGGTCCTCCGCGAAGGCGTCCGCGTCCGGGTAGCGGTGCTCCCGCTCCTTGGCCATCGCCCGGCCGACCACCCGGTCCACGTCCTCCGGGATCGCGGGGACGATGCGAGAGGGCGCCGGAGGGTCGTGGTGGAGCACCCGGTCCACGATGTCGGGGATTCGGGCGGCCGCGAAGGCGGGCCGGCCGGTGAGCAGCGTGTAGGCGATCGTCCCCAGGGCGAACACGTCGGTCCGTCCGTCCACCTCGGCGCTCCGGGCCTGCTCGGGGGCGGTGTAGAGGGGCGTCCCCAGGAACTCCCCCGGGTTCGTCAGGCGGAAGCGCGCGGTCTCGATGAGCGCGATCCCGAAGTCCATGATCTTGGTCTCGCCCGAGGGGAGCACCATCACGTTCGCGGGCTTCATGTCCCGGTGCACGATCCCCTGGAGGTGGGCGTGGTGGAGGGCCCGCGCGATCAGGGCCCCCAGGCGGCAGACCTCGCGCCAGTCGAGGGCCCCCTCCGCCTCCACCTCGGCGAGGGTGCGGCCGCGGAGGTGCTCGAGGGCGATGTAGAGGACGCCGCTCCCGGGGTCGCGCCCGACGTCGTGGACGACCACGATGCCGGGGTGGCTCAGGCGGGCCGCGATGCGCGCCTCCTCGAAGAACCGGCGCTCGAAGGAGTCCTTCTCGCCGGACGGCGCGGTCAGGATGGTCTTGAGGGCGATCGTGCGGGAGAGCGCGGGGTCGCGGGCCTCGTAGACGACCCCCATGGCGCCCCGGCCGAGCTCGCGGAGGACCTCGTAGCGGCCGATGGCGCCCGGCAGGGAGCCGGGGGTGGACGGGGTCGTCACCGTGCAGCAGGCCTCCGATGGGCGCGGTGCCTCACGACGCTCGATTGTCGCATGGCGGTGTGGGAGAATCCCCGGCCGGCGGGCGGCCGTGGGGGGGCCCGCCGAGGCCTCCGCCGATGAGCACGACCGCCAAGCGAGCCCTCGGCTGGGTGACGACACCGCCCTTCCTGGCCGCGTTCGGCCTGGTGCTGGCCCTCTTCGACCCCCTCCAGCGGCTGGCCTTCCTTCTCGGGGGCCGCCGGCCCCACGAGTGGGTGGTCGCCCTCCTCCAGTCCAGCCTCAAGGAGGCCCTGCGCCTCTGTGGCACGCGCTTCGCCGTCGAGCGGGACGGCGGGGTCCGCCCGGGGACCCCCTACGTGCTCGTCGCGAACCACCAGAGCATGTTCGACATCCCGATCGTGGCCTCCTACCTCGTCTCGAACTTTCCGAAGTACGTGTCCAAGCGGGAGCTGGCCCGAGGGATCCCCAGCATCAGCTTCAACCTCCGCCACGGGGGGAACGCGCTCATCGACCGGGCCGACCGGGCCCAGGCGGTGGCGGCGATCGCCGAGCTCGGACGGAGCGCTCAGGCCCGGGGCGTCTCCGTGGTGATCTACCCCGAGGGGACCCGGGCCCGCGACGGGACGATGGGCCCGTTCAGGCCGGCGGGGACCCTCGCCCTCCTCGAGGCCGCGCCCGACCTCGCGGTGGTGCCGGTGGCGATCGACGGCTCGTGGGAGCTGCTGCGCTGGCGGCTGCGGCCGGTGCCCTTCGGGACCCGCATCCGGGTCCGGCTGGGAGCCCCGATCGCCCGCCGGCCCGGCGAGGACCGCGAGGCGCTCGTCGGCCGCTGCGAGCGGGAGGTCCGGGAGACCCTCGCGCGCTGGCGGGGCGGCCCCCGCGAGGGGCGCTAGCCGAACTGCCGGGCCCGCGGCCAGACCTCGGCCAGCGGTCGCCGCGGCCGGCGGGCCACGTAGACGGGCATGTCGTCCCGCCACCGCGTGCAGTGGGTGCAACGGTAGACCGCGACCGCCTCCACCTCCTCGAACACCTTCCGGAGGTCCTCGGCCCGGGAGCCGATCACGATCGCGAGCCGCGCGTCCGTCCGGGGGGCGGCCTCGAGTCCCCAGAGGAAGTAGTTGTTGTGGCCGGAGAAGACCGGGGGCAGTTCCCGGCCCATCAGCTCGAGGGCCCCCGCCTGCCCGTAGCTCGGGGCGACGACGATGGCGTGGCGCCGCTCCTCCTCGGGAAGCCCCTCGACGACTCGGGTCACGAGCGCGACCAGCTCCGGCCAGC
>Ga0268386_10001954_pt1 | contig 14397 bp, 11 predicted proteins | sample RVTome_15_FD_200260 | JGI IMG/M metagenome (GOLD analysis project Ga0268386, IMG submission 200260) | Soil microbial communities from uranium-contaminated site in the Upper Colorado River Basin, Wyoming, United States - RVT150D86... ...
ATCCGATCCATGTAGTCATCGAGCGCAACCACCATTGGGAAGAAGACAGTCCGGCGGTGGTCCATCACGCAACGATCATTCCCGAGGGAGAACGGAAAGTCCTGAACGGGATCCCGGTCTCTTCGCCAGCCCTGACCATCTTTCAGCTCGCCGGTGCCATTTCGCCTGAGCGGGTAGCGCGGGCTCTTGACAGTGCCTGGTCGTTGCGCCTGCTCGACGGCCTCACCATGGCCCGGCTTCTGGGCGAACTGGCCAGGCCTGGGCGCAACGGTATCAAGGTGATGCGAGACCTTCTCGCGGAGCGAGGTGAAGATTGGATTCCTCCCGCTTCCAACATTGAGCATCGCTTCGACGAGATCATGCAGCGAGCCGGGATCACAACCTTTCGCCGCCAGGTAAAAGTCGGTGACGTGACCTTTACCGGGAGGGTGGACTTCCTCGATAGTGAGGTGCCGCTGATTGTTGAGGTACAGAGCGAGCGCTACCACACCTCCCTGACCGACCATGCCCGGGATGCTGCTCGAAAAGGTGCGCTGGGGGCCCAGGGTTTCCTGGTGATCGAGGTCTGGGACTTCGAGATCTTCCATACCCCGTGGGTGGTGATCGAGCGGGTGAAAGAGGCTCGCCAACGTCTCCTCGCAGCGGCCTGAGCCTGCCATCATGAATGATGTGACCTTGCGCCCTGTACCGGTGGTGGCTTTCGCGACCCAGACCCACCGTTTGACGGTGGGTCTGGGTGATAAAAACGCAGATAGATGACTCTGGTTGACGATCTCCGCGGGTTGGTTGGTGACCAGCATGTGCTTAGTTCTTCGCTGGCGCGTCATCTCTACTCGAAAGACGCCGGGGTCTACCACGGTTCGGCCGAGGTGGTCGTCCTTCCAGCTGATACGGCCCAGGTAGCGGGGATCGTGCGTCTCGCCAACCAGCACGGCGTTGCGCTAGTTGCCCGGGGAGCCGGGACCGGTTTGGCCGCCGGGGCGGTGCCGACCGAAGGCGGGATCGTTCTCAGCACCACCCGCATGAACCAGATCGAAGAAATCGACGTTCGCAACCGCACGGCCTGGGTCGGGCCAGGGGTCATCAACCTCGACCTCACCCGCGCCACAACCGCGCTCGGTCTCCACTTCGCCCCTGACCCTTCCTCCCAGGCCGCCTGCACCGTCGGGGGGAACGTCGCCAACAACTCGGGGGGTCCTCATTGCCTGGCGGAGGGATCAACGGTAAGCCACGTCCTGGCTCTAGAGGTTGTGCTCGCCGACGGCTCCGTCGTGATGGTCGGGGGAGAGGCTCCCGATCCGGTCGGCCTCGATCTCCGCGGGGTGATCGTCGGATCGGAAGGCACCCTTGCCATCGTCACCAGAGCCCTGGTGAAGCTGACACCCAACCCGCCCGACGTCCGCACCCTGCTGGCCTCGTTCTCCACCGTCTCCGCCGCCGCCGCCACGGTCTCGGGGATCATTGCCGCCGGCATCGTTCCGGCGGCGCTCGAGATGATGGACAGGGCCATGATCCAAGCTGTCGAGAACTGGTTGCATTCCGGCCTGCCTACCTCGGCCGCCGCCGTCCTCTTGGCCGAGGTCGTGGGTGAAACGGCAGCGGTGGAGGCGGAAGCCAGGCTCATTCTTGAGATCGCCAACACAAATCGAGCTGACGAGGTGAGGATCGCTCAGGACGAGGCCGAACGCGCCCTGCTGTGGAAAGGTCGTAAGTCAGCCTTTGGGGCGGTCGCCCAGGCGGCCCCCAACTACTACCTGCACGACACAGTTGTCCCCCGGACCCGTCTGGTGGCGACGATGGAACAGGTGTATCGGATCGGAGAGAAACACGGTCTGAAGATGCTCAACGTCTTCCATGCCGGCGACGGCAACCTCCACCCGCTGATGGCGTTTGACGCCAGGGTTCCCGGAATGTTGGAAAAGGTTCAAGCCGCCGCCGACGAACTTGTCGAACTTTGTGTTCGGGAGGGCGGCGCCCTCTCCGGTGAACACGGCATCGGTCGGGAGAAGCGCGACCTCATGCCGTTGATGTTTGGTGAATTCGATCTCGATGCTCAGGCCCGGGTCAAGGAGGTCTTCGATCCGGGTGGCGTCTTCAACCCGGGAAAGGTGCTTCCGGCCGGTTCCCGTTGCTTCGACGTCGGTGGCGGCCGACTCCCCGATGGGGTCTGGGTGTGACCTCCCTGCGGGTGGAACTGGCCCGCCTTGCCGCCACAATGCGGCCCGAGATCCCGGGTCTTCCCGAAGCCGAGATCACCGCTGCTCCGCAGTCGATAGACGAACTTGCCACCATCCTGGAGAAGGCCACGAGCTCACGGCTCAAGGTCTTGATCTGGGGCGGCGGATCCCACCAGGGATATGGAGGCCGGGTCGAGCCCGACCTTTTGCTGGTCACCACCCGACTCAACCGCACAATTGCCTGGGAACCCGAAGACCTCACGGTTGTGGTGGAGGGGGGCGTCACTGTGGAAACCCTGGAAGAGACGCTCCAATCCAAACATCAAACCGCCGTCCTGCCCGAGGGCCCGGGCCCGGCGACGGTCGGCGGGACCATCGCGACAGGAATCTCCGGCTATCGCCGAAGCCGGTATGGCCCCACTCGCGATCGCCTGCTGGAGGTCACGTTCGTGACCGGAGACGGACGGGTTGTGCGGGGTGGAGCCAGGGTGGTTAAGAACGTCACCGGCTACGACCTGCCTCGACTGGCGGTGGGGTCGTTTGGGGCGCTGGGAGTCATCGGCTCGGTCTGTCTGAAGTTGTGGCCAACTCCGCCCGCCGCCGCCACAGTGACTGTTACAGATCGGGGACGAGCTATCGACCTGGTGCATCGACCGCTGGCCGTGCTCTCAGACCGACAGGAGACGCGGGTCTACCTCGGCGGGACCGAGGCGGAAGTCGCCGCCCAGATCACGCGATTGGCCGGTGAGTCAGAGGAAGGTCACCGATGGCCGGCGGAGCCTCCCGGGGCGATTCGTTGGTCGTTGCGGTTGCCGCCCGCCCATCTGGAGGCGGGGCTGGCACGGCTCCCGACGGAGTGGGGGTTTGTTGCCCAACACGGCGTGGGGATCATCGAGATCGGGGCCGCCACCGCCGATGAGTCAGCCGAACTCCGCTCTTGGGCTGAGTCGCTCGGTGGTGCATTGGTGCTGGTCTCGGCCCCAACCGCGCTATACGACGACTTCGATCCGTGGGGTTCGCCCCCCGTCACTGTCGAGTTACAGCGCAAACTGATCGCCGCTTTCGACCCGGCCCGGATCCTCAACCCCGGGCGGCTACCGGGAGGTTTGTGATGGTCTGGGTGACCGAGCAACGTCCCACGGCGAACGAGTTGGCCGCCTGCGTCCAGTGCGGATTGTGTCTTCCCCACTGCCCCACCTTTCGGCTCACGGGTCTCGAGACGGCCTCACCACGCGGTCGACTGGCTGCCATGAACGCGGTCAACGACGGCGTGATACCAATTGACGAGGTCTTCCAAGACGTCATGTCATTCTGTCTCAATTGCAGGGCGTGTGAAGCCGTGTGTCCGAGCTTGGTCCCCTTCGGACGGGCAATGGAAGGAGCTCGGGCGGAACTAACCGCACAGATTCCATCAACCGCTCGCCGTCTCCGTCACTTCCTGCTGGGTCGAGTGCTGCCATCTCCCCGATTGATGGCAGTGATCACCACTGGGGTCAGGCTCTTGCAACGATCGCGAGCCGCGCGACTCTTCCCGGCGGGGATACGACGCAACTTTGGCGGAATCCGCCTCATCACGAGGACTAAAACTCTCGCGGGGCGAACCTTTGAACCGACCACGTCGCTGAGGGGGACAGTGGGACTGCTCAATGGCTGCGTGATGGGTCCCTGGTTCACCCGAGTCCACACCGCCACGATCGGGGTTCTGACCGCCGCCGGATATCGAGTCGTGGTTCCGGCGTCCCAAACCTGCTGTGGGGCGCTAGCGGCCCACGACGGGGCAGCCGATGCCGCCACCCGGTTGGCGGGAACCAACTTCGCTGCCTTCAACGGGGCGGACTTGATCGTGGCTGATGCGGCCGGGTGCAGCGCTCACCTCAAGGAGTACGAACGATGGGTACCCGGTGGTGAGGAATTGGCAGCCAGAGTCCGCGACGTCACTGAGCTCGTGGCCGACCTCATCATGGGTGGAGCCTTGCCCAGCAGTTCCATTGATCGGGGACCGGTCGCCATTCAAGACCCCTGCCATCTCCGTCACGCTCAGCGAATCTTCGCGGCACCTCGCCAATTACTGACCGCGGCTGGTTACCGGCCCGTCGAGGTCGACCCGGACGGGCTCTGTTGTGGTGCCGCAGGTATCTACAGCCTGCTCGAGCCGGAGGCCTCCGCTGAGTTGGGTCGGCGCAAAGCGGCCCAGGTGAAGGCGACCGGATCCACCCTCGTCGCCTCCGCCAACCCGGGTTGTGAGATGCAATTGCGGTCTTATCTCGACAACTGGCATCGCATCGTTCATCCCATCGAGCTGTATCACGAATCTGTCATTGGCCCGGTGAGTTGAACGCCGATAAGTATCCTTGCGATCTAATGGAGGCCAAACGCTGACCGAAACCAGGAGCCCGGTGTTTTGGGCTCGAACCAGTGCAGGTTGGAAGCACTACGTCCGGCTCGCCGCCAACGCCTTCGCCACCATGCTCGATCTGGGCCTTTTCGCCTTTGCGGCGGCGTTGATCGGACTGGCGGCAGCAGTGGTCCTGATCACGGTGGGCATCGTCGACACCGACATCGACCTCACCACCGGCCCCTTGCTGGTCTCCGCGTTGGTGCTGATCGTGGTCGGTTGCTTTGCCGCGGGAATCGCCTCCGAGGGTCCAATCCGGCGAAACCGCAAGATCGTCGGCAACTCCGAGTTGGAGATCGCTATCGCCCGGGCGGTGTCGGCGTTCGTGGTCGGGTCGATCTTTCTCTTTGCAGCCGATCAACTCCAGCCACTCGTTGACGATGTGCCCTCTCCGCTCAACATGGGCATCGGACTTCTCGAACTGACAGGTCGGGTCGGACTCTGGGTCATGCCTTTGATCGGTGTGCCTCTTGCCCTGGGTGTGAAGCTGACCGAGTTGCTGGGCAAAGGCGTCGAGGAAACCGAGCTTCCGGTGCTGTTCGTCGTTTGGATCGTCGGGATGATGCTTCTGGTTTGAGCCGTTCAGAGCGGCTTCTCGTAGATGTGGTTGGGGTGGAGGATTTGAAAGTGTTCGGCGGAAAGCGCCTCCTCCAGCCAGTCGATCCGGGGGATGAGCGCTCGCATCGACTTCACGGTTCGTTCCACCGCCAAATCGGTTAGCGACCTGGCCGCCCGGGTGGCGTCTTCGGCGGTGGTGAGGAGAAAAGGCAGCCACAACTGGTCTTCGTCTGGCTCGATCACTACCCACGCCGAGGGGCTCGCCCAGAGCTGGCGATGCCTGGCCGAACGCACCAGGTCGGCCGCGTGAAGCCGACGGAAGGCCCATCCCTCACATGCGTAGAGCCCGTGGCTAGCTGCTGGGTAGTCCCCGCTCGACCAGACCAGGTAGGCAGGTTCGGCCTCGCTGGAGGAGGCCAGATCGAGCTTCTCGTCGGCCGGGAGCCGTTTGCCACCGTTGGTGCCGGGCTCCGGTTGCCCGAAATGCCGCTGGGCCATGACGAAGCGGGCGACCGGCCGATATCCCAGTTTTTCAACCTGGCTGCGAGCGCCGGTGTTGTTGTCTTCGGTAGCCAATCTCATGACCTGGGCTCCCTGGTCCCGCGCCCACTCAACTCCATGATCGTTGATGATCGACCCGATCCCCTGGCGGCGGTGGTCGGGGCGCACGCGGGCGGCCGAGAACCACGCCTCTCTGGTCGAGAGAAGAACAACCCGGCCCAGGGCCACCGGGGAGTCGTTGGGATCTGTCGCTACCAGGACCACGGTGTTGGGCTCGTTAAGCCATTCCGGGTATGCGTCCGGTACGTAATCGCCCCATTCGAAGGTGTCCGTGGCAAATCCTTTTACCGCCGCGAGATCTTCGGGACGACCAGGGCGAATGGTGACGGCCACTCTTCTACATCCGTTCGGGGACTTCGATCCCGAGAAGGTCGAGGAGGGTAGTGAGGCTTCGGAGGGTCCAGTCGGCGAGGGTCAACCACGATGCCTGCCGTCCGGGATCCTCTTCGTCGAGTATGTGGCACGTGTCATAGAAACGGTTCCAGGCCGATGCCACCTGATAGGCGAATTCGGCGATGTGGTTGGGGGCTCGCAACTCGGCTGCCCGTTCGACCACATCGGACAGACGCAAAAGCGCCAGCATGAGATCGCGTTCTGCCTCCACCACCGGCGGGAGCAGGGCTCCCCCGTCCAGGCCCCGGTCGGCCGCCTTACGCTGGATCGAGCGGATCCGCACGGCTCCGTACTGGAGATAGGGGCCGGTCTTGCCATCCAATGACGAGAACCTGTCCAGATCCAGGGTGTAGTCCGACTGCCGGTTGTTGACCAGGTCGCCAAACTTCAAGGCGGCGATACCCACCTGACGTGAAATCCGATCGCGTTCGGAGGCCGAGTAGTCCTTGGCGATCTCAGCCTCGTCGAGCCGGCGTCGAGCGGCGTCCTGGACAAGTGCGATGAGGTCGCGGAGGCTGACGACCCCTCCGGCCCTGGTCCGGAATGGTTTGCCGTCTTTGCCGTTCATGGTCCCGAACCTGACGTGTTCCGTTTGCGTAGATGGCGGGATCAGCTGGGCCATGCGGGCTGCCCGAAAGAGTTGCTCGAAGTGGTCGGACTGGCGTGCGTCGACCACGTAGAGGATCAAACCGGCTCCCAAATCGTGTGCTCGCATCTCCAATGTGGCCAGATCGAAGGTCGAATAGAGGTACCCGCCTACCGATGTCTCGAGGATCAGCGGTGGCAGGTCCCGGTTGTCATCGGGCTGATCGACCCGGATGATCAGAGCTCCCCGGCTCTCCTCGGCAATCCTTTGCACACGCAGCCTCTTGACCAGATTCTCGAGGCGATCGGCGACATCGGACTCTCCGTACCAGAGGTCGAATTCCACCCCAAGTTCGGCGAAGTCCCGTCGCTGACTGTCCTCGGAAACCCGTTTCATGTGACGCCATAGGGCCAGGTAACCCGGCCGTCCCCTTTGCAACTCGACTGTGGTTTCCCGCGCCCGGTCGGCGAATTCCCGATCGTGCTCTGCTCGTGACGAAGCCTCCGGGTAGATCCTCTGGAGGTCGTCGAGGGAAACCGGTGAGTCCTCGGGATAAGGGCCATCAAAGTCGCTATCGAAGTACGGCAGATCGGGCTGTTCGTCGGCGATAGCAGCGATGACCAACCCCATCTGGAACCCCCAATCACCGAAGTGAGGATCCCTGATCACCCGGTGACCGAGCAAGCGAAAGATCCTCTGAAGCGAATCGCCGATGATCGTCGCTCGTAGGTGGCCCACGTGCATTGCCTTGGCAACGTTGGGTCCCGCGTAGTCGACCACAACTGTTTCCGGGGTCGCGGCAATTTCTACCCCCAAGAAGATGTCGTCGGCGGTGGTGGCGGCAAATGTTGCCAGGGATTCGTCGGTGAGCGTGAGGTTGATGAATCCGGCGCCGGCCACTTCCACCTTGGCGAACCGGGGGTGCGAGGCAAGACGGGCGGCCACCGCTTCGGCCAGTTCGCGAGGATTGCGGCCCGGGGCGCGAGCCGCCGCCAGAGCCCCGTTGGATTGAAACTGCGCCAGTTCGGGACGCTGGGAAACCACGACGGCCCCCAGGGTGGCATCGAGGCCCTCGGCGGCGAAGGCGGCCCCCACCTGGTCGGACAGCTCCGTCAAGACAGACATGACCCTTCATTGTGGTCGAACGTCTACCGTCTGGCTTCTGTGACCTTCCCGGAGTACGAAGACTTTGACGGCCTCGGACTGGCCGACCTCATTCGCCGGGGAGAAGTCACTGCGGCCGATGTCCTCGAGGCTGCCATCGAACGCATCGAGCATCACAACCCTGCGGTCAACGCGGTGGTGTGGAGGATGTACGACCGCGCCCGGGCCCGTATCAACCGCAAGCTGGTGGACGGTCCTTTCGCCGGAGTGCCTTACCTGCTCAAGGATCTCGGGCTTGCCTATCGGGGAGCCCCGATGACCAATGGCTCCCGTTCAATGAGGGACTACGTGCCCAACTACAACGGCACCCTCGCCGACCGCTATGAAGCGGCCGGCCTGGTCATCGTCGGCAAGACCAATACCGCAGAGTTCGGACTATCACCGGTGACAGAACCCGAGTTGCACGGCACTACCCGCAACCCCTGGGACCTGGACCGAAGTTGTGGTGGATCGTCGGGTGGAGCAGCGGCGGCCGTGGCCGCGGGCATGGTCCCCATGGCTCACGCCTCCGATGGCGGTGGTTCGATTCGTATCCCGGCCGCCTTGACCGGGCTGTTCGGACTTAAACCGACCCGGGGCCGTACTCCGTCGGGACCGGTGGTGGGGGAGTCCTGGTTCGGGCTCGGCGCCGCTCACGCCATCACCCGATCGGTGCGCGACTCAGCCGCGCTTCTCGACGCCACCCTCGGTCCCGAACCTGGCGACCCCTACGCGGCCCCGCCCGTCGAGCGTTCGTTCCTAACGGAGACTTCGATGCCTCCTGGGAAACTGTCGGTCGCCCTTGCCACCGAGCCGCTGCTGGGCACGGTTGTCGACGACAACTGCCGGCTCGCGGTTCACGAAACCGGCCGCCTATTGGAGTCTCTTGGTCATCACGTTTCTTACGTCGAGGTCCCGATTGAACGGGAAAGTTGGATCGAGGCCTTTCTCACGCTGGCTGCAGCCGACGCAGCCTTACTGCTGAAACAGAGTGCCACCCTGGCCGGCAAAATCGATCCCGATCCCGCCGACTACGAGCTGACGACGTGGGTGTTGGGGGCGGTGGGCCGCAAACTCAGCGCTGAGGACATGGCCGGGGCCCTCTTCGAAACGAGGATGGCGGGCCGGGCGATGGCGCGGTTCCACCAGGAGTTCGACGTGCTGGTGACCCCGACCGTAGGCCGTCATCGTTGGTTGCATGGTGAACTCGCCCCCAATGCTTTGGAGAGGGTGATGCTGGAAGCGGTGCGCCGTGCTCCCATGGGTCCGGCCCTCATGGCGACCTTCCACCGTCTGGCCAGCAAATTCACCGAGCCGATCCCTAACACCCCGCTCTTCAACATGACCGGGCAGCCGGCGATGTCGATGCCGCTGCATTGGTCCGAAGAAGACCTGCCGGTGGGCGTGCAACTGGTGGGACGATTTGGTGAGGACGGACTCCTATTCCGTCTCGCCGCGCAACTTGAAGAGGCCCGGCCCTGGTTCAAGCATCGGCCTCAGGTCGTCAGGGGGTGATCATCCAATAAGCCGCCTGGTCTGGCTCCTCGGCTGAGACCGTCCGGACCAAAACGGCGCCCTCGACCCCGCCGTTGAACCTGATTGCATCGAAGGGAACCACCTCGCTCTTCCAGACTGCCTGATCGAGGGTGATGAGCAGGGTCTGGGAGCGGCTGTCAACCCGGCTGGCGAAAGAGTCACCAACGACTCCTGGCTCGCGAATTGCCACCGAAGACGTCGTCGTCGTTCGCAACATCGCCAGGCCTTTGTCGAAGGTGCCGAAAAACTCGAGATGACCGTCAGAGTTGAGCCCGCTGAGGTCGATATGCCAAACCTGGTCGATCGTCGTTCCGATTAGTTGGTCGGTGGAAACACTTTGGAGCCATATGGTCGAATCCGTGTTCATCAGGTCGAGTGAGTTCCCGGCGTCACCGTCCTCCATCTCCCAGCTGATGGCATCCTCGGAAGTCCACACGGCCGGGATCCGTTCATGTATTGCGAACTCAGTCTTCGGCATCGACGTGGTGTAGAAGCCGACTGCCAGGTACTTGCCGGCGAATTGCCTGAGATCGCGGATCTCCGTATCACCGCCGATGCCGTGGATCGATCCCCACCGGTTCCATTGGCCGCCATCGTCAGAGACGACGACCGACGCCGCCCGGGTGGCTCCCCAGGGATTGGCCACCGCCAGGTATCCATCGGCCGTCCGGACAGGTTGGGTGACCGACTCGAACCGCTCGAGCCCTCTCACCTCTACCCATTGAAACTCAGCAGGGACCTCCTGGGCTTCTACCAAAACGGTCGGTGTCACCGATGACGGAACCGATCCCATCGTGGTGGCTGAGTTGCGGGGTTCGCCTCCGGGTATCAGTTGGAGGCCGCTGATGATGGCGAGACAAACCCCCGCGATGGCTATTCCACCGGATCGGGTGTGCGCCTTAACCGGAGTCGGGGAGAACCGATCTGCTTCGAGGCTGACCTCGAGTACGTCGATTTCTGGCTCACGTCTCACGTCTTCCGTCTTCCGACTGATCTCAGTACTTTGCCAACTCCTGGGCGTGTCTGATTATCCCTTCCGGGTTCGGATAGACCATCTCCTCCAGCTCACCCGCATAGGGGAATGCCGGGATGTCGCCCAGGGCATAGCGGCGGACGGGGGCATCGAGCCATTCAAAGGCTTTGTCAGCCACCTGGGCCGCTAGTTCGGCGCCGTAGCCGACGAACTCGTTGTCCTCGTGCACGATCAGGACCCGACTGGTCTTCTTGACCGAGGCTTCGATCGTTGGCCAATCCAGCGGTTTCAGCGTGCGCAAGTCGATGACTTCGGGGGACACCCCCAACTCTTCGAGGGGATCGACGGCTTCCATTGTGAAGTAAGCCATCGCTCCGTAGGTCAGAATGGTCACATCGGTGCCGGCATGGCGGATGGCTGCCCGTCCCAGGGGGACTTTCCATGGTCCGGCGGGGTATGGCCCTTTCATCAACCGGTACAACTTCTTGGGTTCGATGAACAAAACCGGATCGGGGTCTTCGACTGCCTCGAACAACAGACCCTTGACGTCCGCGGGCGTCGAAGGGATCACTACTTTCAAGCCGGGAATGTGCGCGTAGAGCGCTTCGATCGACTGGGAGTGATAGAGAGCCCCGTGGATGCCGCCGCCATACGGCACCCTGATCACGATGGGACAGGTCCAATGTCCGTCGGAGCGGTAGTGAATCCTGGCTGCCTCCGAGACGATCTGGTCAAACGCAGGATGGATGTAGTCGGCGAACTGGATTTCAGCGATGGGTCTCTTCCCGGCAGCCGCCATGCCTATGGCCGTTCCCGCGATGAGCGACTCGGCGATGGGCATATTGAAACAACGGCGTTCGCCAAAGGCGGCGGTGAGTCCTTCGGTCGCCTTGAACACTCCGCCTTTCTGACCTGCCACGTCTTCCCCAAAGACGACTGTGTCGGGATGGGCAGTCATCACCTCGTGGAGGGCCCGGTTGATGGCGGTGATGATGTTGACGGTCTCCCCGACCGGGGTCGGCTCGGATGTGGTCACCGCAGGTCCTGGCTCGATCACCCTCGAGTAAACGTGCGAGTAGGGGTCGTCGGGGGGCGGGGCCTGCTCGCCCTTCTCCACCGCAGCCGCGACGGCCGCCGCCACCAGGCGATCGATTTCGCTCTCTTCATTGGCGGAGAGAAGTCTCTCTTCGATCAGGTACTGCTTGAGAGTGACGACCGGGTCGTGTCGTCGCCATTCTTCGACCTCCTCGCGGCTGCGATAGAGGCGGTCGTCGTCGTCGGAGGTATGGGCGTAATACCGATAGGTCTCGGCCTCGATCAGGCTGGCGCCCAGGCCCTGTCGGGCCCGATCGACTGCCACCTGCACGGTCCGGTAGACCAGTAGGGGGTCGTTGCCGTCGACCAGATGGCCCACCATCCCGTACCCCTCGGCCCTTTGACAGATCGAGCCTGCGACTTCGAAGGTGCTCGGCACCGAGATGGCATAGTGGTTGTTCTCGATGATGAACACGAGCGGCAGCTTGTAGATGCCAGCCAGGTTCATGGCCTCGTGCCAATCTCCCTCCGAGGTGGATCCTTCTCCTCCATAAACCACGACGACCCCGGGTTGTTCGTCAAGTTGGAGGGCGCGGGCGATCCCGGCGGCGTGGGGGTACTGGGTTCCGATGCAGGATGATTGGGTGAAGACGCGGCGTGACGGGTCGGACCAATGATTGGGCAGCTGGCGTCCCCCCGAGAACGGATCGGCCTTGCGGGCGAACACGGCCAGGAAGATGTCCTCGAGAGGAATTCCCCACGCCAGGGCGACTCCCATATCCCGGTAGTAGGGCATGAGCCAATCCCGCTCGGGATCAAGTGCTAACACCGAAGCCACCTGGACGGCTTCGTGGCCCGATGAACCCACCACAAACGGAACCCGTCCCTGCCGGTTGAGGGCGAACATACGGTCGTCGACTCGCCTGGCGAGGAGCATGAGTCGGTACATCTCGATCATTTGCTGATCTGACAGACCGAGGTCGTGATGGTGGATCGGGCGACGCATCCACTCCATCAGCGCAAAGCCGACTCAACGAACGTGCGGACCCTGGTCCTCCTTGCTCCCTATCAAGTCTAAACGCCAGGTTTCTTGAACGCCTATGGGACTTAGGATGGGCGTGGTGATCAAGTCGGCCTACCTTCGCGTCTACCTCCCCGAGGAGCGGGTTCCGGTGTGCGATGAGCACCCGGGCGGAGTCGAGACCCGGACTCGTCGGTGGGAGCCATACGGCTTTATCGGCGAGTCCATGGTCGATGACGCCTGGATGGCGGATTGGCGGGGTCGCCGCTTTGTCTGTCCCCGGCGGCCGCAGTTGCGAATCCTGGAGGGCGTGCTCCTCTTTCACGCTTCGCTCGAAACGACCGGCCGGGCAGTCATCATCTCCGAGTCCGTGCGCCAGCAGGCAGTGGACGAACTCCGCACCTTGCTTCGGCGTGAGCCGGGGATTCGCTCCCACATCCTCACCTCGGCCTGGCACGTGCCGATCCGATGGTTTGTGCCCTTCAGCAAAGATGATCGCCAGTTCGATTCGACCGGTTCTCATCCCACGTTGCGATACCGAACCGGTTTGAGCGACGGGCTCGGTCGGTTGGAAAGGGCTCTGGAGATCCTGGCCGAGGTGGAGATGCCGGCGGGGATCGTCACCGAAGTCAGTTCACTGGTTTCGTGGTTCTCCGAGTTTTCGGCGGACTCGATGATCGAACTCGACTACGGACTCGTGACCGAGCTCTTCTCGGAAACCGAACTTGCTCTGGACGACTCTGTCGCCGCAGTCTGGAGCTCGCTGCAAGCATTGGCCGATGGGGACTGGGCCACCGCGGGTGAGCACTACGGCGAGTTGACAACCCGTTGGGCCCGGGCCTTTGCGATCAGCTACAGCAACTAGGCAAGTCGGAAGAGGGAAGACGAAAGACGGAAGTCGGATCCCCGGTAGCCTGGTGGGTCATGCCTGATCCCAAGGACTTTCTTGACCTCAACGCACTCCTTTCGGAAGAGGAGCGCCTCCTCCGGGACACGGTTCGCCGGTTTGTCGAAGATCGCATCCTTCCCGAGGTGGGGGGATGGTGGGAGGAGGGGATCTTCCCGGTGGAACTGGCCAAGGAGATGGGAGCGATGGGACTGCTCGGCATGCATCTCGAGGGTTACGGATGCGCCGGCACCAGCGCTACCGCCTACGGCCTTGCCTGCCTGGAGCTGGAAGCGGGCGACTCCGGTACCAGGAGCTTCGTGTCGGTCCAGGGCTCCCTGGCCATGTTTCCGATATGGAAGTTCGGCTCGGACGAGCAGAAGGAGACCTGGCTCCCGGGGATGGCCCAAGGAGACTTCATCGGCTGTTTTGGTCTGACCGAACCTGACTCGGGATCCGACCCCTCGTCGATGCGGACCAACGCCCGACGGGACGGGAGCGACTGGATACTGAACGGAACCAAGATGTGGATCACCAACGGCAACGTCGCCGATGTCGCCATCGTCTGGGCCCGGACCGAAGAGGGCATTCGGGGTTTCCTTGTCCCCACTGACACAAAAGGATTCACGGCCAACCTCATTCATCGCAAAGCTTCGTTGCGCGCGTCCATCACCTCCGAGCTTGTTCTCGAGGACGTGAGGATCCCCACTGATTTTGTCCTCCCCGGGGTCTCGGGGATGCGGGGCCCGCTGTCATGTCTGAGCGAAGCTCGATTCGGAATCCTGTTCGGGGTCATGGGAGCGGCCCGTGCCTGTTACGAAGCGGCCCTCGACTATTCGTTGAGCCGGCGCCAGTTCGGGACTCCGATCGCCGCCTTTCAGCTGACCCAGCAGAAGCTGGTGGAGATGATGGTCGGGGTCAATCGTGGCACCCTCACCGCCCTCCATCTGGGGAGGATGAAAGACGAGGGACGCCTAACCCCCGAACTCGTGAGTTTTGGCAAGTTCGACAACGTCCGTCAGGCACTCGATATAGCGCGCCTCTCTCGCTCGGTCCTGGGCGCCAACGGCATCACCCTCGAGTATCCGGTGATCCGTCACATGACCAACCTCGAGACCGTTTCTACCTACGAG
>Ga0268386_10001955_pt1 | contig 14397 bp, 12 predicted proteins | sample RVTome_15_FD_200260 | JGI IMG/M metagenome (GOLD analysis project Ga0268386, IMG submission 200260) | Soil microbial communities from uranium-contaminated site in the Upper Colorado River Basin, Wyoming, United States - RVT150D86... ...
ATGGCTTCCCTCCTTGGGAAAACGAATCGAATTCCATTTATGTCAACCCGTACCGTCGATTGTCTCAGATTTCCCACCGACTTTCGAGACGCACACACAATTTCGGCCATGGGGATCAGTTCGGGTTGCAGACGTAGCACGCCCGCCGCACAATGGCAGGCTGAAAGTCACATCGCGAAGACTGCGATCATCCGCTTGCCACGAATCGAGGGCTGTCATGCGACCGATTCTGATCTGCATTCTGTTCGCCGCAGCGGCGACCGCGGCCGACGACCCGGCCATTCAGCGCGCCGACAGCATCTACAGCAGTACAGTCAAGAAGGTCAACGAATCCGCTGCCAAGGCGCGCCGCGACGCCGCAATGCACGCCTCGGGGATGGAAACCCAGTCCGGGTGGTCCGCATTCCAGGGCGGTTCGGCAAAGCAATCGCCCGGTTGCGGAGGCTCCCCCAACGCGCAGTCCCGAAGGGACGGCTGAGCGGTCCAGTCGTCCCTTCGGGACTGCCGTTGGTGCGGCGCCGCGTTCCCGGCGATGAATCGCCGGACTACTTTCGCGGCGTCCCTTGGGGACGAAGAGCGTTGCGTCCGAGCGCCCTTTCGGAGTGGGGATGCATTCGCGATTCGCGCCGGGTAGAATGCAGTCATGGCCACGCCCACGATCATTCCGCCCCTGACCCCCGAACAGGAACGCGCCTTGGATGCGTCCGCGGGCATCGTGCAGGGGGACACGTACGTGATCCTCCGCAAGGACGCCGTCTTTCGCTGGTTCGGCTACGATTCCGCGGAAGTACTCCGCCGCGAATTGCAGCCCGCGTTCGACGCCGCCGATCGGGGCGAACTGTCGGAATGGGACGTCGATGAGTTCCTCGCCCGGATGCACGGCCGCGGCAACGGAGCGGACTGATGGCCCACGTTCTCCGCACGCCGCAAGCCGACGCGGACCTGACGGAGATCTGGTCGTACATCGCCCGCGACAATCCCGCGGCGGCCGACAAGCTCATCCGGCAGATCGACGCGGGATTCCAGTTGATTGCGGAGAATCCCGAGGTCGGCATCCGTCTGGACGAAATCCGCCCCGGCTTGTACTGCAAACCGGTTCGCAGGTGGTATCTGATCTTCTACGAAATCGGCGACGACGCCGTGCACGTGCTGCGCGTGCTGCATGGGGCGCGCGACTACGAGGATTTGTTCAAGTAGCGCGAGTGGCGTCACCCTCCTCGATAGGCCATAATCGTCGGAACCGGCGGTGTGTAACGCGGAACCGGGGTGGCGACGATGGCCATTGAATTCCACTGCAACTTTTGCAACAAGCTGCTGCGAACGGCCGACGAGCGGGCCGGGCAGGGAGCGAAATGTCCCGACTGTGGCGCGTCACTGCTCGTGCCCGGTGAAAAGGCTGCCGGTGGGTTTGACAGCGACGAGGGGGACGTGCGATACACGTCGTGCCCGATGTGCGGCGAGCGGATTCGCGACGTCGCCGTCAAATGCCGGCACTGCGGCGAATACATCGGCGGGTCGGCCCGTGCAGCGCCGCCACACACGGCGGCGCACTTCGCGCCGCACCGCGGGGGAATCATTCTGGCATTCGGCATTCTGAGCTGGGCGGTGTGCATCATCTTCGGGGTGGTCGCCTGGGTGATGGGAAACACCGACCTCGCGGAGATGGACGCCGGCCGCATGGACCCCGAGGGGCGATCGCTGACGCAGGCCGGCAGGCTCATCGGCATGATTCACTGCATCGTCGTGTTGGCGGTGATCGCGATCGTGATGCTGTTCATGGTGGTCGGACTGGGGGCGGCCGCGTTCTGAACCGGCTCGGAAGAACGGATTTCAACCACGATGACCTCAGGCGACGAACACCCCGAGTTCCCGCTGCTGGCTTTCCTCTGGGGGTGCGCCCACGCCCTCTCGGCGCTCTCGGCCACGAACTGGTTCGTGGATATGCAGCAGGGGCGGCTCTCCGTGGTGCTGATCGCCGATTGCGCGATGTTCGCCGCGGCGATCACGGTGATCGTGCGGCCGAACGTGCCGGCCGTGCTGGGGTTGCTGGCGGGCGTGCAGGCGGTGCAGACCGTGGTGCACCTGCCGGAGGTCCCCAACCATCGCATCCTGATGTTCTGCCTCAACCTCGCGCTGTTGCTGGCGCTCGCGGCAAACGCCGTGGTTCGCGACCGGCAGCCGCTGCGGCCGGCGCTGGCGAGCACGTTTTCGCGGGTTTCGCTGTACACGCTGGCGGGCGTCTATTTCTTCGCGACGCTCGCCAAATTGAACACGGGCTTTCTCGATCCCGACGTGAGTTGCGGCGCCCAGTTTCTGGGCCACGTGACGCAGATCTTCCCGACGCTGGGCTTCACGCAGGCGTCCGCCGCCATCTGGCTGACGATCGTGGTCGAGGGGCTGCTGGTGCCGGGACTGATCTATCGCAAAACGCGGAAAGCAGCCGTTCTCGTCGGGCTGGTGTTCCATTTCGGCGTGGCCCTGGATCTGGTCAAGCGGTTTTACAACTTTTCGGCGGTGATGTCGGCGATGCTGACGGCCTCGCTGGGGACCGGTCTGTTGCGGGAAGCCGCCGGCTCGCTGGGAAACCGCTTTTCGCGATCCTTCCTGGGAATGGTGCGAATCTTGTTCGCCGTCTGGCTGGCGGGGCTGTTCGCCTACGGTCTGCTCGCCGATCCCGAAGTGAAGTGGAAAGTCTTCATCGGCGCGTGGTCGATCTGGACGCTCCTCGGCGTGTTCTGCATCGCGCTGGCGGTAGCGGAATTCGTGAGAATTCGTAGCAGAATTCGTGAGAATTCTGCAGCGCGCGAACCGCACGCCAGAATTCTCACGAATTCTGCTACATCACGGCGGAATCCTCACGAATTCCACGACGTGACGACGCGGCCGGCGCGCGTCGCGGTCGCGGTGCCGCTGTTGCTCATCCTCGCGAACGGCTGCGGCCCGTACCTCGGATACAAGACGCGAACGTCGTTCAACATGTACAGCAATCTGCGGCTGGAAGCGAACGCCGGCAACCACCTGCTCTTCAGCCGCAGCCTCGACGTCTGCGGCTATCTCGCCGACGAGGTCGAGCTGCTGGAAACGAACGACGAGGTGCTGCGTCGGGACTACCTCGACAAAGGGCACCGCATCACGCACTTCGAGCTGGAACGGCATCTGGCCGGCCGCGACCCCGACGGGCTACACCTGGTGGTCCGCCGGAAGGGGCGGGTCGAAGCGATTGCCGACGTGCCGCGGCCGGGCATCGGCAAACGTCTGCTGTGGAAGCTGCTGGTCTTCCGCCCGCTGGGTCCACGGGTGGTCCACGAGTGCATCTGGTGATGGAGGGATGAAGGATGAGGGATGAGGGATGAGGGATACAAGACCGGCAGCAATCATTCATCCTTCATCTTTCATCTTTCATCCTTCCTTCATCGCTTCTCTCGCGGCCGGAATCGCGGGGCGAGGAAGTATCCCGCCGAGAATTGGGAATCTATTCTTTCTTCAGATCCTCGGTAGTCGGCGGCGCGGAAACTTGAGATTCGAGTCGTCGCGGCTTGACAACAACTATCTCTTGTTCGTTGTCTTGTGTTCTCTCAACTGACCGCTGCGAACGAGGGCGGCGCGTGCGCTGGCGAACGAAGTATCCCGCGGAGGCGACGGCGTACAGCACGACCAGCGATCCCACGAGCGGCGGAAAAGTTCGCTCGTACAGCAACAGCCCCTCGAACGACAGCAGGCAGGCGGCGAACGCGATCGCCAGCAGGTCGGCGTGCTTCTTCTGTTTGAGCAGCCAGACGCCGCTCCAGATGCCCAGGATGGTTCCCGCGAGGCTGATTCCCACTTTGAGCTGCATGTAGTCGCCGAGGTCGCCGATGCCGAGCACGGCGAATGTCACGTGAAACGCGACCGACATCAGCAGCATCGTTCCAAAGAGAACGTTCAGCACGCAGAAGGCGGTGGTGGATCGCGACCGCTGGTCCGTCATCGGAAGACCGTGCAATATGGAAGGCGGAGGGCGGAAAGCGGACAAGGTTCTCCGGCTCTCGACACGTCACTCGATGCGACGATTGCTCTGGTCCCTGGGAGTCGTGGTGGAAGAGTTGAGAGTTGAGGAAGAAGGATGACTAAGTCCGCCTTCCGCTTTCCGCCTTCCGCCGGAACTCATTCCCCGGCGAGGTCCATCAGCCCGTACTTGTGGAGTTTCTTGTACAGCGCCACGCGGCTGATGCCCAGCTCCCGGGCTGCCAGGGAACGGTTGTTTTTGGTCACGTTGAGGGCTTCGATGATTTTGCGGACTTCGCCGCGAAGCCGGGCGCGGGCCAGCGCCGACAGCGGCTTCACCCAGGGATGCGCCGACGAATCCAGCAGGTCGCTGTCGGAAAGTTCTTCTTCGGCGGCCGCGAGCCGCGGTTCGACGGCCGGCAGCGACGAACCGTGACGGACCGTGACGGGTTCGTAGTGACCGGCTTCAGCCGGTCCATTGACCGGCTGAAGCCGGTCACGACGAACATCCAGGCCGGCGGCCGCGGGCCCCTGCAATTCGATCGGCAGGTCTTCCTGCTTGACGACGACGTCGCTCAGAGTGACGACGCGTTCCATGGCGTTTCGCAATTGCCGCACGTTCCCGGGCCAGTCGTAGGTCTCGAAGAGCGAGAACAGCTCCGGCGGAAGTACGGGGACGGGCCGGCCGTACTGGAACGCGAATCGCTCGAGGAAGCCGGCGGCGAGCGGAGGAATATCCTCGCGTCGCGAGCGCAAGGGAGGGACCCGGAACTCGACGACGTTCAAGCGGAAGTAGAGGTCCTCGCGGAACCGGTCCGCAGCGACTTCCGCCACGAGGTCCTTGTTCGACGCCACGACGATCCGCGCTTCGATCTGCTGCAGGCGGTTCGAGCCGACCCGTTCGAACATCCGTTCGTCGATGGCCCGCAGCAATCGTCCCTGTACCTCGAGCGGCAGCGCCTCGACGTCGTCCAGAAAGAGGGTGCCCTGCCCCGCGGCCTCGAACTTGCCGATGCGGTCGCAGTCGGCGCCGGAAAACGCCCCCCGGCAGTGGCCGAACAGTTCGCTCTCAATCAAGTTCGGCGACAGCGCCCCACAGTTGACGACCAGAAACGGAAGATGACTTCTGGGAGACTCGTCGTGCACCAGTTTGGCGAACCGCGATTTGCCGCTGCCGGTTTCGCCCGTCAACAACACCGTGGCATCGGTCTTCGCGACCCGCTGCAGTCGCTCGGCGATGCCTGCCACGGCGGGAGAGCCGCAGTGCATCCAGCCCGGGTCCCGTACGCCGCTCGCCGCTGGCTGCGACGACTGCGCCGCGCTCGACGCCGTATAGCGGACCCGCAACGTCAGCGACTCGATCAGAAAGACCAGCCGCCGCAGGTCGAGCGGGCGAACCAGAACGTCGACGACTCCGGACCGCAACAGGGTTGCCGTGATTTCTCCATCATGGCGATCGCGCACGACCACGGTGGCCACCGGCTTATTGCGGAAAAACGGGTTGCCGATCAACCGCTCGGCGCTGCCGGCATCCCCTTCGGTCGCGTGGTACACGATCAGCACCGGGTCGAGAACATCGAGTTGCGATTCGCAGTCCGCGCCCGTCCCCACCACCGAGATTCGACAGCCGCGCACCGAGTGCACGGCGTTGCGCACCGGCTCGATCAACGTGGAATCGCTGCTGACCAGCAGAACGGAATGAATCTTCTTCGACGACATGTGACTTCGAAACTCGATCAAACCCGCAACGAGACCTGGTCGAATCGGTCGTCCGGACTCGACAGGATGCTGCCGGTCCATCTGACAGCTATCGGGGAATCGACGACGAAGCCCACCCGATTCATCAGGAAATTCCCGATGACCTGAGTGTGCCAAACGGTGATCGCCGATCTTGAACACATGGGAAAACAATTTCTGAGTGGGGAGCAAGGCGTCAGGCAGGGCGGGACGGCTTCCAAGGATTCCTGCGTCTGGTATCCGGCGGGACACTGGAACTGGCGGCCGGCCCGGGAACGCCGTCGATCATTAGAACCCACTGGATTTTGGAAATCAACGGGATTTTCGGGAAAATCCTCAAGAATTGGCGTAAATCTTCGACGCTGTTAACCCGCGGAAACAAATCGTAGCTTCCCATCCAGCAATTCTGTGAACGAACCCTCTTTTCGCGGTGCGTGCACGACTCACAGGCGTTAAGCTGTGGGAAGACGCATCGTGGGGACCGCTGATGGCGACGTCGAAAACTGCGAAATCCGGCGCGATGGCTTGCGCGAATTGCCGCTTCTGGAATCGTATTGAATCCGCAGTGGGGGAATGTCGCCACCAGTCCCCCCGCACGCTGACCACCATCGAAGTCGACCAGAAGGTCATCGCCAACAAAGGCGTCTGGCCTCGCACGTTCGAGCACGAATGGTGCGGCGATTTCGCGAAGCGGGGAACCGACGCTCTCCCGTAGTGCGAAATTCATTTCGCGCCACCGTAGTGCGAAATTCATTTCGCACCACCCCAGGTCCGTGGAATCGCGAAGCAAATGCTTGACTCGCCACGCCTCTTGCTCTGAGATGGAAGGAACGGCGGGAATGACTTCAACCCGCCCGGCGCTGACGCGCAGCCTCCCTCTGATTCTCCCGCGGACCCCGGCGACGGGGACAGGTCCATTTTTCGGATGAAGACGTCAATGGCAACAGACGCGTCCATCCGAAACATGGACCTGTCCCACTCCGTCACAGGCACGCTCGCCGAGAACCGCTGCCGCCTCGAATTGACGGCCCGCTCGGCGGACGGTGAGATCGCGGCGGAGTACAGCGGCGACCGCGATTGGGCCGTCGTCGGACGCTCGGCGGAATCCGACCTGGTGCTCGATGATCCGGACGTCAGCTTCCGCCACGCGCTGTTCGTTCCCGTTTCCGGCCGGCTGTTCTGTCTCGATCTCAACAGCCGCACCGGAATTCGCGGCGAGTCGGGCGTCTCCCCCGGACTGTGGGTTGCTCCCGGTGCGACGGTCGGCATCGGCCCCTGGGAAATCTCCGCCCGCCTGTCGAATGCCGCGGAGTTGTTGCCGTCGGCAGCCCCCCTTGGTGACCCGATGGCTTCCGGCTCCAGCGAGTTCGGAGACCTGCCTGAGGTCGAGATCGAATTCGTCAACGTCAAGGCGAAGTCCCGGCGTCCGATGGACCGGGTCATCACACTGTTCGGCAGCGGGACTACGTGCCATCTGCGTTTCGAACCCGAATCGGTTTCCCGGGTGCATTGCTGTTTCGTCCGCACGTCCCGCGGCGTGACCGTGTACGATCTGCTCGGAAAAGGGGGCACGCAGGTCAACGGCCGCGGCATTCGCGAGTGCCGGCTGGAAAACGGCGACCTGCTGCAACTGGGCGAGTTTCGGTTGCGAGTCTGGGTGGCGCCATCCGGGCCGCGGTCTCCCGCGCGCGGCCGGGACGAATTCGGAGATAATGGTTCGCAGGCCCCCCCGGATTCGCAGCCTGATCGCGAGCTCGAATTGCCGTCGGAACTGACAGCGTTGCGCGCCGCGGTGGAATCCGAACGACAACTCCTCGAACAGGCGCGGTCGGGCCGTAGTGCGAAATTAATTTCGCACGACGAAGACCTCGCCGCCGAGACGAAGCAGCTCGAGGAGCAACGCGACCGGATCGCGGCGGATCGGAAGGCGCACGAGCAGTCCGTCTTGTTGCTCGACCAGCACCGGAAAGAACTCGACGACCGCGAAGAGGCCGTCCGTGCGGACGAAACGGAATGCGAGCATCTGCGAGCAAGCCTCGAGACCGAGCGGGGGGAACTTCAGGCGGAACGAAGCCGTCTGGCCGAACAGCGGGACGGGCTGGATTCGGCCCGCAACGACCTGGACGCGGCGACACGATCGGTCCGGGACGACCGGGAACGCGTCGCGATCGAAGTCGCCGATCAGCGCCGCGAGCTCGAAGTGGTGCGGCAAACGCTGCTGTCGCGATCTGCCGCGCTCGATTCGCGCGAGGGCGCACTTCGACAGCACGAAGCGCGGTTGCGTCAACGGCAACACGACGCCGAATCGACCGCGGCCGACGTCGATCGTCGCTGCGAGGCGATTCAGCAGAAACAGGCCGAACTGCACGGTCGCGAGAATGAACTCGGCACTCTCGCGGCGATGCTCGACCGGCGCGAACGCGACCTGGAAACGGCCTGCCGGGAAGCGAAGTCCCAGCGCGACGCCGTGAACGAAGACCGCACGCGCGTCGCCGCCGAACGGGAGTCGTTCCTCGCCGAGAAAGCCTCGCTCGACCGCGACCGCGAAGACTATCTCTCGGGACGCTCCGTCGAGGCGGATCAACTCGTGGCCGAACGGCGAGCGCTGAAACAGGCAACGGAAGATCTCGCCCGCGAACGCCGCCGGCTCGACGCGGACCTCGCCGACGAGGACCAACGCTCCCGCGAGTTGGACCGCCGGCGAGACGAACTCGACGCACGACACGCCGAACTCGAACGGCAGACATCCGAACTCTCGGAGTCGTCGCAGACCTGCCGGCAGCAGCGCGACGAAATCGATCGCGACGTCGCCGAACTCCAGGAGGAAAAGGCGCGGCTGGAACGGGTTCGCCGCCAGACCGAAGCCGGCCGCGCCGCGCTGGAAGAGGACATTGCGGAACAGCAGCGGCTGCGAGAGCAGCTCGAATGCGATGCGAAAGATTGCCAGTCGCAGCAGCAACGAATCGAGCAGGAACGGATTTCCCTCGACGAAGCCCGCCGCGCCTGGCGACAGGAGCAGGACCGGCAGCGGCAGGAACTCGACACGCAAAGCCGCGCGATCGAGTGCGAGCGGGACGAATTGCAACGCGAGCGCGAACTGGCCGCCCGTTCCGGCAGCGAATTGGAAGCCGCCGCGGCCGAACTCCGCGGCGAGGAAGCTCGATTCCGCGAGCAACTGGCGGAGCTGGAAGCGAAGCAGACGCAGTTCCACGAGTCCCGAGACAAAACCGAAGCCGACCTGCTCGCGCAACGTCACGATTTACAGTGGGAGCAGCAGCGGCGGCTCAACAGGTTGCTGGCGATGCGGCAGGAGCTGGAAAACGCGAAGGTCCAGATTCACCACGAACGCGACCGGCTCGTCCGCCAGCGGGACGAGCTGGCGGTGTCGCTCGACCGGCACCGGGCCGATGAGGAGAGTTGCCGCCTCCAGTTGAACGACCTGGAACAACAGCGGGGCGAGATCGGCCGGTTGACCGCGAAAGCCGAACACCGTCTGCGGGAAATCTCCAGCACCGAGGAGGAATTGAGCGGCCTCCGCCGGCAGATCGAGGCCGACCGGGTCGAATTGTCGCAACAACGCGCGGCCTGCGCCGATGAAACGCAAGCGAACCACCGCCGGCAAGCGGAACTCGATCGCCGCAACGCCGAGCTCGACGAGCAGGCCGATTCCCTGCAATGCGAGCGCCGGCAGTTGCGCGAAGAACGCGATCGGCTGGAACACGAGCAGCAGTCGCTGCGCGAGCAATCGGCGGGGTGGCAGCAACGCCAGTCCCGGCTCGTCGACGCCGAAAACCGGCTCGCCGCGCAACGCCTCACGCTTCAGAATCAGGTGCGGGAAGTCGAGAACGAACGACTGCAACGCACCGAGGGCGAACGCGCCGCGGCCCGTCCTGCCGAGAAACAGCCGGATTCCGTTCGGGCTTCGCAACCGGAGGCGAAGACACCCGCTGTTTTGGAAACACCGGGCCTCTTCGCCGACGCGGACGACCGATTGAGCGAATTCGACCGGCAGATCAGCGAATTGCGGCACGGCGTCCTCGAAGACGACCACCCTGCCCTGTCCCGCCGTGCGCTGTTCTGGACGGCCCTCTCGCTTTTCGCCGCGGTCGTCCTGTTGGCGGCGGCCGGCGTGGCGGTGAAATGGTGGTAGACGGCTACTCGATGACCGTCAGGCGGCTGCGGCCCGGCGACTGTCGTGGAACGATCGCTTCGATATCGATCAGGCGGGCCTCGGTTGCCGTCCGCGTTGGTCGAGATCCGCGAATCGGCTGTAATTGATTGCCTTCCGTGCGAACCGGCGTGAATTGAGACTTCGCCGGCGTCTCGTGACTGATCGGCCGCAATCCGTTGTCGACCGCCTGCGACAACACCGGCAGGTTCGTAGTGACCGGCTTCAGCCGGTCCCTTGACCGGCTGAAGCCGGTCACTACGAACGGGCGCGATTCGTTCTTCGGCGAGGTCGGACGATCGTCGGCTGCCGCATTTCGCGGTTGAATCTTCACGTCATGCGGTGGTTCGGAAGGCAGCAGCCGAACGCGGCCCTTCGCCGGCGGCGAAGCCTTCGGAACGTTCTGCAGTTGCCAGGGATTGCTCGACGGCGGCACGAAGCGATCCTGCCTGGGAGTCGAAGCACTGCTTCCGGCCGGCTTCGCGACCACCGGTTGAGTCTTTCGAGCGCTTGGAAACGGCGCCGGCGGGGCAGCGCTGCGAGCTGTGCGTTGAGCGTTGAGAGTTGAGGGATGTGTCTGCCCCCCCTCCGCCTTCCGCTTTCCGCCTTCCGCCTTCGGCTTTCCACTTTCCGCCTTCCGCCTTCCGCCTTCCGCCTTCCGCGGCGACTCGACGGTGTGACGGACGACCTGGACTTGAGACTTCTGCGCCCGCGCGGGAGCAGCCGGATTCGACATCGCCAGCACCGACTCGATCTTCTGCAGCCGCGAACGGACTTCGTCCGACGTCGGGTCGGCGTTCAAGGCGGCGACGTATTCCTGCTGCGCCGCTTCGAGCCGGTCGTTCAGCGACAGCACGAGCGCCACGTTCGTGTGGGCTTGCGACGCATTGCAGCCGGCCAGCTTGAATTCGGCCAGGGCGTCCTTCCGCCGGTCCATCTGGGCGTACAGCAGGCCGAGGTGGTTGTGGGCGCGGGCGTGCGTTTTTTCGATCGCCGTCGCCTGTTTGAGGTTCATTTCGGCGTCGGCCCAGCGTCGCTGGCGGTAATGGCTGTAGCCGACGTCGCAAAACAGATTCGGGTCGCCGGGCCGCGATTTCAACGCCAGGCGGAAATACTTGTCGGACTCTTTGAATCGATTCTGCCGGTCGCAGAGAATCGCCAGCCGGTGGGCGGCGTCGGCGTGCTTCGGGTTCTGTTCCAGGATGCGGCGATAGATATTCTCCGCCCCCTTCCAGTTCTTCTCCCCCTCCAGCGTGCGGGCCAGCGCGAACTGCACGGAGAGCGCTTCCTTCGACGAGTATTCCGGCGGCGGCTGGTCCACGATCGTCGGCCGCGGCCGATAATGCGAATACAACGCGCCGGACCGGTCGGCGGGGTCCGAGCGGCAGCCCGCCAGCAACAGCAGACAGGCGGAAGCCGCGGCTCCCAGATGGGTCAGTGATTTCTGTGCGGGCATGGGTCTGAAGGGTTGAGAGTTGAGAGTTCGTATCGTGGACTTCAGTCCACGCGAGTGAACGCTGAATTCGACGGCCGCAGTATGTTACATTCGCGTGGACTGAAGTCCACGCTACCTTCCGCCTTCCGCTTTCCGCCTTGCTTACCGCTGTCCTCCCGTGCCGCCCGAACCGGCGCCGCCGGAGCTTGGGGATCCGCCGGAGGGAGCGGTCGCGGCACCCGTTCCGCTGGTGCCGATCCCCGCGCCGCCGCCGCCGCCGCCGTAAGCCGCGCCGCCGGACTGCATGAGCTGCAGCAGCCGGTCGTGGTTGATGACCGCGTCGATCCCGTCCAGGCCGTGCGTCGGCGAGGGGCCGACGATCACCCGTTCCAGCGGCAGCGGCAGGCTCAATTGCGACGACTGGGCCACGACGAGCTTGCGGCGGAGTTCATCCAGCTCGGGTTTGCCCGGCGTGGCCTGGATGATCAGCGGCGACGTCGATCGCGACATCATTCCCACGATCTTCTTGAGCTGCCGCAGGCCGCGGTAATTCAGCCGCGAGTCGCCCGGCAGGAAGTCGTAATGGTACAGCACCAGCCGGGCCGACGTGCCGTTCGTGATCTGCCGGCCCATCATGCTGTACAGCTTCGTCCCCAGCGGGTCGACGTAATCGCGGCACGTGCACCGCATCTCGCGGATGAACGCCGAATGGTGCCGGCACGGGTCGCCGTCGCGGCAACTCTGGCACGTCTCACAGCGGCAGTTCGCCTGCCACGTGCTGCAACCGGGCGGCGGCGCCGCGTCGGCGGAAACGGCCGTCAGCAGCAGCGCCAACGGGCCGAGGAATCTGTAAACGTTGCGGGGCACGGGTCTCGTCTCCAGATAATTCTTGCGGGTCTCGCGGAATCGCTCGGAGGTCGGAGGTCGGAGGTCGGAGGTCGGAAGTCGGAAGTCGGAAGTCGGAAGTGGAAAGGTCGAAAGGTTGAAAGTTGGAAATCTGGTTATCCACTGGGTACTCAGTACCGTTCATCCCTCATCCTTCATCCTTCATCCCTCATCCCTTATCCTTCCACTCATTGTGTGTATCCATACGGCCCGATCACATTCCGTTCTTCGATCCGTCGCCGTTTCTCCACGTCCAGCGGGTCGTCCCAGGCGGTGGTGGCGCGGAAGTCCGCCCGGCAGGCGCGGCGTTCGATCCGGCCCAGCAGGTACAGCTCGATGTCGGTCGGGTCGTCCACGTCGTCGCCGGGTTTCGGCAGCACCTGGTCCGGCTCCATCGGCTGCACGAGGTACGGCGTCACCATCACGATCAGTTCCTTCTCCTGGCTCGTCGACGACGTGTTGCGGAACATGCTCCCGATGTACGGCAGGTCCCCCAGGCCGGGGATGCGGGCCGTCGTGCCGTCCAGCGTCACCTGCAAGATGCCCGAGATCGCCAGCGTCTGGCCTTCCCGCAGCTCGACGGTGGTGTTCGTGCGGCGGGTGTTGAGGGCCGGCACGCTGGTTCCCTGAATCGTCGTCCCCAGCGTGAAATCGATCGAGCTGACCTCCGGCTGCACGGCGAGACGAATGCGGTCGTCGTCCATGATGTACGGCACGAAATCGAGCTTCACGCCGAATTCTTTGTACTGAATCGTGATCGTCCCCCCGCCGGCCCCGGAGCCGGTCGCCTGGGGAACGGGAACCGGGAATTCCCCCCCCGCGAGGAAGCTCGCCGTCTGGCCGTTCATCGCGACAAGGTTCGGCTCGGCGAGGACCTTCAGCACCTGGTTCTGCCGCAGGGCGGTGAAAAAGAAGTTCGCCTTGCCGCGCTCGAAGACGCCGAACGCCGTCGCACCCCCGGAGAGCGGGTCAACCAGCCCGAGCAGCGGACCGAGTGCCCCTGTTCCCGTTCCGGTGCCGCCCGCGGCTCCCCCACCAGTCGCGCCGGGGATAGCGCCGCCGACACTCTGACCGATGGCGAAGTTCTGGTCCTGGATCAGGAAGTTGACGCCGAGCTGCCGCAGCGCCGTGCGGTTCAGTTCCGCCACCTGCACCTTCAACAGAATCTGCTGCGGGCCGGGCACACGGAGCAGGTTGATGATCTGCGGCTGTGTTAGCGCCGATTTGACGTCCGGCTTTTCCCCTTCCGGCGTCAGCGCGGCGGGCACTTCCGGTTCTTCGCCGGCGGCCGGCTGTTTGGCATCGGGGGACTTGGCACGCGGCTGGACGGGGGCCACGCCCCTTCCGGTCCGACCGTCGCCGCGCTGGTCCTTCCCTTCCACCGAACCGGCCGCCTCCACCGTCGCCAGGTACGTGCCGATCATCGCCAGAATCTGCGCCACCTGCCGGCTGTCGCGGGCCTGGCCGCCGACGATGATGTGCTGCCGCAGGTGGTTCAATTCGATCTCGGCGTCGGGAAACGACTGCTTGAGCCGCGCCTTCAGCAGCGACAGGTCGGCCACCACCTCGACTTCGAAGTTGTAGTTCTTGCCGTCCGCGGTGACGATCGCCAGGTCGGTGACCCCCATCGTGCGGCCGGTGACCCGCAGGTGCCGCAGGCCGACCGGTTCGACGTCGATCACGCGGGGGTCGCCGACGGCGATCAGCGGGTTGGCCTGGCCCTTCTTGACGAGGTCCGCCTGCAGGCTGATCAGCCGCCCCTGCCGCACGATGACCTGAATCGTCGCGTCGTTCTGGCTGAGTTCCTTGACGAACTTTTTGAGGTCGTCGAGGCTGTGCCGGCCGCGCAGCGGCATCTGCGGCAGCGGGGCCGGTTTGCGAGCCGAGTTCCCAGGGATTTTCTGAAATCCCCGGGAACTGACGCCCTGCACCTGCCCGCTGAGCGGCGTCATCCAGGTGGCGGCAATCAGGCAGGCCGGCAGCGCCAGCACCGCTGTGGAGACGTAGAGCCGTCGTCGCATTGAGTCCCCCCCGAGACGCGTGCACGCGGAGCGCAGGTTGTCAGTGTTCCACCAGCGTGGAACATCATCGCCATGCCTTCAGATCGGTAGATTCGCTGCAATCGCTTTAGGGAAATCAGGCGAACCTCGGTGAAGGGGTCGCGGCGGAAGGGGTCGGGTGTGGAAAA
>Ga0268386_10001956_pt1 | contig 14394 bp, 13 predicted proteins | sample RVTome_15_FD_200260 | JGI IMG/M metagenome (GOLD analysis project Ga0268386, IMG submission 200260) | Soil microbial communities from uranium-contaminated site in the Upper Colorado River Basin, Wyoming, United States - RVT150D86... ...
GATCCAGTAAGACCCCCAGGCGTAATACGCCCAGATCCCGCCGCACACCATCCCGGCGGAGAAGGCGGAGAAACCGAAGAGCGCGGATTTTCCCGCCGCCCGGTAGACCTCGTCGCCGCCGCCCCGGAGGTAGACGATCCCCAGCGCAAGCCCCGAGGCGAAGAAGCCGTACCCGAGGAAGGAAAAACCGACGTGGGAGGCGAACCACGGCGTGTCGAGCGCCGGATAAAGGGGAGTCATCCGCTTGTCGATCAGCGCCGCCCCGGCCTGCGGAATCAGAACCAGGATCGACAGCGGCACCCACGCCGCCTCCGTCTCCTCCGAGCGGCAAAGCAGCAGCCCCGCCGCGGCGCAGCAGAAGGAGAAGACGGTGAGCGACTCGAACAGCCCCGCCATCGGGGCGCGGCCCGAGAGGCACCACCGCATCCCGAGGAACGCGGCGTGCAGAAGGAAGCCGGCGAACACCGGGCTCCTCCACGTGGACGCCGGGGCGACGCCGGCGAGGCGGAACCCGGCCTCCGCACCGTACGCGACCAGCGCGAGCCAGAACAGGATGAGATGAGCGCCTTCCAAGCGGGGGCACGCCTCCGCGCGGGGGAATCGGGGTTCATGCTACCACGATCCGATTATAATGGAGCCGCGGCCGGAAGCGGGCGGAGACGCCCCCCGCGGGGAAGCGGCTATATTGCTGGCGATATCCGCAATGAGACGCGACGGAGGAATGTTACGTTGTACGCATCGCCCTGGGAAGCCGCGTTGTCGGCCCTGGAATGGGGGAAGATCACCGCCCGGCTGTCCGCCCACGCCTCCTCGGAGCCGGGGCGCGACCTGTGCGCGGCGCTCTCCCCCGGGACCGACCTCGACGCCATTCGCGCGTCGCTCGAGGAGAACCGCGACGGCCGGCGGATGCTTCTGCAAGACGGCGCCCTTCCGCTGGACGAGGTAAAGGAGATCCGCGAGGAGGTCGGGAAGGCGGCCAAGGGCGGCTCCCTCTCCCCGACGGAACTGCTGAGGATCGGGAAGACGGCGCGCATCGGGGAGCGGGTCCGCCGCTTCTTCGAGGACCGGCGCGGAAGGTACCCGCGAATGGCCCACCACGCCAACGGGATCCCGCCGCTGCGCGACCTCGCCGAGGCGGTCGAGCAGGCGATCGACGCCGGCGGGAGCGTGCTGGACCGGGCGTCGGATACGCTTGGACCCCTGCGGCGCCAGCTCCTGAAGATGCGCTCCCGGCTTCAGGAGACGGCGGACGGAATCCTCTCCTCGCCGCGCTACGCCCGCCACGTCCAGGAGACGTACGCCACCGTCCGGTCGGGCCGCGTCGTGATCCCCTTCAAGACGAGCGCGAAGGGGCTCTTCCAGGGAATCGTCCACGATTCCTCGCAGAGCGGCCAGACGGTCTTCTTCGAGCCGGAGGAACTCGTCCACCTCAACAACGAGGTGAAGATGGCCGAGCTCGAGGTGGAGCGGGAGGTGGCGCGGATCCTCGCCGAGATCTCCGGCCGGGTCGCACGAAAGGAGGAGGAGCTGCTCCATGCACTCTCCCTCCTCGCCCGGATCGACGCGATCCAGGCGCGCTCCCTGCTGGCGGACGAGCTCTCCGCCGCGGAGCCGACGGTGACCGACGCCGGTGAGACGAACCTGCGGTCCGCCCTCCACCCGCTGCTGGTCCTGAGCGGACGCCCGGTGGTCCCGAACGATCTGCGCCTGGGCCGCCCGTACCTTTGCCTGATCCTCACCGGCCCCAACGCGGGCGGGAAGACCGTGGCGCTGAAAACGCTCGGCCTGCTCACGCTGATGGCGATGGCGGGGCTTTCCATTCCCGCCTCCCCGGATTCGACCGTCTCGATTTTCCACGACCTGTTCGTCGCGGTGGGGGACGAGCAGAGCGTGGAGGGGGACCTGTCCACCTACTCCGCACACATCCGGCGGCTGAACGAGATCCTATCGGGCGCGGACCGCGGTTCGCTGGTGCTGCTCGACGAGGTCGTCTCGGGGACGGATCCTCGCGAGGGGGCGGCGATCGCCCGCGCCTTCCTCGAAACGTTGGCGGACCGGGAGGTGCGCGTGGTGGCGACGACGCACTTCGAGGAACTGAAGGGGATCGCCTTCACGGATTCGCGATTCGAGAACGGCTCGATGGCGTTCGACGGGGTGCACCTTCGGCCGACGTACCGGCTGTCGCTGGGGGTCCCCGGTCGTTCCATGGGGATGGAGATCGCGCGGTCCCTCGGCTTCCCGGACGAGGTTCTCGAGCGGGCGAAGGGGTACCTCTCCGGCCCCGGCCCGAACCTGCCGGAGGTGATCGACCGCCTGGAGCGGGAGCGCGAACGGGTGCGCGCCGAGGGGACGGAGCTTGCGGCGCAGCGCAGGGAGACGGAGGAAGCGACGCGGCGGCTCGACGCTTCGCTGGCGAAGACGAAGGCCGAGGAGTCGCGGGTGGTCTCCGCCGCGCGCCTGAAGATGCGGGAGGAGATCCGGAAGGCGGAAGGGGAACTCGCCCGGGTCACGGAGGAGATGCGGAAGGACCGGAAGATCGACACGGTGCGGAAGGCTTCTTCGGTGATCCGCGCGTGGAAGGAGAAGGCGCACGCGGCGGAAGAGGACCCCGCCGTCCGGACGCTGATGAGCCGGTCCGCTCCCCTGTCCCCCGGGGATGCCCTCTTTCCCGGCAGGAAGGTGTTCGTCGTGTCGCTGTCGAAGGAGGCGGAAGTGGCCGCGCCGGCGCCGGCCGGGGACCGCGAGGTGGAGGTGGCCGCGGGCGGGATGAAGGTCCGTGTCCCGCGCGACCAGGTCCGCGTCTTTCCGCCGCCGGGAGGGACTCGGGAGCGCCGGGCGGACGGCGGGTCGCGGCCGGTGGAGGCGTCGCCGGGGGCGGTGCATCTCCAGACGCCGGAGAACACCCTCGACCTGCGCGGAATGTACGTGGACGACGCGCTCCCCGATGTGGACGCCTTCCTCGACCGGCAGGCGATGGCGCAGGCCCCCCACGTGTTCCTGATCCACGGGCACGGCACCGGCGCGTTGAAGACGGCGGTCCGGCGCCACCTCGCGACGTCCCCCTACGCGAAGCGGTCCTTCCCCGCCCCGCGAGAACAGGGCGGCGACGGCGTCACGATCGTCCTCCTCGCCTGACCCGGAAAAACCCCAGAACCGGGACGTTCCTAGAACTCCCACAAAAGAGGGACACTCATGCAATTCGGAGTGTCCCTCTTATTGGAGCAACCAATGTCTGTCCCAGTTCTGTGGGAGTTCTAGGAACGTCCCGGTTCTGGGGTGTCGAAGTGGCGCCAGGCGGCTTTCACCAGGGACGGATCGGCAAAGAGGTCGTACCCGGTGAGGGCAAGCGCCCGGATCCCCTCCATCATCCCCTCGATGCCGGCCGGTTTCGTCGTCGCCTCCTCGAAGGCGCGGGTGTGGATTTCGACGCGGGCTCCCGAAGTGATCGGGACGTTCGGTTGCAGCGTGGGGACGACCTGGGAGACGTTCCCGATGTCGGAGGAGCCGCGGTTCCGGTCCGTCGGAGCGCCGCTCTCCGGAAGTTCGAGCAGCGCCAGCGCGCCACGGTAGGCGTCGGCCAGTACGGGGTTCACCTTCATCGGCGAAAGCGTGTACGCCCCCTCCTCCACTTCGAGCCGGCAACGGGAGGCCGTCGCCGCGCCGGCGGCGCAACCCTTCACGCGCGCGAGCGCTTCGTGCATCTCGGCGAGCGTCTCGCCCCGCACGTAGAAGTACGCCTTCGCGCGCTCCGGGATGATATTGGGGGCGCGTCCCCCTTCTGTGACGATGCCGTGAACGCGGACGGTGTCCGGAAGCTGCTGGCGCAGCGCGGAGACGCCGTTGAAGAGGAGGAGGACTCCGTCGAGGGCGTTGATCCCGTGCTCCGGGTACGCCGCCGCATGCGCCGCACGGCCGTGGTAGGTGAAGTGCAGCTTGGCCAGCGCGAGATACCCCTTCGCAACGTGGCGACGGGAGGACGGGTGGACCATCATCGCCGCGTCGATTTCCCGGAAGACCCCCTTCTCGACCATCCGGGCCTTGCCGTACCCCGTCTCCTCGGCGGGGGTCCCGAGGACGATCACCTTCCCCGCCCGGAGGACGCCCTTCCCGAAATCCGCCAGCGCCGCGGCGGCGCACGCCGACGCCACCCCCACGATGTTGTGCCCGCAAGCGTGCCCCAGCCCGGGCAACGCGTCCATCTCGCACAGGAACGCGACAGTGGGCCGTCCTTTCCCGAAGACGAACTCCGCCCGGAATGCCGTCTTCATCCCTGCCACGCCGCGCCTCACGCGAAATCCCCGCTTCGAGAGGAATGCCGAGAGGGTTTCCGAGGTGCGGATCTCTTTCAGGGGGAGTTCGGCGTACGACGCGATCTCGCGCAGCATCCGGGCGGCACGGGGGGCCAGCCGGTCCGTGATCGTCAGGATTTTTTTTCTCGCGGGATCCATGGGCGCTCGCGCATTCCTGCGGAACAGAAGCGGATGATATCACAACAGGGCGGAGACCGCCCGCTCCGAAGGGGCTTGCGTTTCCCCCTCCCATCTTCTATCGTTCTCATACCCCATGCATCGCTCCCGTACCTCATGACCCGCTGGAAATCGTTCACCGTCCAGACCCGCCGCGAGGCGGTGGACGCCGTCACCCAGTTCTTCGTCGCCCACGGTTCCCTCGGGACGGCCCACGACGAGCAGCTGCTCGGCGCGGAAGGGGACCCGGCGGATCCGATCCCCCCGCCGCCGCAGGTGACCCGCCTTACGGCGTATTTCCCCTGGGACACCGACCTCCACGCGCTCAAGCAGGCGTTCCTCGATCTCCTCCCGGTTCTCTCGGAGGAGTTCGGGGCCGGTCCGGAGGCGTTCAGCGACGCAACCGAGATCACCGACACGGGGTGGGCGGAAAAGTGGAAGGAGCATTTCCACGCCCGGAAGATCGGCCGGAAGATCGTGATCAAGCCTTCCTGGGAGACGGTCGAGGCGGGAGGGGGGGAGGTGGTGCTGACGGTCGACCCCGGCCAGGCCTTCGGAACCGGAACCCACGAGACCACGCAGATGTGCCTGAGGATGATCGAGGACGTGTTCGACCTCTCCCCGCCCCCCCGCGACGCCCTCGACGTCGGGACCGGAACGGGAATCCTCGGGATCGCCGCGGCACGCCTCGGCGCGATGCGTGTCCTCGCGGTCGACACCGACCCGGTGGCGGTGGACGTCGCCGCGAGGAACGCCGTGGAGAACGGAGTGGCGGCCGTATTCCGGGCGGAGACCACTCCCCTGTCCGCGATCCCCGGCGCCTTCGACCTGGTCCTGGGAAACCTGATCGCCGAGATCCTGACGGACATGGCCCCTGAACTCCTGCGGCGAACGAATCCGGGAGGACACCTCATTCTCTCCGGCATCCTTTCGGAAAAGAGCGACTGGGTGGTCGAGGAGTTCGTGAAAAGCGGCGCCGTCCTTCGCGCAGAATCCGTCGACGGACAATGGACGGCCCTCCTCTTCCGCCGGGGAGAATGAGCCACAGCGGGGAAACGTGATGCCGACCTTCTTCGTCGACAGAAAGAACCTCTCCGGCGACACCGCCATCCTCTCCGGGACGGAGGCGGGGCATATGCTCCGCTCCCTGCGCCTCACCGTGGGCGACTCCTTTTTCGCCTTCGACGAGGAGGGGAACCGGTACCGGATGCGGATCCTCGAGGCGACATCGCGCTCCCTGCGGGCCGAGATCCTCGAGGCGTTCCCGCCCGAACCTCCGCCGGACGTCGCCGTCTCCCTGTTCGTCGGACTCCCGAAGGCCGACAAGATGGACTTCATTCTCGAAAAAGCGACGGAGCTGGGGGTCTCGCGGGTGATACCGTTCCGGTCGTCCCGCACGATCCCCCGCCTCGAACCGGCCGATGCACGGAAACGGCATTCCCGATGGGAGCGGGTGGCGCTGGCGGCCGCGAAGCAGTGCGGTTCCGGCCGCGTCCCGGAGGTGTCCGGGATCGTCCCGTACCCCGAGGCGGTGCGCCTCGCTGCGGAGCACGAAGGAAAAGTCGTATTCTACGAAGGCGAAGGGACGTTCTCCCTGAAGCGGGTCCTCTCGGGGATGGGGGATGTCCGCACCGTCGCGCTGATCGTCGGCCCCGAAGGCGGGTTCTCCCCGGACGAAGTCCGGGGAGCGGTGGCGACGGGGTGCCGGTGCGCGGGCCTGGGGAACCGGATCCTTCGCGTCGAGACGGCGGCGCTCGCGGTTCTCGCCATGGTGATGTACCATTACGAAAAATAATCGTTCGACGGAAAAAGAACCATGATCGTAATTATCGGCGGGGTAGTGCTTTGGACTATATGCTCGATGGGAGTCGGGTATTTTGCTTCCCAAAAAGGGAAGAATCCCGGGAAATGGTTCCTTATCTCCCTGTTGATTTCTCCCATAATGGGGGCGATTTTTCTTCTGCTCTCCGATGAGCATTTGGGTGCGGAAGATAGTCCATACGCCGGGTTCTGGTCGCGCGCCGCGGCCCGGGCCATCGACCTGCTCATCATCATCGCGACGTTCAACCTGATCTACCTGGCGGATCGGCTCGGTGCGGACGCGGGGCTGTGGACGGGCATGGGGCTGGGCGAGGAGAGCCCGTCCGGCGCGGGGTTCTCCATGGCCAACGTCCTTCGCGGCCTCTTCTTCCTCACGTTCCCCGTGTTCTACTACGTCTATCTCCACGCCGTGTACGGGCAGACGTTCGGGAAGATGGCGTTGAAGATCAAGGTGGTGAACGAGGACGGGACCCCCCTCGATTACCGGAAGTCGTTCCTTCGGTGGCTGGGGTATTTCCTGTGCGACCTGACGTTCTACATCGGTTACCTGTGGGCCGCCTTCGATCCCCGCAAGCAGGGGCTGCACGACAAGGTGTGCAAAACCGTCGTCGTGCGGACCGACATGCCGTTCCCGCTTCCCGGGGCGGTGGAGCCGGAAGCCCCGGCGGAGGCTCCTCCGTCCGATCCGGCTTCCCTTGACACGGAGGGGAGCCCGCCGATATAATCCTGCGTTCCGCCAGGTGGCCCTTTAGCTCAGATGGTAGAGCAGAGGACTGAAAATCCTCGTGTCCCCAGTTCAATTCTGGGAGGGGCCACCATGAAAAATCAAGGGGTTGGCCTCCAACGGCCGACCCCTTTTTCGTTTCCGGGGTGCCGATGGTCCGGTAATCGCCATATCGGCCCCCGGAACGGGCCGCATCGCAAGATCGTCAAGGCGCTCCGGAAGGGGTTCACTCCACCGACTGCACGGTTATTATCAGAACCTCCACCCCACCGTGGCATTCCCGACAAACCCGTCGAGGTGGGTTCCGAAAGCGCCACCTTGGGGGATGATCGGATCTTTGGTGGATGCCCAGAAATACTTCCCTTCGAACCCGAGGAACCACGCCGTGGAGACATCGATATTGCATCCCGCCAGGACATGGTACCCGAAAGCGGGTTCCCATTCGGTAGTCGTGGCGAAATTAAATTCATAACCCTTCGTGAAGTAGACTCCAACTCCCGGTCCGGCGAACAATTCCACCCTTCCTATGCGGTAAATACCTTTTACGTTATAGAGAATATCGAACGTTTTAATATTAAAATCACCAGGCGTACTATTTTTGCTGTTGCTCTTGAAATATCCAACTCCCAATTCGGAAGATAAATTTTTATTAATATATCTTCCATAATATATCTCGCCGTTGAATCCGTCGTGGTACTCCTCCATTTCATTGCTTTGCGGTAAATAATACCCTAATTTCAGCAGTAGATACTGTTTCGGCTCCAGATCCGCAGCGACAGAAGGGTGCGCAAAGATGGGAACCAGAACGACAGACAGGAGCAGCATCGTTGCCGTACACGACCATTTTTTTCTCATTTCCCCCCCTCGCCGATAATTTATTGCCCTCCAAGTTCCTTCGTTTATATCATCGGCATGGCGGCAATGGAAGTTCAATCAAGTTTTCCCCCCCAAGGACCTGGCAGGCTCGGCCAGGTCCTATGTTTCTTTTGAAGAGTAGCGAGAAGAGGGGATGGGAAAAGTCGTGCCCGGAAGCGGCGGGAGAATTCCAGGAGGGGTTGAATGCCCCCGTCGCCTCCGGGCGTGAACCCGCGGGTGCGACGGAGGGAGGGGACCACCTTCCCCGTCGCTGCCGGCCGCGGGGTGAAACGAAACGCTTAAAAATCCCATACCTGAAATCACGAATTTCAAAAACGTCGAAGAACGTGCCGTTTTGCGCGGAAAACCGGACCGCACCTGTTTTAAAGCAATTCCCATACCCGCGCCATTTCGAGACAAGCCGGATTTCACCCATATCCCGGAAAACGGAAACGTTAACGGTAGGCAAATGGATTGCAATCCTGCAATTCTCGCCGCTAGGGTGATCGCTCCATTTGATTGATTTTACTGGTGTTTACGGCATTCCCCCATGGCCCCTTCCTTGCTCTCTTCACGGGCGGGAATTCGGTGCGAACCTGGGAGAACGGGGGATGGGAAATGATGATGCGGACCGCTGGACGGGTGCCGTGGATCGGTATTGCCGCCTTCTCGTCAGCCTTCGTCCTGGCGTCGCTCGCCAGCGGCGGCGCCATGGCTTCGGACATCGAACGGCAGATCCCGGTGATCCGGTCAACCGCCGGAAGCGGGATGACGTTGGAGATCTCCCGGGAGGGGACCCGTCAGACCGCAACCCCTTTCCTTACGCTGAACGACCCGGACGTTCAGCGGGTGGAGAAACGGATCGGGAAGATGGCCGACCGATTGGCGGCGAAGGAGATTTCTCCCCGGGCTGCCACCCCGGAGCCGCTCTCCCTGGCCGGAACGCCGCGTGAGGATTCCACGAGGTCGGAGACGATCCTTTCGTCGCTGCCCCCGGTGCCCGGGGAGATCACGGTCCGCAGCGTGAAAAGATTTCTCAAGGGGCTGCGCGCATCCCGGAAGAAGAAGCCGGCTCCGGCCGTGGCCGTCGCGGTTCCGGAGCAGCGGCACGGGATGGCCGTCACCTCGCGGCGCTAACCGCTTCCATTTAAAAATACCGTAGCGACGGAAGCACAAGCCGACGCACGTGGTTCATCAGCGGTACCTTTTCCGGCGGAACAGGTCCGTCTTCACCGACACGACGCGATCGAGGAAGAGGACCCCGTCCAGGTGGTCCATCTCGTGCTGGATCGCCACCGCCTCGAACCCGAGCGACTCGATGATCTTCCGCTCGCCGTCGCGGCCGAGGGCGTCCACGAGCACCCACTGGGCTCGCTGGACGTTGGCGGTGTAGTCCGGAACGCTCATGCACCCCTCGCGGACGATCTGCTTCCCTCCCATTGCCAGGATCTCGGGATTGACCAGGATCAGAAGCCCGTGGTTCTGCTCCTGGCTCCCGCGCCGATGCGCGGAAACGTCGACGATCACGATGCGCCGCAGCATTCCGACCTGGGGGGCGGCGATCCCCACTCCCCCGGGGGAACAGCGCATCGTCTCCAGCAGGTCGTCGATGAACGCGGCCACCTCGGCGGTCACCCCCTCGACGGCGGCGGCCTTCTCCTTGAGGACGGGGTCGGGAAAAACGCGGATGGGGAGGACGGCCATGGAGGAATCCCGACTATAACTCCAGGGATTCGATCGGGCGCACGGAGATGGAGACGGAGAGCTCCTTCCGGATCTTGTCGAAGTCGCCCTCGAGTTCCTTCATGTCGACGCTCTCGGGGATGTCCACCTCGAGGACCATCATGTAGACGGGGCGGTCCTTGGCGCCGACCACCTGGGTGTTGAGGTCGGTCACGTTCACGTTGCGCCGGGCCAGATCCCGCGCCACCGAGTAGACGATCCCCGGGCGGTCCGCGCCGTACACCGAGATGATGTGCGGTTTGCCATGGAACCCCTTCTCCCGCGAAACTTCCTCGTCCTTCAGCGTGTGCAGGGAGACCGTGAGCTTCATGCTCGTCCGCACCGGGTCGAAGAAGGGGTCGATCTCCGCGGCCGAGGAAAATTTCGGGTGCGCGATCACGAGGATCATCGCGAACTGCCCGGAGAGGATCGTACAGGTGGAGTCCTCGATGTTGCAGCCGAGTTCGAAGAGGACGCGGCTCACCTCCGCGACGATTCCCGGCCGGTCCCTGCCCACTACGCTCAGCGCGAACTGTCCCATCCCCGCGGCCCCCTTTCCGTCGTAAGGATGTAATGCCCGTCATGATACCACGGCCCGCGCGCGATCCCGCCGATCCGCGAAGCGGGCGATCCGGGCACGGTCAATGCGTGAGGATGGAGAAAAGACGCTCCGCCGAAAGGACCCGGATCCGCTTTCCGCGGACGGCGATACTGCCCTCGTCCTGCAATTTCTTGAGCGTGCGGGAGAAGGTCTCCGGAACGGTCCCCAGCCGGGAGGCGAGCACGTTCTTGCCGATCGCCAGTTCGAGCTCCGCTCCGTCCTTTGCGGGGATGCCGCGCGCCTTGAGTTCCTCCGAGAGGAAGAAAACCAGGCGCGTCTCCACGTCCTTCAAGGAGAGGCTTTCCGCGAGATCGGTCATCCGCTTGAGCCACCGGGAGAGGGACGCCAGCATCCGGATCGCGACTTTCGGGTGGCGCTCCAGCAGGTCGACGAACGGGCGCTTCGGAAGGAAAAGAAGTTCCGTGTCGGTGAGCGCCTCGGCGTGCGCCGGGTAGCCCCCTCCCTCGAAGATCACCGCCTCGGCGAACGTCTGCCCCCCTTCCAGGACGTGGAGGACCTGCTCCTTCCCTTCTCCGGAGAGCTTGAACACCTTCACCTTGCCGACGGCGACGATGAAAAATCCGTCGGCGCGGTCCCCTTCCCGGAAGACCGCCTCCTTCTTCGCGAAACGCCGGGAAACGGCGAGATCGGCAACCCGCCGGAGATCGTCATCGGGCAAGGTCGCGAACAGGGGCGTCTTCCTGAGGATGTCGATCGTCCTGGGGCTCATGTTACCATTCTGATGGATCGGCGGACCGCGTCAAGACCGGATTTCCGCAGGCGGCTCCGATCTCCGGGGGAGGTGGAAGCGATGGCGAAGGTCGGGTTTGTCGGACTGGGGATCATGGGCGAGCCGATGTGCCGGAACCTCCTGGCGAAGGGGCACGACGTCACGGTGTACAACCGGACTCCGGCGAAGATGGGGGCGCTGGTCGCCGCGGGGGCGAATGCCGCGACGTCGCTCGCGGAACTCGTCCGCCGCTCCGATATAACGATCACGATGGTCTCCGACCCCGTTGCCGTGAGGGACGTCGTCACCGCCAAAGGCGGTCTCCTCGGCGCCTTGTCGCCGGGGAAAACGTACATCGACATGACGACCGTCTCTCCCGAAGCGTCGCGAGAGGTCGCGCGCATGGTCCACGCAACCGGCGCCGACTATCTCGAAGCCCCCGTGCTCGGGAGCAGGAAACCCGCCACGGAGGGGACGCTCGTGATTCTGACGGGAGGGGACGAAGGCGTTTCGAGGCGGATGGAACCGCTGCTCCTCGGGATGGGAAGCCGGGTCCTCCACCTGGGCGACACGGGGATGGCGGCCCATATGAAGCTCATCATCCACCAGATCATGGGGACGATCCTGTGCGTTTTCGCCGAAGGCGCGCTGACGGGGATGGAAGCGGGGCTGTCGGCGGAAAAGATCCTCGAGGTATTGGAGAGCTCCGTGGTGGCGTGCCCGACGATCCTGCTCAAGGGACCGGACATGCTCGGGGAGCGGGTCTTCACCCCGAACTTCCCCCTGAAGCACGCGCACAAGGACATGCGACTCGCAGTCGAAACAGGGAAGGCGATGCGGATCCCGACGCCGGTGACGAAAGCCGCTTGCGACCTGTTCGGAGCGGCGCGGGACAAGGGATTCGGCGACCGGGACCTCTCCGCGGTCGTGAGGGCGCTGACCGACCTGTAGCGCCTCCCGGTGCCTAGCGTGATCCGCGGGAGTCGTACGCCCGTTCGAGCCCCGACTGCAGCCTCTGGTTCCCGGGATCGATCTTCACCGCCGCACGGTACTCGCGGATCCCCTCTTCCGTCCGCCCGCAACCGCAGTAGGCGGCGGCGAGGTTCCCCCGCGTGGCGGCGTTCCACGGCTCGAGCTCCACGGCCAGCCTTGCCTCCGCGATCGCCTCCTCATACCGTCCCGTCCCGGCCAGGAGAATGCCCAGGTTGTCCCGGGCGGCCGCCATCTCCGGGTCGAGATCGAGCGCGCGGCGGTACATGACGATCGCCTCGTCGAGCCGGCCAAGTCTTTGCAGGGATACCCCTGCGTTATAGTGCACGTCGGGCAACCCCGGGAAGACGCGCTTCGCTTCGTCGTACAACCGGAGCGCTTCCTCCTCCCGCCCTTTGCGGGAATACCCGGCGCCGAGGGTCTTCAGGAACACTCCCACCATCTCCGAGGAGGCGAGAGATCGCAGGTACGGCCTTCCCGGACGAATCCGGAACTCCCTCCGGTACCGCTCGTCCTCCCAGAAAGCGCCGCCCTCACCGAACTCTACGTTCCGCCGGATCGTTTCCCCTTCATACCGGACGAAACAGTGGGACGGGACGTACACTCCGTGGAAGGGAACGCCCAGCCGGTCCGCGAGGGAAAGATAGAGCAATGAAAGCCCCAGGCAGTTCCCCTTTTTCCGGGCCAGGACCGTCTCGAGGAGATAATTCCCCGGGTCCGAGGACGACTTGTCGTAGACGAACCCTTCCTCGATCAGGAGAACGCGCCGGAAGGCGTCGACGACCTGGCCTTCATCGGCGGCGCGGTTCACCTCGGGACGGAGGCGATCCGCCAACCGTTGGATCTCGCGCTTCACCATCGATGGATCGACCGGGAGACCGAGCAGTTCCCTGCTTCCCCGGGCGGATTGATGAAGGATTTCAGAAAACCATGGAGACTCTTTCGGGGAGTCGGGGGGAAGGACGGCGCTCGCCGCCCCGGCGACGCAGGTACCGCCACAAAGCAACATGATGACCGCGAGCATCGCGGCTACGGCTCCGCGCTTCAACGAACCACCCTCTCCGGGAGCCCCCACGGGATTTTCCATCGCTCAATTTTACCTTGTACCCGCTGCCGATGCACCTCCTAAGTAACTGAGTAAACGACGCCGGGAAGGATCCTTCCCGGCGTCGTTGTTTCGTTGAGATGACGCCCTCCTAACCGCCGCCGTCACCACCATCCTGTAATTTGGGGAGACCCTGAAGCTCCGGTGACGTGCTCTGCTCCAACGAGTCCATATTCAGAAACCCCTGGCTATCCACCTTCCCCTTCCCGGATTCACCGGGCAACGCCCCGGTCTCCATCGGCTCGCGCATCTCCCCCGCTTCCGGGGGATGCGTCGTTCCGTACTCGCCCGCCACGACCGGGCCGGCCGTTCCGATCGCCATTACAACCGCAACAACGACTGCCAATGCGTAAAGTGCGCTCTTCCCTGTCATCTTTATGCCCTCCCCCGTGGTCTGCCGGTTGCGTGACCTCTGCCGATCCCCTCTGTTGGGAATGAGATGGTCGGCCGCCGTGGGGAGTTGCTTGCCGGAAACATTTTCCTGGGGACGGTGCTCATCCCACCATCGCCTCCATGGCCGTGCTGCGTCCTCTGTCCGTAAGGAAGAGGAAGCTGTCCCGGATCTCCACCAGTCCCCGCCTTCTGGCCGTGGCGACGACGCGATCGGCGAAGCGAGGGTTCCATTTCAGGTGCTCGGGGAGGTTCGGGAGGCGGTTCTCCCGGACCGCCTCCGGAAGGCCCTCGTGATTGTACAGGTGGACGAGGAGCATCGCCTGGGCGAACTCCCAGCGCTGCCGGACGCGTCGCAACGCGATGGCGACAAGGCCCCGATCGGGAGCGGCCAGGTACGCCGCGCCGAACAGGAGTCCCGCCACGGAAGCCATGGAGCCGGCGATGGAGGCGTCCAGGGCATGGGCGACCCAGTAGCCGGCGACGGCGCTCACGGCCCCCAGGAGCGCGCTCACCGCGAGCATCAGCGACAACCGGTCGACCAGCAGGTATGCCGTCGTGGGGGGAGCGATCATGAGCGCCACCACGAGGATCGATCCCACCGCCTCGAAGGCGCCGACCGCCGTCACGGAGACGAGGGCCATCAGGGCGTAATGCAGGAATCCGGGAAGAAAACCGAAGACCCCGGCCAGGCTGGCGTCGAAGGTCGCGAGCTTCAGCTCCTTGTAGAAGACCGCGATGAACAGGATGTTCAGGAGCATGATGCACGCCATCAGGTGGAACGCCCGGGGTCCAAGGTCGTACCCCATGACCACGAGCCTGTTGAAGGGCGCGAAGGCCAGCTCCCCCAGCAGGACGGAGTCGGTGTCCAGGTGCACGCTTCCCGCGTACCGGGCCACCAGGATGACCCCGATGCTGAACAGCGCCGGGAAGGTCAGGCCGATCGCGGCATCCTCCCGGACGAGTCCCGTACGGTTCAGGAGCTCGACG